>Ga0272447_1000737_pt1 | contig 23110 bp, 26 predicted proteins | sample YNPCB0133_FD_194589 | JGI IMG/M metagenome (GOLD analysis project Ga0272447, IMG submission 194589) | Hot spring microbial mat communities from Yellowstone National Park, WY, United States - YNP-CB-013-3 | ecosystem: Environmental > Aquatic > Thermal springs > Hot (42-90C) > Sediment | place... | reverse complement strand
GTGCAGCAGCGCGCCTTCGATCTGCTGCAGGTCTCGCCCCGACTGTAGGCAGTAGACCGTCACCAGCTCTTGCCTCTATCCCAGGCACGATGCGGCTCCTGGCGTGTTGCCCCGGCGGAACTTCGGGTTAGGGGGGCGAGACGGGAACCCGGATGCACATGCCGGGCCTTCGAGAGCCGCCCGGGCCGGACCGGGGTGGTCTACTGGACCATCTCCCGAAAACGCAGGGCGTCCTCCCACATGCTCACGTTGTTGAACATCACGTAGGCGGGGGGAGCACAGCGCCCCCGGAGTTCCCGCAGGTCCTCGTCCGTGTACCGGTACCGGTAGCCACCGCGCCCGTGCAGCCGGTAGTACCGGAGGTGGCCCGACACGCTCTCGGCCACGAAGGGGTCGGTGCAGTGGACCAGATCCAGGTCTTGGCACAGCTGCCGTACCAGTTCCGGCGGCCAGCCGCCTCGGGGTTCCCAGACAAAGGCTAGGCCCTCCCGGAGTACGGTTTGGAAGAAGCGCTGCAGGTTCGCCACGTTCTCGGCCGTGGGGCGGAAGCTGGCGGGGCACTGGAACACCGCCGCGGACGCCCGCAGGGCTTGCGCCACTTCCAGGGTCCGCTCCCAGGCCTGCCGGACTTCCTCCGTGAGGGCGAAGGAGCCGTACCGGTCCCGCAGGCGAGCGGGGATCGGCTGACCCAGGCGCCGGTAGGTGGGGCTGGTGGGGGGGTGGGTGATGAGCTGCCACGCTTTCAGGGTGAACACGAACTCCTCGGGAACCCGCCTCCGCCAGCTCTGGGCGGTCCTCACCTGGGGCGGTCTGTAGAAGGTCTGCTGCACCTCCACCGCGGGCAGGTGGCGCGCGTACTCCTCCAGCTTGCGGGGGAAACCGCAGCAGCCTACCCAGATCTTGCTCCGCATCCGTGAACTCCCAGGGCCTGCTCAGCCCCCGGTGTCGGGCGTGGCGGGATCCTTTCCTTGGGGCCTTCTCTGCAGGAACCTCCCAGCCCTTCCCGAACAGCCCGCCCGTGGGGTCCCCGCGGTGGCCCGAAAGCCGGACAGCCCTGCTGGCGGAGCAGGAGAGGCTGGGCCGCCTGCGGCCTCCTCCCTGGAACCCCGAAGGATCCTGGGAGGCGGGTGGCTGCTTCGCCTGCGGCGAGTGGGGCCGCCACGGAGCGGGGCAGGCGGGGGAGCGGGTGTGGGCGGCGGCGGTGCTGTGGAGGCCGGGCTCGGTGGTGCAGGCCGTGGTGGAGGGTTCCGCCGGGGCCGCCTACGAGCCTGGGTTTTTGGCCCTACGGGAGGGCCCCCTCCTGGAAGCCGCGGTGCGGGCCCTGCCGCGGCTGCCCCACGTTCTCGTGGTGGACGCCACGGGGCGGGATCACCCCCGGCGGGCTGGTCTGGCCGTGCACCTGGGGGCGGTGCTCGGCATCCCCACGGTGGGGGTGACGGACCGGCCCTTGGTGGCGGCGGGCCCCCTGCCCGAGGACCGACGCGGCGCCCGCAGCCCCCTCCTCCTGGAAGGCGAGGTGGTGGGTTACTGGGTCCGCACCCGGGCCGGAACACGGCCCGTGTGCGTTCACGCGGCCTGGCGCACGGACCCGGAGGTGGTAGCCCAGGTGGTTCTCCGGCTGGTCACCCGGTACCGGACCCCGGAGCCCCTCCGGGCGGCCCGCGCCGCGGCGCGGGCCGCCCGGGCGCGGTCACTTCCCCCGTAGCTGCTGGAGAGCTGCCTCCACGAACCGCGTCTCGTAAGTCTTCGAGAGGTCGATGCGGACCCGGGTCACCTGCGGGTCGAACTGGGACAGCACCCGCAGCACGTTGGGAGGGCCTGCCTCCAACATGCGGCCGTCGGGGGAGTACGACTGCAGCATGTTCTTCACAGCCCGGGTGTACACTTCCCGGTTCCCCTGGTAGTACTCGGGCGGCATCAGGTTCACGATCTCCTCCACGGAGTGCCGGGACCGGATCCACTGCAGGGTCTTTACCATGGCCCGGGTCAAGGCCTGCACGGTGTTCGGGTTGCGCTCGATGAACTCCCCCGTGGTGTACAGGCACGCGGCCGGGTACGGCCCTCCGAAGGTCCGCAGGGTCCCCGTGGTGGTCCGGGTGTCGGCCAGGACCACGATCTCCCCACCGCTTTCCAGGAGGGAGATCACGGGGTCGACGTTCGCGAGCGCGTCCACCTGCCGGTTGCGGACCGCGGCCACCGCGGTGGCTCCCGCCCCGATGCCGATCACGGAGAAGTCGCCCAGGAAAGCCCCCGCCTTGGTCATGAGGAAGTTGACGAAGAAGTGGGTGGAAGAGCCCGGCGCGGTGACCCCGATGCGCTTGCCCCGCAGGTCCAGGAAGGTGCGCACCCCCGCGTCGTGGGCAGGTTTGGTCACCGCCAGGACGAGCCCTGGGTAGCGCTGCTGCATGACGAAGGCCCGGATGTCCCTACCCTGGGCCTGCATCTGGATGGTGTGGTCGTAGAAGCCGCTCACCACGTCCGCGCTGCCACCCACCAGGGCCCGCAGGGCCTGTCCTCCGCCCGCGAAGTTCTGGATGTCGATCTGGATCCCCGTCTCCCGCAGGTAGCCCAGCCGCTCCGCCACCGTGAGGGGCAGGTACACCAGGGCTTCCTTGCCCCCCACCGCCAGAACCAGCCGGCTGCGCTCCGGACGCCCCTCCTGGGCCCCCGCGGGCAGCACCAGGGACACCGCCACCAGCACGAGGCAGAGCCACCACACGATCCTCCGCATGTGCATCACCCCCTAGAGGACTTCTTCGACGTGGGAAGGCGGTTTCCATCTCAGCAGCCGCCGCTCCACAAAGCTCACCAGGAGGTCCACGGCCAGCACGAACCCCGCCAGCACCACCAGCCCCGCGAACACCCCCGTGGTGTCGAACAGGGCCTCCGCCTGCTGGATCAGGTAGCCCAGCCCGCGGGCAGACCCCAGGTACTCCCCCACCACCGCGCCCACCAGGGCCAGCCCCACGCTGGTGTGGAGGCTGCTCAGGATCCACACCAGGGCCGAGGGCAGCAACACGTGGCGGACCAGGTCCCGGTCGCTGGCCCCCAGCATGCGGGCGTTGTTCAACACGTTCCGGTCCACCTCCCGGACCCCCTGGTACGTGTTGAAGAAGACCACGAAAAACACCAGGGTGACCCCGAAGGCCACCTTGGACAGCACGCCCAGCCCGAACCACAGGGTGAAGATGGGGGCTAAGACGATGCGGGGCATGGCGTTGGCCACCTTCACGTACGGGTCGAACACCCGGGACAGGGCCGGGGACATGGCGAAGGCGAACCCCACTACCACTCCCAGGAAGGATCCCGCCAGGAAGGCCAGGAGGGTCTCCAGGGCCGTCACCGAGATGTGCCCGTACACCTCCCCGGTGGCGAACCACCTCGCCACGCGCTCCGCCACGCTGGAAGGCCTGCTGAAGAAGAAGGGGTCCAGCCAGCGCAGCCGGCTACCCGCCTCCCAGCTGACCAGGAAGGCCACCAGGACCGCGGCCTGCACCACCCGCAGGCCCCACCGGCGGTCAGGCGGAAATCCGGAAGGCACGCAGCACCTCGCCCCGCAGCAGCTCCCAGATCCTCCGGAACAGCTCCCCAAAGGCGGGGTCCAGCCGCACCTCCGTGACGTCCCGCGGCCGCGGCAGGTCCACGGGGAACTCCCCCACGGGGCGGGCCGCGGGCCCCGCGGACAGCACCACCACCCGGTCGCTGAGGGCGATGGCCTCTTCCAGGTCGTGGGTCACGAAGAGCACGGTCTTCCGCTCCTCCTGCCAGATCCGCAAAAGGTCGTTCTCCATGAGCTGTCGGGTCTGGACGTCCAGGGCCGCGAAGGGTTCGTCCATGAGGAGGATCTCCGGGTTCACGATGAGGTTCTGGGCCAGGGCCACCCGCTTGCGCATCCCGCCGGACAGCTGGTGGGGGTAACGGTTCTCGAAGCCCCGCAGGCCCACCCGCTCCAGCCAAGCCCGCGCCTGCCGCCGTGCTTCCTCCCGGGGGAGGCGTCGGAACACCAGGCCCAGCATCACGTTCTCCTCCGCGGTCTTCCACGGGAGCAGGACGTCCTGCTGGAACAGGTAGGCGGCCCGCCGGTTGATGCCCTCCAGGGGGGAACCGAACACCTCCACCTGGCCCGCGTCCGGCGCCAGCAGCCCCGCCACCAGGTTCAACAAGGTGGACTTCCCGCACCCCGTGGGGCCTACCAGGGCCACAAACTCTCCGGCCCGCACCTCCAGATCTACGGCGTCCAGGGCCACGTACACCCCCCCGTCCGGGGTGCGGAAGGACCTGCGGCACGCCCGCAGACGTACCGCGCAGGTACCGGGCGGCGAGGCCAGCTTCACACCACACCCGCCTCCCGTAGCCGTCGGATGTCCTCGGCGGACAGGCCCCCCACCTCCCGCAGGACCTGGTCGGTGTGCTCCCCCAGCTCGGGTGCAGGGCCCGGAGGGGGAAGGTGCGTGCTGCCCAGCCGGGGGACCGGCGCCTGCATGGTGACCCGGCCCACGCCGGGGTTCTCCACCTCCACCAGGGATCCCCGACCGCGGAAGTGCAGGTCTTGGAGAACGTCCCGGGCGGTGTACACGGGCCCCCCGGGAACCCCGTGACGGTCCAGGACCTCCAGCAGCTCCTCCGCAGAAAGCTGCCGCACCCACCCTGCGATGGCGGCGTCCAGCTCTCCTTGGTGCGCGGCCCGGGCTTCGTGGGAGGCGTAGCGCGGGTCCGTCTTCCACTCCGGACGCCCCATGGCGTCGCACAGCCTCCGGAACACCCCGTCCGCGTTGGCCGCCACCACCACCCACCGGCCGTCCCGCGTCCTGTACAGGTTGCTGGGGGCCACCCCGGGGAGGATGGTGCCGCTGCGCTCCCGTACCGCCCCCGTCACGCTGCACTCCGCGATGACGCTCTCCAGGACCGCCAGGACCGCGTCCGCGATGGCCACGTCCACCACCTGGCCGCGGCCGCCCCGCACCTCCCGCTCCCGCAGGGCCAGCAGGGCTCCCAGGGCTCCGAACATCCCCGCCAGGGTGTCGCCGATGCTCACCCCGAACCGGGGAGGCGGTCGGTCCGGGTAGCCCACCAAGTAGCGCAGCCCTCCCATGGCCTCCGCTACCGCGCCGAACCCCGGGCGGTCCCGGTACGGGCCGTCCTGGCCGAAGGCGGAGATGCGCACGTACACCAGACCCGGGTTCCGCTCCAGCAGCACCGCGGGCCCCAGGCCCCACGCCTCCATGGTCCCCGGGCGGAAGTTCTCCACGAGGACGTCGCAGCGTTCCGCCAGCCGCCGCACCACCTCCTGGCCCTCGGGCCGGCGCAGGGCCACGGTGACGCTCTTCTTGCCCCGGGCGATGACGGGCCACCACAGGGAACGCCCGCGGTGCAGCACCACGCCCCAGCGCCGCATGGCGTCCCCTTCCTGAGGCGGCTCCACCTTGACGACCTCCGCCCCGTAGTCCGCCAGGAGCTGGCCGCAGTAGGGGCCCGCGATGAAGCTGCCCAATTCGAGGACGCGGATCCCGTCGAGAACACCCCGGTCCTGTCTAGGCGACGGCCTTTCCCGATCCCTTCGCACCTCGGACGCCCCCGCGTGCCCCGCGTACGCGGGGGAAGAGATTCGCAGCCCGCCGCGCAGATCCTTCCCGCTTTTCGGAGCCTGTCTCGGAATCCCTCCTCGGGAGGAAACGGACGGGGGCCCCCAAAAATCGCGCAGCGATTTTTGGGGTGGTTTAAGCGGCCGTAGATCCCCCGTCCACGGCCAAGACCTGGCCGGTGACGTACCGGGCGGCCTCGGACGCCAGGAACACCACCACCCCCTTGAGGTCTCCCGCCTGTCCCACACGCCGCATGGGCACCCGGGCCACCACCTGATCTCCCACGCGCTCCAGAAGCTTCTCGCTCATGCGGGTGGGGAAAAAGCCCGGCGCCACCGCGTTCACGGTGATGCCGAAGGGCGCCAGCTTCACCGCCAGGTCCCGGGTGAGGGCGATCAGGCCTCCCTTGCTGGCCGCATATCCCACCGCGTCCAGGATCTCCGCGGGCGAACCCACCAGGCCCGCCACCGAGGCCACGTTCACGATGCGCCCCCACCCTGCCGCCTTCATCACCGGGACCGCGGCCTGCGTGACCAGGAAGGCGCCCGTGAGGTTGACTTCCAACACCTGCCGCCACCGTTCCAGGGGCATCTCCTCCAGGGGCGCCCCCCAGCTCACTCCCGCGTTGTTCACCAACACGTCCAGCCGACCGAAGCGCTCCACCGCCGCGGCCACCAGCCTCCGCGCCGCCTCCGGGTCGGTGACGTCGCACGCCACCGCGGCGACCTCCACGCCCCGGCTCCGCAGGTGCTCTTCCGCAGGAGCCAGCCACTGCGCCCGCCTGGCGGCCACCACCACCCGCGCCCCGGCCTCCCCCAGGCCCTCCGCCATCTCCAAGCCCAGGCCCCGGGACCCGCCCGTGACCACCGCCACCCTTCCGGAGAGGTCAAAGAGCTCCCGCACGTGCGGCATGGTCAGGCCTCCAGTCCGGCCGCGCGGGTGGCCAGCTGCTTGACCCGCTCCAGGTCGTAGTCCATGAGGACGGTGAGCTTCTGGGCCTCCAGGGAGCCCTCCGCGTGGATGGCCAGGACCTCCAGGTAGCCGCCCAGGTCGGAGGCGGTGAGGTCCCGGATGAGGTTCATCATCCGCAGCCGGGCCTCCCCGGAAACCCCTGCCCGGCCCTGCAGGTACGGCTCCACGAGCGCCCACAGCTCCGGGTTCTGGCGGTCCTCCTCCGCAGGCCCCGTCACCACCAGCCCGCCCGCGATGTCCTGCACGTCCCGCACCGCCTCGTGGTACCCCCAGGCGAAGGTGTACTTGGCCGCGTTGGTGAGCACGACGTGCGGGGCGAACACCCCCTGCTCCAGCCTGCCCTCCACCGCAGCCGCGGTGGACAGCCCCCGCACCGTCTCCGCGTACATCACCAGCCGGGCCAACTTGTCCCGCACGTGTGCTGCCCCCGCGATCCCCTGCGCCTCCGCCATCCACGCGGCGGCCCCCAGCAGCAGCTCCAGCAGGGGTGTCTTGTAGGAGACCGCGGTGAACCGGTGAAACTCCACGAAGGTCTTGGCCAGCAGCCCCGCGTACTGCCACTGCCCGCACAGGAACACGCGCTCCCACGGCACGAACACGTCGTCGAACACCGTAAGGGACTCCGTGATCCCGTACTGGCTGCTCAGGGGGTTGTCGAAGGGACTGGTGGCCCCGAAGCCCCGGGGGCTCGCCACCATGACGAGCCCCGGGGCGTCCGCGGGCACCGCGAAGGCCACCGCGTACGCCGCGTCGCGCTCCGTCATGGCCCGGGTGGGGAGGACCAGGATCTCGTTGCTGTACACCGCGTTGGTGGTGTGGGCCTTGGCACCCCGCACCACGATCCCCTCGTGGGTCTGGCGCACCAGGCGCACGTACAGGTCCGGGTGGGGTTGGTCCGCGGGCCGCTTGCCCCGGTCTCCCTTCACGTCCGTCTGGGCCACGGCCATGGCCAGGTCCCCGTCCCGACACCGCCGGTAGAAGGCCTGGACCCGGGGGAGGAAGGAGGTGCCCAGATCCCGGTCCATGCGGGCGCAGACCATGTGCAAGGCGAAGAGGGCGTCGGTGCCGATCTCCTTGATCAAAGGCACGAAGGACCTCGCCTCGCGGGTCACCGTCTCGATGAGGTCCCTCCGCCGCAGCAGGTCCTCCGGGGCGCGGGGCACGTGGAAGTAGCGGCTGTAGCGCTGCCCCGTGTGGGGATCCTCCACCACGAAGATGGGGTCCTCCGCCCGCTCGTGGGCCAGGCGGAAGTCCAAGGCACACACCCCCGCCCCCTTCCGGAGGTGCGGGTGGGTGGTCACGTCCTCCACCCGCTGGCCCCGGTAGTACACCCGCCGACCGTCCCGCAAGCTCTGCAGGTACTCCTCCGGGCTGCGCATCCTCTCACCTCCTCGTGGGATCTCCGGACCTGCTACCCCCAAAAATCGCTCCGCGATTTTTGGGGACCGAGTTCCCCTCCCTCGAAGGGGGTTTTCCCGCACAGGCTCCTAGGACCTGGGACGAACCCCCTCCAGGAAGACCGTGGTCAGCAACTGGGCCAGGGCCTCCGGGCTGAGGGGGCCCTCCGGGCGGTACCAGTACAGGGTCCAGTTCAGAAGGTTAAGTAAGGCCAGGCGCAGGTAGCGGGCAGGGACGTCCGACCGCACCACTCCCTGCTCTTGCCCTTCCTCCAGCAGCCGCACCAGACGCGCCTCGTAGGCGTCCCGCAGCCGCACCAGGGCCGCCCGCCTCCGCCCCGACAAGGACTTCATCTCCGACAGGAGCACGGCGTAGGCGTCCCGGTCCTCCAGCATCCCACGGACGTGCACCGCCACGAACTCCCGCAGCTTCTCCAGGGCCGGTCTGGGGGAGGCCACCACGGGTTCCACCGCGGCCAGCATGCGCTCCTGGCAGCGGCGGGCGATCTCGTACAGGAGGTCCTCCTTGCTTTCCATGTAGTGGTACAGGGAGGCGGTCTCCAGCCCCAAGGCCTTCGCCAGGTCCCGGATGCTGGTGGCGGAGTACCCCTTCGCGTGGAACAGGCGGGCGGCCACCTCCAGCAGCCGGGCGCTCTTCGCCCTGCGGTCGCTGCGGAGGGCCCGCGGGGAGGCGCCGGGCGGATCCGAGCGATCGACCGTTAGGTTTTTCCGGGCCGAGGCCGCAACTTCCCTACGCACTCCGCCCCTATCATACCGTCCCAGCCATCTCGGTGGTGCGCGGATCCCCGGAAAAGCCATGGGACGAGGGCACCGGGGTTCCCTGAAAACCGCGTGGCGTGCTCTACCCCGGCTCCCCCAGGGCCGCCCGCACCGCGTCCACCAGCTCCCGAAGGGTGTAGGGCTTGCGGAGGAACCCCGCCACCCCGCGCCGCAGGATGTTGGCCGCGGTCCCCTCGTCCATGTACCCGCTGCTGACCAGCACTCGAACCTGCGGGTCGATGGCCTGAAGTGCGTCGAACACGGCCCGGCCGTCCATCCCGGGCATCACCATGTCCAGGATCACCAGGTGCACGTGGCCCGCGTGTTCCCGGAACAGGCGCACCCCCTCCATCCCCGTGGTGGCCACCAACACCCGGTAGCCCCTGCGGACGAGGGCGTCCCGGATCAGGTTGCACAGAGCCTCCTCGTCGTCCACCACCAGCAAGGTGGGGCCCGGGGCTGGACCCTCCGAAACATCGCTGCGCGATTCTTGGGGACTCCGATCCGGCTGGCCCGGGGGGTGATGGGGGCGTCCTACGAGCCTGACCTCCCGATCCCCCGCGTGCGGCCACGGGGCGGGCTTCGGAGGGCTGCTGGAGGGAGGAGCCATGAGGAGGCAGGGCGGGGACGGACCCACACGCGGTCCTGCGCCCGTGGCCGACCAGGTCCCGGGGCGGTGGTACGGCATACGCAGGAAGAATAGAGCAACATGGATGCCACGATCTGGCAAAAATGGACCCCGCGACGGGGATCCCCACGACTGGTAGCGGGGGCAGGATTTGAACCTGCGACCTCCGGGTTATGAGCCCGGCGAGCTACCTGGCTGCTCCACCCCGCGTCGCCAGCACACAGTATAGCGGGCTCCGGGCAAGGGTTCAAATACCCCTCACTCGTACCGCAGGGCCTCGATGGGGTCCAACCGGGCGGCCCGCCAGGCGGGGTACACCCCGAAAACCACACCCACCAGGACGGAGAAACTGAAGGCCAGCACCACCACCGGCAGGGCGGCCACCGCGGTGAAAGGCTGGTTCAGCAACCTCCCGGAGATGGCCCACGACGCCGCCAGTCCCACCCCCATGCCCAGGACCCCACCCACCAGGCTGATGGCCACCGCCTCCATCAGGAACTGGGTGAGGATATCCCCCCGCTTGGCCCCCACGGCCTTACGGATTCCGATCTCCCGGGTGCGCTCCGTGACCGACACCAGCATGATGTTCATGATCCCGATGCCTCCCACTAGGAGGGAGATGGCGGCGATGGAGGACAGGGCCACGGTGAGGACGCGCAGGATGGCGTCCAAGGCCCCCAGGAACTGGCTCTGGGTCAGGACGGTGAAGTCCTCCTCCCCGTGCTCCCTGCGGAGCACCCGCTCCACCTCCCGCTTCGCCCGCAGCACGGACGCGGTGTCCTGCGCCTTCACGAACAGAAGGGAGGCGTAGTTGACGGCGAACAGCAGCTGGGCGGTGCTGAACGGAATGTAGGCCCGGTCGTCCAGGTCCACGCCCAGCACCTGTCCTTCCGGCTGCAGGACCCCCACCACCTCGAAAGCGCGCCCGTTGATCACCACCCGCCCGCCCAGGGCGAGATCGGGGGTGCGGAACAGCTGCCGGGCCAGGACGGGCCCCAGCACCACCACCCGCTTGCGGCGCTGCTGGTCCGCCTCGGACAGGAACCGGCCGAGTTCCAGTTGCAAAGCCCGCACCTGCAGGTACTCGGGGGTGGTCCCGATGACCGTAGTGACCTCCCGCCGCCCACCCCCGGCCACCTCGATGGAGGTCTGCAACCAGGGCGCCACCCCAGATACCGCCCGCGCCTCCCGCTGGATGGCTTGGGCGTCGGAATAGGTCAAGGTGAACCGCCCCTCCTGGGTGGCGAACTGCTGCCCCTGCTCAGCTTTCCCGGGCAGCACCCAGAGGAGGTCGGGGCCGAGGTTCGCGAACTCGCCCACCACCCGGCTGCGCGCTGCCTGGCCCACGGACACCAGGGCGATGACCGCGGCCACCCCGATGACCACTCCCAGGGTGGTCAGCACGGATCGCAGGGGGTTGGCCCGCAGGGCTTCCAAAGCCACGAGGAAGGCTTCCCCTAGGCCCACGGCTAGACCACCCCAAAAATCGCGGAAGCGCTTTTTGGGGACCCCGGTCCCCATTTTCCACCGAGCACTTTCGTGGACACGCTCCTACCCCTTGGCTCCGGCCATACGTCCCAGCACCTCGCGGGCGCGGCGCGGCCTCGGTACCGGTTCGTCCCGCACCAGCCGGCCGTCCCGCAGTCCCACCATCCGGCGGGCGTGCTCGGCGACCTCGGGGTCGTGGGTCACCAGGGCGATGGTGGCCCCGGAGTCGTTGAGCTCCTGGAACAGGGCCAGCACCTCCTCCCCGGAACGGCTGTCTAGGTTGCCCGTGGGTTCGTCCGCCAGGACGATGGCGGGGTCGTTGACCAAGGCCCGCGCCACCGCTACCCGCTGCTGCTGACCACCCGACAGCTCCCGGGGCCGGTGGTGCATCCGGTCCGCCAAGCCGACCCGCGCCAGGAGTTCCGCCGCCCGGCGCCGGCGCTGGGATCGCGGGACGCCCGCGTAGAGTAAAGGGAGCTCCACGTTCTGCAGGGCGGTGAGCCGCGGGAGCAGGTTGAAGGTCTGGAACACGAACCCCACCTTCCGGTTGCGGACCTCGCTGAGGGCGTCGTCCGTGAGCCGGCTGGTGTCCTCCCCTTCCAGGAGGTAGGTGCCCGCGGTGGGGCGGTCCAGACAGCCTATGAGATTGAGAAGGGTGGACTTTCCGGAGCCGGAAGGCCCCATGATGGCCACGAACTCCCCTGGGTAGATCCGTAGCCAGACCTCCCGGAGGGCCCAGACCTCCACCGCTCCCAGGCGGTACACCCTGGAAACCCCTTGCAGATCCACCACGGGGGTCATCGCACCGACCGCAGCCGCACCCGGTGTCCTTCCCGCAGCCTCCCGGGCTCCGCCAAGGCCACCAGGTCGCCCTCCCGCAGCCCCTCCAGGATCACAACCGTGTCCTCGTTGCGTTCCCCTGTGCGGACCTGCCGGACCCGCACCACCCCGCGTTCCACCACGTACACCTGGCTTCCCCCGTCCGCCGCGGACGCCACCGCTTCCACGGGAACCAACAGCGCCCCGGGGACCTTCCGAAGCACCACGTCCACGTCCACCCCTGTTCCCACCCGTAGGGCCAGGGGGCGGCCCAGGTCCAGGCGGACCCGCACCACGCGGCTGCCCGGCCGGGCCTCTACCTGGCCCGCCACCCGGGTCACCCGCGCAGTCAGGCGGAGGCCGGGGTAGGCGTCCGCGGAGACCCTCGCCTCCTGGCCCACCCGGATCTTGCCCACGTCCGCCTCTTCCACCTCTGCGGTGACCCACCGGGCCAGACCCGCCACGGTGAGCACCGGAACTCCTGGGGAAACGGTGGCCCCCTCGCGCACGTACACCCGGGTGACGGTGCCGGCGAAGGGAGCCTTTAGAACCGCCCTCCGCAGGCGCTCCCCCGCAGCCCTCTCCGCGGCCGCGGCCTGCGCCACGCGGGCGCGCGCCGCGCGAAGGACGGCCTGCGATTGGCGCGCCGCCGCCTGGGCCGCGGACCAAGCGGCCCGCGCTTGCTCCTCTTGGGAAAGAGCCGCGAGGTACGCGTAGTGTGCCTGCTTCACCTGCTCCTCCGCGGCCCAGAGGACCTCCCGCCCAGGGCCCTGGCGGATTCGGTCCAGGTGGGCCTGGGCCTGTTGGTACCGAGCGCGCGCCGCGTCGTGCTGGGCCCGGGCCACCTCCAGCTGTGCCTGGCTGGTAGCGCCCTCCCGGAACAGCCGCTCCTGCACTTCCAGAACCCGGCGGGTCTCTTCCCAGGCGGCCCGGGCGGCTTCCGCGGCAGCCTCCCCCTGCCGCACCTCCGCCTGACCGGGGCTGGCCCGCAGCTCCGCGAGCCTGGCCTGGGCCGCGGACCAAGCCGCCAGGGCCTGCTGGGCGTGGGCTCGAACCGCCTCAAGGCCCGCTCGGGCCCTGCGGACCTCCTGCACGCTGGCCGCCAGCTGCGCCCCCGCACGGGCTACCTCCTCCTCCGCCGCCCGGCGGGCCTGGCGGGCCTGGTCCAAATCTGCCTCCAGCTCCCCTGCCTCAAGCTCCGCCAGAACTTGGCCCGCGGCCACCGTTTGGCCCTCCTCCACCACCCGGCGTAGCCGCCCGGCCAAGGGGAAGACCAGCTCCACCGCTTCCGCGTCCACCACCCCGCTGACCGCCAGGGTGACCTCGAGGTCCCCGCGGCGTACCCGCGTCGCGTCCACCGCCTCCGGGGCTCGGGGGAACCCAAGGCCCAAAGACCACAGGAGCCCGGCCACCGCGGCCAGCACCACCAGGAGGAATCCCAACTTGACCCGCACGCCGGTTCCTTTCGGTTCTATGCTAGACGAGGCCGCACATCCCTGGCGGATTCTCGGAGGGTGCTCTCCGCCCTCGCGGCTTCACAGGAAGAGCACCGCGCCCCACAGGAGGTCGCTTTCGCTGACCACCAACTCCGGCAGTTGCAGGGCTTCCAGCACCGTTCGCACCAACAGGGTGCCGGCACAGATCACGTCCGCTCGCTCAGGCAACAAACCCGGGACGCGTCGGCGCAGGGCCAGGGGCATGCCGCACAGGCCGCGCGAGATGGCCTCCACCCGCCCCGCGGGGAGGTGATGCCCGTGCACGCGGTCCGGGTCGTAGGGCTCCAGGCTCAGGTCCACCGCGGCCAGGGAGGTCACGGTCCCGCCTACCCCCACCGCCGCCCGGGCCCCGGAGAAAGCCTGACGATGAGGACGCAAAAGCTCCACCACCTCCCGCCGGGCGGCCTGCAGCTCCACCTCCGCGGGCGGGTCCCCGTGCAGGTACCGCTCCGTGAGCCTCACGGAGCCCGCGGGCACGCTGACCTTCTCTACGATTCGGTGGCCGACCCCCAAGGTCAGCTCGGTGCTGCCCCCGCCCACATCCACCACCAGGACAGGATCCGGCAGGCCTGGCACGCCTGCCCGCACGCCCCGGTACCCCAGCTCCGCCTCTTCCTCCCCCGTTAGGACCCGCAGGGGGATGGGCTGCAGGTCGCGGACCAGGCTGGCCCGGTTGGCGGCGCCCCGCACCGCGCTGGTCCCCACCACCACCACCCGCTCTGCCCCGTGTTGGTGCGCCAGCTGCCAGAACTCCCGGACGGCCCGCACCGTGCGGCCCATGGCCTGCGGGAGCAGGACCTGGGACCGGTCCAGCCCCTCCCCCAGCCGAGTGACCTCCAAGCGGCGCAGCACGGGCCTCACGGAACCACCCGCCACGTCCGCCACCAGCAGGCGTACGGAGTGGGTCCCTACGTCGATGGCGGCCCGACGCACGGGCGGGCTTCAGTCTTCCAGGCGGGCGATCAGGTGGTGCAGGCGGTGCAGGAAGGACTCGGGGACGGGTTCGTGGCAGCAGCGTCGGAGGAAGGTCCGGAGGGCGCCCTCGAACCGGTAGTGGTCGAGGCAGCCGGGACACCGTTCCAGGTGCGCCCGCAGCTCCGCACACGAGCCCTCCTCTAGCTCCCCGTCCAGGAACGCCCACAGCTTCGCCTCGAACTCCTTACAGTCCACGGGCCGCACCCTCCCCCGCGGTGCTGATCCGGTGGTAGGAGCGCACGTAGTCCCAGAGCTGGCGCTGCAAGAGACGGCGGCCGCGGAACAGCCGAGACATCACGGTGCCCACGGGGATCCCCAGGATGTCCGCGATCTCCTTGTACGAAAATCCCTGCAGGTCCGCCAGGATGACCACGCTGCGGAAGTACTCCGGCAAAGACTCCAGGGCCTCCCGCACCTCCTGCTCCATCACGCCTTCCAGCAGTTTCTCGGGGTCCCCCACCCGCCGGAGGAGGTCGGACTCCTGCACCTTGCTGTACAGGTAGAACTCCCCCACGTCCTCCACGTCCGTGGTCTCCGGCTCGCGGGCTGTCTTGCGGTAGCGGTCGATGTGGGCGTTCATGAGGATCCGGAACAGCCACGCCCGGGCGTTGGTCCCCTCCGCGAAGGTGTGGAAAGACCGCCAGGCCTTCAGCAGGGTCTCCTGGAGGAGGTCCTCCGCGTCGCTGCGGTGGCGGGTCAAGCGTAAAGCGGCCCCGTACAGGGCGTCCACGTGCTCCCGCACCAGGGCTTCGAACCGCGAACGGTCCGGTTCCCCCCGGGCCGCGCCGTTCGCCCTCGGCTGGCCCACCGCCCCGACCACGTCTTCCTTCACCGGTACCCTCATCTGCCGCGCAACGAACCAACAAACAGGGAACAGGGCCCTCCTGGATCACGCACCCCCGGGGCTCTGCCCCCGAAGCCCACTCGGTCGGGCACGACCTTGCGTTCCAGGAAAACCCTGTTCCCGATCGTGTTCCGGACCGACTTCTTCCCGCGGTTCGATTATAGCACGGGGTGGGGGCGACGTCCTCCCCCCGGGGGTGCCGCGGGGGAGGCTACGAAGGGAGGCAGCAGGTCTGCCAGGGTGGTGTTCTGGAGCACCTGGTCCGTGGCCTCTTTCAGGCGTAGCCACAGGGGCCGCAGGCCGCAGCCGTGGACGTAGGTGCAGTCCGGGTCCTCCCGGTCCACGCACTCCCAGGGAGAAGTGGTTCCCTCCAGAACCAGGAACACCTCGTGCAGCCGGATGCTCTCCGGAGGCCGGGCCAGGCGGTGGCCTCCGTGGGGTCCCCGCTTGCTCACCACCAGCCCGGCCCGCCGCAGCTGGGCCAGGAGCTGGTTCAGGTACGCCTCCGGCAGGCCTTGACGGCGGCCGATGTCGTGCGTCTGCACCGGCCCCTCGTGACCGAACAGAGCCAGGTCGATCAGGGCGCGCAGGCCGTACTCCGCGCGGGTGGAGAACCTCATGGCACACTCAGCTCCAGCTCCCGGTAGCCACCGTCCAGGATCCGGTACGCCCGGACCTCCGGCGGCTCGCTGGCCAGGGACACGATCACGTACACCGCGAAGGGATCTGTGGCCCGGGCCACGTCCGTCCGGGAAGGCACCGCAGGGGTGGCGGGGTGGGAGTGGTAGTAACCCAAAACCTCCAGGCCCTGGGCGTCCGCCTGCTTGTACACCTGCAGCAGCTCCCGGGGGTCCATGCGGTAGGTGTAGGGGCTACGGTCCGCGTTGGCTACGGGCACCACCCCCTCCACGCGCCCGTTCCGTCCGGTCAAGACCCCGCAACACTCGTTGGGAGCCTCCGCCCGCGCGTGCGCCACCATGGCCTCCAGATGGCCTAGGCTCACCTGGAGGCGCTCCTTGTCCCGTGGTTCTACGGTCCCCATCCCCCACCAAGATACTACACGTCCCGCCACAGGGCGGTGCTCAGGTACCGGTCCCCCCCGTCAGGCGCCAGGGCCACCACCAAGCCCTCTTGGAGCTCTCGGGCCACCTGCAGGGCGGCCCACACGGCGGCGCCCGTGGAAGCCCCCACGAACATCCCCTCATCCCGGGCTAGCCTGCGGGCCATGGCGTAGGAGACTTCCGTGCTCACCCCCACCTTGCGGTGGTGCACGGAGGGGTCGTAGATCCCCGGCCGGATGGAGCTGGCGATGTGCTTGAGCCCCTCGATTCCGTGCAGGGGGCTATCGGGCTCCACCGCCACGATCTGCACCTCGGGGTTGAACTCCCGGAGCCGACGGCCCACCCCGACCACGGTCCCCGTGGTGCCCAGGGTTCCCACGAAGTGGGTGATGCGGCCTTCCGTCTGGGCCAGGATCTCCGGCCCCGTGGTGTCGTAGTGGGCCTTCCAGTTCGAGGGGTTGTTGTACTGGTCCGGCTTGAAGTACCGGTCCGGGTCCTCCTCCTGGATGCGGCGGGCCAGGAGGATGGCCCCGTCTGAGCCCTCCAGGGGGTCGCTGAACACCAGCTCCGCCCCGTAGGCCCGGATCATCCGCTTGCGTTCCTCGCTGGCGTTCGCAGGCATCACCAGTTTGACCCGGTAGCCCTTGGCGGCTCCGATCATGGCGTAGGCGATGCCCGCGTTGCCGGAGGTGGAGTCCAGCAGCACCTTGTCCGGGGTCAGGAGGCCCGCCCGCTCCGCGTCCTCGATCATCCGCAGCACGGGACGGTCCTTCACGGAACCCCCAGGGTTGAACCACTCCGCCTTCACACACACCTCCACGCCTGTCGGCAACCCGCGGGTCACCCGCCGGAGGCGCAAGAGGGGCGTATTTCCGATGCGGTGCAGGAGGTCCTCGCCGATCCTCGGGGTCTTCGTCTCGAACCGGTATGCCACGCTCCGCACGCTCCCCTTCCGTCACTCGTCAAAGAGCACCGTGGGCTCCGGGTAGTACCGCACTTTGCCCTCCTGAATCCGCTGCCGGACCCACGCCCTGAGCCACCCGTTCTTGTCCTCGAGGGGTCCGGGCCCGAAGACCACCTCCAGGGGCAGGTTCAACCGCAGGGCCCGGCCCGGGACCACGTGCCGTGTCACCCCCGCGGGCAGCTTGGCGGCGTTCCGGGCCAGCTCCAGGATCTCCGCCTTGGCGAACCGGCTGAAGGCCACCAGGGCCTCAGCCTGGCCGTAGCGGGCCGACAAAGCCTCCAGGTCCTCGGAGTCCACGCGGTGGTAGACCACCCGGCCGCGGTAGCTGGCCACCAGCCGGCGCAAGCGTTCCGCCCCCCGCGGGAGGTCCGGGCTCCGAGGGACGGCCCAGGCCCTCTCTTCCGTCCGGACATACGCTAGCAACTCGCCGGCGGCCAGCCGCCGCGCCGCCCGTCCGGGTTCCTCTGCCTCCAGGGGCAGGCCTTTTCCCAGTTCCTCTGGGAGCGCCACCAGCAGGTGGTTCCACCGATCCAGGGTTACCGCGGGGTCATGGTACGGCACCACCTGCACGGGCAGGCAGGGCGCGCCCAACCGCTGGAGGGCGGTGACGCGGTTCGCTCCGTCCAGCACCACCACCCTCCCGTCCCCCAGCTCCGCGGCCAGGGGGGGGTTGCGGAGCACCCCCTCCTCCCGGAGCCGGTTCACCAAGCGTTCCACCCGCTCTGGATCCTCCTCCTCGTGGAGGAGGACGTCCGAAGTGGCGAAGAACCGCAGGTCCGGCAAGGGAGCGGCGGGCTGGACGGGACCCTCCGGCGCGTCCTGGTAACCCCGGGGGTTCACCGGCCCTGTCCTCCCTGGCCCTGCGAGCGGGTCTTCTGTCCTAGACCCCAGGTTCCTCTATCCCAGGGCTTTCGCGGACACGCTGCGAGACCACCCCAAAAATCGGGCAGCGATTTTCGGGGATCCCGGTCCCCTCCGGCCGACGGTTTTTCGGGACACGGTGCTCGCTCGAACGCGCCGGGGAGCCTAAGCTCGGCGACAAAGGCACCTCCGCGAACTCCCCCCGGCCATGGCGGGGATGATGGACACCTCGTCGGACTCCCCTACGGGCGTCTGGTGGCCTTGCAGGGTCCGGATCTCGGACCCGTTCACGAACACGTTGATGAAGGCCCGCACCGAGCCGTCCGGTTCGCACAACTGCGCCCGCATCCCCGGGAAGCGTTCGTCCAGGGTCCGCAGCACGTCCGCCACCGTTCCGGGCGGCACCTCCACCCTGGACGCGCCACCCGTGAGCCGGCGCAAGGGTGCGGGTAGGTAAACGGTGGGCATCCTCCAGCACCTCCTCTGACCGGTTCCGGCGCGGAGACGGCCCCGCGCCTACAGCAGTCTATCACGGACCTCTGCAGCGGCCCGGTTCCCTCCCCTGGGGTGGGGCCGGAACCTCCGGTGCGTAGACTGCCCGAAAATCGCTGCGCGATTTCTGGGGACCCTAGTCCCCTCCCTCAAGGGCTTTTCAGGGACAAGCTCCGAGCCGGATCCCCGGGCAGGCTCTCTCCGCCGCGGGCCGCCAGGAGGTGTCCGAAGGGAACCCGTCGGAGGGTTACCCCGAAAACCTCTTCGAAGGCACGGGCGTAGCGGTCCTGTACCTCCTGGAAGGGCACGGGACGCTTCAGCAGCCTCTCCACGGAGGTGGGGGTGTAACCGATCCCGCAGGGGTTGATGACCTGGAAGTGGTCCAGGTCCGTGGAGACGTTCAGGGCAAAGCCGTGCATGGTGACGCGCCGCTTCACCGCTACCCCCACCGCGGCCACCTTCTCCTCCCCCACCCACACCCCCGGGAAGCCCGGCCGCCGCCCCGCGGAGATCCCGTAGCCCTGCAGGGTGCGGATCACGGTCTCCTCCAGCATCCGCACAAAGCCCACCACGTTCTCCCCGTACGCCCGCAAGTCCACGATGGGGTATCCCACCAGCTGTCCCGGCCCGTGGTAGGTCACGCTGCCACCCCGCTCCACCTCGTAGACCCCGAACCCCATCCGCCGTACGATCTCCGGGGGCGTCCGCAGGTGTTCGGGACGGGTGGCCCGCCCGCACGTGACCACCGGAGGGTGCTCCCCGAGGAGGAGGACGTCGGGGACCTGGCCCTCCTGGCGCCGGCGCACCAGCTCCCGCTGCAGCTCCCAGATGAGCGCGTACTCCTCAGAGGCCGCGAAGTCTACCCGCCAGGCGTCGCGGATCTCCGGGCGCCGATCGCTGTGCTCCACGCCCTCATTCTAGGACCTGTCCCGAAAAAACCGTCGGCCGGAGTGGACCGGGGTGGTCTAGACCAGCCCGGTCCCGTCCCGCGATTTTGGCTTACAGGGCATCCGCCACGACCTGGTGGCGCTTCTTCAGCTCCAGCCGGATGCGGCCCAGGTTGGCGGTCCCGTTTCCCACGATGACCAGCATGGCCTCGGAGCCCACGGGGGCCACCACCAGGGGGCCGCCCTCGTACTCCAGCATGAGGCCGAACAGCCTGCCCCGCCCCAGATCTACGGAGAGGGCGTCGGAGGCCGCCAGACTGCTGGCGGTCACCGCTCCCAGGGCCTCGAGATCCACGTCCTCCGTGGCCGCGCCCTCGATGACGAAGCCGTCGCGGCCCACCACGAGCGCCGCGCTCACACCGTCCAGCTGGGTGAACTCCCCCAGCACCTTGCGAAGGTCCGACATGATCTGACCCTCCTCCCCTTTGTCTTCCCTTCCCCTACGGACGGGCAGCTCCCCGGAGGAGCTGCGCCATCTGCCGCAGGGCCTTGTGCATGACCCGGGACACGTGCTTCTGGGAGACCCGCAGCCGCCGCGCGGCCTCCGTCTCCGTCAGGTCCTGGTAGAAGAGCAAGTACAGGACCTTCCGCTGGAGCTCCGTGAGCCGCTCCATGGCCTGCAGGACCGCGATGCGGTCCTCCACGGGCAGCTGGAACGTCTCGTACCGGAGGTGCCGGATGCGCCGTACCTCCCACCCGCCGTCCAGGGACAGGGGGGAGGAGGCGGCCCGGGCCCGCAGGATCTCCCGCACCCCTTCAGGGGTGATGTTCATGGCTTGGGCGATCTCCTCCACCGTGGGCAGCCTGCCCATCTCGTGTTGCAGGCGCTCCACCGTACGCTCCAGCTCCCGGCTTAGCCGGCTCAGCCAACGGGGCCGCCGCACCACCCCCACCTGATCCCGGAGGTAGTGCCGAATCTCCCCCGCGATGATGTGGGAAGCGTACGTCTGGAACTTCACCCCTCGTTCGGGGTCGAAGCGCGCCACCGCCAGCAGAAGGCCCACGTACCCCACCTGGACCAGGTCTTCCAAGGGCTCGCCCGTCACGCGGTAGGCGCGGGCGATGCGTTCCACCAGGGGGGCGTACGCCGCACAGATGCGGACGTGCAGTACGGGGTCACCCGTGGCACGGTATTGCCGGAACAGCGCCTGGGCTTCCGCGTCCTCAGGCAGGTCCTTGCCGTCACGTCCCTTCACCGCTGCCCCCGTCGGCGGAAGTAACGGGCCATCCACTTCCGCTGTTGGAGGTAGAGCAAGATCGGTTCCAACTCCGTGGCGGGTCGGCCGAGATCCGCCCGTACCTCCTCCAGGGTGCGGCTCCCGTCCAGCCGACGGACGAGCTCTAAGCCCAGCTCTCCGAAGCGTTCCCGCAGTTCCCGAGCGGGCGGGTTTTCGGGGTCTTCGGGGTCCACCGCGGGCACCAACACGAAGGTCTCCGAACCCTCGTACGCCGACCACCCCGGCCCTTCCGCCTCAACCGGCCCTGGCTGAGGTGCGGGAGGCCCCTCCGTGGGCAGCGTCCCTCCTTCTGAGGGGGCCGGTTGAGATGGGGCCGGCGGGACGAGCTCCGGCTCCTCCCGGCGGCCGGGGGGTGGCGTCTCGAACTCCACGGGGCGCGGTACGGAAGCGGGCTTCACCCACACCTCCACCTCCGCCCCGACTCCCACCAGCTGGTCGATGAGCTCTTGCCGGTCGCGACCCAGGACGGTGGCGCCGTCGTAATACAAGGCCCCGTCTCCCTCCTCCCCGAACGGCAAAAACCCCCACCACCCCTCTCCCTCCAGGAGCACTAGGCCGGACCAGCCGTCCCGGACCAGGCGGGCCGCCAGCCGGCCTAGGTCCACGAACGCCGTGTGCAACCCCGTGTGCAGGGGCTGCAGTTCGCTCAAGGAGCCCAGCAGGGGCCCGAGGCTGTGGGGCAGGGACACCACCCGAACCCGGGGGTGCAGCCGTTCCGCCCTCGCCAGGATGTGTCGCAGGGCCTCCGGGCCCCGCAGATCCACCGCGTCCGCCTGGAAGACGGCGAACACCCTTCCCTCGCCGGACAGGATGAGGGCGCCCTCGCAGTCCGGCCAACGGAGCTCCACGTAGCCGCAAAACTCCCGGTGCCGTAGCCCTTCCACCAGACCGCGGAGCTCCTGGGGGGAAATCCCGCTCCACTCCTCCTTGACGTTTCCCACGGGCAGCCGGTGGATCACGGGCTCAGCCCTCCCGCATCAGGGCCCGGTGCCAGAAGGCTCCCACCGCCAGCAGGGCGAAGCCCACCATCTGCAGGACGTTGCTGGGGTGGCCCACGAACCACACGTCGAAGAACACCGCGTTGCTCAACCACATCACCGCCACGGAGATGCACACCAGGGAGGCGGAGATGATGAGCCACACGTACCCTTCCAGACCGCCGAAGAAGGCCATGGCGGGTGCCAGGGCCAAGGGGATGAGGGCCAGACCCGCCAGGGAGAAGGCCACGCTCACGGACTCCGCCGCGCCCTGCAACCCACCCATCACCACGGGCTGCAAGAACAGCACGTACCCCACCGCCAGGGCTGCCAGCGCCACCCCGGCCATCACCGCCCGGTGGGCGGGGCCCGCGAGATCCCGGACAGCCCGGTATTCCTGGTACACGGCCCAAAGCCCGAGTAGGAAGAAGCCTGCCGTGGGCAGGTCCGCGGGCGAGGGGAAGGCGGCGGGCTGTCCCGTACCCTGCAGGTACCAGAAGGTCGCCCGGCCCAGAGCCCAGAAGACGCAGGCAGCCCCGAAGCTGGTCCACACCGTCCGTTCCCGGTCCCCAGGCCGGTAGCTGCCCGCGGCGGAAAAGCTCCCGGCGGCCGCCAGCAAAGGGAACAGCACGAGGGCGCCGCTCACCGCGGTGTGCTGCCGCTGCACGTCCGCGGCCCGGACGGGGCGCTGGAGCACCGCCGCCCCCGCCAGCCCCAGCAGAAGCAGCACCACCACCGCCACCCAAGGCACCGTTCGCACGCCGCGGCCTCCTCCGCCTGGTTTTCCTACAACTCCCCGGCCTCTCTACGGGCCCAAAAGCGTCCGGAACTCCGCCTCGTCCCTGAGCCCCGCCTCCTTCAGGGCCACCCCGAGGCTCTGCTCCGCGAAGGCCTGCCCCGCGATTCCCCTCACGAAGCCCACCGCTCGGATGGTGGCCAAGCGGAGGGCCTCTGCGTCCTTCGCCTCCCCCTCCACCCGGCCCCGCTGCAACCGCAGGCCGCTGCCCTGCAGCGCTGCGTTGACCTCTGCCTCCAGCCGCCCCGCGGCGCTGGGCCCCCGGTAGCGCTTGAAGCGCGCCACGAGGCTCTCCAAGACCCGAACCCACGACACTAAGTCTGGGCCCGTGGGCGCCTCCGTCTGCGGCGGTGCGGCTTGTGGTGCCGCGGGGGCAACCCCCACCGGGGGAGCCTCCTCCGGGCTCCGGACCACGGCCACCTGTTCCGAGTGCGGGTGCAAGGCCTCCGCCGCTTCCCAGGGGATCGGCTCGCGCTCCTCCCACTCCTCGGGGAATAGCTCCTCTGGGAGCTGGTGAACCCAGACTTCCCCCTCCATCCAGCGGCTGTCCGCCACCAAGGCCCGGACGGCTTCCACGGCCTCCAGGGATCGCCCCTCCACCCCGTACCGCGCCGCCTGGGGCCGGCCCCGGAACAGGAGCACGTACCCCTCCCGCCCGGGTAGGGTCACGCGCACCAGCCCCGAGAACAGGCGGTCCCTCAGGTACTCCACGAGCCGCCCCACGTCCGTGTACTCGGTGGAAAGCTCCCGGTACACCGCAGGAGCCTCCAAGGCCTCCGCCACCAAGTCCTGG
>Ga0272447_1000736_pt1 | contig 23136 bp, 24 predicted proteins | sample YNPCB0133_FD_194589 | JGI IMG/M metagenome (GOLD analysis project Ga0272447, IMG submission 194589) | Hot spring microbial mat communities from Yellowstone National Park, WY, United States - YNP-CB-013-3 | ecosystem: Environmental > Aquatic > Thermal springs > Hot (42-90C) > Sediment | place... | reverse complement strand
CCGGAAAAATAGCTCGGTGCCAGACCCTAGCACCCTCCCCTCTCACCAAAAAGGGGCTGCTATTCCTGTGTGTTACTAGGGGCTTGCCGACGGTGCTTGGGGAGAGGGGGAACTGCTATGCAAGAAGGGTTGCACTGCTACGAATCCTAGTCCAAAAGAGCCAACCACTAAGACGATAGCTGCTGCTATCCAAAGTAGGGGGGATCCTTGGGAGCCATGGTGGTGATCCCGGGCACGCTGGTAGTCTTCGCTGGGATAGAGAGCTGGATTCCCCCTGTTCTGCATTAGCTCCTCTAGAGAAGGAAATTGGTACTTAGCCTGGGGCGAAGGGGGCGCAGCAGGAGTTTCATGAGGAGGGCAGCTGGGAACAGCGGAGAAGTGGGCTTGGTGAAGCGACTCAGAAGGGGGCCCAGTTAAGCTCAAGGTAGGAGAGTAGCCATTGCTGGAGAAGGGTGAAGCTTCGCTGCGGGCTTGGCGCTGCTTAAGGCGATTGAGAAAGTCGTAGGGCGAGGAGGTTGGGTTATCCCTTCGCCAGGACGCTGTAGTAGCTTCTCTTTCGGAAGCAGCAGCTTGTTGACTTGAGTCAGCAAGCCGCAGGTTAAGTTGCTGCAGGCGCTTTAGGATCTGGCCCACGTGTCCCTGAATTTCTTGCTCGAGGGCGGCAATTTCTCCAGACAACTGCTGATGCAGGGTGCGCAAGCGCTGATTTTCCAAGGAGAGGCGGCTTACCTGTTGACGGGCAGACTCCAGCTCTTCGGCCATTTGTTGATGTACCCGGAGCGGCACTGTCCCAGGCCTAGGCTCAGTTTCCAGGGCCTCGGGAGAGGGAAAGCCGTTGTTGCTGCTAGGAGCTACAGAGAGGCTGGAAGCCCGAAAGTTGTGTTGCATAAGACCTACACTGTGAAATCTGGATCTTCTAAGGGTAGTGCTAAACGCCGCCTACCCCCGCCTGCCTAGCGCTAGGCCTAGGGCAAGCAGCGATTGCTACCCCAAGCATAGCGCCAAGCGTTGCAAATGGGAGCCCCTGGAGAGCATTTTCTCTACTTTGTGCTCCCTTCTGAAGCAAGGGAGTCCTGGAGGAGGCGCTCTAAATCCTGGCGCGACGGTCGTTCCAACTGCTCTAACTGTTCCAACTCGTGAGCAAAGTCTTTGATGTCTCGAAACCGACGATACACAGAGGCAAAGCGCAGGTAGGCCACTTCACTCAAGTGCCGCAGGCGCTCCAAAACCATCTCGCCAATGCGGAGGGTGGTTACTTCCTGCACATCTTCTAATTGGAGCTTCTCTTCGATCTCGTTGACCAGCTCTTCCATTTGCTTAAGGGTCACGGGAGTTTTCTCACAGGCGCGCATCACCCCCTGTAAGATCTTGTTGCGGTTAAAACTCTCCCGGGATCCATCCCGTTTAATGACCATGATGGGCATGAATTCGATGCGCTCATAGGTGGTGAAGCGATAGCCACAGGACATGCATTCCCGCCGCCGCCGCACGCTTTGGCCACCTTCTGCCGAACGGGACTCCAAAACACGGATTTCTTGCTTGCCGCAGCGGGGACATTTCATGACGTGGGCTCCTTAGAACCAAGTAGCACGCGAAAAAGGGTCTCCAATTCTAGTGAATACCAAACAGCAGGCCCAGGGAGTTGCCCCTAGGCATTGGACGTGGACTCCCACCAAGCAGCGGCTTGCGCTTGGATTTGGGCTTTGATCCCTGGCTGCAGGCGATCCAGGTGGGCCAGTACCCATTTCATCCTTCCCAGAGGAAGCAAGAGAGAACGATGGCGCAACAGGAAATCCCAGTAGAAGGTATTGAAGGGACAGGCCCGTTCGCCCACCTTTTCGCTGGGATTGTAGCGGCAATGGCGGCAGTAGTCACTCATTTTGCAAATGTACTGGGCAGAAGCGGCGTAGGGCTTGGTGGAAAGCATGCCGCCGTCGGCAAAAAGGCCCATGCCGATGACGTTGGGCTGCATCACCCAGTCGTAGCTGTCGATGAAGACATCGTGAAACCAGGCTTCTACAGCTTGGGGCTGGATGCCGGCAATGAGCGAGAAATTGCTGAGTACCATCAGCCGCTGGATGTGATGGGCGTAGCCATGGCGACGAATCTGGCCGAGGGTGTGCCGCAGACAGGCCATGTCGGTTTCGCCCGTCCAGAAGAACTGGGGCAGGGGGCGGTGGTGGCCGAAGAAGTTCTTCTGGGCATAGCCGTTGGGCATTTGGTATTCGTAGAAGCCGCGCAGGTATTCTCGCCAGCCCAGGATCTGGCGGATGAAGCCTTCGGCCGAAGGGAGGGGGATCCCGCCGCGATGGTAGGCCTGCTCGGCAGCAGCGATGACTTCGTGGGGGGTGAGAAGTCCTAGGTTGAGGTAGGGCGAAAGGAGGGAGTGGTAGAGGAAGTCTTCCCCGGCTTGCATGGCGTCCTGCCAAGGACCGAAGTAAGGCAGGCGGTGCTGAATGAAGTCCTCAAGCACCTGCAAGGCTTGGGTGCGAGTAACAGCCCAGCCAAAGCCTTCCAGGGATCCGAAGTGGTGGCCGTAACGTTGCCGCACTTTCTCCATCACCGCCTGAGTGATGGCATCGGGGGGAAACGTCAAAGGGGGAGGGTAGCGCCGGCCAGGCTGGGGAGGCTGGCGGTTTTCCCGGTCGTAATTCCAGCGCCCGCCGAGGGGCTGGGAGCCGTCCATCAGAATGCGGAAGCGTTTGCGCCCTTGACGGTAGAAGTCCTCTAGGAGGAGGCGCTTGCGGCCTAGGGCCCAGTCGATAAATTGGCGAGCTGTCCATAGGAAGTGGTTGTTTTCTAGGACTAGGAGCGGGCAGGGGAGGACGGATCTCAGCTTTTCCACCTCCTCGCGGACAGGGATGTCGGCGGGCTGCATGAGGCGGATTTGTTGCAACTGGTTTTGCCTGGCCCAGGCTTGTAGAGGCTCGGCATAGCCCTCGGCTTCCACATAGGTGACGGGGTGGCCGCGCTGCTGCAATTCCTGGGCAAAGTGGCGCATGGCCGACCAGACCAGGACCAGCTTTTGCTGGTGATGGTTGCGGGAGCTGGCCCAGGCGTGGGATTCGATGAAAAGAACGGGAACGCGGTGGGGGGGTAGAGTCGAGAGGGAGGCAAGGGCAGCTTGCTGCGGGTGGAGCTGATCGGGGAGGATCCAGACGCCTGTGGGACCAGAGGGTGGAACAGTCATGGGGAGGTGGGTACTGTCTAAGGGCAGCCCATCGCGTAAGCGGGACGTAGTCCTTAGTTGAGTGTAGCGTCGGGAATCAGGGCTAAGGGAATGGAGAGGGCATCCAGTTGGCTGGCGGGGGCAAGAGGACCGGGGGGGATCCCTTTGCTCAAGGCCTGGGCCGGACTGGGGATGGCGGCGCTGTTGCTGCTGCTGGTTTGGAACTGGAGCGATCCCCTGCCACCGGCCTGGGATGAGGCGCAGCACCTGTTGCAGGCGCAGGCATTTGGGGAGCACCTGCGGCGGTTTCGCTGGGAAGGGCTGTGGTGGCAGCAGTTTTTGCACTTGAACCAGCGCTACCCGCCTTTGGCCTATTGGCTGGGGATCCCGTTGGCAGCTCTGCACCCCTTTAGCCGGGCAGACGGGCAGTTGCTCAATCTGGCGTTGTTGGGGATCCTGACCCTGGTAACCCGGCGGCTGGGCCAGCGGATTTACCACTCCCAAGCAGTGGGCTGGCTAGCAGCAGCGCTGCTGTTGCTTTACCCAGGGATCGCGGCCCTGGCCCATGTGTACATGTTGGAGCTGCCGCTGGTGGTGGCGGTGACGTTGGCTTTTTGGGCGCTCTGGGCCTATGGGGAGGATCCCTCCTGGTGGGGGGCGGTGGGGGTGGGGGCAGGGGTGGCGGCGGTGCTGCTGACCAAGTGGACAGGGGTGCTGTTTTTGCTGCCGCCCCTGCTGGCTGTTCTGCTGGGGGTGAGGATCCCTTGGCTGGTGCGGCTGGCCCACCTGGCCCTGGGGATGGGGGTCATGCTGCTCTTGTGCTGGCCCTGGTATGGAGCCAACTGGCTGTTTGTACTCAGCAACGGCTGGGCCTATGCCGACACCGCCCACTACTACCTCACCTGCCCAGCGGGATCCCTGTGCTGGTGGACGGCCTATTTGCGCTTTTTGCCCCTGCAAACGAGCCCTTGGCTATGCCCCTTGCCGCTGCTTTCGCTCTGGGGATCCCTAAGCCGGCGGGAGGCTCTCCTCTGGGGCCTCTACGGCTCGGGCTACTTGCTCTACACCCTGGTGGCCATCAAGGATGTGCGCTTTACGCTGCCGCTGTTGCCCCTGCTGGCTCTCCTCTCGGCGGGTGGGCTGGACAAAGTCTGGCGCTGGCTGGGGGAACGCTGGGGGCAAAAGGCGCTGCGCCAGGGAGTTGGCATAAGCCTAGCTCTGGGATCCCTGGCCCTCTTTAACCTGGGGCAGCCCCTCACTCCCGGCGTGGCTCCTCTCTGGAAAGGGATCCAAATGCACTGGCAGGGGCAGCACCCCCAGCAGGAGCTGACGAGATGGATTGGATCCCTGGTGCAGCCAGGCTTGACCACCACCCTAGGTGTCCTCCCCAACACCGAGTTGATTTCCTCCGAGACGCTCAGCTACCTGGCAGCTTTGCAGCGCTGGCCAATTACCTTCCGTAGTGCCGGGCAAACTCCCTGGCCGGAGGTGGAGCTGGCGCTCTTGGATGGGTTTGTGGACGCGGCAGGGGAGCAGGGAATTGTCGGCCCCTACGGTCCAGCCAAGGAGCAAATCCGGCAACTCCTAGACAAGAGTCCCGACTGGCAGCGGCAGCAGTTCGATCTGCCAGCGGTGGGCCGGCTGTACACCTACTTCCCCACCAAGCCCAGGGTTGTGCTGCAAGAGTTGCCCGCTCCGGCGGAGGAGGTGGAGCTGCTGCAGCTCAAAGGAGGAACCCAAGCCTGGCGGCTGCAGTGGCAGGGGCCAGCCCGGGACTTGGCCCGAACCCTTGTCTGGGCGCGACTGGAAGATCCCCAGGGGCAGGTCTTGGCCAAGCGGGCCTGGGTGGTCGGCCAAAACCGCCTGCTGCTCTACGCCCCCGGCAGTTGGCAGGTGGAGGAGATCTTGGCCTGGCCAGAGCTAGCAACAAAAGAAGGAATCCTCCACCTGGAGTGGCAATCCCCCCAAGGAAGGCGCCGGTCTTTCAGTCAGCCCTGGAAGGGATCCCGCGGCGGGAAAGGGGGATCCCCTATTTCCCCAGGAGATCCCCTCTTTCTCCTACGACAGGCGGCCAAGGCGGCTGTGCAGGGGGATCCCGAGGCCCTCTCCCTTTATCTCAACGCCTGGACGACGCTGCAATATCCAACTTTTCTCACCGATCCGGACCGAGCTTTGACCCGCCAACTGCTGGAGGGAGAACACCACTGGGCAGCCGCCCAGGGCCAGCGGGAAAAGCAGATCCAAAGCCACTACGAGCTGGCGTTGCTGGAGGTGGCTCTGTTGCGGCCGCAAGCAGCCCAGCAGCATTTTGAACAAATTGTCAAGTTGAATCCTGAAGACAACTGGGCACGGGCCTACTTGGCGTTTTTACGGGTCTTTTTTACCCGTGATTTCCAGGGCCTCCAGGGGCTGCGGCAAGAGCTGGTAAATGCTTTTCATCCTCTCTGCCAGAAAGCTGATCTGGATTGGAATTTAGAGGGGATCTGTGCTGCTCTTTTGCAAGAAAATCCAGCTCCATCTGAGAAACCTGAGATAGCAGGAAATCAGCAAAAGCCTTAGCCACAAGCGAAAGGCGCTTGGAGCGCAAATAGACCAGATACCAAAACCCCTGGATGGGAAACTCCTCCACATCCAAAATGGCCAAATGCTGTTGCCACTCCCCTAGAGCCAACACATGCTGGGACAAAACCGAAATGCCTAACCCGCCGATAATGCCCTGGCGAATGGCTTCGCTGCTGCCTATCTCCATGCGAATGTTGAGCTTTAAGTTGTGCTTGTCAAAGAGCCGCTCCACCGCCATGCGGGTGCCAGAACCGGGCTCGCGGGCCAAGAAGGGCTCTTGGGCAATGCGGGCCAAGGGGATCTGCTTTTGGCCTACCAAAGGATGGTGAATGGGGGCCATCACCACCAAGGGATTTTCCAGGAAAGGCTGGGCTACCACATCCAGATCCTCTGGCGGCATCCCCATCACGTAGAGGTCGTCCATGTTGTTACTCAGCCGCTCCAGAACTTGCTGCCGGTTTAGCACCTTCAGGGACACGTCGATACCGGGATACTGCTGACAAAACGCCCCCAGCAGGCGAGGAATAAAGTACTTGGCAGTGGTGACGACCCCAATGCTCAGCCGCCCCTGTTTTAGTCCCTTCAGGTCAGCGAGGGTCATCTCCAATTGATTCAACTGCTCAAAGATTTTCTGGCAAGTCTGGTAAAGAGCCTGGCCGGCTTCTGTAAGGTAGAGCCGCTTGCCGACCTGCTCAAACAGGGGCAGCCCCACGGCTTTGCTGAGCTGCTTGATCTGCATCGAAATCGTAGGCTGGGTCAAGTACAACTCCTCAGCAGCGCGGGTAAAGCTGAGGTGACGGGCGGCAACCTCGAAGATTTGTAACTGGTGCAGCGTGAGCGTCTTCATGTTAATCAGAGGGTGCAATGACTTGCTCTTGAATCATAAACCAGGATCTATGTCTCCACGGGGCCAGCCCAGGGAAAGAAAACCAACCGCCAAAAAACGCGGCCGGGAGGCCCTCGCCTTGGCTACGGGGTTTACTCCTCAGAGGACAACTTGAGGATCTGGCGCTGACGCATCCCTTGCCAGCGCTGGATGAGGTGGCTGTCGATGCCAAATTGATCCAAGGCCTTCACCACCACAAAATCCACCAGATCTAGGATGGTGCGGGGTTGGTGGTACCAGGCCGGAATGGCGGGGACAATGCGCGCCCCTGCCTCTGCCAAGGTGGTCAGGTTGCGTAGGTGAATGAGGCTAAAGGGGGTTTCCCGGGGCACGATGACCAGGCGGCGGCCTTCCTTGAGCTGCACATCGGCAGCCCGCTCTAGCAGATCCGAACTCAAGCCGGCAGCCAGCTTGGCCACCGTGCCCATACTGCAAGGGATCACCAACATCCCCTGGGTGCGGTAGGAGCCGCTGGCAATGGCCGCCCCTAGATCTTGCCAGCGGTAACAGACTAGGGATCCGCCCTCGCTTTCAGCCTGCTGTCGCCAAAACTGGGCCTGCTGCTGGGGATCCGCCGGCAAGGGCCCTCCCTGCTCCCCCTGCCACACCTGGTAGGCCGCTTTGGAAACCACGACTTCGACGCGGTAATCCAGGCTAAGCAGAACGTGCAGGGCGCGCACGGCATAAAGCATCCCGGAGGCGCCCGATATGCCCAGGATGATTGGTGGGGAGGAGTTCAAGGGTAAGTGAGGAGAGGCTTCTATCGCTTCTATCTAATTTATCGACTGGCCAGACCCACCGCTCTAGGCCTTGGGCTGAGCAATGTCAAACTCGGCATCGTAGTCGAAGTCCTCCTCTTCCTCAACCCATTCTTCCTCCAGCCTCTCGTCTGCTTCCAGCTCCTCCTCCAGGCGGAGCTTCTCCGGGTACTCCTCTTCCAGTTGCAGAGCAGCCTGCTTTTCCCGCCGCCGGAAGCGTTCTAAGGCAGCTGGCGTGATGAAGGGATAGGGCAGTCCTTGGGCCTGCGCCTCCTCGAGCGCCGCTCGGTAGCTCTCCACTTCTTTGATGTCGATTTTCCAGCCAGTAAGGCGGGCAGCCAGACGGACATTTTGTCCCTCTTTGCCAATGGCTAGACTAAGTTGGTCACTGGTAACCAGGACATGGGCTTGTTGGATCTCTGGATCCACCAGCCGCACCTCCACCACCTTAGCTGGGCTGAGGGCGTTGGCAATGTAGGTGGCCGGATCCGGCGACCAGCGAATAACGTCAATTTTCTCGTTGCGCAGCTCCGCCACTACGGCCTGGATGCGGGATCCCTTTGCCCCAATGCAGGCCCCCACTGGATCCACATCCCGCTCTAGGGTATCGACGGCAATCTTGGTGCGCGGTCCCACGTTGCGGGAAGGTGGGTTGGCTTCTCGGGCCACAGCCACGATGCGCACGATGTCCTCTTCAATCTCCGGCACCTCATTGGCAAATAGGTTGACCACTAGGCCAGCATCAGCCCGGGAAACCAAAAGCTGGGGCCCCCGCCGGGATCCCTCGTGGACTTTTTTGAGGTAGACCTTCATCACCGCGTTGGGGACGTAGCGGTCGCTGGCCAGCTGCTCCTCCTTGGGCAGCGCAGCCTCCACCTCGGGCCGACCAAAACCGCTGGATACGGCCATGATCACGGTCTGCCCTTCCGTGCGCAGCACCCGTGCCTGCAACACGGTCTTTTCCAGGTCGCGAAACTCCTCCTGGATGAGGCGGCGCTGATGGTCGCGCAGCCTCTGGGCCAGCACCTGCTTGGTTTGGATAGCTGCCATGCGGCCAAACTCCGCCTGTTGGGGGGTGACGTCGTTGGTGACTTCCCAGCCAACTTCGGCTTCGGGGTAATCCTGCTGAACCTCGTACAGCGAGATCTCGTGATCCGGGTCCCGTACCTGCTCAACGATGGTTTTGGTGGCTAGAATGCGGAAGCCCCCTGCCTCCACATCCAGTTCCACCTCAAAGTTGCGGAAGTGGTCTTCTGGGAAAACGACGTCTCGCTGGATGGTTTTGCGGTAGCGCTCGTAGCCTTTGAGCAGCGCCTCTCGCAAGGCTTCAGTAACCACATGGCGGGGCAAGTTGCGCTCCCGCGAGATCATCTCCACCATTTCTGCCAAACCTGGCAGAGGTACCATTGCCATAGCCTATCCTCCTGAGGAAACTGGCAACTGGAATCCTAAAGGGGAAAAGCAGGGGCTACAGCTACTCGGCTTCGGCCTCGGAAAGGACAACCCGCTGCACTGAGGCGCGGGGCAACTGAACGCGCCGCCCTTTGAGGGAGAGGATAACTTTCTCCTCATCGCGACCCAACAGATGCCCTGACCAGACGGCTTTGCCCTTGTAGGGGGGATCCACCGTCACCTCCACGGCAAACCCTTTAAAGACGGTGAAGTCACGGTCGCTGATGAGAAGGTTGCTGATGCCGGGGCTAGAGACCTCCAGAACATAGTGCCCAGGGATGGGATCCACCCGATCCAGCTCTACTTCCAGGGCTTGGCTCATGGCTTCGCAGTCGGCATGGCTGGTTTCCCGCTCTGGATCCAAGGGGCGGATATCTACCCGCAGCACCGGCGGATACTGGTTGGTGTGGAAGGCTATTTGAACCAGTTGGTACCCCAGTCGAGCAGCCACAGGACGGGCCAAGATCTCCAGCTGGGGGATAAGGGGGTGAACCATAGCCAATATCGCCAACTCGGTGGAATAGCCAGAGCCCAGCCCATGGAGCCAGAGCTGGCAGCAGGGGCATCTTCCCTCTGAAAAAGCAAAAAAGTGGGCGTTACCCACCCCCCCTTCTTATCGCGGAGGCTCTGCGGGATCCACCTGCAGCCTCAAGGGAGATCGCCCAGGCTTTTCCCTACATCAATTCTAAAGGATTCCGGCGGATTTTGCCAGAGGGATCCCTGAGGCCAGATCCGCAAAAGGCAACCTCTATAATTGTGGACAGCCGCCGATTTGCCCAGGCACGCAGGGGTTTCCTATGACCGTTGCCTTTTCCTATCCCATTTTCGGCCCCAGCATTCCCTGCCCCCACTGTCGGCAGACCATTGCAGCCCTCACCCTGACCGATACCTATCTTTGCCCTCGTCACGGCGCCTTTGAGGCGGATCCCGAGCAGGAGGAGCTGGTTCACCTGCAGTCGGGGCGCCGCTGGCGTCTCTGGGAAGGCCGCTGGTATCGCCAACACACCCACCCCGATGGGATCCGCTTTGAGATCCACGAGGAGCTGGATCGCCTGCGCCTGCAGGGGATGCGGGCCACCCAGATTATCGTTGCCGAGCGCTATCGCCCCTTGCTCACCCCCTACCTAGACCAGGGATCCTCGCGTCGCCCTGGCCCCCCCCGCCTCTACGGTTTGCCGGTCAGCTTCAGCTCTCAGCTCCCCGAAGGTGCGGGCGGATCCCCGCAGCGCTGGCGAGTGATTAACTTTGAGCTCATCTGCGAGCCAGATCCGGTTGTGCGGCAGCTGCAGCTCTGTGACTGAGGCGTAGCGCGGGGCCCATGAATTGGTTCCAGCGGCTTGGCAGCAGTTTTCTGCTGGCTGGTCAGGTGACCCTACACCTCCTGCAGGGCCGTATCCACCGCCGCAACACCCTGGAGCAACTGGCAGCGGTGGGGTTGGACTCGCTGCTGATTGTTTTGATTACGGCGGTGGTGATCAGCGGCGTTTTCACCATCCAGGTAGCTCGAGAATTCCTCAACTTTGGGGCCTCTTCTCTAGTTGGGGGGGTTTTGGCCATTGCGCTTGCCCGCGAGCTGACGCCAGTGGTAACAGCGGTAATCCTAGCCGGACGCGTGGGATCCGCCTTTGCCGCAGAGCTAGGCACGATGAAGGTCACTGAGCAGATCGACGCCCTTTACCTGTTGCGCACTGATCCGGTGGACTACTTGGTGATCCCACGGGTGCTGGCGGCGGGGCTCATGCTGCCGGTGCTCACCATCCTCTCCCTGCTGACGGGGCTAGTTGGGGGAATGATTATCTGCGCTTCGGTTTACAACATTTCTTCTTCTGTCTTTCTTACCTCAGCGCAGACTCTCCTCACCGCTTGGGATTTAATCGTCTGTTGCTTGAAGGCGATGGTGTTTGGCGCGCTCATTGCCATTGTTGGCTCCAGCTGGGGCCTTTCCACGAGTGGGGGGGCCAAGGGGGTGGGGCGCTCCACCACGGATGCAGTTGTCACAGCGTTGCTGGGCGTGTTTGTAACCAACTTTCTGATTTCTTGGCTCGCCTTCCAGGGGCTAGGTAGCGCTCTTAGCCGCGCGCTGTAGCCCCTCTCTAGCGGTATTGTTGCTGGCGCGAGCGGCGGAGCAGGGGAAGTCCCATCACTGCCACCAAAGTTGCCAAGATGATCACGGTGGAGAGGGCGTTGATCTCCGGCGTCACTCCTCGCCGCGCCATGCTGTAGATCAAAATGGGCAGGGTCTGGCTCTCGGGGCCACTGGTGAAAAAAGAGATCACAAAGTCATCTATCGAAAGGGTAAAAGCCAGCAGAGCAGCAGCCAGGATCCCTGGCAGGGCAAGCGGCAGCGTGACGTGGCGCAGCTTCTGCCAGGTGTTGGCGTAGAGGTCGTAGGCAGCTTCTTCCAAGGCAGGATCCAAAAGCTGGAGGCGGCTGCGCACAACAAGGGCCACAAAGGCAATCTGGAAGGTGACGTGGGCCAAGATCATCGTTCCCAAGCCCAGCTCAAACCAGCCGGTATAGGCGCGCACCAGCTGGTAAAACAGCAGCAGCCCAACGGCCATCACGATATCGGGGAGGGCTACTGGCAAAAGCAGCAGACCCTGCACCATCTTTTTGGCGGGGAAATGGTAGCGGTAGAGGCCGTAGCCTAATAGGGATCCCAGCAGCGTGCTAGCCAGGGTGCTGGCCCCTGCTAAGACAAAGGTATTTTGCGTTGCCTGCCAAACTGCGGCATTGCGAAAGAGAGCCAGGTACCAATCGAGGGTAAAGCCGGTCCACACCAGGCCAAAGCGGGCGCGGTTGAAGGAATAGACGGCAATGAGCAAAATCGGCAGGTAGAGAAAGCCATAGATGGCATAGCTCACGCCCCGTAGCCAGATGGGTCTTCTCACCAATCTGCCCTCCCTGCCGTCAAACTCCTGCCTTGCCAGAATCCACCTACCCCTTAAGTTTATAGACATCTCCCCTTGGGCAAACCGGGCCCTGCCTATAGCTGTCTCGGGGGAGGGGTGGTACTCAGAAACTCTCGCCCAAAGGTAGGACTTGCTCTGCAGGTAGGCCCCTGGCAAGATCTGAAGCTGCGCGCCAGGGATTGCCTCTGCCTAGGTCTGGCAATGCCAAGAGGGAAGGGTGTCGTCTCGCTTGGCGGCAACTACCAGGGTGGGCTCTCCTCACTAGTTTGCTCTGGGGAAGTGACGCCTGGGGTGGGGATCCCTCTGGCGGGGTGGTAGGCGGTCAAAGGCCTCTGGTCCCCTTCGCAAGGCAAGTACTTTCAGAGCCGCAGTCGTTCCAACAGCTCCTGCTTTTGCATCTCAAGCCAGCAACTGCAGGTGGCGCGGAGGCGTTTTTAGCCAGTCCTGGTAGCCCAGCAAACCCTCGCGAAAGCGGGTGGCCGCTTGCGACTGGTAGCGCTCGGGGTTGTAGGCTAGCCAAAGGGTGCGCCGTATCTGCAGCCCTTCCACCTCTAGCTTTTGCAGCCGCCCCTGCTCCAAGTCGGATCCCACGGCCGCCATTGACAGAAAAGCCACCCCTAGGCCGGCCTGGATGGCATTTTTGATAGCCTCAATGGAACTGAGCTCCAGCCGCACCTGCAACTGCGCAGGGTTAATGCCGTGGCGACTCAGGGCTCGGTCGATAGTCTGCCGCGTGGAGGATTGGGGATCCAGGGTAATAAAAGGCAGCGTCACCAAATCGCCTAGAGCAGGAGCAGCAGGGGTGCAGCCGGGGGCGCCAACCAACACATACTCATCCTCTGCCACAGCAATTACCTTCAGATGCCGCTGCAACTCAAACGGGATCTCTCCCCCAACTACGGCCAGGTCTAAGCGACCGTCAACCAGCTTTTGAGCAATTCGCCGAGTGGATTGCACCAAGAGCTGCACAGCTATGCCGGGGTAGTAGCGGTGGTACTGGGCAATTAAAAAAGGCATCACATAGGTGCCTACCGTTTGGCTAGCCCCCAAGACCAACTGTCCCCTTCCCATCCCCTGCACTTCCGCCAGGGCCTGAACGGCCTCCCGGCAAAGCTTGAGGATGCGCTCGCTGTACTGAAGCAACACTTGCCCTGCATCCGTCAGCTCCACCTTGCGCCCGCTCCGGTCAAACAGCACTACCCCCAACTGGCGCTCCAGGTTCTGCACTTGCAAGCTAACCGCCGGCTGGGAGATGAATAGACTGTCAGCGGCCCGACGAAAACTTCCCTCCTGGGCAATGGCTTGGACGATGAGGAGCTGATCTAGGGTAAACGGCAATCCATCGGCCATAGAGAACTCCAACTGCCGGTGTGGATCCTCAAGGAGCTGGCTGGCGGCGCCAAGAGCCCCCTCGAGATACCACTATAATGCGACCAATAAGGCAAAGTAATCAGAAGCCCTAGCGGGGGCTGTAGGGGGCCCAATAGCCTCGGCCCTGCTGCTTTGCAGCATTGGCAGCTTCCTTGAGGATAAGTCCGTACTTGAGGCCATCCGTTTGCCTTGCTAGCAGGCCATGCCCCAAAAACAGCACCTCCTGGTTGATGAGGGTGTGGGCCTGCCAGACGTAGGCGGGCAGGGTTGGCCCAGGAGCAAGGGCCGGATCCAGCTCTAAGAGCACCTCGCGCCCCAGCAAAGTCGTTTTTAGGTATTGGCCGGCAGCGTAGATAGGCAGAGGGGTTTGCCGCCGCAGCTCTGTCCAAGTAGGGTTGATCCCCCCTGGCAAGGGATCGACCCCAATCAGGTGTACCAGCCGCGCCTGTAAGTCCCCTTCAATTTGCACAACCAGGGTGCTGGAGTCAACTACCCCAAGGACTTCTGCCCGTTTGAGCTTGGCGAGATCGGGACGGGCCACTGGGGTCAGGCCCCAGGCAGGAGAAGCGGCAACGAGCAAGGGCACGGCCAGCAGGCTCCTCAACCAACTTCGTCCATGGGGTATTAAGCGTTGGGAAACTGAGCGCAGGGCTTTTTGCAGCATGGGCATTACCTGTTCCAGGGCAGATTTGACGAGGGGGAGGGGTTTCTACTGGGCCGCAAGGGGGGATCCGGCTACCTCGTCACTTTACAAAAAACTTGGGCCAAGGGGTCAGCTTGGCAGAATTTGCTGCCGTTTCCCTGGGCCGACCCCGTTGACCAAGACGGTCACCAAGCCCAGCCGGTTGCCCGCCAGAATATCCGTCCACCGGCGATCGCCGACTATGGCCACTGCCTCGACCGGCAAGCCCATGTGCGCCACAGCCTGTCGCAGGGCGCGCCGCGAGGGTTTGCCAGCCCCGTGAATGAAAGGTAGGTTCAAACGCTCGCCAATTTGCCGAATTCGGTTGCGGTTGAGGTTGTTGCTCACTAGCCAAATCTGAAAGTGGGGGCGCAACTGCTCTAGCCAAGCCGCCACTGCTGGATCCACCTCCGTCTGCCGGCTCGGCACCAGCGTGTCGTCTACGTCAAAGATGATGCCCCTTACCTGCCAGGCCCGCAGCTCCTCTGTCTGCAGCTGCAAGACAGTGCCATCCACGATCACATCCGGCTGCAGGAGCTTAAACCAAGGCTTGCGAACCATCGCTAGGGACTTGTTGGCGAAGGAGGTTGCTGGAGTTGGCTAAGAATTGGCCGTTGGGCCGCCTCGTGCTCTGCTAGGGTTCTGCTGAAAACGTGGGTGCCATCGTAGCGGGCCACAAAGTAGAGGTAGTCGGTCTCCTCAGGCTCCAAAACAGCTCTCAGGCTGGCCAGGCCAGGGTTGGCAATGGGGCCAGGAGGCAGGCCGGGGTTGAGGTAGGTGTTGTAGGGGGAGGGGGTGCGCACCTCGGCAAGGGTGAGACGGCGGGCTGGGGTTTGCTGGATGTTGAGGGCGTATTCTACGGTTGGGTCGGCAGCCAGCGGCATTCCTACTTTGAGGCGGTTCAAAAAGACGCCTGCAATCAGGGCCCGCTCTTCTGGCACTGCAGCCTCCCGCTCCACGATGCTGGCCAGGGTAACCCACTCGTGCAGCGAGAGAGGGGTGGCATGCTGCCGAAACAGGGGCAGGGCCACCTCGGCAAAGCGCTGCAGCATAGCGTTGATGACTAGCTCAGCCTTCTGGCGATCCGGCAGGGATCCCTCCAGCTGCTCGGCAGGGAAGAAATAGGTGTCGGGGAAGAGGTAGCCTTCTAGGGAGCTGAGGTTGGGAGGCAGCCAATCGAGGGGAGGGATCACACGAGCCGTGGCGATGAAGACCTCGGCTGGGATCCAATTGCGCTCGGCCAAAGCCTCCGCAATCTGTTGAATCCGCCAGCCCTCCGGGATGGTGAGCCGCCGCTGCAGAATGCGGCCCTGTCGCAGTTGCTGGGCCACTGCCAGCATGTCTTGGTTGGGATCCAGAGCGTAGGTGCCCGCCTGAAATAGCCAGTTGCGCCCCAAGGTGCGGCTCCACAGCTCCCAGGCCAGCGCCGAGCGGATCACCCCTGCTTGCTGGAGTTGTCTCCCAATCTGGCGGCTGCTGCTGCCCGGCTGAATCGTTACTTGGATTGGCTCTGAACCCCCCACTGGCTGAAGCCAGGTTTGCCATCGCCAGTAGCCCAATCCTCCTGATAGAACCAGCAGAAAAATCAAGCTCTGCCAAAAACGCTGGCTCCCACGCTTGCGGAGGCGCTGCGCAGCAGCCAGGGGTGCCTCAGCGCTTTGCTTTGCAGAGCGCTTGGACGAGAGGGGATCCCTGGGCCCCTGAGCCGTCATCGCCTTCCTCTTTCCATGGCGGAAACCCTGCCCCAGCCTGCCTTGGTTGTCGGCAGCAAAATCATCATATCCTCCCCTGACCTCCAGCCAGTCGGAGCCCTAGGGAGAAGGCTTGTCGATCCCGTTGCTCCCCGAACTCCTTTGGCCAATCCAGGTGCCGATGGGCTCCCCCTGCACAGCCCGATAAATGTTGCCAGGGGTAGTCAAGTCAAAGACGACGATGGGGAGTTGGTTTTCCTTGCAGAGGGCAATGGCCGTACTATCCATCACCCGCAGATCGCGGGTCAGCACATCCTGGTAGCTGAGGACATCGTAGCGGCGGGCCTGGGGGTGAGTTTTGGGATCGGCATCGTAAACCCCGTCCACCTTGGTGGCCTTGAAAATGACTTCGGCGTCGATCTCCGCTGCTCGCAGGGCTGCCGTGGTGTCAGTGGTGAAGAAGGGGTTGCCGGAACCCGCCCCGAAGATCACCACCCGCCCTTTTTCCAGGTGACGAATGGCGCGGCGACGAATGTAAGGCTCTGCCACCTCCTGCATGGCAATGGCCGTCTGCACGCGCGTCGGGATCCCGGCCCGCTCAATAGCATCCTGCAAGGCCAAGGCGTTGATGACGGTGGCCAACATGCCCACGTAATCAGCAGAGGCCTGATCCATTCCCTGCGCAGCCGCCTCTTGGCGCCCACGCCAGATGTTGCCCCCTCCCACCACAATGGCCACCTGTACCCCGGCTTGCACCACCGTGGCTACCTCGTTGGCAATGAAACTCAAAACCTTGGGGTCGATCCCGTAGGAACGATCCCCCATCAGGGCTTCGCCACTTAGCTTCAGGAGAATCCGTCGGTATTTCATAACTCCTCCGCTCCAGCCCACCCCTGCAATACAATAGCAGGTTTAGGGGCGAGCTCCCCGCCAGGGATCCAGCCCTAGAGGACAGGGCCGTTCCATTCGCGTAAGCGGGCCGTAGGCCTTACCTCCTAGCCGCCGGCAGCCAGGGACTCTCCCAGCAAGCCTAGGCCAATGAGAACAAATCCCACGCCCGCCAGGGTTCTCATCCAACGTGGGGGGATAAGCTGCGCCACCCAGGCTCCGGCCCACACCCCGAGAAAGCTAGTGCTGATGAGGGCCGCAGCAGCCCCGCAGAAGATTACTGTCAGGTCTTGCGAGCGGGCACTGAGGAGCAGCGTAGCCAATTGGGTTTTGTCGCCCATTTCGGCCAGCAGAATTGAGGCAAAGCTGACCAAAGCAGCCCGATTGGCTATTTGCCGGAGAGAAAAAGAGGAGGCTGGACTACCGTTTTCTCGGTTCACCACGTTCCTTTATTTACCCTACTCGTTTGGGAGCAGTTGTCTTGGAAAGCTAGCCCTGCTCTAGGCGAGCACTCTGCCACTCCCGCCACAGCACATAGACTCCGATCATTAAAAAGCCCACTCCCGCCGCCCACTCTACCCAGGCTGCCGGGATCACCTGACCTAGCCACCCGCCCAACAGGACACTGAGCAAGCTGGCGGTGACCAAGGCACTGGCCGAGCCAAAAAAGATGGCCCAGGGAGACTGGGACTGGGCGCTTAGAAGCAAGGTTGCCAACTGGGTCTTGTCACCCATTTCCGCCACAAAAACCGTTAAAAAGGTAACCAGCCAAAGGTGCAGTGGCGATCCCTCTCCCAGGCTGTTCTCAGAAGCAGAGGTTACAAGAGGTAGCGGCAGGGCTAACCCCAACTGCTCCGGCCAAAAGGGCAGCAAAGCCATAGCACCCGCTTCCTAACCGCCTTCATTAGCTTACTGCATGGCCTAGCCGCTGGAGCTAGTCCCCTGCGGACGCAGGTAAGGTAGAAGAAGGACATCCACATTGGCAGCGCGCTATGACCACAACCCTTGAAGTGCCTAAGCGGGGCTTACCCGTTACCATCATCACCGGCTTTCTGGGGAGTGGGAAAACCACTCTCGTAAACCACATCCTCAGGAATCAAAAGGGAATGCGCACGGCGGTGCTGGTCAACGAGTTTGGGGAAATCGGCATCGACGGCGAGCTGATTATCTCCAGCGAAGAAGACCTGGTGGAGCTGAACAACGGCTGCATCTGCTGCACCATTCGCGATGACATTGTCGACAGCGTGCTGCGCCTGATGGAGCGCTCGGACAAAATCGACTATCTGGTGGTGGAAACCACTGGGCTGGCGGATCCCTTGCCGGTTGCCCTCACCTTCTTGGGACCAGAATTGCGGGATCTGACGCGGCTGGATTCGATTATCACTCTGGTGGATGCTAGCAACTTTGCCCCCGATCTGTTCCACAGCGACGTAGCCTACAGCCAAATTGCCTATGGGGACGTCATCCTCCTCAACAAAACTGACCTTGTCGAAGCGGCAGAAATTGAGCGCTTGGAAAAACGCATCCGCGAGATCAAGGAAGATGCCCGCATCTTGCGCACGGTCAACAGCGTTGTTCCCCTAGAGCTCATCCTAGATACCGATCTGTTTCAGCCCAGCTCCCTGCCCCAGGAGGAAGCCCACGACGCTGAGCACGACCACGAACACGACCATGAGCATGGCCACTCGCACCGCAGCCACATCGAGGTCGAGGGTTTTAACTCCCTCTCCTTTGAAAGCGATCGGCCCTTCTCTCTGGACGCCTTCCAGAACTTTCTCAACGAGTTGCCTGAGGCGGTCTTTCGGGCCAAAGGGATCCTATGGTTTGAAGAAAGCCCAGAGCGGTATATCTTCCACCTCAGCGGCCGACGCTACACCCTCAGCAGCGATGAGTGGTCTCGCCAGCCCAAAAACCAGTTGGTGCTCATTGGCCAGCACCTCGATACGGCCAAGCTGCGGCAAAAGTTGGAAGCCTGTCTTGTCCCTGCGCCGGTCTAGGGTTAGGAGTGAGTCGGGCCCTGTTCCAGCAGCCTTGCGAGGGGAGCCTTGAGAGAGGGCATCCCGCCCATGGCCGACATTTTTGTGATGATTCGCAACCAAGCCAACAATGCCCTCACTTCCATCGAGGGGATCCCTTTTGTCGCCTTCTTGGAGCAGGAGGGGAAACGGATTGGGGAAGAAACCATCGAGTTAATCTACGCCGACGCCGGCTTTGATGACCTACCCGTTGGGGAATACATTGTGGGAGTACGGCACGGGCGGGTGGAGCCGCCAAAAGCCACCTGCCCAGTAGTCATCAGGGCTGTCGATGAAGTTGTTTTGGTAACATTTACTTACCTTGAGCCCGAGCGGGTACTGCTGAACACTCGCATTGCTGTGGAAAAAAGGCTGTAACCATGACCGTTAAAGCAATCCCATCCCACTCCATCAAAGCTTTCCGCTATCGAGTGTTCTGTTTGGGACAGGATCTCTGGAAAGCCCAGGATCCAATTAGCCGTGCCAATTTGGCCCTGCAACTGGCCGATGCCGCTACAACCTTGGCCCGCCTGGAAGTCCAAGCCGCCCAGGCTCAGCTTTCCCACTCTCTCCCGAAAGCAGGCCCTCGCTAGGGATCCCGTCTACTCCCATTCGATGGTGCCCGGAGGCTTAGAGGTGATGTCGTAGACCACCCGGTTGACACCCGGAACCTCGTTGACGATGCGGTTAGAGATGGTGGCCAAGAGGTCGTAGGGCACCCTGGCCCAGTCTGCCGTCATGCCGTCCTCGCTGGTAACCAACCGCACCACTACCGGGCAAGCATAGGTGCGCTTGTCTCCCATTACCCCCACCGAGCGCACTTCTGGCAGCAACACGGCAAAGGCTTGCCAGAGCTTGGAGTAGTAGCCAGAGCGGTTAATCTCTTGGCGAACAATCATGTCGGCCTCGCGCAGGATCTCCAGCCGCTCTTGGGTAACCTCTCCTACAATGCGGATGGCCAGCCCCGGCCCTGGAAAGGGGTGACGATTAACGATTTCTTCCGGCAGGCCCAAGGAGCGAGCCAGCTGCCGCACCTCATCCTTGAAGAGCTTGCGCAAGGGTTCTACCAGCTTAAAGCGCAGATTTTTCGGCAAGCCGCCGACATTGTGGTGGCTTTTGATCTTGACGGCAATCCGCTCCCCAGTTACCGGATCCACGTTGGTGTTGGCCGACTCGATCACATCCGGGTAGAGAGTGCCCTGGGCCAGGTACTCGAAAGGACCCAGCCGCTGCGACTCCTCCTCGAACACGCGAATGAACTCTGCCCCAATGCGCTTGCGTTTTTCTTCTGGGTCGGTAACCCCCTTCAACTGCTGGAGAAAGCGCTCTTGAGCATCTACATAGTGGACGGGGATGTGGAATTGCTCCTGGAAAAGGCGCAGCAGCCGCTGCGGCTCGCCCTTGCGCATAAACCCTTGGTCGATGAACACGCAGGTGAGCTGGTCGCCAATGGCCTTGTGCAGCAAGAAAGCCAGGGTGGAACTATCCACCCCGCCGGAGAGAGCCAGCAACACCTTCTTGTTGCCCACCTGGGCGCGAACCTCTCGGATGGCCTCCTCCAGAAAAGCCTCCGTGGTCCAGGTGGGCTCGCAGCGGCAGATGTGATAGACAAAATTGCGCATCAGGAAAGCGCCGCCCTCGGAGTGGGCCACCTCGGGGTGAAATTGCACTCCGTACAGACGACGGACGGGATCGGCAATGGCAGCAAAGGGAGTGTTGTCCGTGGCGGCCAGGGCGTGAAAGCCTGGCGGCAATTCAGTAACCACATCCCCATGGCTCATCCACACAGTGCTGTTTTCTGGCAGGTTGGTGAGCAGGTCAGTGGGATCCAAAACATGGAGGGCGGCCCGGCCATACTCGCCTTTGCGGGCGGGCTCTACCCGGCCTCCCAACTGTTGCACCATGAGCTGCATGCCGTAGCACACGCCCAAGATGGGGATCCCCAACTTCCAGATCTCCGGGTCGCAGGCGGGAGCACCCGGCTCGTAGACGGAGCTGGGGCCGCCGGAGAGGATAATGCCTTGGGGCCGCAGTTGCCGCAGTTGTTCGGCGGTGGTGCGGTAGGAGAGAATTTCCGAATAGACCCGGGCTTCACGGACGCGACGGGCAATCAGCTCCGAGTACTGGGAGCCAAAGTCGAGAATGACGATCATCTGGCGCTGCACCTTGAGGGGGAGCCGGAAAAAACTTACCCAGGGCCGGATGAAAAGCAGGGCCAAGAGATTAGCTGGGGATAACATCGTAGCAAGGACAGAGAGCTTTCCTGCAGGCATCTACCCTGGAAAACTTCTCGCAGAGGAGCTTTTGGGGCAAAGCCGCCCCCTGGATCCCTGATAGAGTTTGCCATCGGCCAGGCCTGAAAGCGGGCAGAATGAGGATAGCGCTCTAGGCCAGTGGGCATAGCGCCAGGGATCCCCATGTCCACCCTCGTTGCCGAATCCTTTCAAACCTATCTACGTCGCCGCCGACGTCTGCTGGCCCGCCGTTTCAAGCACCAGCAAGGGTGGGTTGCGGTTTTGGCCCTCTTGGCCTTGTACTTGCTCGGTTGGGAGGCCTTGGGCAAGAGTAAGCTGTTACCGCTCCCGTGGCTAGTGGTGATCCCGCTGCTGGGGGGAGGGCTCTACAGCCTAGGCGCCGCGATGATCTGGAGGCTGCGCCAGCGCTGCTCCGCCCAGCTTTTGGCCGAAATGATCAGCTTGCCCCATTTGGCTTTAGCTGCCTTGATCTGGCTGGGTCTGGCCACTTGGGGAGAGCAGCTTTCCCCTTTCCTGCTACGCCAAAAAAACCAACTGTTGGCCGGCCTGGTACTCAGTTGGCTGGTGGCCCAGGGGTGGAGTTTTCTGCGTCCCGGCTCGATGGTAGAGGTGGGACAACTGTGGGCCGATTACCTGCAGGAGCTACGGGCTTCGGTGCTACAGCCCTGCTACTGCCGCCTGGAGGCCTGTCGCCAGGCGCTGCGCTCCTATCAGGCTATTTGGCAAGACCTCCAACTGGAAGAGCTGGAGGCCCAGCACCTCGTCCAGCTCCTGTCTGAATCCCTGCTGCCGCTGGCCTTGCCCCTCAAAGTCTACGCCCGCCAGGTTCACCACTGCTGTCAGCAGCTAGCAGCCCTGCTGGCGCAGATGCAGGAGCGGGTGGAGCGGCTGGAGCAGGTGCTTTTGGAGGTGGAGCTGGAGTTGGCCTCCCGTCAGCCTTTCCAGGCTCAGGCCCAGCCGATTAACCTCTTGCTGGAGGAGGGGATCCCCTACCAGGAGCTGGATTTGCAGGAGTTGGTTTGCCTAAACCAGGAACTGCTGGGGGCGGATCGCTCTTTGCAGGGCTTGACCCAGGAGCTTAAGGGTTGGGCCGAAAAAGCCATCCCTGCCGCCTTGAAGCTGAGCCTCCCAGGATGACCAAAGCCGAAAAGACCCCGCTGGTTCCACTGGAGCCCCCCGAGCTCAAGGCGCTGTGGGCAAGGTGGCTAGCAGAGCTGGGTTGGCAACCCACGGAGCGCCAGCAACGGCAACTGCAGCAGCTCTACCCCCTGGTGATGGCCGGCAACCGCACCCAAAACCTCACCCGCATCACTGACCCCATCGACTTCTGGGAAAAACACCTGTGGGACTCGCTGCGGGGCCTGTGCTTGCTGGGTCCGTGGGAGGTCATTCAAACCCAGCCCTGGCGGGGCATCGACGTTGGCACTGGAGCAGGCTTTCCAGGGATCCCGGCCCAAATTGCCCTACCCCAGGCCAGCTTTACCCTGCTAGATAGCACCCAGCGCAAGATTGCCTTTGTGCAAGGCGTTTTGCAGCAGCTCTCCCTGGCCCAGGCGCGGGCAGTGGCCCAGCGGGCGGAAGTTTGGGGGCAAGACCCGCAGGAACGTGGCAGCTACGATCTGGCCCTGGCCAGGGCTCTGGCCGCAGCGGAGATCTGTGCCGAGTATTGTCTGCCCCTACTCAGGGTGGGAGGACGCGCCATCCTCTATCGTGGCCATTGGACCGAGGCCGAAGCCGAAGTTCTAGAGCGGGCCCTCTCCCTTTTGGGAGGGAAACTGGTTCACATCGAAGCCTTCACCACTCCCCACAGCCACAGCGTGCGCCACTGTCTGCTGCTGGAGAAAGTGGCTCCCACACCAGCTCTCTATCCCCGCCCTCCTGGTGTTCCCCAACGTCAACCCTTGGGGCGGGGCAAGCCTTCCCAAAGGTTGCAATCCTGAATTTCCTGGCTCGGGGATGTCTGCAGAACATTTTGGAGGGGGGAGTTTGCAAATGCTGCTGCTAGGACTAAGATGGGGTTGGCATCAGTTTCGGATCAAGCCAAGGGTCTAACCAGGCGAGCTTCCGAACTGAGCGCTAGAGGGTAAAGTTCGGAGTTCGCAGGGTTATGACCATTTTTGTCGGCAACTTGTCCTTCAAGGCCAGTGAAGAAGACCTGCGTCTGGTTTTTTCTGAATACGGCACTGTCAAGCAAATCAAGATTCCAGTAGATCGCGAGACAGGCCGCAAGCGAGGCTTTGCCTTTGTGGAGCTGGAAAACGAAGCCGACGAGCAAAAAGCTATCGAAGAACTGGATGGAGCTACTTGGATGGGCCGAGATTTAAGAGTTAACAAGGCACTGCCGCGTCAGGCCAGCAGCAGCCGAGGTGCTCGTCCCTCCCGCTTCTAGGTCGTCAGGTTGCCGTGTTGAGGGAGTAGCTGGCGTACATCCCCAGCAGGCTACCGCTGACGCCAAACAGGGATCCCAGCAACCTCACTTGGTGTAGTCGAGGCAC
>Ga0272447_1000734_pt1 | contig 23139 bp, 13 predicted proteins | sample YNPCB0133_FD_194589 | JGI IMG/M metagenome (GOLD analysis project Ga0272447, IMG submission 194589) | Hot spring microbial mat communities from Yellowstone National Park, WY, United States - YNP-CB-013-3 | ecosystem: Environmental > Aquatic > Thermal springs > Hot (42-90C) > Sediment | place... | reverse complement strand
CGGGGAGGAGGTGGAGGTGCGCCTGGTGGTACGCAACAGCGGCCAGGCCCCCCTGAGCTACACCCTGCAGGACACCTACCCCGAGTGGCTCGAGGTGGCCCAGGCCCCAGCGTTCAGCGGCACGCTGGCCCCGGGCGAAAGCCAGACCCACACCTACCGGGCCAAAGTACGCTTTGGCGCCCCTGCCGAGGGGGCTTTCCTGGCCCAGCTCAGCTCCAACGGCGGCCAAAAAAGCGCCCCCGATACCCTAAGGCGCACCCTGCTGCGCCTGGAAAAAACCGCTGAGCCAGCGCGGGTGGTGGTGGGCAACCCAGCGGTGTTTATCATCCGGGTAGGCAACCCCACCGATCATCCCCTCAGCCTGCGCCTGCTGGAGTCGCCCGCCGAGGGCCTGCGGATGGAGTTACCGGAAAGCTTGGAGTTCACCCTGCAGCCCGGCGAGGTGCGCGAGTTGGAGCTAGAAGCCCAGGCCGAACGGGTGGGCCCCCTGGACAACCAGGTCACGGCTTTTGTAGGCAGCACGCCGGCCTCCCTCCCCGCCAAAGCCACCCTGCTGGCCCTGCCCGTGCTGGAGCCCTACCGGCTTTCCACCGTCACCCTGGATTTTTCCGTTGAAAACATTGCCCAGTACGACCGCCTGCTGCTTACCCACCTACCCCCCGAAGGCGCGACCTATGAGCCTGGTTCAGCCCGGCTGGATGGCCGCCCCCTGCCCGACCCGCGCATTGACGACCAGGGCCGCCTCTTCTTCGAGCTACCAGGCGCGCGGGTGGCGTTGGAGGAGCGGCATCCTCCCGTGCGGCTTGTGGCGGATCGCCCAGGCAGCAAGGGTTTCTCTGGGCAGCTCACCTACCAGCTGCGCCACCGCGGGGCCCTGGGCCCGCTGGCCCAGCCCACCCTGACCCTCCAGGTGGGCGACCGGGAAGTCTATCTGCAAGGCCAGCAACGCTTTGCCGGTCTGGAGAAAGCCCGACCGATCATCAGCCAGCAGCGCGACGGCTTTATCCAGGAGCCCCTGCCCGGCACCCTTTTCCGCGCGGACAAGGCGCGGGTGGTGCTGCAGGCCCCCTACGGCCTCGAGGTTCGCCTCACCCTGAACGGCCAGGAAGTAGGCTCCAAAAACCTTGGTCAGGCCACCTACGACAGCGACAAGGGCCTCCAGCGCCTGGAGTACTACGGCCTGCCCTTGCAGCCGGGCCGCAACCTGATCGAAGTACAGACCGCGCTGGGCTCGGATCGGGTGGAGGTCTTCCTGGCCGGTAACCCCACCCGCCTGGAGGTACGCCCGGTGCGCCTCCTGGCCGATGGCCGCACCCCGCTGGAGCTGGAAGTGCGGGCGGTGGACGGGCTGGGCCTGGCCTCGGGCTTCGGCCCGCTCACGGTAGAAACCTCCGGCGAACCCCTGGAACCGGACGCTTTCCCGCTGTTGTCGGGGTATCAGGTGCTCCTGCAAGACGGTGTAGCCCGGCTGCGCTTCAAGCCCACCGCCACCCCCACCTCGCTGCGCCTGCGGCTGGCCTTTGGGGAGATAAAGGAACAGGCCGAGTTCTTCGTGCTGGGCCGCCAGACCCAGCTATGGCAGTTCCAGGGCAGCGTGGGCCTGCAGTTGGGCGAGAGCCTCCAGGTGTTTGGCCTGGGACGGGGCTACCTGGAAAGCCCCTTTGCCAGCGGAACCTTGCGGGCGGCGCTGGACGGCTCGCTCCGCTTCAACCAGGGCCAGCCCCAGGTAGAAACCGGCCTGCGCGAGCTGCCCGACCCCACCGGGCGCTTCCCCCTAACGGGCTCGGGCCGGGAAGCCACGCTGCCGCTCCGCTCGGATGACCCGCTGGCCCTGCGCTACGACCAGGAAGGCTTCAGCATCGGCTACTTTGCCGACCAGCTCGGCGTCTTTGGCCTGAGCGGACTGCCCCAGGGCACGGCTTTGCGCCTGGAAACCCGCGGCGACCTGACCCTGCAAGGCTTTGCGGGCTGGCTGCCTGCCAGCAGCAAAACCGAAGTGATCGTGCCCGACGGCACCCGTTTCTATAAGCTCTCCGGGCCTGCCGAACCCGGCAGCGAGCAGGTACTGCTCCTGGTTGGGGCCAGCCAAACCCGCCTCGAGCGCCTTAAGGACTACGTGCTGGACGCGGCCAGCGGCACCCTGACCCTCTCTAAGCCCCTCTGGCCCAGCGCCCCCGACTTCCAGCCGGTGCGCCTCGAGGTCACCTATGCCCCCCTGGGCGGAAGCCGCGCGCTGGGTTATGGGGCGGGGGCCCGCTATAAGCTGGGCTACTTCAGCATTGGCGCCGGAGCGGCCTACCTGCCGGGCAGTGGCTGGCGCTATGGGGCCGAGGCCCTCTATCAGCAGCCCGGCTTTGGCCTGCGGGCCACCTACAGCCGAGGGACGGCCGAGCGGCTGGGCCTCGAGCTCTCCGGCAAAAACGGCCCGCTCGAGTCCAGCGCCAACCTGACCTACGAGGGCAAGCTCCAGGGCCAGGCCCAGGTGGCCTACAGCCTCAGCGAAGCCGACCGCATCTCCCTGGAACACCAGACCGGCGAGGCCAACCGTACCGGCCTGCTCTACACCCGCCGTCTCTTCCTCCCGGGTGAACAGGCCCGTGAGGGCTCTGTCCCGAGGGGGATCGTCCCCGCCTTCTCGGTAGGGGGCGGGCTGGGCTACACCTGGGAGACCGCCTCGCTGGCGGCCCTGGGGCGCCTGGGCCTCAGTAGCGGCGCCCTCAACAGCGAGCTGACCCACGCCCAGCCCTTCAGCCTGAGCCAGATGGCCTCCACCCGCCTGCGGGCCACCCTGGCCTTCGACGCCAACCTCTCCGCCGAGGCCGACCTGGTCCAGACCTGGGGTCTGGGCTTCTCGGGCAGCCTGGGGCTGAAGCAAAAGCTGGGCGGGGCCAACCTGGCCCTTTCCTATCAACTGCCGGGCGCAGCGGGCGAGGGCAACCGGGCCCGCTTTGGCCTCGAGGCCCCCCTGCCCCTCGACGAGCGCTGGAGCCTGAACGCCAGCGCCGGCTACAAACAGAGCTTCGCCACCGGCAGCAGCCAGGCCGCCTTTGGGCTGGCCCTGCGCTACCAGACCGAAGCCTTCAGCGCCACCCTGGGGGCCGAGACCGCCCTGGGCAGCCAGCCCAAGCTGGTGCTGCGGGCCGGGGCTACCGGGCAGCTCGACGAGCAGCAAACCCTCTCGCTGGACGCCAACTACCAGGTGGCCCCCACCCTCGAGGGCCGCTTTACCCTGGCCTACGCCCTGCGCGGACGCGAGGTATCGCTCCTGACCTACCACCGTCTGCAGAGCGGGCCTGAGGCCACCCTCGAGGGCGCCCTGGCCACCAGCTACCACCCGGGCCTCGCCTTCCAGCTCCGCCCCAGCCTGGCCTACCGCCTCAAGCTAAGCGACCCCGCCGGCCACACCTACCAGCTTGGCCTGGGGGCCAACTACTACTTCACCGACTGGCTGGGCCTGGGAGCCGCCGCCTACCACCAGCTCCAGCCCGGCACCCAGACCAGCGCCACCGCCTTCTCGCTGGAAGCCAGCCTGCGGCTGGTGGAGGGGCTGTGGTTCAACCTGGGCTACACCTTCGGTGGCTTCGTGGGCCTCACCCCCGACACCGCCCCAGGCCTCTACCTGCGCCTGGACATCTTGGGAGGTAGCCGATGAGATGCTTTTTGATTCCAATCCTGTTGCTTTTGCTGGGATTGGCCAACGCTCAGGTTCAGGTGGTGCGGCCCTTCACGGTACGCTACCAGGTCAACACCCAGGGCAACATTCTCATCATAGGAAACACGCAGGAATCTTGCAGCAGCAGTGGCACCGCCACCATCACGCCAAGCTCGGGCCCCACCTGCAACGTGAGCGCTTCTTCCACTATTAACAACAACAGCGTTCAGATGGCCTTCATTGACTACGACACCGACCCCTCCACCTTCAACGCCACACGTGCCACACTTACCCTGCCGGCTGGATCTACCGTGCTATGGGCTGGCCTGTACTGGGGAGGCTCCCGTGGAGGTTCCATTCCACCTCCCAATCCCGCCAATATCGGTCAGGTACTATTGCGTTACGGTACGGGTTCTTACGTCCCCGTAAACGCAACCCAAATAGACACGGGGATTGCCCACCCCCAAGACCCTTACAGCGCCTTTGCCGATGTGACCTCCTTTGTCCAGGCCCACGGGTCTGGCGACTACTGGGTGGCCAACCTGCAAGCCTCGAGAGGCACGGTTGGAGGGGGAACCTTTGCGGGTTGGAGCCTGGTGGTGGTCTACAGCGATCCCAGCGAACCCTTGCGCAATCTAACAGTCTACGATGGGTTTTTAAATCAAGGCGCTAGCAGCCCACCAACCACTATCACAGTAAGCGGGTTCATCACGCCTTTAACTGGCCCAGTGACTGGGAGAGTAGGCTTTGTAGCTCAGGAAGGCGATAGAGGTCTTGTGGGTGATAGGCTGCGTATGGCGACCACCAGTAACCCCACCGGGATTGACCTCTCGGGTTCAGGACGCCCAAGCAACAACTTTTTTAACTCCAGCACCACCTTCACGGCCCGGAGCCCAAACTTCCACAACCTTCTGGGCTTTGACTTTGACATCCTGGACGTATCGGGGATTCTAGGTAATGGGGATACTTCTGCTACATTTACTTTCTACACAAATGGAGACGGATACTATCCTCAGGTTCTTACCTTTAGCGTTGATGTGTTCATCCCCGACCTTGTCACCACCTTCGCCAAGACCGTCCAGGACCTGAATGGGGGCGATGTCCTGCCGGGGGATGTGCTGGAGTACACCGGTCAAGACGGCGCTACCAACGTCGTGCTGCGCGACCCCATCCCTACCCACACCCAGTATGTGCCCGGCAGTCTGCAGGTGCTCACCAACGCCACCGGAGCCCCCACCGGCACCTTCACCGACGATGCCGGGGACGACATCGCCGAGTACGCCGCCTCCTGCCCCGAGTTCTCGGGCGCGCCCTGTGTGCGCTTCCGGCTGGGCACCGGGGCCAACGCCACCAGCGGTGGGTTGATTCTGCCCGCCCAGGGGGCCAGTGTGCGCTTCCGGGTACAGGTGCTGCCCTCCGCCGCGGGCCAGACCGTCACCAACACCGCCCAGATAAGCTACAACAGCCAGACCCTGGGCACCGGCTACAGCCAGACCGCCAGCGTGTCGGCCGACTCTCCCGTATCCAACCCGCCCACCCTGAGCAAAGCCTTTGCCCCGGCCAGCATTCCGGTAGGCGGCACCAGCACCCTCACCATCACCCTGACCAACCCCAACCCCACCCCAGCCACCCTGAGCGATGCGTTGGTGGACAACCTGCCCGCTGGGGTGGTGGTGGCCAGCCCGGCAGGGGCCAGCACCACCTGCCCTGGCGGCAGTGTAACGGCCAGCCCAGGTAGCAGCACCGCCACCTTGAACAGCGGAGCCCAGATACCCGCCAACGCAAGCTGCACGGTAAGCGTCAACGTTACTGCCAGCAGCCCCGGCAGCTACACCAACACCCTGCCCGCGGGGGCCTTGCAGACCAACCACGGCAGCAACACCAGTCCAGCCAGCGCAGTGCTGAGCGTAACCGGCGTAAACGTAAGCGGCCAGGTGTATCACGACCTCGAGCCCAACGGGGCCAACAACAGCGAAAACTGGTCGGGTGCACCCACGGTCTACGTTAAGCTGGTCCAGGGAACCACCGTGCTGGCCGTACAAACCGTGAGCGCGGGCAGTGGGGCCTACACCTTCACCGGGGTAGCCCCCGGCACCTACACCCTGGTCCTGGACGACAACAGCTCCACTTCCGACACCACCCCCACCCCGCCCTTGGGCTGGCTCTTCATCAACCCCACAGGCGGCAGCCGGAGCGTGACCGTCTCCAGCACAAATGTTTTGGGGCAGGACTTTGGCCTCTTCCACGGGTTCCGGGTGGAAGGCCGGGTCTTCTACGACGATGGGGAAGGCGGAGGGAACGCGCACAACGCCCTGCAGGATGGCAGCGAGCGCGGGGTGGGCAGCGTAACCCTCACCGCCGGTGATGGCTCTTCCACCCGCACCGCCACCACCGACGGCAGCGGTTTTTACCGGCTTTACATCCCCGCCAGCTTTGGCGGCGTGACCCTTTCCCACCCCATCCGTCCGGCCACCGGGCGTAACGACGGCAGCGCCGCCAGCCAGGTTCAGGTTGCTTCCTGGGCCGATGCCACCAGCCCCACCTCCTCCGGCGCGGTGGTCAGTCTGGGTTCCGCGGCTACCCTGGCCGGTGCCACCTATGTGCGCAACTTTGGGGTGGTGCGGCCCTCCCTGCTCTCCCCTGACCAGTCCGGGCAGGCCACCAGTCCAGGGGTGATTACCTATGCCCACCAGTTCAGGCCGGGCACCCTGGGCAATGTCACCCTCTCGCTCGCACCCACCCAGTTTGGCTACCAGGTGCGCCGCGATGTAAACTGTGACGGCGATTTTGACGACCCAGGCGAGGGTTTCCAGGGGCTACCCCTTTCCTTCAGCGTAGACGCCACCTGGCCCCGGCAGCCGGATGGTAGCCTGCGGGGGTGTGGCCTTGAAGTGCAGGTGATCGTACCCGCCGGCGTCAGTCCGGGGCAGGTGGATTTGGCTCCCTTTGCCCTCAGCCTAACCTGGGCCAGCAACCCCGCAGTGGCAGAGCCCCGTAGCCTTACCGACACCACCACGGTCATCCGCGGGGGCGAGCTGCGGCTTACCAAGCAAGCGCGCAACCACACCCAGAACACCCCCTTCGCCAGCAGCGCCCAGGGCCGCCCCGGCGAGGTGCTGGAGTACCGCATCGAGTACCAGAACATCGGCAGCCAGCCCATCTTCAATGTGATCCTCTTCGACCCGGTGCCCTTCTTCACCACCCTGGTGCAAAACGCCTGCGGCGGCAGCGGCGAGGTGGAGCTGGTCTGCCCCAATGGCACGGTGGTGCGGCCCGACCTGGGCCCGACCAACAACATCAACCTGAACCTGGCTTCGCTCTGTACCTTGAGTACCGCGCCCCTCCCGGGGGGTGGCAGTGCACCTGCACTGCTGCCAGGGCAGGGAGGCTTCTTTGTGTACCGGGTGCAGGTGAACTAGCAAATGAATCCCTAGCCTGAGCAGGTTTAGGCTTAAACTGATGCTGTGCTGCTGCAAGACTTACACGAGTCGTTGAACGTTACCTGGCACTCCCAGGGCGGGTTTAGAGTCCCGTGGAACTACGGAGAGGTAGAAGCAGAACTCGAGGCCCTCCAGTACGGTGCGGCGTTGCTGGACTTCTGCGAGTATGGTCTTCTGCAACTCAAAGGCCCCGACTGTGCCGACTTTCTACACAACCAGTGCACCTCCGACATCCGCTCGATGCTGCGGGATGGCTGGCTCGAGACCCTCTTCCTCAACGCCAAGGGCCAGATTGAACACCTGGGCCTGGTGCTGCACTTAGGCGAATCCTTCTGGATTAGCTCGCCCACCGCCCAAGCCCTGGCCAACCGCTTCCGCAAATACATCGTCTTCGATCAGGTAGAGATTGAAGAGCTGCCCTGGTCGCTTTTGCGCCTGCAGGGCCCGGAGGCCGAAGCCATAGCCCAAAAGCTTTTTTCCCTCCCCCCGCGTTGGGGCCTGCGCAAAGACCCAGAGCTGGTACTGGCTCGCGACGAGTTTGGCCTGTGGCTTTTTGTGCCTACCCAAGGGGCTTACCAGCTAGCCCAGCGACTGCTGGAGGCTGGAGCCACCCCGGTGGGCCGCGAGGCCTGGCACATCTGGCGGGTCGAACGCGGGGTGGCCGACCTGCCGGAAGCCCTGGGCGAGCTGCCGCAGGAGGTGGGCCTGGCGGGCCGGGTCAGCTATAAGAAAGGCTGCTACCTGGGGCAGGAGATTATGGCCCGGCTCGAGGCCCGGGGCAACACCCGTTATCAGTTGATGGGCTTGCTGGGCCAGAAAGAAATCCCCAGTGGGGCCGAGGTCTTTCGTGAGGGCCGGCCCGTCGGTCGGGTCGGTACCTCGGTCGAATCGCCTACCCACGGGGCCATCGCGCTGGCGTTGCTGCGCAAAGAGCTGGCGCCGGGGGATCAGGTGCAAATTGAGGGCTGGTCGGCTACAGTTTCAGGCTTACCCATGCGCTAAAAACTTTTGCTGGCCCAAATCAAGAAAGAGCGGGCCTTTGGCTTTTTCAAGAAATTTTGTAATGCGCAGGTTACATTATGCTTATAGCAGAAATAATTGGCGTAGGGGATGAACTGCTGTACGGCGAAACCGTAGATACCAACACCTCGGAGATAGCCGTCAGCCTCCAGCCCTACGCCGTGGAGATACGCCGCACCCTGCGGGTGGCCGATAACCTGGAAACCCTGGCCCAGGAAGTACGTCAGGCCTGGCAAAGCGCTCGGCTGGTGGTCATCTCCGGCGGGCTGGGCCCTACCCCCGACGATATCACCCGCGAGGCTATCGCCGTCGCGCTGGAGGAGGAACTCGAGCTCGACCAGGAGGTGCTGGAATGGTTAGAAAAGTTGTTTAAAGCCAGGGGCTGGAAGATGCCCGAGGTAAACCGCAAACAGGCTCTGAAGATTCCTTCGGCCCGCTGGATTGCCAACCCCAGGGGCACTGCGCCCGGCTGGTGGGTGCACCAAAAGGACAAAGACCTGATCTGCCTGCCCGGCCCACCCGCCGAGTGGCGGCCCATGTGGGCCGAAGTCCTGCCAAAGCTGGGGCTGCCGCAAAAACCCTACCGGCAGCTCACCTTCAAAACCTTTGGCCTGGGCGAGTCGCGCATTGTGGAGCTGCTGGGCGACTTGTTTAGGCGCAATGGGCAGGCCGAGGTGGGCACCTATGCCAAGATGGACGGGGTGGCGGTGGTGGTGCGGGGTGAGCCAGGCCAGGTAGAAGCGCTCGCCGCGCAGATTCGGCCCCTGCTGGGCGAGGCGGTCTGGGGACAAGACGAAGATACCCTGCCTGCGCTGGCCTTAAAGCTGCTAGAGCGCCAAAAAGCCACCCTGGCGACCCTCGAGTCCATGACTGGGGGGGTGTTGGGAGCGCTTTTGACCGGGGTCTCGGGGGCTTCCCAAAGCTACCTGGGAGGACTGCTGTCCTACAGCCCAGCCAAATCGCAGCTCCCCATTCCCCCAGAGGTCGCGGCGCAGCACGGCGTGGTTTCGCCAGCCTTTGCCGAGGCTATGGCTACTGCCGCACGCGATATGTTCGGTGCGAGTTACGCCCTCTCGACCACTGGTGTGGCCGGGCCCCAGGAGCTCGAGGGCCAGCCAGTAGGTACGCTTTTTGTGGGCCTGGCCGGCCCGGAGGGCGTGAGGTCCAGGCACTTCCGCTTGCCAGGCGCCAACCGCGAGATGCTGCGCCAGCGCGCAGCCCATGCTGCTTTAGCCTTTCTGGTAGGTGAGCTCAGGTGAGACTCTTTTACGCCATCTTCCCCCCACGCGAGGTACAGGCAGCCCTCAGCCAGGCCCAGGAAAAACTGCGGGGCTACAAGGGCTGGAAGCCCATACCACCCCATCAGCTCCACATCACACTCCTTTTTCTGGGAGAGCAGCCACCCGAGCGCCTGCCGGAGTTTTCCCGCATTGGGCACCAAGCCGCGGCCAGCATCAAGGCCTTCGAGGTAGAACTGGGTGGTACCGGCTACTTCCCCCCCAACGGCTCCCCCCGGGTCTGGTTTGTCAAGGCCAGGGGTGCAGGCCTCGAGCCCTTCGCTGCCGCCTTGCAGCAAGCCCTACCCGACCTAAAGAGCGCACCTTTCAAGCCTCACCTCACCCTGGCCCGCAAGAAAGGCCCTGCCCCCCGCGTGGGACCACTGGTGATGAATATTCGCTTCCCCGTCAAAGCGGTATGCTTGGTAGAGTCAAAGCTGGAACGCTCGGGCTCGCGCTACCGTGTTCTAGAGGAGTTTCCCTTAGCTTGAGCGGCATCCTGTAGGAGTGCATATGGACAAAGAGAAGCAAAAAGCGCTGGAAGGGGCCCTAAAGTCCATCGAAAAGCAGTTCGGCAAAGGGGCCGTGATGCGCCTGGGCGAGGCCCCCAGGCAGCAGGTGGAGGTGATCTCTACGGGAAGCCTAGGGCTGGACATAGCCCTGGGTATCGGGGGGATTCCCAAGGGGCGCATTACCGAGATCTATGGACCCGAGTCGGGCGGGAAGACCACCCTGGCCCTTTCCGTCATTGCCCAAGCCCAACAGAAAGGAGGGTTGGCCGCTTTCGTGGACGCTGAGCACGCCCTCGACCCCATCTATGCCAAAAGCTTAGGGGTTAACATCGACGACCTCCTGGTTTCCCAGCCCGACACGGGCGAGCAGGCCTTGGAGATCGTGGAGCTTCTGACCCGCTCAGGGGCCATTGATGTCATCGTAATTGACTCAGTGGCAGCCCTGGTGCCCCAGGCCGAGATCGAGGGGCAGATGGGCGACGCCTTTGTGGGCATCCAGGCCCGCCTGATGAGCCAGGCCCTCCGCAAGCTCACGGCAGCCCTTGCCAAAAGCAACACCGCAGCCATCTTTATCAACCAGATTCGGGAAAAGGTAGGGCAGATGTACGGCAACCCCGAGACCACCCCGGGTGGGCGGGCCCTCAAGTTTTACGCCTCGGTGCGGCTAGATGTGCGCAAGCAGGGCCAGCCCATCAAGTCAGGCAACCAGGCGGTGGGCAATCGGGTACGGGTTAAGGTAACCAAAAACAAGTTAGCCCCCCCTTTCCGCGAGCACGAGATCGAGCTGTACTTTGGCAAGGGGATTGACCCCCTAGCCGACCTGGTTACAGTAGCTATTGCAGCCGAGGTCATCAACAAAGCAGGCTCCTGGCTCTCTTATGGCGACACCCGGCTGGGGCAGGGCAAGGATAAAGCCGCTGAATTCCTCAGGGGCGAGCCACAACTGGTGCAGGAGATACGCGAGAAAGTTTTGGCCCAAGCTGGTAAGCTATCGGTACTGGCAGCTGCCGAGGAGGACGGTGTGTCCTCGGAAGCAGTTGCCGAGGCATGAGGGTGGGGTTCTCCCAGCATGAAGGGTCGAGAAGCCATTGTGCTGAATATCTGCCCGATGGCACCGCAGCGGGCCAAGGGGCAGTTTGCTATAGTCTTGGTTCGGCGTAAGGCTCGAGTAAATCCAGTTGCGATACAGCATGCCCGGCGTGTGGGCCAGATTGGGCAGGTTACCCGCGGGCTAGGGTCAGCAGCCGTTCGGGTGTGCCGAAGGAGTCCAGGAAAGGGCATCTAGCCAAGCGCCAGTCAGACCTGAAACTGTGAGAACCTCCTTGTAATCCTTGGAGGTAGAGATGGTCTTAGACTTCATTCTGACGCTGATTGTGATCGTGCTGGCAACGGTGGTGGTGCTGCTGCTGCAGCGTATCAACCGCCAGAGCGAGGCCGACAAAAGTGCGCTCGAGGCGGCCCGTCGCCAGGCGCAGTTGGTCCTCGAGCAAGCCCAAACCCAGGCCCAGACCCTGCTGGAGGCTGCGCGGGCAGAGGCCCAACGCCTGCGGGAGGGCGCCCAGGCGGAGCTTGAGCGCCTGCGCCAGCAGGGTGAAGAACGGCTACGCCAGCAGCTACAGGAGGAGCGTGAACGCCTGCAGGCCAGTCTACGGGCTGAGCGCGAGGTGCTAATGAGCGAACGGGCCTCTATTCAGGCCGAGCGCGAACGCTTGCAGGCTGATCTGCAGGCTAGCCGGGCCGAACGCGAGGAGCTCAAACGTGAAACCGAGCGCCTGGCACGGCGGGGCGAACAGCTCGACGTTCGTGCAGCCAAGCTCGATGAACAGGAGGAAAAGCTGGATGCGCTGGAGAAAGCGCTCGAGGCCCGCCAGGCCGAGCTGGCCCAGCGCGAACAGCAAATCGACCTTAAGCTGCAAGAAGTGGCCGGGATGAGCCGGGATGAAGCCCAGAACCTGCTTTTGTCGCGGCTGGACGCCGAGCTAGAGGAGGAAAAGGCCCTGCGGGTCAAGGCCAACCTGGAGCGTATTCGGCTCGAGGTCAAGCGCGAGGCCCAGAAGCTATTAGCCCAGGCCGCGCAGCGCCAGGCTTCCGAAACGGCCGCTGCCCTAGCTGTCTCGGTGGTGCCCATCCCTTCCGATGCCATGAAGGGCCGCATCATCGGGCGCGAAGGCCGCAACATCCGCACCTTCGAGGCCCTCACTGGAGTAGATCTGATCATCGACGACACCCCCGAAGCGGTGCTCTTGTCCAGCTTCAACCCCATGCGCCGCGAGATTGCCAAAATGGCCCTCGAGCAGCTCGTGGCCGATGGCCGCATCCACCCCAGCCGCATCGAGGAGGTGGTGGAGAAGGCCAAAAACGAGATGAAAACCTTCATCTACGAGCGCGGCGAGGAAGCCGCCCTCGAGGCCGGGGTGGTGGGCCTCAAGCCGGGGCTGGTGCAGCTTCTGGGCCGGCTGCACTTCCGCTCCTCGTATGGTCAGAACGTGCTCAAGCACTCGGTACAGGTGGCCCACCTGACCGGCATCATGGCCGCCGAGCTGGGCCTGGACGCCGCTTTGGGCCGCCGGGCCGGGCTGCTGCACGACCTTGGCAAGTCGGTCGACCGCGAGATCGAGGGCACCCACGTGGAGATTGGCATTACCCTGGCCTCGCGCTTTGGCGAGCCCAAAGAGGTCATTGACGCCATCGCCCACCACCACGACCCCGAAAACGGCGAGACCCTCTACTCGGTGCTGACCGCTGCCGCCGACGCCATCAGCGCGGCCCGGCCCGGCGCACGGCGCGAAAGCTTGGAAGAATACATCCAGCGCCTGGAGCAGCTCGAGCGCATCGCCCTTTCCTTCCCCGGTGTAGACCATGCCTTCGCAGTACAGGCCGGGCGCGAGGTGCGGGTCATCGTCAAGCCCGACCGCATCAGCGACGCCAAAGCCGTCCTGCTGGCCCGCGAGATTGCCGGGCGCATCGAGCGTGACATGAACTACCCCGGCCAGGTGCAGGTCACGGTGGTGCGGGAGAGCCGGGCAGTGGAGTACGCGAAATAGACCCAGCAGTCCTCTGCTAAACTAGGGCGCACGCAATTTTAGGGCGATGAAGCCAAGGCCTAGGTGACTAGGGGCAGCGGTCCACCCGGTCTAGTGTTGGTCGAGCTAAACCTTTGGCCTTGGCAAAGGCCCCTTTACCCCGATGGCCAAGCGTGAACCGACCTACAGCTAATGGCCGACCACGCCCATGAAGTCACTTAAGGCAGCGGTTTGCTGCATTCACCAGGCAGGGCGAGGGCGATCATCGGGTACAACCCATCACTGAGTGCTACTTTCCTGAAAGCACCATCGCGTCTCGTCATCACGGCCAGCAGCCTAACCAAAGCAGGCCGGACGAACCAAAAAGTTCTGATGGAGCCTCGAAAACATTTCGGCCGATTTAGACAGACTGTCCATTGCTATACAGGGCCCTGCCTCCTACCATAAACCTATCTGCGCCCAAACCCAACTATTCCTAGCCCGCAAGGAGGTAGCCTATGGCAGTCAAAGAACCCCAAGTCACCCTCAAGCGCGTCTCACACTGGATCGGCGGTAAGCTGGTCGAGGGCCGGTCTGGGCGCTCGGGCATCGTTTGGAACCCGGCCACGGGGCAGCAGCAGGCCACGGTAGACTTCGCCTCGGCGGAAGAGCTTGACAAGGCTGTTGCCGTCGCTAAGGAAGCCTACAAGAGCTGGCGGCAGACCCCCCTTTCCCGCCGAACCGAGATCATGTTCAAGTTCCGCGAGCTGGTGGACCAGAACCGCCGCAAAATTGCCGAGCTGATCACCCTCGAGCACGGTAAAACCATCACCGATGCTTTAGGCGAAGTAGCACGGGGCTTAGAAAACGTCGAGTTTGCCACTGGGATCCCGCACCTCTTAAGAGGGGCCTATTCTGAGCAAGCCAGCCGCGGGGTAGATGTGTACCAGATCCGCCAGCCGCTAGGTGTTGTAGCAGGCATCACCCCCTTCAACTTTCCCGCCATGGTGCCCATGTGGATGTTTTGCAATGCCATCGCCTGTGGCAACACTTTCATTTTGAAGCCCTCGGAGAAGGACCCCTCCCCCAGCCTTTTCCTGGCTGAGCTCTTGCAGCAAGCCGGTCTACCTGATGGGGTGTTCAACGTGGTGCAGGGCGACAAAGTGGCGGTTGACCGCATCCTCGAGCACCCCGATATCAAGGCCGTAAGCTTCGTGGGCTCTACTCCTGTAGCCCGGTACATCTACGAAACCGGCTGCAAAAACGGCAAGCGGGTGCAGGCCCTAGGTGGGGCCAAGAACCATATGGTGGTGATGCCCGATGCCGATATCGGCATGGCTGCCGACGCTGCGGTAAGTGCGGCCTACGGCTCGGCGGGCGAGCGCTGCATGGCCATCTCGGTGGTGGTGGCGGTGGGGGATAAAACCGCCGAAGAGCTCATTGCCGCCATCCAAGAGCGGGTGCCCCGAATCAAGGTGGGGCCAGGGCTCGAGGAAGGTGTGGAGATGGGCCCCCTGATTACCCGCGAACACCGCGACAAGGTGGCCTCTTATATTGAAAACGCCCCCAGGGAAGGGGCCACCGTGGTGGTAGACGGGCGGCTAGATCCCGTCGCCCAGTCCGAAGGCTTTTTCTTAGGTGCCAGTCTGCTGGACCACGTCAAACCTGGCATGAAGTGCTACGACGAGGAAATCTTCGGCCCTGTGCTCAGCGTGGTGCGGGTCAAAACCTACGACGAGGCCCTGAAGCTCATCAACGACCACCCCTACGGCAACGGTACGGCCATCTTCACCCGCGACGGTGGGGTCGCCCGGCAGTTCCAGTTCGACGTGGAAGCCGGCATGGTGGGCATCAACGTGCCCATTCCGGTGCCGGTGGCCTACTACAGCTTTGGTGGCTGGAAGGCCAGCCTGTTTGGCGACCTACACATGTACGGCCCTGAAGGGGTGCAGTTTTACACCCGAGCCAAGGTGGTTACCAGCCGCTGGCCCGACCCCAGCACCAGCAAGGTAGACCTGGGCTTCCCGCAGGTGCGCTAGCCCCTAAACACCCGCTTCACCTTATCCCAGAAGCCCTCGGGCGCGACTTCCTCGCCCACTTCCTGGGCATACTGCCGCAAAAGCTCGCGGGCTTTTTTGGAAAGCTGGGTGGGCACTGCAATCTGAACGATCACCCGCAACTTGCCCCGGCCCCGTCCGCCTGGATGGGGCAAGCCCTCCCCCTCGAGCTCAAACACCTCACCGTCATGGGTACCAGGGGGCACGTTAAGTTCAAGCTCCCCTTCCAGCCCTGGTATGCCCACCCTGGTGCCCAAAGCGGCCTGGGCCAATCCCAACCTGAGCCGGTAAATTAGGTTGGCCCCCTCACGCTTGAGGTGAGGGTGGGGCTGGATGCGCGGACGGACAAACAGGTCGCCTGGCCCACCCAGCCCCAGGTTGCCCATGCCTGAAACCCGCAGGAGCTGGTTTTCATCTATACCGGCCGGTAGGCTGACCTGAATCCTCTCTTTACGCCGCGCCCGGCCCTGGCCTTTGCAGGCTGTGCAGGTCTCGGAAAGGATATAGCCTTGGCCCCGGCAGGCTGAACAAGGAACCTGGGTTACCACGTTGCCAAAGAAGGTGTGCTGAACCTGCTCCAGCCGACCCCGCCCACCACACCAGCGGCAGGGCTGGCGCCTACCCCCCTGTCCGCGGCAGGCTTCGCAGGGCACCAACCGATCGTAGGTAACCTCCTTCTCAGCACCGTGTAACACGTCTTGCAGACCTACTTCTACCTCAACCTCGAGGTCTTCCCCTCGAGGCGTCCGACCCGCTACCCCTGGCGTACGGAAGCCAAACACCTGCTCAAATAAATCAAAGATGTCCCCAAAGTCGCCTCCTGGCTCAACGGTACCGTAGCGGTCATAGTTGGCCCTCCTTTCGGGATCAGAAAGCACCGCGTAGGCCTCGTTGATCTGCTTGAACTTTTCCTCAGCTTCCTTGTTGCCGGGGTTTTTGTCAGGGTGATACCTAAGCGCCAGCTTGCGGTAAGCCCGCTTGATCTCCTCGGTACTCGCCTTGCGATCAACACCCAGAATTGCGTAGTAGTCGTTCATCGAAGTTTAGTCTACCAGGCTTAGGTATTTTTCTCGTGTGCTTAGACACCAGCCCTCAAGGCCAGCCCATCTAGGCAATGTTTTGACAAACCACGATGGACCCATGTATATTCAGGCCAGATGCGATTCTCCGCTCGAGCTACCCTCTAACGGCGCTCTTCTTCGGAAGAGGCCGTAGGGGTTTGCCCAGCGGAGATTCTTTTTGTTTGGAGGCAACATATGGTTCTCCTGACTCCCGGCCCCACCCCCATCCACCCCAGGGTGCAAAACGCCCTTAGCAAGGAGATGCGCGGCCACCTCGACCCCGATGTACTGGCCACCAACCGCCGCATTCGCAGTTATCTCGACAGCCTATTCGACCCTGGTCCGGGTGCTTTGTTGGCTGCTATGCCAGGTTCAGGCAGCCTGGGCATGGAGGCTGGTCTCACCAATCTGGCCGATGAAGGGGACACGGTGCTGCTGCTGGTGAGCGGTACCTTTGGTGAACGCATGGTGGAGATCGCCCATGCCTATCGCCTCGACTACCGGGTGCTGCGCTCCGAACCAGGACACCCTATTGACCCCCAGGCCGTGGCTGCGGAGCTGAACCGCCGCCCCTACAAGCTGGTGGCCATGGTGCACGGCGAGACCAGCACCGGGGTACTCAACCCCCTTGCAGAGATCGCTCCCTTGGTGCGGGCCCATGGGGCGCTTTTCATGTTGGATGCGGTCACCACCGCCGGTATGATGCCGCTTTCGATGCAAAAACTCGGCGTCGACTACGCCTTCACTGGCAGCCAGAAATGCCTCTCGGCCCCGCCAGGACTGGCGCCCTTTGCCCTGTCCTTGCGCGGGCGCAAGTGCTTGGGCCGGGTGCGGGGCTGGTACTCCGACCTGTCACGGGTAGCCATATACTGGGAGCAGGAAGGGTACTTCTGCACCCCGCCGGTGCTGCTGCATTACGCCCTCGAGGAGGCCCTCAAGCTGGCCCTGGAAGAAGGCCTGGAAGAGCGACGAAAACGGGCCGAAACCATGTACGCCGCGGTGTTGTCGCTGCTGGAGGAGCTGGGTTTCAGTGCCTACGCAGCTCAAGGCGCCCGCCTACCCACGGTCCTGGTGGTATGCCCACCCCAAGGCCTGCATGAAGCTGAGATCCGCAAGGGGCTTTATGCCCGAGGGGTTTCGGTGGCTGGCGGCATCGGCCCCACCGCGGGCAAAGTGCTGCGGCTGGGCTTGATGGGTGAGAATGCCCGGCCTGAGCATTACCGAATCTTCTTCAAAGCCCTGGGCGAGGTGCTGGGCAAGGGTGGCCTCGAGCGGGCCTTCGAGGAACGAATGAATCTGGTAGCCCCCTAAGCAGAGGATCAGTACTGAGTGAGGTAGTAGTGCGCGAGCTCGCCCTCGAGCTGCAACAGCGCCTGCTGGAGGCTCCTACCCTGGAGGGGCAGCACGGCGTAGGCCCGTATCACCAGGTTCTGCCGTATCCGGCGAAAAACCACTTGGGCCCCCTCGGGACTGCTGCCTTGTAGGACGATCAAGAACTGGCCCGGCCTGAGCTCAAAAACCATATCTGGCTGGCGCAGAAAGGGCAACAGCTCTGCACCGGGCTGATCGCTACGGGTGTGCAGCAGCAAGAGCGTGATTGGTCGCAACGCCGAGAGGGCCTCGAGGCTCGGGGCTAGGGCTGGCAAGGCTGTGCGGGGCAGAACCCCACCGTCATACTGAAAACCCAGTTGGACAGGAAAGGGCGGCACCTGCAGCTCGCGCCTAAGCAAGGAAAACAGCCCCAGCAAAAACATTACCCCCCCCACCAGGCTCGCTACCGCAGCCAGCGCCGCCACATCCTGGGGCACTTGGGCCAAGTCGCGGCTGGCCACTGCGGCCAGCACACAGCTCATAAGGCCCAGGCCTAGCACCCAAAACAAGCGCACCCGTGAACCAAACGGCACCCGGGCGTACAAGCTGGCGGTTGAGGCCAGAATCAAGGCGGCCAGCAAAAAAATCAGACCAGGGTAAATGCGCTCGCTTTGAGGAAAAAACCACAAAGGCAACAGGCCCAACAGGACAAAAGCCCAGGGAAGTAGCGATAACCACATGATCTAAAGCATACGGTTACAACGTTGGATGAGCTGTCAAGAATGACCACACGGGCCAGGCTCTACAGAACACCCCAAGCCCCAGTCCTCCACGCACAGCAGCCGTAGGGCCGCTTTGGGTTAGGGCGCCTCGAGCCAGAAAGGTGGCGGGTGCTCACCACCTTGGGGTCTACCAGCATCTACTCCAGCACGAGCGCAGGGGCTGGGTATTCGACCCGGAGGATTTGCTGAAGCCCAGGGCAAAAGCCTAGGGGGTCAGAAGTTTATTGGGGTCAAAATCTGGGGTCAAAACGGAAACCGGGGTATGAGCGACCCCGGTTTTTCGCGTCCTGGACTGGCGGGCCGTGAAGGATTCGAACCTCCGACACCTCGTTTTGGAGACGAGTGCTCTACCAGGCTGAGCTAACGGCCCGGGCTGTTCCAGCTCAACGCTGGCGCACTGGATTTTAGCACAGGGGCAAAGAGCCAACAAGCCTCTGTGGTTGGCCAAGACATGTGAGACTGGAGGAACTAACCCTCCCTGCACCAAAGCCAGGAACTCCAAGGAGGGGCCTACACTGCTTAGAGCTCAAAAGGCAACCCGCGCAAGGGCTAGGTTCGGGATTAGAGGAAAATTCCCTGGCTCAAGCTAGCGGCGCTCTACACTGACAGCACGACGTTGGGCCTCTTCCAGCACCTGCCTGGCGTTGGCATTGCCCTTGAGGGCTCGCTCGAGGGCATCTTCCAAGAAACTGTACCAGACCGTAAACTCGGGGTCTTGCAACCAAACATCGGCCTGCTCTACTTGGCTAAAAGCCACCCGCCGACGGGGGTCTTCCCTGTAAAAATCCTCCAAAAGAGGCTGGGCCGCCCGGCGCATGGGCATGTAGTAGGTGGCCCTGACCCATCTGGCAATGTTGGCAGGCTCCATCAGGAAGCGCCAAAAGGCCACCGCACCACGGACTTGCTGCTCACTGGCTCCTCGGAGCACCACCAAGGTGCCCCCGGCAAGGGGCACTTTCCCCCCTTCTGAACGAGGAACCGCAGCCACACCAAGCCTAAAGGGAATAGGTGCACGGCTCTCGATGAGCGGCCACAGGGTAATGGGGGCAACACCCATGAAGGTCTTGGTGCGCAGAAAATCGGCCACAGAGAACTGGGCCTCGGCAATGTTGCGGCTTTGGGCTATGTTCCTCCGAACCAGGTCCTGAAGAAACTCCAGGCTCTCCACTACCTTGGGGTTGGTGAAATCAGGACGGCCTTGGCTGTCAACGATGGAGCCCCCGCGGCTCATCACCAAGACCACAAAGCTATAAATGTCGCTTGAGATGGTATAACCCTTGGCTGCGCGGGTGGTCAGGCGTTGGGCAGCAGCGGCCACCTCCTCCCAGGTGCGCGGGACACTCAAACTCCTGGAACTAAACTGGTCGGCATTGTAAAACAAAACCGGTACAGAAAGGCCGATGGGCAGGCCGTAGGTACGGCCACGAAACTTGCCTACCTCCAAAAACCTAGGGTAAAAATCGGCCGGCAAGCTTCCCAAGTACTCGTCCAAGGGCAGGGCCACGTTGTCCTGGGCCATCCGTCCTAAAAAGGAAATTTCAGCGTGAAAAAGCGCCGGCGCGCCCCCCGAACGCAGCGCAGCCAGAAGCTTCAGCCCCCCCTCACGGTAGTCGCCTACAAAGCTGGGCACGATCCGGTAGTCCCGCTGCCGGCTGTTGAACTCGCGGATCGCCTCCTCCAAAGGCTCCTGGCCCGGGGGGCCCGCCGTGTGCCAGAAAGGGATATCTACCGAACGCTGGGCCAGAGAACATCCCAGCACGACCAAAAGCACGATCAAAAAGCGCATCTGCTCAACCCTCCAGGGCCTGCCATGAAGCAAACCCTAAGTCTAGTTTGGCACACCCTAGATGAGAAAGGGGTTCATTTCAGGCAGGTGCGGCTTACTCACCCCTTGAGGCCCTCCTCGAAGGTTTCCACAATCCTCCGCTCGTAGAGCAGATAGATGATGACCAGAGGCAAAGTTGCAGCCAAGGCCGCTGCCGACAAAGGCCCCCAATCAGCGGGGTTCTGGCGCTGCAGATCAGTGATCCAGGTCTGCACGGTTTTGAGCTCCTTACTACCGGCCACAATCCGTGGATAGAGTACCAGGTTCCAGTGAGCAGCAAAGGCCAGCACCCCCGCGGCAATGAGCTGGGGGCGCAGGAGCGGCAGCAGAATGCAGCTCAGCAGAACGCGATGGCCAGCCCCATCGATCCGGGCCGCCTCGAGCAGCTCCTCTGGCACCGTGCGCATTCCTTGGAAAAGCAGATATACGATGAACGGGCTAGCAGCAAAAGGCAATACCAAGGCCCAAATGGTGTCCAAGATCCTGAGCCCAGCCAAAAGGCCATACAAAGGAACCAGCAATAACTCGACAGGAATGGCCAGAAGCACTAGAAAAAAAGGTAGAATTCTGGCCCCTTCCCTAATTGCGTAGGCCGCTAAAAAGCCGGTGGTGAGCTGGAGCAGGGTCACGCTCCCGGTCAGGAACACCGAGAACACGAGGCGTCCCCAAAAGCCATCCCAGAACCCCTCTCGACCTAGCACCCCGAAGTTGGCCAGGCTAAAGCCCAGCGTCTCGAAGATGTTACCGCTGAAAATTGCTTCTGGTGGAATAAAGGCCGCGTAAGCCATCCAGATGAAAGGCAGGGCCACCAGGAAGGCTACCGTCCAAACCAGCAAATGCCCTAACCAGCGCACCAGCACACCTCCAGTTGCTTAACAGCCGGGTCAAACCCCCTTCTCACCTTTCCTCCCGTAAAAGCCGGGCCTGAGCTAGGGCAAAAAATAGCGTCAATAACAGAATAATCACCGTTAGAGCAGCCGCATAACCGAGGCGGCCCAGCTCAAAACCGGTCTTGTACAAGTAGTACCCCAGCACCTCGGTACCCCCAAAAGGTCCCCCCCGGGTTAGCAGAAACACCGCTGTGTAGCCTTGTAGGGTCAAAACAGTGCCAATCACCACCAAAAAGGTGATGGCCGGGCGCAAAAGGGGCAGGGTGATGAAGCGGAAAGCCTGGGCTGCGGTGGCCCCATCCACGGCGGCCGCCTCAAGCAAGGTTTTGGGAATAGCCTTCAAACGGGCCGAGACCACCAGCACACCGTAGCCGATATGCCGCCAGATTGTAAAAAGCATCACCAACACCAAGGCCCAGAACGGGCTTTGATCCCAGCGTGGTACCGGAACCAGCGAAGCCAGGGCGCCGTATTCGGGAGAAAACAAGGTGTACCAGGCCACTGCTGCTCCTCCTAGCGTGACCAGCCCAGGTAAAAAGAGCAGTGCCTTGATGGGGCGCTCGTAGGGCTGGCCATCCAAGGCCAGGGCCAGCAAAACGGAAAGCAGGATGAAAGGAACCAGGGTCATGATCCCGAAAACCAGGGTGATACGCAGGCTATTGTAAAAATTCGGGTCACGTAGAATGTTCCGGTAGTTCTCAAGGCCGATAGGTGTAGGTTCCGAAAAGCCTGACCAGTCCCAGGTTGAAAAGCGCAGCACATCCAAGAATGGGTACAGCAGAAATAACCCCAGCGAAGCGACCGCTGGAAGTGCCAGCCAAAAGGCGTTTTTACGAGCCATGTTTCATCCCTATCCAGCCACTGCCAAACAACACCAGGGTACTATACAAAAACTCCGGTACGGCAAGAGGCACTTTTCACGCCGAAAAATTAGTCACAAATTAGTCACAGTCCAAAGCCAAGACTGGATGTAGCTTTTAAGCAAGGTGAGCACGATGCGCTGGCACAAGCTGTATAGCCGCTGGGTGTTGCAAAGGCATTTTCGCTTTGCAAAAGAGTATCTGAGCGATTATTTTTTCGATGCGCTCACGGCTTATGCCCTGGGCCTGGGCAAGCTTGGCATCCTCGAGGCCAAGGAGGCCGCCTGGGCCTTGAGCGAGTTGCGCAAAGACCCCATTCCGGGCTTTAGCGGGCAGCTCGAGGACGTTTTTTTTACCATAGACTTTCACCTGCGCGAGCGCTTTGGCCCCGAAGTGGCCAGTGCGCTAAGGCGCGGCCTCTCGCGCAACGACCTTGACCTGACGGTGTTCCGCGCCTATGCCTGTGAGCGGCTATTGCGCATTTTGACCGCCTTATCCGACCTGCGGCGGGAGCTGCTGAGCCTAGGCCAAACCCACCGCCAGACCCTGCTGACCGCCTATACCCACCACCGCCCGGCCCAGCCCACCACCCTGGGGCACTACCTGACCGGGGTAGAAAACCTGCTCTCGCGCGATTACCAACGCCTGCGCTCAGCCTTCCTAACCACCGACAAGTGCCCTTTGGGGGCCTCGACCCTGGCCGGTAGCCCCTATCCGGTAGACCGCAAAGCCCTGGCACGCTGGCTGGGTTTTGGCGGCACCCTCGAGCACACCTACGACGCCATTGCCGCAGGCGACTGGGCTTTAGAGATCGCCTATGCTCTGGCAGGCATGGCTACCAGTTTGTCGCGTCTGGTGGCCGACCTTCTGTTCTGGGCCGAGCAGGGGGGGTTCCTGGTGGCCGAAAAAATCAGCCAGGGCTCTTCGATCATGCCGCAGAAGGTCAACCCGGTGGTTTTGGAGCACGTGCGCGGCTTCCTGGCCGAGCTGATGGGCAGCCCCACCACCCTGGGCCACCTCAACTACAGCACCCCCTTTGGCGACGTCAACGACCACGGCCCGGCGGTACTCGAGCCCCTGCACAGCCTGTTCTACGCCGCCGAGGGGGCCGTGGCGCTTCTGCGGGTGGCCTTGCAGGAAAGCCGCTTTGTGCCCGAGGTGCTGGCCCAGGGGCTGCACGACCGCAGCGTGCTGGCCTCCGAGCTGGTAGATGTGCTGGTTTCCCGCAAGCGTCTGCCGCTGGCCGAAGCCTACCCCAAGGTGCAGGGGATGCTGCGCGAGCTGAGCAGCAAAGGCCGTAGCATGGCCGAGCTGGGCCTAGACGACCTACAAAGCCACCTGGGGTTTGGTGATCCTGAGCTGCTGCAGGCTTTAGAGCCCGAGCGTTTCCTGGCCCGACGTAAGGTGCTGGGTGGGGCCGCCCCCGAAGCCCAAGCGCTCCACCTGGATT
>Ga0272447_1000733_pt1 | contig 23146 bp, 22 predicted proteins | sample YNPCB0133_FD_194589 | JGI IMG/M metagenome (GOLD analysis project Ga0272447, IMG submission 194589) | Hot spring microbial mat communities from Yellowstone National Park, WY, United States - YNP-CB-013-3 | ecosystem: Environmental > Aquatic > Thermal springs > Hot (42-90C) > Sediment | place... | reverse complement strand
TTCTGGGGGGGGTTTGGGGGGGGGCCGCCCCCCCCCCCCCCCCCAAACCCCCTGTGAGGCCAAATGGATGAATACGTGATTGAGACCCATCAGTTGACCCGCCGCTTTGGGCGGGTGGTCGCGGTGGACGGGTTGAGCCTCTCCGTCCGGCGCGGCGAGATTTTCGGCCTGCTGGGGCCCGACGGCGCTGGCAAAACGACGACCATCCGCTTGCTCTGCGGGCTACTCACCCCCACCGCAGGAAGCGCACGGGTGGCCGGTTTTGACACCGTCCGGCAGGCGGAGGAGATCCGCCGCCGTATTGGCTACATGCCCCAGCAGTTCTCCCTCTACGGCGACCTGACGGTGCTGGAGAATCTCCTCTTCTTCGCCGATGTCTTTGAGGTGGGACGGCGGGAGCGGGAGGAGCGCATCGCGCGCCTGCTGGCCTTCTCCCGCCTGGAGCCCTTCCGGAACCGCCGCGCCGCCCACCTCTCCGGCGGGATGCAGAAGAAACTGGCCCTGGCCTGCACCCTCATTCACCACCCGGAGATTCTCTTCCTGGACGAGCCGACGACCGGAGTGGACCCCATCTCGCGGCGGGAGTTGTGGGAGATTCTGACCGAACTCCACCTGGAGGGGGTGACCCTCTTTGTGACCACGCCGTATATGGACGAGGCGGAGCGGTGCTCGCGGGTGGCCCTGATGCTGGACGGGCGCGTCATCGCTTGCGACACCCCCGACCGCATCCGGGAGGGGGTCACGGGCCACCTGCTGGAACTGCGCCCCCAGCGGGTGCGGGAGGCCGCCCGCGCGCTGGAGGGAACCCCCGGCGTCCTGGAGGTCCAGGTCTACGGGGACCGTCTCCACGTCTTCGTGGAGGACCCCCAGCGGGGCGAGGAGGCCATCCGGGCCGCCCTGGCCCGCGCGGGCATCGAGGTGGACTCCATCCGCCCCACCCGTCCCCGTATGGAACAGGCGTTCATTTCCCTGATCCGGAGGCGGCACTAATGGAATCCTGGAAGCGCCGCGCTCAGGCCCTGCGGGCCGATACCTATGCCCTCTACCTGGCCTACCGGGACCCCCGCACGCCCTGGTACGCCCGGCTGTTCGCCGCGCTGGTTGTCGGGTACGCCTTCAGCCCGGTGGACCTGATCCCGGATTTCGTCCCCGTCCTGGGCTACCTGGACGACCTGGTGCTGGTGCCGCTGGGAGTGCTCCTGGCGCTGAAGATGATCCCGCCGGAGGTCTGGGCCGAAAGCCGCCAGCGGGCAAGAGAAGAGATGATTTCGGGCCGACCGGTCCGCTGGGCCGCCGTCGTGGTTGTTGCGACCTGGTTGCTGGTCCTGGCGCTGGTTGCTGTGATTCTCTGGCGAACTCTGGGGAAGTAGGGCAAAACCCCGCAGTGGGGTTGCCCGACAGTTCTGGGACACGCGCGTTCGGAGTTGCCTTCTTCCGGAAAAGCCGTTATAATTCCTGTGCCGACCTTATGCGCGGAGGTGCAATATGCCATACCAGGCCACCTGGCTGCGAAGATTCACCGGGGTTTTTGATCCCGACCAGGCCCAGGTGCTGGCCGAGGCCATCAGTGATATCTATGGCGAACTGGCTCGTGCCCGGGATATCAGGGAACTCAAAAGGGTCGTTCAGGAACTGGCCGAGGCCCAGAAACGGACCGAAGTCCGGGTGGAGGAACTGGCCGAGGCCCAGAAACGGACCGAAGTCCGGGTGGAGGAACTGGCCGAGGCCCAGAAACGGACCGAGGTCCGGGTAGAAGGGCTGGCCGCCCGAATGGAGGAACTGGCCGAAGCCCAGAAACGGACCGAAGTCCGGGTGGAGGAACTGGCCGAGGCCCAGAAACGGACCGAGGTCCGGGTAGAAGGGCTGGCCGCCCGAATGGAGGAACTGGCCGAGGCCCAGAAGCGGACCGAGCAACGGGTGGAGGAACTGGCCGAAGCCCAGAAACGGACCGAGCAGCGGCTGGAGGGACTGGCTCAGGCCCAGGAGGCCATGGCTCAAGCCCTGGCATCCCTGGCCCGTGCCCAGGAAGAGAGCCAGCGCCAGATCCAGGCACTGGCCCGTGCCCAGGAGGAGAGTCAGCGCCAGATTCAGGAACTGGCCCGGCAAATGGTGGAGGTCCGGCGGGAACTGGGCGGACTGGGGCGGAGTATGAGTTACGCGCTGGAAAATGAGGCCTACCGGATGCTCCCCCCATTTCTCGCCGAGAGACACGGCATCCAGGTCACCCAGCGCTTCGTCCGAACCTACATCGGGGATGAGGAGATCAATCTCTTCGGCCGGGGACGGCGCGACGGCAAGGAGGTCCTCATCGTCGGTGAGGTGAAAGTCCGCCTGGAGGAGGGACGCCGGGAGGACGCTCTGGAGCAACTGGAGGAAAAGGCCCGGGTCGTGCAGGAAGCGTATCCCGGAGAGGAACTGGTGCTGCTGCTGGTCACCCACCATGCCCATCCGGGCATCCTGCAGAAGGCTCAGGCACGCGGAATCCTCGTTGTCCAGAGTTTTGAGTGGTGAGAGGGCATCATCCCGCGCCGTTCTCCGTGCGCCGGCGATGCGCGGGGTTTGGGCATGCGGCCTGCCGCCGTCCCAAAACCCCGCTTCTTTTTATATTATATCCCACTACATCGGGTTTTCCGAAACCACCATGGGTGAATACGCTGTGGTCGCCAGCAGTCTGACCAAAAAATTCGGCGACTTCACCGCCGTGGACGGCGTCTCCTTCCGCATCCGGCGGGGGGAGATTTTTGGCTTTCTGGGGCCTAATGGCGCCGGAAAGACCACCACCATCCGCATGCTCCTGGGGCTCCTTCGCCCCACGTCCGGCACCGCCACCGTCCTGGGGTACGACGTCGTCCGGCAGGCGGAGGAAATCCGCCAGCGCGTCGGCTACATGTCCCAGCGGTTCAGCCTCTACCAGGACCTGACCGTCACCGAAAATCTGGAGTTCTACGGCCGAACCTATGGCGTGCGGGGAGAGCGGTTGCGGGAGCGCAAGGCTTTCGTCATCCGTATGGCGGGCCTGGAAGGACGGGAGCGGGAACTGACCCGCAACCTCTCCGGCGGGTGGAAGCAGCGGCTGGCTCTGGGCGCGGCCATCCTGCACGAGCCCCAGATGCTCTTTCTGGACGAGCCGACGGCGGGGGTGGATCCCATCTCCCGCCGCGCGTTCTGGGACCTGCTCTACGAACTGGCGGCGGGCGGGACGACCATCTTCGTCACCACCCACTATATGGACGAGGCGGAGCATTGCCACAGTCTGGCCTTCATCTACGGAGGCCGCATCGTCGCCCAGGGCTCCCCCGACGAGATCAAGCGGACCCAGATGCGGGGGCAGGTCCTGGAGGTGGACTGTTCCGACCCGGAGCGGGCCGTCCGGTTGCTCCAACAGACCGGTCTTTTTGACGAGGTGGCCCTCTACGGCTCCCTCATCCACGTGGTCACTCAGGACGTGGAGGCCCATCGGCGGGAGATTGAGGACCGTCTGGGACATGAAGGGATTGCGCTCCATTCGGTGGATTGGATTGTTCCCTCATTGGAGGATGTGTTCATCTCGCGTGTGCGGAACGGGTAGTCAGGGAGCAGGTCGCAGGTCGCACGTCGCAGGGAGCAGGTCGCACGTCGCAGGGAGCAGGTCGCACGTCGCAGGGAGCAGGTCGCACGTCGCACGGAGCAAGTCGCAGGTTACAGGCGGGAGTACGGTATGAAACGACGTTTATGGCTGGCCGTGGGAATCCTGGCGGCGTCCGTTCTGGTCGCTGGGGCGGTGGTGACTCTCTTCCCCGGACTCCGGGAGCAGGCCCTGGCCCTGGTCGGGATGCGCCGCCCGGCGGCGGGGGAGATCACCGCTTCCGGCTTCATTGAGGCCGAAGAGGTCGCCATCGCGGCAGAGGTCGGCGGGCGCATCGCCGAGGTGCTGGTTGCCGAAGGGGATGTGGTGGAGGCCGGACAGGTCCTGATCCGTCTGGATGACCGGATCGCTCAGGCCCAGGTCGCCCTGGCCCAGGCAGGGGTGGAGGTGGCCCAGGCCCAACTGGCCCGCGCGCGGGCCGGTGCCCGTCCAGAGGAGATCCGCCGGGCCCGCGCGCTCCTGGCCCAGGCCGAGGCCGCCCGGGATGGCGCCTACCAGGCCTGGCAGGACGCGCGCGCCCTGCTGATGAATCCCCAGGACCTGAACGCCCGGATCGTTCAGGCGGAGGCCCATGTGAACGCCGCCCGCGCCACCCTGGATCAGGCCGTCGCCCTGAAAGATATGGCCGAAATGGCCTACAACCAGTACCAGGCGGCGATGCGGGAGTGGGAGAGCATCTCGGAGCCGTACCGCCCGCCCCTCTCCCCGGAGGTCCACGGGGTCATCTACGCCTACTGGAAGGCGTGGGCCGGGGTCAACTCCGCCGGAGCCGCCTACGACGGGGCACGGGAGGCGCTGGACCTGCTCTACCGGATTCGGCAGAACCCCCAGTCGCTGCGGGCGCAGGTGGACGCGGCGGAGGCCCAATACCGGGCGGCGGAGGCCGCCGTCGCCCAGGCCCGGGCGTATCTGGACGGGCTGGAGGCCGGCGCGACGCCCGAAGAAATCGCCGCGCTGGAGGCCCAGGTCCGCCAGGCCGAGGCCCAACGGGAGAGCGCCCGGACGGTGCTGGCGAAACTGACGCTCACCGCGCCCGTCGGCGGACAGGTGGTGGAGGTTGTCGGCCACGCGGGGGAACTGGCCGCGCCGGGCGTCACCCTCATCACCCTGGCCGACCTGGAGCAGGTTACCCTGACCATCTATGTTCCTCAGAACCGGCTGGGGCAGGTGCAGGTGGGGCAGTCGGTGGAGGTCCGGGTGGACTCCTTCCCCGGCCGCGTCTTCATCGGGCGAGTCGCCACCATCGCCACCGAGGCCGAGTTCACTCCCCGCAACATCCAGACCGCCGACGAGCGGGCCAACATGGTCTTCGCCGTCAAAGTGGTCATTCCCAACCCGGACCGGGCCCTGAAGCCGGGGATGCCCGCGGATGCGGTACTGCGGTAGAGGTCATTGTAGGACAACTGCGAGCAGTTCTCCTGCAAAGCATTTGGAGGGGATTGCTTCGCCCCCTGCGAGGGCTCGCAATGACGCCTCGGGGAAGCGACGCTGGCGGTGTTCTTGCACAGTGTCAGGCGAGGAGTAGTCGGCCCAATGGTCCGTTTCCGGGCACCTCACCCACCCAGCGGATAGCGGGGAAGGCATTCCGGACGGCGTTGTAGAGTCGCTCATCCGCGGTCCAGAATTCGCCCCCCACGATGTCGGTCAGGGCCAGGTAGCACGTATCGTATGTGGAGGGGCGATTGAGGCGAGACGCCAGGTCAAACGCCCGCAGGGGAAGTTCTGGCGGGTCCAGAAACGCAATGTCCAGCGACAGAGCGACTTCCAGCGCCCTGCGCGCGTCCTTCGCCTGCATCAGGCCGCGGACCACCTTGCACCACAGGGCTGACGCCACTTCATATCGCAGCAAATGTGGAGCGACTACCTCCGCGTCGCGGCTCATCCAGGCCGTCCAGAGGGCCAGCGCCCTCTCACTCTGGCTCTCCGGGGTTACCAGGGCAACGACCAGGCTGGCATCAACGCATACCGGTAAGTTCGGCATCCCGCTCCTCCCGCATCCGGCGGATGTCCTCGGACGAGTCGGGGAGTTGGCCGTACCTGGCCCGCAATTCCTGCTGGAGGGACCGGAGCCGTTCCACGCTCTCCATCCGCTGGCGGAGCCGGATTTCCCGTTCGGCGGCCTGAGCGATAACGCGGGACCGTTCCCCCGGAGGGATGAGTCGCCGGATTTCTTCCCACAGGGTGCGAGGGAAGACGAGGGTGACACGGACGGTATCGTTCATACATACCTCTGATGCATAAAAATTCTCTGTACGAATTGTACACCATAAAAGAGCGCCTGTCAAGGCTTTCCATCCCGCAATCAGTGGGTACTACCAGATAACGGAGCGCCGGCCACGAATGTTCTTTTTATTCTATGGAACTTTATCAGCCTGCATGCAGGCCTGGCGGCCTGCGCTACGGGGTATGCTTTCGCCAGCGTCTTGTGTATACTTGCCCAGGGGCTCCTGAAGGCCCAAAATGGCTGGCGCTCCGTGCCCGGCTACGAACGACCGTTCGTAGTGAGCCACGAAGCACAGCGAAGTGGCGTCCCAAAAGCCCAAAACGGCACTCCGCTGACGCTCCGTGCCTGACTACAAACGACCGCTCGTAGTGAGCCACGAAGCATAGCGAAGTGGCGTCCTAAAGACCCAAAACGGTACTCCGCTGGCGCTCTGTGCCTGACTATGAACGAAGGGGAACTGATGAAAAGAAAACACCACTCCCTTGTATCCTTGTATCCCTGTCTACTTCTTCTTCTCCTGACTTCCTGTACCCAGAACGGGGAGAATGGGTCGCTGAGCGCCACGGGCTTCATTGAGGGGACCCAGGTCCGCATTGCGCCGGAGGTGGGCGGGCGGATCGCGGAGATTCTGGTGGACGAAGGGGACGAGGTGGTGGCGGGGCAGGTGCTGGTGCGGCTGGACGATGCCCTCTGGCAGAGCAAATGGCGGGAGGCGCAGGCGGCGGTGGCGGCAGCGGAGGCCAACCTGGCCCGCGTGCAGGCCGGGGCGCGGCCGGCGGAGATTGCCGCCGCGAAGGCCGCGCTGGCCCAGGCCCAGGCGGAGCGGGACGGGGCCCAGAGGGCTCTGGAGGATGCCCGCCAGGCGTTCCGGAACCCCCAGGACCTGGACCTTCAGATTGCCGAGGCGCGGACGCAGGTGCGGCTGGCGGAGCAGGAGGTGGAGCAGGCGAAAGCCACCCTGGCCGACACGGAAGGCCGGTACGGCCCCGACGACTTCCGCACCCGCGCGGCGCGGGCGGCGCTGGAGGCGGCGCAGGCAAAACTGGACGGCGCGCGGCGGTATCTGGAGGTCCTCACCGACACCCGTCAGCGGCCCCTGGCCCTTCAGGCCCGGGTCCACGCGGCCGAGGCCCGGTTGCGCGCGGCGGAGGCGGCGGTGGAGGCCGCCCAGGCCGAACTGGATAAACTCCAGGCCGGCCCCACCCCCGAAGAGGTCGCGCTGGCCCGGGCGCAACTGGCCCAGGCGCGGGCCGCCCTGGCGCTGGTGGAGGCCCAGGGGAGCCAACTCACCCTCGTCTCCCCCATCACCGGCACCGTCGCCACCCGCAGCGCCCAGGCAGGGGAGACCGCGGCCCCCGGCATGCCCATCCTCACCCTGGTCAGCCTGGACCCGGTCACCCTGGTCCTCTACATCCCGGAGAACCGCATCGGCGAAGTCCAGGTGGGGCAGACAGTGGAAGTGACGGTGGACTCCTTCCCCGGTCGGGTTTTCACCGGCACCGTGGCAACCATTGGCACGAAGGCCGAATTCACCCCCCGCAACGTCCAGACGCGCGAGGAGCGGGTCAACCTGGTCTTCGCCGTCAAAGTGGTCATCCCCAACCCGGACCGGGCGCTGAAGCCGGGGATGCCCGCGGATGCGGTGCTGCGATAAGTGATGGACGACCCTCTCCGCCTCATCGCCGATGGGATGCTGGGACGGCTGGCGCGCTGGCTGCGGCTCCTGGGGTACGACACGGTCTACGAGAAGGACGCCGACGACCTGGAACTGGCCCGCCGCGCCCGCGCGGAAGGCCGTGTTCTCCTGACCCGCGACCGCGCCCTGGCCGCCCGCCGGGGTCTGCGGACCCTGCTGATCACATCGGAGCGGGTGCAGGAGCAGGTCCGGCAGGTGGTGGAGACGTTGGGACCGCCTCCCCATCCGGCTCTCTCCCGCTGCAGCCTCTGCAACGTGCCGCTGGAGCCCGCCACCCCCCAGCAGGTTGCTGACCGGGTGCCCCCATACGTCCTCCAGACGCAGAAACGGTTCGGGGTCTGCCCCACCTGCGGACGGGTCTACTGGGCGGGTACCCACCTGCAGCATATGAGGCGGTATCTGGGCGCATCTCTGTTATCTTCGGATGAGACCACAACTCCGCCTCGTGGTCCGTCGGAACCGCTGGAATCTTTCTCTGAAGACGCTTGTAGTCAGCCACGGAGCGAAGCGGAGTGGCGTTGAAAGGGCCCCAAACGGCACTTCGCGGGCACTCCGTGCCTGACTACGAACGAATGCTGAAGACGCTTGTAGTCAGCCACGGAGCGAAGCGAAGTGGCGCTGAAAAGGCCCAAAATGGTACTCCGCTGGCACTTCGTGCCTGACTACGAACAAACGCGATGAAAGCGCTGATAAGCACAGAGGATTGACCCCCTGTTTGACATCTCCCTTTTTCCGTGATATAGTCTGTGCTGAATGGAGCGCAGGCCGCCAGGCCTGTGGGTTCGCGGGCTCACACTGCACCGGCCAGACGATATAGTCAGGGGGTAGGAGGACATGCAACGTGCACGGTCAGAGAGATTGGTGGAGCGGTTGCGGGAACTCCAACGCAATACGCCGGACGTGAAGGCGTCCGCACTGGTCAGCGTGGACGGCCTGACCATCGCCTCGGCCCTCCCCTCCGGGGTGGAGGAGGACCGGGTATCGGCGATGTCCGCCGCCATGCTCTCCCTGGGGGAGCGAATCGCCGGAGAACTGGGGCGGGGCGGACTGGACCAGGTCTACGTCAAAGGGGCGGGGGGATACGTCCTGCTGGCCGCCGTAGGCACGGAGGCGGTCCTGACGGTCATGGCCCGGTCCACCGCCAAACTGGGCCTGGTCTTCCTGGAGATGCGCCGCGCGGCGGAGGACCTGGAACGGTTGCTGTAATCGGACGACAGACCACAGACGACGGACCACAGACCACAGACCACAGACGACGGACGACGGACAACGGACGACAGACCACGGACCGGGATATGCCCAAGTACATTTTCTGCACCGGAGGGGTGCTGTCCAGTGTGGGGAAAGGGGTCACCGCGGCTGCCATCGGCCGCGTGCTGAAGGCGCGCGGGCTGCGCGTCACCATCCAGAAACTGGACCCTTACCTCAACGTGGACCCCGGTACCATGTCCCCCTACCAGCACGGGGAGGTCTTCGTCACCGACGACGGGGCGGAGACCGACCTGGACCTGGGCCACTACGAACGGTTTATTGACGAAAACCTCACCCGCGCCAGCAACGTCACCGCCGGGCAGGTCTACGCCGAGGTGATCGCCCGGGAGCGGCGCGGCGATTACCTGGGCGGTACCATCCAGGTCATCCCCCACATCACCGACGAGATCAAGCGGCGCATCCTGCTGGTGGGCCGGGTCTCCAACGCCGATGTGGTCATCGTGGAGGTCGGGGGGACAGTGGGGGATATTGAGGGCCAGCCGTTCCTGGAGGCGCTGCGCCAGATGCGGCGGGACGTGGGGCGGGAAAACACTCTCTTTGTCCACGTCACCTTTCTGCCCCACATCGGCGCGACGGGGGAACTGAAGACCAAGCCCACCCAGCACAGCGTGCGGGAACTCCGCTCCATGGGCATCCAGCCCGATATGATTGTCGCTCGGGCCGATTACCCGGTGGACCGGGGGCTGGTGGAGAAAATCGCCCTCTTCTGCGACGTGGAGCGGGAGGCGGTGGTGCCCATGGTCACCACGCCCATTCTCTACGAGGTGCCGCTGCTCCTGGAGGAGGCGGGGGTGGGCGAACTGATCGCCCGTCGCCTGGGCCTGGAGGCCAATGCCCCGGACCTCTCCGACTGGCGCCGCCTGGTGGAGGAAGTCCGCCGCCCCAAGCCTGTGCTCACCGTCGCGATTGTCGGCAAATATGTCCAGTTGCACGACGCCTACATCAGCGTCCGGGAGGCCCTGCGCCATGCCGGGCTGGCCCTGGGGTACGACGTGGACATCCGCTGGGTGAACTCCGAGGACCTGGAGAAGGGGCGGGGGTGGGACCAGTTGGAGGACGTGGCCGGCATTGTCGTCCCCGGCGGGTTCGGCTACCGGGGAATTGAGGGGAAAGTGCTGGCGGCCCGCTGGGCGCGCGACCGTCAAATCCCCTACCTGGGCCTCTGCCTGGGGATGCAGGTCATGGTGATTGAGGCGGCCCGCCGGGTGGTGGGGAACGATTCCCCCAACAGCACCGAGTTTGACCCCCACACCCCCTATCCGGTGATTGACCTGATGCCGGAGCAGCGCGGCGTGATAGACCTGGGCGGGACGATGCGGCTGGGGCTCTATCCATGCCGCCTGGTCCCCGGCACCCGTGCGGCGGCGGCCTACGGCGTGGACGAGGTCCAGGAGCGCCATCGCCATCGCTTTGAGGTCAACAACCGGTTTCGGGACCTGCTGGAACGCGGGGGGCTGGTGTTCAGCGGCCTTTCGCCAGACGGCCAACTGGTGGAGATTGCGGAGGTGGCGGACCACCCGTTTATGGTGGGGAGCCAGTTCCATCCGGAATTTCGCTCCCGCCCCACCCGCCCCCATCCGCTGTTCAAGGCTTTCATCGCCGCCGCTGTCAACAGGACACGGATGAACACGGGTCTTACGGATCGGCACGGGTAATTACCTAACGTGCCGGTAATTACCTACCCAAGAACCGTTTCATTAAAACCACGAAGGACACGAAGGCCGCACAAAGGGCACGAAGGATAATATTTTAGCCCTTTGTGTCCTTTGTGAGTACTTTGTGCCCTTGTGGTAGGTAGTTACACGTGCCGACGAAAGTCGCCCGCCATAGGCCTTCGGCCTGCGGTCGGCCTTCGCCGACCGGGGGCGTCGGCGCAGGCCGACGCCCGGCACACCGTGCCCAGGAAGGCTGATTTCCAATCAGCGCATAGCGGCACGCCCATCGGGTAGGTAGTTACCGGCACAGATAAAATTCCGTGTTCGCCCGGGTTCACCTGTGTCCGATTTCCGATAAAGTCTTGCAGGGAGCACGCACACGTATGGAAGAGATTGGCATCCGTGAACTGAGAGCCCGCACCTCGGAACTGGTGCGCGCGGTCAGAGAGCGCCGTGCCCGCTACCTCATCACCCAGCAGGGCAAGCCAGCGGCCCTTTTGCTGCCCGTGGACGCCGTTCCTCCTCAGCCCGACCCGGATGAGGTCTGGGCGCGGTTGGAGGCGCTGGGCGAGGAAATCGCGCGCAACTGGCAAAGTGAGAAAAGCGCCGTGGAGATTCTCTGTTCTATGCGCTCATCTACGCCCAATTTCCAATAACAGGAGCCACCAATGCCCGAAATCACTGTCGCTGTTGTCCAGATGCAGCCGGTTCTCGGCCAGATGGAAGAGAATCTGGCCAAGATGGGCGAGTTCATCCGCCGTATTGCCACCGAACAGCCGGTGGATCTCATCGTCTTCCCAGAACTGGTGACGACAGGCTACGAAGTGGGGCCGCGCTTCCCGCAGGCGGCCCAGCGGGTGCCCGGCCCGGCCGTCAACCTGATCGGTCAGCGCGCCGCCGACTACGGCGTCCACGTCGCCTTCGGCATGGTGACCAAAGAGCGGGTGGAGAGCATCCTCTACAACTCCGCCGTGCTCATCGGACCCGACGGCGAAGTCATCGGACAGTACAACAAAATCCACCTGCGGGGCGAGGAGCGAATGGCCTTCCGCCCCGGATTCCGCCTGGCCCCCTTTGAGACCGACTTCGGCGTCATCGGGCTGATGATCGGGTGGGACCTGGCCTTCCCGGAAGTGGCCCGCAGTCTGGTCCTGGACGGGGCGGAACTGCTGGTCGTGCTGGCGGACTGGGAGGCGCCCCGCCAGGAGGAGTGGCATACGTACCTGAAGGCGCGCGCATACGAGAACGCAGTCTTCGTCGCCGCGGCGAACCGGGTGGGCGAGGAGCCGTCCTACACCTTCTTCGGCCAGAGCACCATCGTCGGCCCCACCGGCCGCGTCTACGGAGTGGTGGACGAGCCGGTGGAGGGGTACGCGGTGGCCCTGTTGGACCTGGATGAGGTCCGGCGGCAACGGGAGGAGACCCAGATTCTTCAGTGCCGCCAGCCCATGTCGTACCGGGCCATCGTCCGCAAGTATTAGCCGTCAGGGGTTAGCCGTCAGGGATTAGCCGTTAGGGGTCAGCCGTTAGGGGTTAGCCGTTAGGGGTCAGCCGTTAGGGGTCAGCGGTAACTACCCATCCGTAGTGCAAGAGGTCAGCCGGTATCGGTTGGGTGGCCTGCGCTGCACCGGCCGGTAGCGCAGGCTGTTCGCTCAATGGTGTAACGTTTGGGATTTTGAGAAATGTAGCGCAGGCCGCCAGGCCTGTAGTGGTATAGGCCAACCCTCTGAAGGAGAGCATTTTCGCAGGCTAAAGCCTACGCCACATTCGCAGGCTAAAGCCTACGCTACATTCGCAGGCTAAAGCCTGCGCCACTGTACCGGCCTGACGGCCGACGCTCCAAGGGGCTTAAGGCAGGTAGTTACCCGCCGCAGCAGAACCGGAGGGAATATGACGCGCAAACAGTGGCTGGTGATCATCCTGTTGAGCCTGGCGAACTGTGTGGTGCTGGGCAGTCTGATCGCGGTGATGGTCATGACCCCGCGCCTGATGGCGGCGCGGCAGGAAGCAGCGGGCCTGCTGACCCCCTCTCCGACCGCCACGCCCGCCTTGCCGCCGACCTGGACACCGACGCCCACCTTCACTCCGGCTCCCACGCCGACACCGCGCCCGACGACCACCCCGGCTCCTCCAACCCCAACCTCCACTCCCTTCCCCACCTTCACTCCCACGCCCATCCCGCCCCCCGAACTGGTCAACGGTACGTTTGACCAGATCACACCGGCTGAAGTTCCCGGTTGGATTGTATCCGCCGTCGCCAACTGGTCGGCCGGACAACCTTACGACTCGGAGAACTCCTACGCTTACCCCAAGTTCAAATACGCCGACGACCCGGTCCGTTTCATCACGGGGAACACGCTCCAGATTGAGTCCACCGACCAGTACGCCAAATTCCAGGTGACTCTCTATCAGGTAATCAACGTTCCCGCCGGGACGCAGGTCCAGTTTGAGATCAAGGCCAAGGGGTACGCCAGCGAGGGGGGCATCCAGGTGCGCGCTGGCATTGATCCCAGCGGCGGCGCGGCCTGCGAAAGGGGGCAGTGGAGCGCGACGCAGTCCATCAACCAGGACAACGACACGGTCGTCCTGCGTTCCCCCCGGGTGCGGGTGGGGACGGAGGGACGGGTCACCGTCTGCTTTTTCGCCCGGCCGGATTGGGCCGTTCCCCACAAGGCGGCCTTCTTTGACGACGCCCGATTGCTGGTGTTCCCGTAGTGATAAACGGACGTGCCAGGCACTTCAAAAGTGCCTGGCATATCCTGTATCTCACCCAACCAGGAGGTTCTCATGTCCAACCAACGATTTCTGCGCTTCCCCGACACCTTCATCTGGGGCACCGCGACATCGGCCTACCAGATAGAGGGGGCCTGGAACGAGGACGGCAAGGGGCCGTCCATCTGGGATACGTTCTGTCACGAGCACCCGGAGAAAATCTACCACGGCCACAACGGCGACGTCGCCGCCGACCACTACCACCGGTGGGAGGAGGACGTCCAGATTATGGCCGAACTGGGCCTGAAGGCCTACCGGTTCTCCATCTCATGGCCGCGCGTCCTCCCCGAGGGAACCGGACGGGTCAACCCCGCTGGCCTGGACTTCTACGACCGGCTGGTGGACGCGCTCCGGGCGCGGGGGATTGAGCCCGTAGTCACGCTGTACCACTGGGACCTGCCCCAGGCACTCCACGACCGGGGCGGTTGGCCCCATCGGGACATCGTCCAGTACTTCGCGGAATACGCCGGTGTGATGGCGAAGCGGCTGGGGGACCGGGTGAACTGGTGGATCACCCACAACGAGCCCTTCGTGATGGCCCTGCTGGGCTACTTTTTCGGGGATTTCGCGCCGGGGATTCGGGACTTCCCTGCCGCGCTGCAGGCCGCCCATCACCTTCTCCTCTCCCACGGCTACGCGGTGGAGGCCATCCGGGCGGCCGCCGGACGGCCCGTCCGGGTCGGCATCACCCTGAACCTCAGCCCCGTCCACCCCGCCAGCGACTCCGAGGCAGACCGCCTGGCCGCGCAGCGGATGGACGGCATCCTGAATCGGATGTTCCTGGATCCCATTTTCTTCGGACGGTATCCGGAGGACATCCGGGCACTCCTAGGGTCGCTGGTGCCGGAGGTTTCGCCGGAGGACGCCCGCTATCTCACTACCCCGATGGACTTCCTGGGGGTCAACTACTACTCCCGCACCGTGGCCCGCCACGACCCGTCGTTCCCGGTGATGGAACTGGCCCAGGTGCAGCCGGAGGGGAGCGAGTACTCCCAGATGTGGGAAATCTACCCGCCGGGGATGTACGAACTGCTGATGCGGGTCTGGAACGATTACCGGCCCCCGGTCATCCTGGTCACCGAGAACGGCATCCCGGTGCCCGACGGGGTGGACCTGGACGGGCGGGTGCGGGACGAACGGCGCATCCGCTACCTGCGGGACCACATCGCCCAGGTCCACCGCGCCCTCACCGACGGCGCGCCGATCCAGGGCTACTTCGTCTGGTCGCTGCTGGACAACTTTGAGTGGGCCCACGGCTACCGGATGCGCTTCGGCCTGGTCTATGTGGACTACGACACCCAGAAGCGGTACATCAAGGACAGCGGCCGCTGGTATGCGGGGGTGATCCGGGAGAACGGGGTCTGGGTGGAGGAGTGACGGGTTTTGCAGTGGCGGCTTCTGGCCGCCACTGCAAACCCACCCTCTTCTTGACAGAAACCGGGCCTGGAGTATCATTTGGGATGGGCAAATGATGATGACAAAACTGACTGTTTGGGTGCCAAAGGACCTGCATCGGGCTGTCAAAGGGGTAGCGGCCAGTCGGGGGGATACAATGACCCGAATCGTTCTGGATGCCTTTCGGCGCTACCTGGCCCAGAACAATGACTGGGGCCAATGGTCCACTCTGCTACAGCAAGCAGAGCGGCTGCGCCAGGCCCAGCGTGTCCGTCGGGGAGAATGGCATGGGCCGGACATCGCTGATCTGATCGCCGAGAGCCGGGCTCAACGCACAGAGGAAATCCGCCATGCCTTCGGTAGTCGTTGACGCCAGCCTGGTATTGAGGCTGGTTATTGACGAACCCGGCAGCGTCGCCGTCCAGGCCCTGTGGGAAGCCTGGAAAGAGAACCGCACTTTTATCGCGGCCCCAACTCTGCTCATTTACGAGGCTGTTAACGGACTTCACCGGGCATGGAAAGGGGGGTGGTTGACCGTCGATGAAGTCAAAGAGAGCATCACCCTCCTCATCGCTTCCCCATCCACTACTACAGCCCTCAGGAACTGGCCGACCGGGCCGCTCAACTGGCCCGAGATTTCCAACTGGAAGCGACCTACGACACGTTCTACCTGGCCCTGGCGGAAATGTTGAACTGCGAATTCTGGACGGGCGACAGACGGCTATACAATGCCGTGCAACGGAAGGCAAAATTCGTGCATTCTATATGGGAGGGGGCTTCCCCATAGCCTGACTCAGAGTACTCCCTGACTACCACCAATAGCCCCAACAGTAACCCCACCAGCAGGTGGACGTTGTTGACGTAGAGGTTGTCAAAGAGGTGATGGACGCTCAGTTGGGTCCAGGCCCCCAGTAGCCCCACGGCCACCCCCCGGGCCAGGCCAGAGGCGCGGCGGGTCGCCCGCCAGGTCTGCCAGAAGACCCATCCCCACAGGAACAGGTACACCATCAGACCCAGCAGACCCGTCTCCGCCAGCATGTTCAGGTAGATGTTGTGGGCGTGCCCCAGGGCGAGGGGCCAGTTGATCAGCGCGAAATCCGGATAGGCTGGCTCGTATCCCCCCAACCCCACCCCCGTCCAGAAGTGCGCGCGCCACATTTCCACTGCACTCTGCCAGTGGGCCAGCCGTTCTACCACCGCGTAGTTGGCGCTGTTGATGCCCACGCCGCGCACGTCCTGCAGGCGCACCTCGGCGGCAAATTCCGTCAGGCGGGCAACCACCCGCGCGGGCAACAGGCCGGCCGCGTAGAGGGCCAGAAACAGAACAACCAGCGCGGCGGCCAGGATGAAGCCCCAGCGGGCCCGCCTGGGGAGCGCCAGGGCCATCACCACCAGCGCGGCGCCGAAACCGATCCAGGCGCCCCGACTCCACGAGGCCGCCAGCGCCCCGGCCATCAACGCGCTCCCGCCCAGCAGGACCATCAGGCCTGCCCACCCTTTATGTGCCAGGCACTTTGAGAAGTGCCTGACACATTCCATCGCCTGCCCCCCCAACGCTCCCACCGTCAGCGCCAGCATCATCCCCATCGTCCCGGCGTAGGGGTTGGGTTGTTCAAAGGTGCCATAAGCGCGATAGAAGTCGGTGCCAGGGATCAGGAAATGCGTTGGCCCCTCCCCTCGCAGGCCGAACTGATAGAGGCCGAGAGCAGCCTGAAAGAGGCCCACTGCCAGGATACCCGCCAGCAGCGCAGGCAGCGCGCGGGAGGTGGCTCGTTCGGCCACCAGCCAGAGGATGAGTCCGATCTCCACCCACTTGATCAGTTCCGGCAGGCCGTAGTCCAGGAAGAGACCTGCCGCGTTCCACAACGAGAGGCCCGCCACACCCAGGAAGGCCATTACAGGCAGAAAAAACGAAAAGGCCGGGTGTTCCCGTCCGAGGGGCACGGGCAGGCGACGGCGGAGCAGGCCGCGCGCCCAGTGGGCCGCCAGGGCCAGGGCGATGAAGAAGTGGCCCACCTGAGCGGGTACTTGCGGCACCTCGGTTTGGAGGTAGGCGCGCAGGAGGCCCAGGAAGATGCCCGCCACCACCCCCACCAGCGGCTCGGCGATGGTTCCGGCAACCAGCGCGGCCAGGCCGACCAGGGCGACCGTCATCGGAAGGGGAAGTCGCGCCAGGAGCCAGCCGGTCGCCAGGGCCAGCAGCAGCCCTGCGCCTTCCAGGAGCAGTCTCTTTGGCCAGAACAGAAACGGGACACGGGTGTGCACGGATCGGTACGGATGGACACCAGTTTGGCTACCTGACACTTTGGATCAAACGAGTCTCCTGCAAAAAGGTCATTTCACCGCCGAGACGCAGAGTACGCAGAGATTATGCTGATGTAGAACTCTGCGCTCTCGGCGTCTCTGCGGTGAGTTTTTGCAGTGAAGTCACGAATGAAAAGAAATAAAATTCGTGCCAATTCGTGAAATTCGTGGCGAATTCCGAAGTTTATCTGCCAACCGCGTAAGTTCTGTCCGTAAAACCCGTGTTTATCCGTGTCCTATTCCAAAATCTGCCGCCACAGGAACCATGCCCCCTTCCGCTCCCCCGGCCCCTGGGGCGCACGGTCGTAGTAGAGGTCAAATACTTCCCCCTCCGCCGTGCGGACGCGGTAGTAATCCCGCCCCACTCCCCAGGTGCCGCGCCGTTCGGCGGCCTTCGCCCGGTACGACCCCCGCTCCTTCACGTAGAAGGCCTGGGTCTTGCCGCGCAGGCGGTAGTCGTGCCACTCCTGCAGGACAGCCACCACGCGGTACGTCCGTCCCTCCCAGACGAACCCGTCCGGCGGGCCGGGCCGCTTCTCCAGCGCGGGCGGGCGGTCGTAGATGACCTCTACAGGGACACCGATAAAACGGGCCGGAAGGCTGGAATCCTCCATATTCCCCTCTGTGAGCAACAGAAAATGGACAACCGCTGTAGGAGCAGGCCTTGCGCCTGCCCTGGGGGGCAACCGTTGTAGGGGCAGGCCTTGCGCCTGCCCTGGGGGGGCAACCGCCACGGTTGCCCCTACACCCCCCGGTATAACCCTCCGTCCACCAGCAGACTGATGCCGGTAATGTAGGACGCGGCGGGAGAGGCCAGAAAGGCCACCGCGCGGGCCATCTCCTCCGGGGTCGCCATGCGGCCCAGCGGAATGGCGGCGGCGATTTTCGCCTCCTCCTCTTCCACCGTCGTGCCGTTGCGGGCCGCCCGGTCCTTCAGTAACTGCACCACCCGCTCCGTCCGGGTCCAGCCCGGGCAGACCGCGTTCACCCGGATGCCGTCCGGCGCCAGTTCGTCGGAGAGGGTCTTGACCAGTCCCACCACGGCCATGCGCAGACTGTTGGAGAGGATCAGGTTGGGCAGCGGTTGCTTTACGCTCACGGAGGTCATGGCGATGATGGAACCGCTCCGCTGGGCCCGCATGGTGGGGATGACGGCGTGGCAGAGGCGAACGACGCTCATCAGGGTGAGTTGGGTGGCGGCCTCCCAGTCGGCGGGCGTCAGTTCCAGGAAGCGGCCCGGTGGGGGGCCCCCGGCGTTGGTCACCAGGATGTCTATGCGGCCGAAGCGAGCCCGGGCGGCCTCCACCACCCGCTCCGCCCCCGCCGGGTCGGCGACGTCGGCGGGGACGGCGACGACTTCGGCGCCGGTGGCCGCGCGAATGGCCTGCGCGGCGGCCTCCAGCGGGCCCTCCTGGCGGGCGCAGATGACCACCCGCGCGCCCTCCCGCGCCAGTTCAGCGGCCACCGCCCGGCCCAGCCCCCGGCTGGCGGCCGCGACCACTGCAACTTTGCCCTGCAGTCCTAAGTCCATCGGATACCCCCTGATCGGGTTTGTCCAATTTTGTTGGGCCTGGCCGTACTTGTAGGACAACTGCAAGCAGTTGTCCTACAACTTTGGGACACACCCCTACCCCTGTCGTCCTTGCAATTTTTTATAACCCGTGTTATAATATTTCTCAGGAAGCCAATCTGAGAGCAAGCAGACCCCTATTTACCTCCACATCTCTATCTGTCTGACCTCCCCGAAAGGCTCCGCTATACCCAAAAGAAAGGAGCATAATGTACAATAAACGTGCCATATTGGCAGGAGCGGCCATCCTGTTGCTGGCCGCGCTGGCCTGCCTATCTACGCCGACCCCGGTGCCGCCCACTCCGGCCCCGCCAACCCCGGTGCCACCCACTCAGCCCCCTGCGGCGACCTCTCTTCCCTCCGGAACTCACGCGCTGACCCTCCAGAACGACTCCGGCATCCCGGTCTGCCACGTCTACATTTCGTCCATCAAGAGCGACTCGTGGGGCGATGATTGGCTGGGAGAGAACGAGGTGGTCGCTGCCGGAACGGGCAAGGTCTTCCAGGTGCCCGCCGGTGTCTACGACCTCCGCGCCGAAGATTGCGACGGAAGCCTCCTGGACGCCCAGTGGGAGATCAACATCTCCCAGGACCTCACCTGGATCCTCACCGCCGTCCAGCGGTTCCCCCTCCTGCTGGTCAACGAGTCCAGTTACGAGGTCTGCTATGTTTACATCTCCCCCACCGATCAAAAGGAGTGGGGCGCGGATTGGCTGGGGGTAGGTATCACGATCCCGGCGGGGGGCCGCCATACCTTCCCGGTCCCCTTGGGCACCTATGACCTGCGGGCCGACGACTGCGATGGCAACCCTTTGGACATCCAGAATGGCATCACCCTCGGGGCGGAGGGCATCACCTGGACCCTCTCCGATGTGACCCTGGCCTTGCTGACGGTGGTCAACCAACTGGACATCCCCATCTGCTACATTTACATTTCCCCGGCGGGAAGTGCGGAGTGGGGCGGGGACTGGCTGGGTGAGAATGCCATTGCCCCCGGCAGCGAGTACACCTTCACCTTCCCGGAGGGGACGTACGACCTGCGGGCCGAGGATTGCGACGGCAACCTGCTGACCGAGGAGTACGGGGCCACCCTCAGCGGGGATATGACCTGGACCATCTCCCCGAAATAGGGAGCCCTTCCGGTCAGGAGGAAAGGGGTTTGCAGCAGCCGAAGACCGCCGCAAACCCCTCTTCGCCGGCAACTACCTACCAGGGGGACTCCGGGCAAGCGTCATAAAAGATGCTGGCAAAGGCATGCCCTGTAGCGCAGGCCGCCAGACCTGCATGCAGGCTGACAGCCTGCGCTACGTTATCTGCCAACCGATCAGGGTAGGTAGTTGCCTTCGCCGTCGCCGGTTCCCCGGGACAGGATTTACGCAGTTGGGAGAACGTGCCAGGCACTTTTGAAGTGCCTGGCACGTTCGGAAGTAGCGCAACTGCGCAACTCCTGCCGAAGAGTCCGTCCACCCCTACAGCAACCCCAACTCCGCCAGTTTCTCCTTTGTCGGGACGCCGTTCTCGTCCCAGCCTCGCAGACGGTAGTACTCCGGTAGCATCCGGTCCAACTCCACCACATGCCCCTTCGCCGGCCCCTCCGGCATCGGCTCATGGAGCATGCGCGGGGGGAGGGTATCGTCGGCCCGGGAGAACCCCGCCCGCACCAGGAACATCCGCTCCAGGTTGTAGACCCGCTCTCCGGCCTCCAGCAGCGTCTCCTCATCGTACCCGGCGCCCGTGGCGTACTCCATCAGGCGGGAGATGCGCACCGGCTCCACGTTGTACGTGGGCTCAAAGAGGTAGCGGATGCTCAGGAAGACGCACAGTCCCGCCGCGTCTATAATGGTGAAAATGTCCTCAAAATACTTCACCAGCCGGGGCTTGTCCTCCCAGGAGAGGGGGTCCACCTTCTTGGGGACGCCGAAGACCTCCATGTAGGCGGTGTCGCCCGCCATGTGGGAGGCGCCGATGTTGGAGGTGGCGTAGAGGAGGCCCATCCCCTTCGCCCCGCGCGGGTCGTAGGCCGGGAATTCCTGCTTTTTGGCGGACATGGAGAACTCCGGATGGCCGTAGTGGGAGGCCAGCCGGTAACTCCCCTGAGCGATGAGGTCGCCGAACCCCTCCCGCAGGCCTGCCAGACGGACCATCTCCACCACAGCCTGGGCATCCCCGAAGCGCAGGGGACGTCCGATGTCCGACTCGGGGATCAGGCCCAGTTCGTACATCTCCATCGCGCAGGCAATGGTCACCCCGGCGGAGATGGTGTCCAGGCCCAGTTCGTTGCAGATGTAGTTGGCTTTGGTGATGGCGGCCAGGTTGTCCACACCGCACGCGCTGCCCAGGGAGCCGATGGTCTCGTACTCCGGCCCTTCCCCCTCCCCGCCGAAAACCGGGTCCTCCACGCGCGTTAACCGGCCACAGGCGATGGGGCAACCGTAGCAGGCTTTGGGCCGAATCAGATACTTCTCGCTCAGCACGCGCCCGGAGATGGCCTCCGCTCCGGCGAAGACCCCCGTCCGGAAATTGTAGGTGGGGAGAATGCCCACTTCGTTGGTGACGGGAGGCACGTAGGCGGTGCCGTAGGTCCGCAGGGCGGACTTTCCTGCCGCCACTGCCTGCTTGACCTCCTCCACCACCTGGTCGGCGAGAGCCCTCAGTTCGTCGGGGCGGGCCAGGGGGATACGGCGGGTGCCCCGCACGACGACGGCCTTCAGGTTCTTGGAGCCCATGACCGCGCCCACGCCGGAACGGGCGGCGGCGCGGTGCTTATCGTTCATGATGGCCGCGATGGGCGCCAGTCGTTCTCCCGCCGGGCCGATGCAGGCCACCCGGGCCCGGGGGTCCGTCTCGGCCCGCAGCATGTCCTCGGTCTCAAAGACCGTCCGGCCCCAGAGGTGGTCGGCGGGGCGGAGTTCCACCCGGTCGTCGTTCACCCAGAGATATACCGGTCGCTCCGCCCGCCCCTCAAAGATGAACAGGTCAAACCCGGTGCGCTTCATCTCCGTGGGGAAGAAACCGCCGGAGTTGGAGCAGGAGATGGCGCCGGTCAGAGGGGATTTCGTGGTCACCATATACCGGTTGCCGGTAGGGACCGGGGTGGCGGTAAGGGGGCCGGTGGCAAAGACCAGTTTGTTCTCCGAGGAGAGGGGGTCCACCCGGGGATCCATCTCGTTGTAGAGGTAGCGGATGGCCCACCCCCGTCCGCCGATAAAGTCCCGCGCCATACGGGGGTCCACCTCTTCTACGGAGGTCTCTCCGGTGGTGAGGTTGACTCTGAGGATTCTGCCGTTCCAACCGTACATTTTGCCTCCTGAGGTGAGGGGTGATTGAGGTTTAAAACGGTCCGTCAGCCGCCGCCGATGGCCGGGAAGAGGCACAGGACGTCCCCTTCCTGGAGAACCTGGCCCGGCTGAGGGGTGCGCCCGTTCACCAGGACGACGCTTTCCTCCAGCGGCACAGGCAGTTGGGCCAGGACATCCTCCACCCGGACGTCCGGCGGCACTTCCGCCTCGTAGGAAGAGGATGAACAATCCGGGGGCAGGTACTTCTGGTAGTTTGCCAGGAGTTTAATGTGGATTTTCACGGGTACAATCCTCCTCCAGGATACGGATAATTCTACCATAGAGAACGACAGGGGCAACTGGGCCAACTTCGGGAAAATTTACCCGACGGTGAACCGTCGGGCTCAATCAACAAAGCCCCCTTCGGGGGCTAATCATACCCGAAGGACTTTGTCTGATAAGCCCGGACGTTTATGTCCGGGCGATTCTTATTCGTAACTATTCAGGCTTCCTCACCCCACCCCCGCCGCCTGCGGCGGCGCCCCCTCCGTAGCGGCGAAGCCGCTGGGGGAGGGATGAGGCTGAACAGTTACTTTATACATCCCTTTGCGTCTCTGTGTCTTTGTGTGAGGCCTATCTCACCCCCACAGGCGGCGACGGCCCGCCGGACCGTCTCCAAATCCGGGCAGTAGAGAGCGCCCGGCGGAGCGGGCCGTTCGCTCACGGCGATCAGAACCGTTCTCTCCCGACACGGAATCGCCAGGTCCACCACGTACTCCACCCCGCCCTTGCGCACGGGATACTCCCGTTCCGGCTGGAATCCCGCCTCCTTCAGGGTGACGAACAGTCCGTCCGCACCGGAGGCGAAAAGGTCGTTGATCTCCTGCGCAGCGGTGAAGCGGTCCCACGTCGTCTCAATGAACGTGATCCGTCGCCAGCGCAGGCTGGGGATGGGCCGCTCCAGGTGGACCAGCGGGCCCAGTTGGAGTTGATAGTAGAGGTCGTCGGCACGGGGGTGGTGCAGTTCCCCGGGCAGGAGATCCCGGCGGCGGGCCAGTTCGTGCCCCCGGACGGGGGCGTACCAGTGAATCGCCCAGCCTTCTTCGCCGAAGGCGCGGGTAAAGTAGAAGGCCAGCACGGCGGCCTCGGTTATGCTGGGCGGGGCATACCGCACGGGGATGCGGTACCATCCCTGGTCGCGGGCGATCTCAAAGTCCCGCCGATTATTCATCACGGCAACCAGGACGCGGTCTTCCGGATGGAACATCGCCGTTATTATACACCGGCCCCTGCAAGTATCAAGCGCGTCTTTTTGGGGGAAAACGCTGGGGCGGCGGCCGCAGGCCGCCGCCCCA
>Ga0272447_1000730_pt1 | contig 23170 bp, 17 predicted proteins | sample YNPCB0133_FD_194589 | JGI IMG/M metagenome (GOLD analysis project Ga0272447, IMG submission 194589) | Hot spring microbial mat communities from Yellowstone National Park, WY, United States - YNP-CB-013-3 | ecosystem: Environmental > Aquatic > Thermal springs > Hot (42-90C) > Sediment | place... | reverse complement strand
TGATCAGATAGGAGGCAGTGTAAATGAGATCGTGAAACACGGCGGGCGCCGTGGCCTCGCCCTCAGGGTAGTAGAGGCCGCGCAAACCCGCATAGGTGAAGATCTGATTCGAGAACGCGAACAACCAAAGCCCCGCAGCCAAGACGGTCCAGCTGATCCCCAGGAGCCCCTGATAGACCGCAAGGGTGAGAAGGGTCGCGCCGGCCAGGAGAAGAAAGTCAGGCGGCTTGGGGAACCCTCACGGTTTCTTCACCAGCACGTAACGACCCCGCGTGCCGAAGGGAGTGGAAGTGTAAAGATATACCGCCGGGCCCACCTGAACAAGATCGGCATGGCCGATGCCGACGTTGCCGGGCAGGTCCATCAACAATGGGTTCCCTGGATATTTCTCCCATGGCCCATCGATGGAGGGCCCCCGGCTGCGAGCCATCCCCAACCCGAACTGGTCGTCCCCGATGCCGGGTCGGCTGGGCCCCCGGATGCCTTCGTAGACCATGTAGTAATGGGAGCCTTCCCGCACTACGTCGGCAGCCGAGATCGTGCGGAACTCGAAGTAGCGATTGGCTGCGGCGCCCGTGAGCTCCAGGGGTCCATAATCCGCCTCCGGCCCGAAAAGGGGATTCGCGGCGCAGCGCCGCCAGCCCCGGGTCGTCAGGGCCTTCGGACCCACCAGGCATCCCATGTGTCCGGGGCTCCGCCCCAAGTTGACGAACACATACAGACGCGTTCCCGTGACGAAAAGGCCCGGCGGCCCCCCAACCAGGCATTCCCCATACTCCCGCTCAGAGAGGATGTGAGGATGTTCCCCCACCCGTTCCTCCGGTCGGCATCGGCGGGCCGGGGAGGACCATCCGGTGCCTGGGATCCGCAGCGCCGAGGACCAGCGAAGGCCATCCGGGGAGATCCGCAGGTAAACGGCTCCACGCCATTCATACACCATATAGGCTCGTCTCCCCTCGAAGACGACCCGAGGGTATTGCTGTTGATCGACCTGGTCCCGCTTGGGATCGCAGGGGCAGCGGGCGCATGGGATCAGGCAGACCGGACGTTCCAGGCGGAAGTGGCGGCCCCCATCGGTGCTGCGCCACAGGGTGACACACCCCGGGAAAGGCACCGGCTGGCCACAGGGATCCATCACCCTCGCCGAAGGGAAGCTGGCGTGCAGATAGGACCAGAACTCCGATCCACCCCGCCAGACCGTGTCAGACTCCCCAAGGGGAAGACCGGTATCCACGACTTCCAGGATCCATTCGGCCTGACCGGCCCAGAACTCCGCCAGCGAAGCGAAAAACCGTCCCGGCGGCGGTGCTAGATCCGGAGGATAGGACGAAGGCCCTTCGAATGAGGAGGTCGGATGAGGATTAGCGGCCCACGCGTAAGAATTCAGGAGGATGGAGAACAGAAGGGGAATAGCCAGCTGAATAGATCGGCGAGCCCCTTTTCCATGCCGAGCTTTCGAGGGATCCACCCAGCGCCCGAGGGCTGAGGCCATGGCGACCCCCTTTGCCGTGCTGGGAACGCAGCCGGCCGGTTCGCTTCTTTCAAAGCGGAAGGAGACGTGCCCGCTCAGATCATTTACGATCTGGCCCTATGCGATTGTAACCCCGACCGATCCCCCGGTAGATGAAACCCAGATCGCGCATGATCTCGGGCTCGCAGATGTTGCGGCCGTCGATGATCACTGGCCGCCGCATGAGTTGCTTGACGCGCGGGAGATCCAGATGCTTGAACTCGTTCCAGTCGGTCACCACCACCAGGGCGTCGGCGTCTACGGCCAGCTCGTAGGGATCGGCGCACATGATCACTTGGGGCAGGACCCGCGCGGCGTTGGGCATGGCGACGGGGTCATAGGCACGCACGACAGCCCCCTCCTGGAGGAGCAGCCCCGCGATCTCCAAGGCCGGGGCCTCCCGGATGTCATCGGTGTTCGGCTTGAAGGCCAGCCCCAGCAGTCCGATCACCATGCCCTGCAGATCCTCCAGGATCTCCTTCAGCTTCCACACCACCCGCCGCCGCTGATCCCGGTTGATCTCCACCACCGCCTGCAACAGCTGCGGATGACACCCGTGGATGACTGCCATATGGATGAGGGCCTTAACGTCCTTGGGGAAACATGAGCCTCCCCATCCTACCCCAGCGTCCAGGAAGGCGCGGCCGATGCGCTTGTCATAGCCCATGCCGATCGCCACCTCCTTCACGTCGGCTCCCAGGGCCTCACAGATGTTGGCGATCTCGTTGATAAAGGAGATCTTGGTGGCCAGGAAAGCGTTGGAGGCGTATTTGATCATCTCGGCGGTGCGCAGATCGGTGATCATGATGGTGCTGCGCAGGGGCAGATGCAGCTGGGCCACCTTCTCCGCTGCCTCCCGATCCAGCGAACCCAGGACGATGCGATCGGGGTTCATGAAGTCATAGACCGCCGACCCCTCCCGCAGGAACTCGGGGTTGGAGACCACCCAGAAGGGGACGGGCCGGCGCTGCCGGCTGCGCACGATGTCTGCCACCCAGTCTCCGGTTCCCACCGGCACCGTGCTCTTGTTGACGATGATGAGGGGATGGTCCATCACCTCCCCGATGCGCTCCGCGGCCATACGCACGTGACGGAGATCTGCCTCTCCGTCCACCCCCTCAGGGGTCCCCACGGCGATGAAGACGAACTCCGCCGGTAGGCCGTTGATGCCTTCCTCATATGAGGTTGTGAAGGAGAGGCGGCCGGCCTTCATGTTGCGACGGACGATCTCCTCCAGCCCCGGCTCGAAGATCGGGAGCCGGCCTTCCTGCAGCTTGGCGATCTTTTCCTCGTTGATATCCACGCATGCCACCCGGTTGCCCAGGTCCGCTAGGCAAGCCGCGGTGGTCAACCCGACGTAGCCAGCGCCGATCACACAGATCCGTTTCATCCCTGCCTCCTACCGGGATCGGACGCGGATACGCCCCTTCGCTTATCCGGCAAGGGTGGGGGCAGCGGGGCGTTCCCCATCCGTCCGCGCCGGGGCCGGGAGCACTCCGGCCATCAGCAGGCCCACCTGCTGCAGCGTGGCCTCCGCTGCCTCCAGAACAGCCACGATGCGCCCCCGATACATCACCGCGATCCGATCCGATAGGGAGAAGATCTCATCCAGCTCCGTGGAGACCAGGAGCACAGCCACCCCCTGATCCCGCATCTCCACGATCTTGCGATGGATGTATTCGGTGGCCCCCACGTCGAGCCCTCGGGTGGGCTGGTTGGCCACCAGCAGCCGGATAGGCCGGGACAGCTCTCGGGCGGCGATCACCTTCTGCTGGTTGCCGCCGGAGAGGCTGCGGGCGGGCGTGCGGGGGCTCGGGGTCCGGATGTCATAGAGGGCGATGAGACGGCGGGCGTGCTCTAGGACTGCCTGGGGCTGCCGCTGGAGGCCCCGGACGAAAGGCGGACGGTCATAAGCGTTTAGCACCAGGTTGTCGTCGACGAAGTAAGGCAGCACCAGGCCATGCTTCTGCCGATCCTCTGGGATGTGGGCCATACCGCGGTCGATCAGGGACCGGGGCGGCCGGCCAGTCACCTCCTCCCCGAGCAGGAACACCCGGCCGCCCGCGACAGGGCGCAGCCCCACCAGGGCCTCGATCAGCTCGGTCTGCCCATTCCCCTGCACGCCTGCGATCCCCAGGATCTCGCCGGCCCGCACGGAGAAGGTCACCCTATCTACCGCCAGCACTCCCCGGTCATCCCGCACCCGCAGATCCTCCACTCGAAGCACCTCCTCCCGGGGCCGCGCGGGGGATTTCTCCACCGTCAGCATCACTTCGCGCCCCACCATCATCGCCGCCAGGCGGGCCTCGTCGGCCTCTTCTGGCGTCAGCACACCCACTACCCGTCCGTTCCGGAGCACGGTGATGCGGTCCGCCACCGCCAGCACCTCTTTCAGTTTGTGGGTGATAAAGATGATAGAGACCCCCTGCCGCTGCAGGTGGCGCATGACCCGGAATAGCTCCTCGGTCTCCTGAGGCGTCAGCACCGCCGTGGGCTCATCCAGGATCAGGATGTCGGCTTTGCGGTAAAGAGCCTTGAGGATCTCCACCCGCTGCTGGACACCTACCGGCAGGTCTTTCACCAGGGCCTCTGGGTCCACCTCCAGGCCGTAGCGTCGCGAGAGCTCCCCCACCTCTTGAACCGCCCGGCGCAAATCCAGGAAGGGGCCGCGACGGGCCTCCTGGCCTAAGATGATGTTCTCGGCCACGGTGAACACCGGCACCAGCATAAAGTGCTGGTGGACCATCCCGATCCCCAGGCGGATGGCATCGCTGGGCCGACGCAGCTCCACCGGCTGTCCCCTGACGTAGATCTCGCCCTCGTCTGGGTGATACAGGCCGTAAAGGATGTGCATCAGGGTGGTCTTACCGGCCCCGTTCTCCCCTAAGATGGCGTGGATCTCGCCCCGGCGCAGGGAGAAGTTCACGTGGTCGTTGGCCACCACCCCGGGGAACCGCTTGACGATCTCCACCGCCTGAAGGATCTCCCCATCGGCGGAGAAAGAGGGGGCGGCTGGGCGCTGGGTCCGACGGCGAGGCGGCAGCGCTTCGCGCTCATATGGCTGCCCGTCCGCCGCCGGCGGGATAGTGCGACCGACGATGCCGGTGAGCACCAGCATGGTCATCACGTAGGGCACCATCCCCACGAACTGGGAGGGAGCAGGGAACTCAAACTGCTGGGCGTTGGCCTGGAAGGCCTGGGCTGCCCCGAACAGCAGCGTGGCGGCCCACGCCCCGAAGGGGGTCCAGTTCCCAAAGATCATCGCCGCCAGGGAAATGAAGCCCCGGCCGTTGGTCATCAACGGCTCAAAGGTCGGCACGGACTCCAGGGTGAAGTAGGCCCCCGCCAGCCCGGCCGTCGCCCCGCCCAAGATCACGTTGACGTAGCGCATGCGGATCACATCGATGCCCAGGGTGTCCGCCCCGCGAGGATGCTCCCCCACCGCCCGGGTGCGCAGCCCCCAGACAGTGTGGAACAGCAGGATGTGGACCGTTAGGACCAGGAGGGGAGCCAGCCAGGTGATCGGCTGCTGGCTGAAAATGCTCCCCACCAGGGGCAGCTCCGAGAGCACTGGGAGGGAGATGCGGGGGAGCACGCCGGGGGAGTCCGGCATCTGACCGCCGAAGAACAGCTGGCGGTTCAGATAGCCAGTGATCCCCACTGCCAGGATGTTGATCACCGTCCCGCTGATGATCTGATCGGCCTTGTACGTGATCGAGAGGACGGCGTGGAGCAGGCCCAGGAGCGCTCCGCTCAGGATGGCCACCATCACCCCGAGGAGCAGCGCCAGCAGCCCGGGCGCGCCAGCGTCGTAGATGTAAAGGGAGGCCGTGAAGCCGGCGAACGCCGCGGTGAGCATCATCCCCTCGATGGCGATGTTGACCACCCCGCTGCGCTCGCAGAAGATCCCGGAGAGCGCTCCCAGCACCAGGGGGGTGGAGACCCGGATGGTGGTGGCCAGCATGCTGACAACGATCACTGCTGCGGGATACCGTTCATATCCCAGGGCGACTGCAGCGGCGAAGATCAGGGGGATCACCCCGATGATGAAGCTAAACCGTCGCGCGTCCATTCTTCCTTCGCTCTCCGGTCGGGATCCTCTCGCAAGGTGCCCAGCGAATCATTCGTAATACCTTCCAGGGTCGCCCCCCTTCACGGCTCTCCCCATCCGCGGGTGAGCACCATCCGCTCCTCCTCAGCTGCACTCCGGAACAGCGGCCGGTACAGCGTGCGCACGATCGCTTCGGCAGCTACGAACATCAGGATCAGGGCCTGGATCACCGAGATCAGATCCACCGGGACCTGGGTGAGGAATTGCATGCGGCTGGCTCCATTGCGCAGGGCGCCGAAGAGGAAGGCCGCCAGCACCACCCCCAGTGGATGAACCTTCCCCAGGAGGGCAACGGCGATGGCGTCAAAGCCGTAGCCTAGGTTGAAGCTGAGCTCGTGCCGATAGTTCAACCCCGTCACCTGCACCGCGCCTGCCATCCCGGCCAGCAAGCCGCTCATGGCCATGGTGAGCACGGTGATCCGGACGATGGGGATGCCCGCATAGCGGGCCGCGTGAGGGTTCAGGCCGACCGTCCGGATCTCGAAGCCTAGGGTGGTCCGCCAGAGCAGCCAGGCCACGAGCAGGGCTATCCCCAGGGCGATCAAGAACCCGGCGTGCAGCCGGAGATCCGGATCATCGAACAGCCGAGGGAGACGGGCGGTCTCCGCGATGCGAGGGGTGCGGGCCACCACGTTGGTCGGGCTGGGATCCCGCATGGGGCCGTTGAGGAGATAGCTGGCCATCAGCAGGGCGAGGTAGTTCATCATGATGGTGTTGATGACCTCATGCCCGCCGGTGCGGGCCTTCAGCCAGCCCGGGATGGCCGCCCACAGGGCGCCGGCCAGCGCCCCGCCCAGGATGGCCAGCGGCAGGTGCAGAGGGGCTGGGATGGTCCCACCCACCAGCGGGGGAAGGGCGTAGCCGATCCACGCCGCGACGATGGCTCCTATGGCCAGCTGGCCTTCCGCTCCAATGTTGAATAATCCCCCGTGGAAGGCCAAGGCGATGCCCAGCCCGGCGAACACATAAGGGGTCATCTGCACGAGGGTCTCGCTCAACGCCTTGGGGGAGCCGAAGGCCCCTTCCCACAGTCCCTGATAGGCCAGGAGGGCCAGCTGAGGGTCGCCTGTGGCGACGAAGACCACAACCCCGCCGATCCCCATGGCGGTCAGAACCGCCAGGATGGGGACCCAGAGGGTGCCGCTCTGAACGGACTGCCGGAGCGCCTGGGCGAATCCATCCAGGTGCCCGCCCCACGTCCGCGCCAGCCCGCGAAGGCTCCGCTCCACGCCCCACCTCCTCACCCGTGCGCCATGCTGGATTCTGGATCCCACTTTGAGGGCAGCTGATCCCTTTTGGGGACCAGCGGGAATCTGAATTCAGGGATGCGGCCATCACCTACCGTCCTAACGCGGTTCGATTTTACGTAGGGAGCATCCCGCCCGGCAACCTAGCTTCAAAGGCCGAAGGCTCAGGGACAGAGGATCTCTCGCTCTGCAGCAGGGCCCATCAACCAAGCCCGCGCCACACGATCGATGTCCTTCAGGGGGCCACGATGAAGCGTGCACGGTGGAAGGGCCGTGAGGAACCACGCTCCATACGTCCGGGTCAGCACCCGCCGGTCCAAGATCACCACCACTCCCCGGTCGGAGCGGCGGCGGATCAGGCGCCCGAAGCCCTGCCGGAACCGCAGCACCGCCTCCGGCACTGCGTAATCCAGGAACGGATCTCGGTAGCGGGCGCTCCGGGCGGCGAAGATCGGCTCGTCGGGAACCTCGAAAGGCAGCTTGGCGATGACAAGACATGAGAGGGCTTCTCCGGGGATGTCCACACCTTCCCAGAGACTTCGGGTCCCCAACAACACTGCCCGCTCTGCTGAACGGAAGCGCTCCACCAGCTGGCGCCGGGAGCTCCCGTCCCCTTGTTCGTAGACCACGATGCCGAGCCGGGCGAGGGGATCGGTGAGGGCCCGGGCGGCTTGCCGCAGGGGCGCGTAGGCGGTGAAGAGCACCATGGTGCGCCCGCCGATGGCCCGGGCCGCCTCCAGCACCGCTTGCGCCACCGCCCGCTGGTAGCCCACCTGCCCCGGCTCCGGGATGTCCGTCACCAGATACACCAAGGCGTTCCGCCGGTAATCGAAGGGGGAATCCAGGGCCAGCTCCTCCATCTCCCAGGCCCCCAGCCGCTCCTTGAGATACACAAAGGAGGGGGCCTGACGCTCGCGGTCCACGGTCTGCAAGGTGGCCGAGGTCATGATCACGCAGCGCTGGGGCTCTAACAGGTGCCGCCGCACCAGTGGCCCCACCTCCAGAGGAGCGGCGTGCAGACGGACGTGAGGCCAGCTCCCCTCTTCCCCCTGGCCCTCCAGCCAATAAACGGTGTCCGGCGAGGGATTGCGGATGGCGGCCTCCAGGACCTGGCGGGTCCTTTCGAAGTCATGGCTTAAAACCTGGGCCAGGCCCAGCGGCTCCTCCACCTCGGCGAAGCCGCGCTCTAGCAGCTCCGTCAACGCTGCGCGGATGGCAGCCAGCGCTTCCTGGACGGCCCGCCAGCGGGCCGAGAGCAGAACCCACGCCTGCTCCACCGCGGCCCAGACGGGACGCTGGCGCTCGGTCCCCTGGAGGAGGATCCTGCGGCCATGGTCTCCGCGCGCAGGCGCGGCCGCTTCGAGGAAGGCCACGAGAGCGTCCATCAGGACGTCCACACCGGTGCGGGCGGCCTCTACGGCCTCGCTCAGCCGGCGTGTTAGGCCTGTCAGCGGGTTGCGGAGGGCAGGGGGCAGGCTCCGGCTCAAGGTGGTCAGCGCGCCGGCCAGTCCCCCGGTCCGGTGATCCCGAGCCCCGCCGGCTTCCTGGAGCAAACGCAGCAGCCCGAAGCGATCGATCTCCACGGCGAGCTGCCGAGTGGCCGCTTCCTCCAAGTGATGCGCCTCATCGATGATCAGATGGCGGTGCTCGGGGAGCACCATGTTCCGGGTCGTCACATCGGCGAAGAGGAGGGCGTGGTTGACGATGATCAGGTGGGCGGCCTCGGCGGCCTTGCGGGCGCGGTGGAGGAAACAGCCTCCCTCGCCCCAAGCGGCGCAGACCTCGGCCGTGCAGGCCTCGTTGTCGGCGGAGAGACGGGCCCACAGCGCGCGCTCCGCGGATGTCGGCAGATACAGCTCGTCCCCATCGCCGGTGCGGGTGGTAGGCAGCCACACCAGGATCTTGACCAGCATGCGCAGCTCGTCGACGCTAGAGGGCCCGGCGTGGCGCAGCTGCATTAGCCGCGCCGGACAGAGGTAGTGGGCCCGCCCTTTCAGGAGCGCCGCCCGCAGGGCGGAGCCATCCGCCATCCCGGACTCCGAGAGCAGGCGCTGGAGGACGGGGATGTCCTTTTGAAGCAGTTGCTCTTGGAGGGGGATCGTATAGGTGGAGATCACCACCCGCTCGCCGTTCTGCAGCGCCCAAACGGCAGCGGGAATCAGATAGGCCAGGCTCTTGCCCACCCCGGTCCCTGCCTCGATCATCCGGTGGGTCCCCTCGTTCAACGAAGCGGCTACGGCCCGGAGCATCTCGACCTGCTGGGGACGGTGTTCGTAGTCCGGGAAGATGCGGGAGAGGGCGCCTCCCGGCTCCAGCAGCCGGGCCAGCGCTTCTGCATCCAGCGGCTGGGGCTCGCGACGAGGGCGGAGGGGGCGGGCCCGCACCGGGGGCGGGGTCAGATAGGCCTCAGCGGTAGCCAGGCCCTTCGCCCGCAGCTGGGCGCCGACGCTCTGGTCCGTGAACCGGCCTCGCTGCACGGCTCGCAGGGCCTCCTCGAAGAAGCGGCGCGGCGGCCACGGCAAGCGGGCCGCGTGCTGGACGATCTCTTCCAGGATGGGCTCGGGGAGCTGGCAGGCCCGCTCGAACAGCGCCAGGAATAGGCGGTGGGTCAGCCGGGCGTCCTCCAGGGCCCTGTGTGCCACCTCCACCGGGATCCCCAGGTCGCGGGCCAGGTGAGAGAGGCTGTGGCCACCCGCGTACGGAACCAGGATGGCGGCGAGCTCGTACGTATCCAAGGCCTCGTTCTGGTGGAAGAGGCCGTGGCGGCGCAGGAAGGCCAGGTCCTGATCGATGGAGTGTCCCACCAGGACGGCGTCCCCCACCAGTGCCCGGAGGCGGGGGAGCAGGGCCCGCAACGGCGGCGCCTGCTCTGCCTCCTCGGGCCGGATGCCGGTGAGCTCCACGACGGCGGGCGGGATGGGGCGCTCGGGGCGGACCAGCGTCCCCCAGGCGTCCAGGACCGTCTCCCCCCGGAACCTCACCACGCCGATCTCAATGATAGCGTCGGTCTCCGGATCCAGGCCGGTGGTTTCCAGATCGAGGGCCACAAAAACAGAGCGCATCGCTGCAAGGGCCTTTCGCAGAACTCATTACGAAGCGGAGGGACAGGACGCGCGGGGTCCATTCCCTCCGGCGAAACAGCACGGGGGGGCAGGCGTTCCGGCCTGCCCCCCGTGGTATGGATTTCCGCGTTCATCACAGGTCGATGGCGGTGGTGACCGCCTCGGCCAGGGTGGGGCCGGTGCCGCCGCGGGACATGCCCTCTGTCCCGCGCTTCTCGGCATAATACTTGAAGCCGGTCCCGGCCGGGATCAGGCGCCCGATGATCACGTTTTCCTTCAGGCCGCGCAGCTCGTCGATCTTGCCCTCTAGAGCTGTCCCGGCCAGCACCCGGATGGTGTGCTGGAAGGAGGCCGCCGAGAGGAAGGAGTCCGTGGCCAGGGCGGCCTTGGTGATGCCCAGCAGGACCTGGCGGGCAGTGGCCGGGCGCTTGCCCTCAGCGACCAAGCGCGCGTTGATGTCTTGGAGGAGCAAGCGATCCACCAGGTCGCCGGGCAGGAAGTCCGTGTCGCCCGGATTGATGATCTGGACCTTGCTCAGCATCTTGCGGATGATGATCTCGAAGTGTTTGTCGTTGATGTTCACGCCCTGGGAGCGGTAGACCTTCTGGATCTCGCTGAGCAGGTAGAGCTGCACGGCCTCCCGTCCGAGCAAGTTGAGGATGCGGTGCGGGTTCTTGGGCCCCTCGGTGAGGGCGTCGCCGGCCTTCACCTTCTGGCCCTCCTCCACCAGGAGACGAGCCGTGGCCGGCACATCGTATTCCCGCTCCTCGCGGACCTCATAGACCACCTTGAGGGGCTCGCCTTTCTGGTAGACCACTCGGCCGCTGTGCTGGGCGACGATCTGCTGGTCGCCCCGGCTGGCCAGCACTTGGCCGTCGCTCACGGTCTGGCCATCCTCCACCTTGATGGACCAGTTGCCGGGGATCTCGTAGACGTCTTCGCGGAGCTCGCTCTTCACGAGGCGGATCCGCCGCAGCCCCTCCTCGGCACGGTAGATGTGGACTACGCCGTCGATGTCGGCGATTAGGCCCTCGCCCTTGGGGTGCTTGCGGGCTTCGAACAGCTCCTCCACCCGTGGCAGACCCTGGGTGATGTCGGCCACACCGGCCACGCCGCCGGTGTGGAAGGTCCGCAGGGTGAGCTGCGTTCCTGGCTCGCCGATGGACTGAGCCGCGATAATCCCCACGGCAGCGCCCACGTCCACCAACCGGCCTGTGCCCAGGTCACGCCCGTAGCAGTGAGCGCAGATCCCATAGCGGAGCTGGCAGGTCATCGGTGAGCGCACGTAGACCTCCCGCGCCCCCACCATTTCGATGCGCTCAGAGAGCACTTCGTCGAGGAGGGCGCCGGTGTCGGCGATGAGGGCTCCCGTCTTCGGGTCGAACACAGGGGCGGCCAGGACGCGGCCAAAGATCCGCTCCTTAAGGGTCTGCCCGCCCACGTCGTCGCTCGCCCGGATCCAGATGCCTGAGCGGGTGCCGCAATCTTCGGCGTTGACGATGATGTCCTGGGCCACGTCCACCAGACGCCGGGTGAGGTAGCCGGCGTCGGCCGTGCGCAGGGCGGTGTCCGCCAGGCCCTTACGGGCGCCGTGGGTGGAGATGAAATACTCGATGGTGGTGAGGCCCTCGCGGAAGTTCGAGCGGATGGGCAGCTCAATGATCCGCCCCGCCGGATCCGCCATGAGGCCGCGCATGCCGGCCAGCTGGGCGACCGGCTGGAAGCCACCCTTGGTGGCGCCGGAGACAGCCATGATGGTCACGTTGTTGTCCGCGCCGATCGTCTGCTTGACGGCCTCGGCGATCTCGTTGGTGGCCCGCTGCCAGAGGTCGACGACGCGGTTATAGCGCTCCTCGTCGGTGAGGAGGCCGCGCCGATACTGGCGCTCCACTTCCGCCACCAGGGCCTCGTAACGGGCCAGCATCTCCCGCTTGGTCAGCGGGATCTCCAGGTCGGCCACGGCGATGGTGACGCCTGAGCGGGTGGCGTACTGGAAGCCGGTGTCCTTCAGCCGATCCACCATATCCACCGTGGCCTCGGGACCCAGCCACTGGAAGCACTGGGCCACCAAGTCCTTCAGCCGGCCCTTGTCCATTGTCTGGTTCACGAAGCGCAGCGCCTCGGGCAGGACCAGGTTGAAGAGGACCCGGCCCACGGTGGTCTCGATCAGCCGCGGGCGGGGCTGGCTGTCTGGATAACGCTGCCCGTTCTCGTCATACACCGTCTGGGTGTAGACCCGGATGGGGGTGTGCAGGGAGATCTTCCCCAGCTGGTAGAGCAGCTCCACCTCCTCCAGGCTGGCGAAGACACGGGTCGGGCGGGCGGCCCCATCGGGCGGGCTCATTGTCAGGTAGTAGCAGCCCAGCACCATGTCCTTGGTGGGCCCGACCACCGGCTCCCCATTGGCCGGCAGCAGAAGGTTTTTGCTGGAGAGCATCAGGTTTCGAGCCTCCCAGACCGCCTTCTCGGAGAGGGGGACGTGGACGGCCATCTGGTCCCCGTCGAAGTCGGCGTTGAAGGCGGCGCAGACCAGGGGATGGATCTGGATGGCCTTGCCCTCCACCAGCACGGGCTCGAAGGCCTGGATGCCCAGGCGGTGGAGCGTGGGGGCCCGGTTCAGCAGCACAGGCCGCTCCTTGATCACCTCCTCCAGCACCTCCCAGACCTCAGGCCGCTGGCGCTCGATCAGCCGCTTGGCCCCCTTGATGTTGGTGGCGTAGTTATACTGGATCAGCCGGGCGATAACGAAGGGCTTGTAGAGCTCAAGGGCCATCGTCTTGGGCATGCCGCACTGGTGGAGCTTCAGCTGCGGCCCCACCACGATCACCGAGCGCCCAGAGTAGTCCACCCGCTTCCCGAGCAGGTTGCGGCGGAAGCGCCCCTTCTTCCCCCGCAGCATGTCGCTGAGGGACTTGAGCTCGCGGCGCCCGCGGCGGGACATGGCCTTGCCCCGCTGGGAGTTGTCGATGAGGGCGTCCACGGCCTCCTGGAGCATACGCTTCTCGTTGCGGATGATCACGTCCGGCGCCCCCAGCTCCAGCAGGCGCTTCAGGCGGTTGTTCCGGTTGATCACACGCCGGTAGAGATCGTTGAGGTCTGAGGTCGCGAAGCGCCCGCCGTCCAGCTGGACCATGGGCCGAAGGTCCGGCGGGAGCACCGGCAGGACCCGCAGGACCATCCATTCGGGCCGGTTGCTGCTGCGAAGGAAGGCGCGCACGATCTGGAGGCGCTTGATGGCCTTCTTGCGGCGTTGCTTGGACTTGGCCTGGCGGATCTCCTGCCACAGCTCCTTGGCCATCTGTTCGAGGTCCAGGCGCTGGAGGATGTCCAGGAAGGCCTCCGCCCCCATCTCCGCCTTAAAGACCTGGCCCCACTTGCTCTTCAGCTCGCGATACTTGTTCTCGCCCAGGAACTGCAAGGGGGCCAGGCTCACCAATTCATCGCGGTCCACCTGTATGCGCTGGCGCACCGCCTCGATCTCCCGGGCGGCCTGATCTTTCAGGGCGGCGATCTTCTCCTCGACCGCCTCCCGCAGCGCCTTCAGGGTTTCCTCCGCCCGGACCAGGGCACGGGAACGCTCCCCCGCCTCCCTCTCTTTGATTCGGTTCAGCTGCTCCTCCAGGATGCGCTTCAGGGCGGAGAGGTGCTCCCGGCCCACCGTCTCCCCCGCGTCAGCAATCACCTCGCCGGTAGGCTCGAAGACGATGGGGACACGGATGGTCTTCCCCAGTCGCTCCTCCAGGCGGGCCTGGGTGCGCTGCGCCTCCCGCATCAACGCCTCAACCTCCGCGTCCCACTTCTCCTCGATGCGGGCCTCCCGGTCCGCCAGCTTCTGGCGCTCCTTCTCTTCCAGCTTCTGGACCTTGGCCAGAAGGGTCTCGATCTCCTTCTGGTATTTGGCCTCGATGGCGCGACGCTCCCGCTCGAATTCCTCCTCCAGCCGCTTGAGGGCGCGTTGCCGTGCCTCCTCGTCCACCGTAGTGATCACATGCTGGGCGAAGTAGAGAACCCGATCTAAGTTGCGGCGCGAGATGTCCAGCAGCAACCCCAGGTAGGAGGGGACCCGGCGGGTATACCAAATGTGGGCGACCGGGGCGGCCAGGGTGATATGGCCCGTGCGTTCTCGGCGCACGGAGGCGCGGGTGACTTCGACCCCGCACTTTTCACAGACGATGCCTTTGTAACGGGGGCCCTTGTATTTCCCGCAATAGCACTGATAATCCCGGGTCGGGCCGAAGATGACCTCGCAGAACAGCCCATCCTTCTCCGGGCGCAGCCGGCGGTAGTTGATGGTCTCCGGCTTGGTCACCTCGCCGTAAGACCACGACAGGATCTGTTCCGGCGAGGCCAGCGAGATGCGCAGCGCACGAAATTCCTTGGCCTCCACAGGCGCCTCCTTCATCCAGACAGTTCGAAGCGGTCAGAGATCCTTGGGAACTGGGAAGGTTCTCTGCTCCCAGAGCCGCCTGGTCACGCAACGCAAATTGGCTCCTCCGACCTCTTGCAGATCTACGCCGTCGTTGCGCACTCAGAAAGCAAAGATCGACTCGAATGGGGATCGCCAGCTCTGGACCTTAGCGTCTGCTCCAGTCGGCCTGAAGTCTGGATCCGCATCGAGCGGGACCGGGAAGGAGGCGCGCTGCGCTCTCCTTCTCCCGCCGTCCGCTTCGGGCCGCGTGCTGTAAAAGGCAGCAAAAGAGCCCACCCTGACCCTCTGGGGCCAGGGCATCGGTTCTCGTGAACGCCTGGGATGGAGAGATCGGGTCTTCATGAGGCCAAATTTAACTATACGCAGGAGGCCGGATTTTGTCAAATCGCGTCCCCTGGGGGTATATCTCGGGATCGTCGAAGGCCTTAGCGGACGTAGGCCAACTGCTCACAATTCGCCTGCATGGGTGAGCAAGAGCGATCCCCTTGCTTGCCCCTTGTGGCCCTCACCCGCCCAACCTGACAAAATCCCGACAAGACGAGGAGACACCTCCCCCTAAGCCATGTCTCGCGGGATCGGGGCGGGCTTCTCCGCCGGCCCCGAGGGGCCGGGTTCCCGCCGGGATCCGGTATAATGGAACCGGACGGGAGCCGGGATGGATGGATATCAGGCTCCCTCCTGAGATCATCTTGCAGCGTGGAGAACCAATGCGTTCGATGCCCCGCTGGTTCTGGATTCTGGTCGGCCTGGCGGCCGCCAGCGCGACGGGGGCCTTCTTCGCCTTCCTTTACACACGCCCGGCGGCCGCCGCTGTCCTCCGGGACATCTTGATCATCGCCCTGTCTCTGCAATTGACGCTGCTCGCTACGGTCACGACGTTCCTGATCTACCGCCTCATCCGTCTGATCGACTGGCTGCAAGAGGAGGTCCGGCCGATCCTGAGCCGCACGCAAGAGACCTTGAACACGGTGCACGGCACCAGCGCTTTCCTGAGCCGGCGTCTGGTCCGGCCGACCCTGGAAGTGGTCAGCATAGCGGCTGGGATCGCCTATGCGCTGAGGACCCTGGTTCGGCTGTTGCGGAGCTAAGGAATCTAATCCTCTGAGAAGGAGGTCCATCATGGCGGCACAGGAGAGCAGTGGGGAGTTTGGCGCGTTCCTCACTGGGTTTCTGACCGGCGCGCTGGTGGGCGCAGTGGCGGCGCTGCTGTTTGCACCGCGCTCGGGAGAGGAGACCCGGCGGCTGTTGCAGGAGCGAGGGATCGAGCTGAAGACTCAGGCCGAAGAGCTGGCCGCCCAGACCCGCTCACAGATGGAAGTGGCCCTCCTGGAGGCCCGACGCCGGGCCGAGGAGGCCGCCGCGGAGGCCCGCCGGCGGGCGGAGGAGATGCGGAAGTGGCTGGAGGAGAGCCGAGCGCAACTGGAGCAGATGCTCGCCCAGGTCCAGGGCGCTCCTTCAGCCCCCGCTGGAGGATCCCTGACGGAAGGCCCGTCGGCCTGAGGAGGGCCCGTTGACGGAGGCCGACTGGGTCGTCATTTACGAGGCCGGGAACCTGGTCGAAGGTCAGATGGTCCAGGCCTGGCTCCAGGGGGAGGGAATCCCGGCCCGACTTCGGTATGAAGCTCTCCACACTCTCATCGCCCCTGTCTCCAGTCCGGTGGAGGTGCTGGTGCCGTCCGCATGGACGGAGAAGGCCCGCGAGGTGCTATCGGAATCGGAAGGCCTCGAAGAGTGGGCCTCCGGAAGGCCCGGGTTCGGCTCCGATTGACGCCCCGGCAACCTTATGCTATCATCATCCCCGCATCCTGTTCCGAGGAAGGAGGCACATATTTCCGCCAGAAAGTATCGTGTGAATGAGGCCATCCGAGCCCGTCAGGTCCGCTTGATCGGCCCGGACGGGAAGCAAATCGGTGTGATTCCCCTGGTGGAAGCTCTGGCCTTAGCCCGTCAGCACGGCCTGGACCTGGTAGAGGTAGCTCCCCAGGTGGACCCACCGGTTTGTCGGATCATGGACTACGGCAAGTTCATGTATGAGCAGGCAAAGAAAGAGCGGGAGGCCCGCAAAGCCTTAAAGCAAATTGTGGTCAAGGAGATCCGTCTGCGGCCGACCACCGATCCCCATCACGTAGGGTTTAAGGTGCGGGACGCCCGTCGCTTCCTCACCGACGGCAACAAGGTGAAGGTCCAGGTTCGGATGCGGGGGCGAGAGATGACGCACCTACAGCTGGCCGCGGATATGTTGCGGCGCTTCGCAGAACAGGTGGGGGATGTGGGGGTGGTGGAGATCCCCCCGAACATGGAGGGCCAGAGCATGGTGATGGTGCTGGCCCCCCTGCGCCGGAAGGGGAGCCAGCCGGCAGAGCAGAAGACCGAATCCAGTCCGGAGGTGATCGAAAGTGCCCAAGATTCGAAGCCACAAGGCGACCGTTAAGCGGCTCCGTTATACCGGGGACGGCAAGCTGGTGCGGGCCAAGGTCGGCCGCAGCCACCTGCGCCGCAAGCGCGCCAAGCGTACCAAGCGGCTCTACGACGAGATGCTCACGGTGACCGAGCCCTCTGTCTACAAGAGGGTGAAGCGGCTGGCGCCTTATCTGGACCGAAAAGATTGAAAGGCGACGGACATCTTTTGATCGGATCAGGGGGGAGTTCGAATGACCCGGGTTAAAAGCAGCGTCACCAACCGTCGTCGCCATAAGAAGGTGCTCAAGATGGTGGAGGGCCAGCGGGGATCCCGCAGCCGGCATTACCGACGGGCCCACGAGGCGATGATCAAGTCCTTAGCTTATGCCTACAAGCACCGGCGGGAGCGCAAGCGGGATTTCCGCCGGCTCTGGATCATGCGCATCAACGCCGCCGCCCGCCAGAACGGGCTCTCGTACAACCGGTTCATTGCTGGCCTGCGGGCTGCGGGGATCGCCGTCAATCGCAAGGTCCTAGCAGATCTAGCAGTGTGGGACGCGGCGGCCTTCTCCCGCTTGGTGGAGACGGCCCGTCAGGCTCTGGGCCTCGCCTGAACGCGTTTCGGCTCCCCTCTTTCGATGCCGGCGCCGACGGGGTGCCGGCATCGGTTTTTCCATAGGAGGCGTCTGAAGGCGGAAAAGGATGCTTCGGATCACCAGCCCCGCCAACGAGAAGGTGAAACGGGTGCGGGCGCTCCTGGAACAACGGAAAGCCCGCCAGGCTTACCGTCAGATGGTCCTGGAAAGCCCTCGTCTGATCGACGAGGCCCTTCGCTTCGCCCTCCGGCATCCGGACTACCGTCTGGCTTTCGCCTTGTACGCCGAGCCCACCCCTCGGGCTCAGGAGACCCTCGCTCGCCTGCAGGCGGCGGGGGTTCCCTGCCACGAGGTCACCGCGGCCATCCTTCGGACGTGCACGGACGCTGAGACCCCCCAGGGCCTGATCGCGGTGGCTCCGATCCCGGAGCTGCCATGGCCCGCTGCTCCGACCTTTCTTTTGTTGCTGGATCGGGTTCAGGAGCCGGGCAACGTGGGGGCGGTGTTGCGGAGCGCTGCAGCCGTGGAGGCGGACGGGGTGCTCATCCCCCCTGGGACGGCGGACCTGTGGCATCCGAAGGCGGTGCGAGCGGGAGCGGGGGCTCACTTCGTCCTGCCCGTGCGCCGGATTTCGTGGCCCGAGATCCCACAGCAGATCGAAGGCACGGCCCTCTGGCTGGCTGCCCCTGAGGGGGAGTGGGCCTACTGGGACGTGGACTGGCGGGAGCCCGTGACCCTGGTCCTGGGGGGCGAGGCCGCCGGCCCCGGCCCGCAGGTCCGGAGCCTTCCCCATCGCACCGTGCGCATCCCCATGGCCCGGGGGATGGAGTCCCTGAACGTGGCGGTGGCCGCGGCGCTCCTGCTCTACGAGGTGGCTCGCCAGCGCGGGTGGGGGCGCGCGGCCGGATCCGAAGGGGGCTAACCGAGAGGCTCCATCGGACGGACCCCCTCGGTGCCGCGGCGCAGCTCCCAGGGATAAATGATGTAGGCATCGGTCACGGCCGCGTAATACGTTGGCCCGTGGCGGAAGAGGGACTCCCGGGGCTTGTAATGCAGCACGGCGGTCTCCGGATATCCTCCGGCGGCCTCCACGCGGCTGCGGACGGTGTTGATGGTGCGGCCGCTGGCCCACACATCGTCCACGATGAGCACCCGCCGGCCTCGCAGCAGCTCATCCTCCGGGAACTGCAGGAAGGTCGGCCAGGTGAACAACTTGACCCGACTCAGGTCCTGGGCCTCCGGGAAGCGGACCGCCGCGGTCAGGATGTATTTGATGTCCAGGGCCTCGGCGATCATCCCTCCGGGGACGATGCCGCCCCGGGTGATCATGAGCAGGGCGTCGAAGGGCCCCCGCAGCTGGGGCAGCAGGTGGTCGATCAGCGCTTCGACATCTCCCCATGAGAGGATCTCCCGTCGCATCGATTCGCTCCTGCCCTTAAGGTTGAATGGGGGCGCGCCCGACTGGAACCGGCGAGCGAGGGAGCCTATGCCGCCGGCTGGCCCAGGCGAGCCCGTTCCTCCTCGGCGCGTCCCTCATCGATCTTCTCGAACAGCGGGCGGATCTCCCTCAGGCGCTGGCCGGGTGTCAGCCGGCTGGGCTCCCAGCGGATCCGCGGGTCGGCCTCGTATGTGAGGACGAGGTGCTCCCGGGTCCGCTCGGCCACCGAGCGCACCGCCAGCCGCCCCACCAGGTCTCCCTCGTAGCCGAGCATCTCATGGACGCGCTGGCTGGAGAAGGGAAGGAAAGGCGCAAACATGATCTTCAGGCTGTCGATGGCCCGCATGGCCACGTAGATGGTGGTGGCCGCCCGGGTTCGATCCTCGCGGATCTCCTTCCAGGGCTCCCGCTCGTTCAGGTAGCGGTTCACCTCGGCGGCCAGTCCCATCACCGTCTCCAGGGCCTGTCGGAAGCGACAGCCCTCGATCAGGCGCCCCACGGTCTCGAAGGAGACGTCCACCCGGGCCAGGACCTCTGCGTCGCGCGGCTCCATCCGGCCGGGCATGGGCACCTTGCCGTTGAAATGGCGGGTGGCGAAGGTGAGCACCCGATGGACCAGGTTGCCCCAGATGGAGAGAAGCTCTTCGTTGTTGTGGCGGATGAAATCGACCCATCGGAACTCCGCGTCCTGGGTCTCCGGCATGATCGCTGTCAGGTAATACCGCAGGGCGTCCACGGCGTAACGGGATGCGGCGTCCAGGGCCCACACGGCCCAGTTGCGGCTGGTGGAGAACTTGTCCCCTTCCAGGTTGAGGAACTCGTTGGCCGGGACGTCATAGGGGAGGGTGAAGCGCCGGGACGGGTCCTCCTCATAGAGGCGGCCGGTGCCGATCAGCTGGGCTGGCCAGATGATGGTGTGGAAGGGGATGTTGTCCTTTCCGATGAAATAGACGATCTTCGCCGCCGGATCATACCACCAGTCCTTCCAGGCCTCAGGGCGGCCCCGCAGGGCGGCCCACTCGATGGTGGCGGAGAGGTAGCCGATGACGGCCTCGAACCAGACGTAGAGGACCTTCCCCTCGAACCCCTCCAGGGGGACCGGGATGCCCCAGTCCAGGTCGCGGGTGATGGGACGGGGCTGGAGGCCCTGGCGGATGTAGTTCAGGGTGAAGGTGAGGACGTTGGGGCGCCAGTAGCCTTTGTCCCGGAGGTAGTTCAGGAGCGGCTCGGTGAAGGCCGGCAGGTTGAGGAAGTAATGCTCCGTCTCCCGCAGCACCGGGGTGCTGCCGTCGATCCGGCTGCGGGGGTGGATGAGCTGGGTGGCCTCCAGCAACGTCCCGCATCGCTCGCACTGGTCCCCCCGGGCCCGCTCGTAGCCGCAGACCGGGCACGTGCCCTCGATGTAGCGATCGGGGAGGAAGCGGCGGGAGACCTCCGAGTAGAACTGGCGCTGGGTCTGTCGGAACAGATAGCCGTTCTCCAGCAGGCGCAGGAACATGTCCTGGGAGACCCGGTGATGGTTCTCGGTGTCGGTGTGGGTGAAAAGATCGAAGGAGATGCCGTATTTCTGCCAGGTCTCCAGGAAGATCCGATGGTAGCGCTCGAACAGCTCCCGGGGCGACACCCCCTCCCGATCGGCCTGGACGGTGATAGGGGTCCCATGGGAATCCGAACCGGAGACCATGAGGACCTGGTTCCCTTTCAAGCGGTGGTAGCGGGCGAAGATGTCCGCCGGCAGGTAGGCGCCGGCGATGTGCCCGAGATGCAGGGGGCCGTTGGCGTAAGGCCAAGCCACGCACACCAGCACTTTCTCCGCCATTGGAATACCTCCGGATTGCACGGAAGATCGCAACGTGCCCCGTTCCGGTGAAACAAAAACCGCCGGCCGAGGCCGGCGGTCGGCGGGCAAGCCTCTGCCCGGCAGTCGGGGGGGCCTCAGGCCCCCGACCGCAGAGGGTCTCTCCTCATCATCTGCATCTTTTCTCGAAAATGCACGTTGGACCCCTTCCGGTCTTTCCCTGAATTTTAAAGGGATCTCGGCAGTCCAACAACTCAGCGTGGGAAGCGATTCAGGAACACCCATCCATAAACCCAGCCCGTGTCAGCCGGGAAAATCCATACCGGGCGCTCTACAATGCGATGGCCCTCGTAGAGGATCTCTAAAACGCTCAGAGCGGGTCGGGTGCCTGCAAGTGGAAGACTGACCCAGATCTCTTTAAGCCATCCCGGCGTTACCACTGTGGCGTCTGGAATCCGATATGCGCGTTGCAGAGGTGTGGATCCATCAGGAGTGCGTAGCATCACTTGCCATCCTGAGATGCGGGCATAGCTCCGACTGCGCCAGCGCACCTGAACTTCCAGCCGCCACCCATCGATACCTTGGACCATGCGGGCTACAGGGGGTTCTACTTCCACGGGGCCGGCAGAGAGGCTCCCGACACGCGCGGGATCAACGCGCGGGTGGACCTCTATCTCTCCGATGATCAGAGAATTGCTGGCGCCTCCCTCCAGAGGAAGCCTGGGAAATCCGGGAGCTCCGGTCGGATACCAGCCAATCTGAAGACGATACCTGCCGGGAGGTGTGTAAAGAGGGATCAACAGGCTGCGATGCACTTCAATGGTTTGACCGGGAGCCCAATGCTGAACTCCCGGCTCCGGCTCTGCATCCCAATTTGACCAAGGTTGGCTGTGCTTGTCGACCAGGCGCAGAAAGAGCGTCCATCGGCTTGTGAGGGGACGATCTGTGCTCATCCGAAGGGCAACGCGAAGCGGATAACCGGTTTTGACGCTTTCATCGATCCGCCCGATCGTTCGGAGCCGTAATCCGCTTTCCCATCTGGCGGTGAACGGATCCCAACGGACAGGTGGGCTTTTCAGGTGAAGTGAATGACGGTCGCTCGACGCTTGGGGACGAAGGGATCGATCTCTGTGTAAAAGTCAACGGTGTGAGTTTGCCGGAGACAGCGACCCACTCCTCCCAATGACCTCGCTAAAGGGTCACCCCGATGAACCAGAAGGATGGGTGTTGTGAAAGGACAACAGCATATTGACGGGGATCATTCCAGTCGTAAGAGCGGAATCTCAGATACTCCGGCCAAAGAGAATGCCACCATGCCTGGATCGGGATGGGATCCTCATCTCCAAGGATGTGCATGGCCTCGATCTCTTTCGTATTCCCGGCATTTGGGAAGCTCTGCGTAAGAGGCATTAGGGGCAAGCTGATCAGACCTGGCACAATGTAAAACGGGTTCAAGGCGATCAGGATAACTGCCCGCGTTCCGATGCGAGGTACCGCTGTTTGTCTGCCAAATTGGAACGCCAAAGGAGGGGCCGTCAGACCCAGCAGAATGGAAAGCGCCCGATAGGCCTAGGGGCGATCAGAGCCGCCGATCTCCCACCAGAAATGGATCAACCCGTAAAGAAGTGGGGGATGGCTGTCCCGCATCAGATTGCGGGCGATCTCGATTGCTCCATAAGAGGAGGCCTGCCAGAGCACGTGCTTCTCATCGATCTGAGTGAGCTCAAGAGGCATCAAGGCCAGCGTAACCTAGAGGGTCAGCGGTGTGGTTTCCAGCGCTCCCAGCGCAAACTCATAGAACTGTCCCCCCATAGGATGAGCCTTTGCCATTATGGCATTCGATTCCAGAAAACCCAGCTGTAGTTCCAGTGCCAGCGCCGGCGGGATAGGGTGAAGGCGGGGATCTCGGCCTCGCCGCCGGGGCACCGCATGATCAGCCGACGCGTGCGAAGATCCGGTGGGATCTCCACCTCCCAGACTCCGGTTGCTGTCTCGCCCACGACGTACCGGACGTCAAGGGCTGGCGGCGTCTGCCGCGCCAGTTCCCGAAAGCCTCCGTCGGTCTCCACGATCAGCTCCGGTGGCCCTACTCCAGGGGTTTCTACCCGCCAAAGCGCCCAGGCCCGCAGGCGATCCGGGCACCCGGGCTCTGGGAAGATGTCTGGCCCTTCCTGCTGGTAAGGTGTCAGGCGCATCACGGTGAGGCGGTTCAGGGTCAGACCCCCGCACCGCCGTCCGCCCCCGCTGTGGAGCCAGGCCGGGCGGGGGGTGATGGACACGGTTCCCAACCGGACCGTGTCCTCGCCGGTCTGCACGCGCAGGCGGGGCCATCCGTTGGATCCCGTCGGATAGGCCCCGGCGGTCACCGCATAAGCCCCTGCCGGCAGCCAGGTGGGGACCTGGAGGGCACGCCAGAAGGTGACGGAAGCTCCCGGCTGCATCGCCGGGGTAGGGATGGGCGGCTCTGCGTCGCTGCCGGTGATCCACCGGCCGGCGGGATCCAGCAGGTGGACAAACAGGGTGTAGGGCTGCGAGATAGGGGCGGTGGCGTGTAGCTGCAGGCCTACCCGCAGGATCCC
>Ga0272447_1000729_pt1 | contig 23179 bp, 20 predicted proteins | sample YNPCB0133_FD_194589 | JGI IMG/M metagenome (GOLD analysis project Ga0272447, IMG submission 194589) | Hot spring microbial mat communities from Yellowstone National Park, WY, United States - YNP-CB-013-3 | ecosystem: Environmental > Aquatic > Thermal springs > Hot (42-90C) > Sediment | place... | reverse complement strand
CGCGGCCCGGCAAGCCCCGCCCGAGGACAGGGCAACGGATTGTCGGAATAATTTGTCAAGTTGCAATACCGTCGGGCGAAGTGGTCGTAACAAACACAGTTGGTATAAGACAGATATTTCAGGGTTCGCAATCCGTGTCTATCCGTAGCATCCGTGGGAATCCGTGCCGCCCGATCAAAAGTGTCAGGTAGCCAGTGGTAGGACAACTGGGAGCAGTTGTCCTGCCAGTGGGATTTGCCGATTTCCCAATACGGTAGGATAATATTACAGTCACCCGACCCGAGGAGCCGCACATGAGCCAGCCAGTGGATATAGACCTCCTGTTGAACCAGGTGCGGGCAGCGCTCGCTGCCGGAGATTTTGACCGGGCTGTGGCGCTGATAGAAGCCCTCCGCCCGCCCGACCAGGCTGATCTTTTCGGCGAACTGCCGCCGGAGGAGCAGGACGCCCTCCTGCCGCGCCTGGATGTAGAGGACTCGGCGGACATTCTGGAGGAACTGGAGGATAGCGAAGCGGCCGAACTGGCTTCGCGCCTGGATACGGAGGCCCTGGCCCGCATCCTGGACGAAATGGAGCCCGATGAGGCCGCCGACCTTCTGGGCGACATCCCCCCCGCCCAGGCCATCCAGGCTCTCTCCGCGATGGAAGAGGCCGATGAGGTGGAGCCGCTCCTGACCCACCCCGACGAGACCGCTGGCGGCCTGATGACCACTCCCCTGGTCACCCTCCGCCAACAGATGACCGCCGAAGAGGCCATTGCCTACCTGCGGGCCCTGGCCCCCGATTCCGAAACCGTCTACTACCTCTTCGTCGTGGACGAGGAGCACCATCTGGTCGGTGTGGTCTCCCTGCGACAACTCATCGTGGCCCCACCCACCACCCGCATCTGGGAGATTATGGACTCCGAAGTCATCCACGTCCACGCTGACGCCGACCAGGAAGAGGCCGCCCGCCTGATGTCTCGCTACGGCCTGCTGGCGCTGCCCGTCGTGAACGACGAAGGCCGCCTCCTGGGCCTCATCACCCACGACGACCTGGTAGAGGTCCTGGAAGACGAGGCCACTGAGGACATCCAGCGGTTGGGCGCATCTGAGCCGCTGGACGAGCCGTATCTGGATACGCCCATCCCGACAATGTTCCGCAAACGGATTGGCTGGCTGCTGCTCCTCTTCATCACCGGGACTTTCACGGGCAGCGTCCTGCGGTTTTTTGAACACCAACTGGTTGAGGCCCTCGCGCTGACCTTCTTTGTCCCTCTGCTCATCGGCACGGGCGGGAACTCGGGAAGCCAGGTCTCCAGCGCCGTCATCCGCGCGCTGGCGCTGGGCGAACTGACCTTCCGCCACCTGTTCATTGTTGTCTGGCGGGAAATCCGCACGGCCTTCCTGCTGGGGCTGGCGATGGGCGCGGCTGGCTTCATCCGTGCCATCACCTGGGACTCCCCTCCCCGGCTGGCCATCACCGTCAGCGTCAGCCTGAGTGCTATCGTGCTCTGGGCCGCCATCATCGGCGCCAGTCTCCCCATCATCGCCTCCCGCCCCCGGATTGACCCGGCCGTCGTCTCCGGCCCGGCGATGAGCACTCTGGTAGACGCCACCGGGTTGGGCATTTACTTCCTGATCGCCCGTGCGATTATGGGACTGTGAGCAACTACCTATCCTGATCGGTTGCAGATAACGTAGCGCAGGCTGTCAGCCTGCATGCAGGCCTGGCGGCCTGCGCTACAGGGGGGCACCTCCGCCAGCGTCTTTTCTTACGGCGCTTGCCCAGAGGCCCCCGGTAGGTAGTCACGACTGTGATTTGTCAAGGTGCCTGTCACCTTTATGGATGTTTTGTATGACCGAACTGCAAACCTGGACCCTCGTCACCAGCGAAGACGACCTGCAGGCCCTGTTGGCGGCCCTGCGGGCCCAGTCGGCCATCGCCGTAGATACCGAGTCCAACTCCCTCTACGCGTACCGGGAACGGGTCTGCCTGATCCAGATTTCCGTCCCCGGCGCTGACCACATTGTGGACCCGCTGGCCGGGCTGGACCTCTCCCCGCTGGGCGAAGTCTTCGCTGACCCCGGCATCCAGAAGGTTTTCCACGCGGCGGAGCAGGACATCGCCGGCCTGAAGCGGGACTTCGGGTTCCGCTTCGCCAACCTGTTTGACACGATGCGGGCGGCGCGCATCCTGGGCTGGCCGCGCGCGGGGCTGGCCGACCTGCTTCGGGAGCACTTCGGCGTCCACACCGACAAACGGTACCAGCGGTACAACTGGGGCCAGCGGCCGCTCCGCCCGGACGCGCTACAGTACGCCGCGCGGGATACCCGCTACCTGCTCCCTCTGCGGGACCGGCAGGTCCGGGAACTGGAGCGACGGGGCCGGATGCGGCAGGCCGCCGAGTCCTTCGCCCGGCTGGCCCAGACCCCTCCCGCCCGGCCCCACTACGGCCCTGACGCCTTCTGGCGGGTCCGGGCGGTCCATTCCCTGGACGACCGGGAGCGGGCCGTCCTCTGGCAACTTTACCTCTGGCGGGACCGCCTGGCCCGGGAGCGGGACCGTCCCCCGTTCCGGATTATGGGCGACGAAGTCCTGGTCCGGCTGGCCCGGGCCCGTCCCCGAACCCTGAACGAACTGGCCGCCCGGGGACGGTTTCCTGCGTACTGGCTCCGCCGCCACGGGCCGGAGATTCTGGAAGCGGTGGCCCGGGGGGAAAGCGGGCCGGTGCCGACCCCACCCTGCCCCTCCTATTCGGCCGTCGTGCGGGCACGATACCAGGCGCTGCGGGACTGGCGCCGTCGGGTGGCCGGGGCGCGCGGGGTGGACCCTGATGTCATCCTGCCCAACGCTGTCCTGCAGACCCTGGCCGAACGCAACCCCCAGACCCAGCGCGACCTGGAAGAGGTGGACGGGTTGGGACCGTGGGCCCGGGAAACCTGGGGGCCCGAAATCCTGCAGGTCCTGCGAGAGTGTTCTGAGGGTACCCTGTGACTCTTCCTGAGGAGGTGACACCATGCTTATAGCGAATCTGTGGAGAGAACTGCCGCCGGGGCCGGACGCCCCCCGGGTCATCTACGTGGTGGTGGAAATCCCCAAGCGCTCCCGGAACAAGTACGAATACGACGAACAGGGCGGCTTCATTAAATTGGACCGGGTGCTCTACTCGTCCCTCCATTACCCCGGCGACTACGGCTTCATCCCTCGCACCCTCCACGAGGACGGCGACCCGCTGGACGTGCTGGTGATGACCAACGAGCCGACCTTCTCCGGCTGCGTCATTGAAGCCCGACCGCTGGGCGTCTTTCACCTGCTGGACCGGGGCCGGATAGACGACAAAATCCTGGCCGTCCCCCACACAGACCCGCTGTTCAACGATTACCGCTCTCTGGAGGATGTGCCCGCCCATTTTCTGGAGGAGGTGAGCCACTTCTTCAGCGTCTACAAAGACCTGGAACAGGCGGAGGTGAAAGCCCTGGGGTGGGAAGGACTGGACCGGGCGTACCAGGAGATAGAACGGGCCATCCAGATGTACGTGGAGATGCTGAGGTCCAGGCGATAGACCACAGACGACAGGCCACAGACGACGGGGATAGCGCAGGCTGTCAGCCTGTACAGACCACAGACGACGGGGGTAGCGCAGGCTGTCAGCCTGCACAGATCGCAGGCAATGGTGGTCCGTGGTCCGTGGTCCGTGGTCGGTGGTCCGTGGTCAGTGGTCGGTGGTCCGTGGTCAGTGGTCCGTGGTCAGTGGTCTGCATAACGTCATCCCAATTGGGGGACAGATAACACTAACCGCCCGGGTTTCCTCCCGGTATACTGAAAAACCGAAGGAGAAGAAACCGTGGGACGGGTACGTGTGCTGATCATAGACGACCACGACGCCGTTCGCCAGGCGCTGGAGGCCCGCCTGCGCTCCGCCGAAGGAGTGGAGATTATTGGCTGCACCGGCTGCTGGCAGGAAGGAGTTCTCTTGGCCGTGGAGAAAGTCCCCGACGTCGTCATCCTGGAGACCAAGCGCTCCGACGGGCAGGGGTTAGCCGCTCTGCGCCGCCTGAAGGCGGAATGTCCGGGCGTCCAGGCCATCGTCCTCACCTCCTACCCCGACCCGGACGAGCGGCGACAGGCGCTCCAGGCCGGGGCGTCCCGCTACATCCTGAAAGAGATTGATTCCTCTCAACTGGTTCAGGAAATCCGGTCCCTCCTGCGCCCCCGGGCCGCGATATAGACCCCGCCGCAGCCCTCTTTCTGGCATCGCCTCCAAAAACAAAACCGCCCGAACCGATGGGTTCGGGCGGCGATGCCGGAGGTGGGAGTTGAACCCACATGACCTTTCGGTCACTGCGCCCTGAACGCAGCGCGTCTGCCAGTTCCGCCACTCCGGCTACTGTGCCTATATTCTACCGCAAATGCGGATTTTGTCAAGCATCAGTTTAGCAGCGACAGCGAACCATCGGGCCGATTCGGCAAAGCCCTACGGGCCGTTTTTGAGTTCCGAAGCCATCGGCTCGACACCATAACAGGAGTTCCGCAGTTATGCTCCCTGACGTGCCAGGCACTTTCAGAAGTGCCGGGCACGTTCTCCCCTCAGCTCCATATTTCAGTAATGGGCAGGAGATCGCGAACCCGCCTCGTTGCGGCCCTGCTGGCCGCGATGCTCATCCTGGCATCCTGCCGGACGCTCCCGGAGGTCCCTATGAGCCCTAATCTTACCGAAACGACACCATTCGTCAACCCAACCATCTCCGCACCAGCCATCGCCGTCATCCCCCGACCGGTTTCGGTCGCCCTCACCGGGGAAACGTTCACCCTGACGGCCGAGACGCAGATTCTCGTAGAGCCCGACCGCCCGGAACCCCTCGCCATCGGGCAGTACCTGGCGGAGCGCCTGCGACCCGCCACGGGTTACCCCTTGCCCGTGCAAACGGCGACTGGCGCGCCGCCGCCGAATTCCATCTACCTGACCACTGCCGGCGGCGACCCCGCGCTGGGGGAAGAGGGATACGAGTTGACCATCACGCCGCAGGCCGTCACCCTATCCGCCCCCCAGCCCGCCGGACTGTTCTGGGGCGTCCAGACCCTCCGGCAACTGCTCCCCCCGGCGGTGGAGTCCTCCACCCCCCGGCCCGGCCCCTGGATCCTCCCGGCGGGCACCATCCGGGACTGGCCCCGCTTCCCCTGGCGGGGGATGATGCTGGACGTCTCCCGCCACTTCTTCGGCCCGGAGGAGGTCCGACGCCTGATAGACCTGCTGGCCCTCTACAAGATCAACCGCCTCCACCTGCACCTCTCCGATGACCAGGGCTGGCGCATAGAGATTCGCTCCTGGCCCAACCTGGCCCTCTACGGCGGGAGCACGCAGGTCGGCGGCGGGCCTGGCGGGTACTACACCCAGCAGGAGTACGCCGACCTGGTCGCCTATGCCCAGAGCCGGTACATCACCGTGGTGCCCGAGATAGATATGCCCGGCCACACCAACGCCGCGCTGGCCTCCTATCCGGAACTCAACTGCGACGGCGTCGCCCGCCCCCTCTACACGGGCACCGAAGTCGGCTTCAGTTCCCTCTGTCTGGAGAAAGAGGTCACCTACCGGTTTGTGGACGACGTGGTGGGGGAAATCGCCGCGCTGACGCCCGGGCCCTACTTCCACATCGGCGGCGATGAGGCCATGGCGACCCCTCTGCCCGACTATATCGCTTTCGTGGAGCGAGTACAGCGCATCGTCCAGGTCCACGGCAAGCAGATGATCGGTTGGGAGGAGATTGCCCAGGCGCCCCTGCTCCCCACGTCGGTGGCCCAGGTCTGGCACGGCGGAATGGGCCGCCAGGCCGTCCAGCAGGGAAACCGGGTCATCATGTCCCCGGCCTTCAAGGCGTACCTGGATATGAAGTACACCCCGGAGACTCCTCTGGGGCTGAACTGGGCCGGGTACATAGAGGTCCGGGACGCCTACGAGTGGGATCCGGCGACGGTGGCGGAGGGCATCGGGGAGGAGCACATCCTGGGCGTGGAGGCCCCCCTCTGGACCGAGACCATCCAGACGAGGGCCGACATAGACTGGATGACCTTCCCCCGGCTGATCGGTTACGCCGAAATCGGCTGGTCTCCGGCGGAGGGGCGGAACTGGGAGGAGTACCGGGTCCGCCTGGGGCGCCACGGCCCTCGCCTGACGGCGCTGGGGGTAAACTTCTACCGCTCCCCCCAGGTCCCGTGGGAATAACTATAAACCGATGGACATCGTGCCCTCACGTCTCACGCTTCACGCTTCACGTTTCACGCTTCACGTTTCACGTTTCACGCCTCCCGCGCTTGACATCTTCGCCCGTTCCACTATACTATGGGGTGAGTTCCGGTAACTGTTCAGGCTTCCTCACCCCACCCCCGCCGCCTGCGGCGAGCGGCGAAGCCGCTGGGGGAGGGATGGGGCTGAACCGTTACGAGTTCCGCACCCATCAGGAAAGGAGAAAAACCCATGCCCTCCACCGGCCCCATCTTTGACGCCGTCGTGCGCTTCTTCCGGGAGGACAACTGGCACTTTGATCAGTTGCCCGGAAAACCCATCCTCCGGTTGGGCTTTCGGGGGAACAACGGCTCCTGGAACTGCTTCGCGCAGGCGCGCGAGGCCCAGCATCAGTTCGTCTTCTACTCCATTCTGGACGTCAACGTTCCCCCGAATCGCCGCCAGGCGATGGCCGAATTCCTCACCCGCGCCAACTACGGTCTGGTCATCGGCAATTTTGAGATGGACTTCAACGACGGCGAAGTCCGCTACAAGACCAGCATTGATGTGGAAGGGGACCGCCTGACCTCGGCGCTGATCAAACAGATGGTCTACATCAACGTACTGATGATGGACCGCTACCTGCCGGGGATTATGAAAGTGGCGTTCGGCAATGCCAATCCGGCCCAGGCCATCGCCGAGATTGAGGGGTGACCCTGACATCTTGAATGATCACCAGTCTGAGAAACGACCGGGTCCGCCTGGTCCGGGCGCTTCAGGAACGTCGGCGCGTCCGCCAGCGGGAACGACGGTTCGTCGTGGAGGGAGTCCGCCTCTGCCAGGAAGCGGCCCACGCCCGCGCGCGCCCGCATTTCGTCCTCTACACCGCCCGCGTCCAGGAGGACCCGAAGGGCTGCGCCCTCCTGACCGCATGGCAGGAGGCCGGTGTCCCCTGCGAAGAGGTCAGCGAAGAGGTGATGGCGGCCTGCTCCGACACGGAGACCCCGCAGGGGCTTCTGGCGGTCGTCCCCATCCCCGACCTGCCCCTACCCACCCACCCCACCCTGGTCCTGATTCTGGACCGACTGCGCGACCCGGGGAACCTGGGCACCATCCTGCGCACTGCGCTGGCGGCGGGCGTGGAGGGCGTCCTGCTGGCCCCAGGCACGGTGGACGCCACCAACCCCAAGGCGGTCCGGGCGGGGATGGGCGCCCACTTCCGCCTGCCGATGGCGGCAATGGACTGGGACGAAATCGCCCGCGCGGTCGCCGGATGCCGGGTCTATCTGGCGGACGCCCAGGGGAGCGTCCCCTACACCGACGCGGACTGGACGGGCCGGGTGGCGCTCATCGTGGGCGGGGAGGCCGCCGGGGCGGGGAGTCGGGCCCACGCGCTGGCGGAGGCGACCGTCGCCATCCCGATGGCGGCGGGGGTGGAGTCCCTCAACGCGGCGGTCGCGGCGGGGGTGCTGCTCTTTGAGGCGGCGCGCCAGCGGCGGCAGATGCAGGATAAATCCTGCGCTACGGGCGGCGCGCCAGCGGCGGCAGATGCAGGATAAATCCTGCGCTGCGGGCGGCGCGTCAGCGGCGGCAGATGCAGGATAAATCCCGCGCTGCGGGCGGCGCGCCAGCGGTGCGCCGTTAACGTGCCAGGCACTTGGGGAACTGCCAATTGAAGGGAGGGGAAATGGCTTCTACCATTGCGCTCCATATCCCTCGCGAGGTCGTCCACGCTACCCGGATGACCCCGGAGGAGTTAACTCGGGAACTGGCGCTTCTTCTATTCCAGCAGGGGAAACTCTCGTTTGGAAAGGCCCGGGAGATGGCTGGAATGTCGGCATGGGCTTTCCAGCAACTCCTGGGCAGCCGGGGCATTCCCGTTCACTATGGGATAGAAGAGTACGAGGAAGACAGGGAAACCCTGCGGGAACTGGGCCGGATATGAGTCCTGAAAAGTCCGTTGTCGTGAGCAATGCCTCCCCGCTGATCAACTTTACGCGGAAATAGCCAGATGAGCAACCTGCGCATTATCCCCCTGGGAGGACTGGGGGAAGTCGGCAAAAATATGATGGCCGTGGAGTACGGCGACCACATCCTGGTCATAGACGCCGGCCTGATGTTCCCCGAGTCGGATATGTACGGGGTGGATTTCATCATCCCCGACTACGGCTACCTGCGGGACAAGAAGGAGCGCGTCCGGGCCATCTTTGTCACCCACGGCCACGAGGACCACATCGGCGCGCTGCCGTTCTTCCTGCGGGAGTTCCCCGTCCCCCTCTACGCCACCCGTCTGACCTGTGGCCTCATAGAGGTCAAAATCCGCCAGGCCCACCTGCGGGACATAGAACTGCACACCTGCGCGCCGGGCGACGTCATCACCATCGGGCCGTTCCGGATAGAACCGTTCCACGTCTGCCATTCCATCCCGGATACGGTGGGACTGGGGATCACCACCCCGGAGGGCCTCATCGTCCACTCCGGCGACTTCAAGTTTGACCACACCCCCGTGGACGGCCAGCCGACGGACTTCGCCAAACTGGCCGAGTTCGCCGGACGGGGCGTACTGGTCCTGATGTCGGATAGCACCAACGCCACCGAGCCCGGCACCACCCCCTCCGAGCAGGTGGTCACCGACGCGCTGGACGACGTGATGCGGAAGGCACCCGGACGGGTCATCATCGCCACCTTCGCGTCCCTGATTTCCCGTATCCAGCAGGCCATAGACGTGGCGGCCCGTTACGGGCGCCGGGTCGCCATCGCCGGCGCGACGATGGCAGAAAACGTCAAAATGGCTATGCGCCTGGGCTACCTGCGCATCCCTGAGGGGATGATGGTCAGCCTGGGGGAGATGGAGTCGCTCCCGCCGTCCCGATGCCTGATCCTGGCCACCGGCGCCCAGGGCGAACCCACCGCCGTCCTGAGCCGCCTGGCCCTGGGGCAACATCCTTCGCTGAGCGTGCGACCCGGCGATACCGTCGTCCTCTCCTCCCACACCATCCCCGGAAACGAGGAGATGATCCACCGGGTCATCAACCGCCTGTTCCAGAAAGGGGCCGACGTCGTCTATCACCCTCTGGCTCCTGTCCACGTCTCCGGGCACGCCAGCCAGGAGGAGCAGAAACTGCTCCTGAACATCCTCCGCCCGCGCAACTTCGTCCCCATCCACGGCGAACTGCGCCACCTGAAACAGCACGCCAAACTGGCCGCCGAACTGGGCATCCCCCGGGAGCGAATCGCCGTGGTGGAGAACGGGTACGTCCTGTATTTTGAGGACGATTGCATCCGGGTCGGTGAACGGGTGCCCGGTGGCTACGTCTTCGTGGACGGTTCGTGGGTGGGGGATGCGGTGGGGCCGGCGGTCATCCGGGACCGGGAGACACTGGCCATGGCCGGGGTGTGCGTCGTCGTCTTCCGCTACAGCCCCCGGCGCGGCGCGCTGCTGGATACCCCCCGCCTGACGGTGCGAGGGTTCGCCGCCCGCGACGCGGCGGAGGAGGTGATGACGGGAGCGGTGGAGGTCGTCCGCCGCACCATCCATGGCACCCGCCCGGGCACCCCGCCCGCCACCGTGGAGCGGCAGGTCCAGTCTGCCCTCTCCGAATTCTTCTACCAGCAGACCAAAAACCGGCCCGAAGTGATTGTGGTGGCGGTGGAGGAGGTGTAGGACAACTGCTCGCAGTTGTCCTACATGCGACCTGCGACATGCGACCTGCGCCCTGAAATGGACGGAGAAGAACCGCAAAAAACCCGCATCCTGATTGCCTACAAAGAGTTCCCCGCCCCATCGGTCGGACATGCCGGTGGGCAGGGGGTCTTCCGCCTCATCCAGGCCCTCCACCGGCGCGGCCACTCCGTCGTCCTGGTCGCCCGCCTGCGGCGGGAAGAGGCCGCCCTGGTGGAGGAAACCCGCCCCCTCTGTGAGCGCATCGTCACCGTTCCCCATCACCAGGCCCTCAGCGGGCCGCTCCCCCTGCGGATCGCGCGCAGTTACCTGGCCCTGCGGCGGGCCGTCGCGCGCACCCTTCGGGAGACCCGCCCGGACCTGATGCTGGTGGAGTTCACCCAGACGGCGCTGGTCCTTCTGGGACTGCGGCGCCCCTTCACCGCGCTCCGTCCCCACGACGTCAACTGGTTCCTGCTGGAGCAACGGGCCCGGTATCAGCGGGGGCTCCGCCGACTGGGGACGCTGGCTCTGGCACGGCTCTTCGGGCGCCTGGAGCCGTGGCTCCTGCGGCGCTACGACCAGATTCTGGCCATCTCCGAGGGTGACCGACGGCTATTGACGTTGCGCTGCCGCCCCGTCCCCACCCTGTTGCTCCCCCTGGCCCCTGCCCTCTCCGCTGAGACCCCGGCCCACCCCGCGGTCCCGCCCGGCCCGAACGTCCTCTTCGTGGGGGCAATGTACCGGGGGCCGAACATAGAGGCGGTGGACTGGTTCCTGAGCCAGGTCTGGCCCAGAGTGACGGCGGAGGTCCCGGAGGCCCGCTTCTACGCGGTGGGGTACGGGCCGTCGCCGCAGATGCTGGCGCGCGCCGACGGCGAGCGGGTCTTCATCACCGGCTACGCCGACGATCTGACCCCCTGGTACCAGGCCGCGGCGGTCTTCGTCTCCCCGGTACGGGTGGCGGGGGGGTTGCTGCAGAAGGTGCTGGACGCGCTGGCCATGGGGGTGCCGGTGGTGGCGACGTCGGTGAGCAATCACGGCATCGGGGCCAGCCCAGGCCGCCACCTGCTCACCGCCGACGAGCCGGAGGAGTTCGCCGCCGCCGTGGTCGGGCTGCTGCGGGACCCGGTGCGGCGGGAGCAACTGGGGCAAGCCGGGCAGGAGTTTGTGCGGGCCCGCTACCATCTGGATGAGGCGCTGGACCGCTGGGAGGCCACCTGGTCAGGTGTCCAGAGGGGCAGACGGAAACCGTTCGGCCTTCGGGTACCTGAGATGGCCTGAGAGTATCAGATTTACTTCTTCACCGCAGAGACGCAGAGGGCGCAGAGGAAAACTCTGTGTTCCCTGCGCCTCTGCGGTTCATTTCATCCTGCCCGGCCACAGACATCCCGGTAAACTGCCTCCACCCGGGCGATCATTCGCTCCTGGGTGAACTCTGCCTCCACGCGCGCCCGCCCGGCCCGGCCCATCTCTGTCCGCCGGTCGGGGTCATCCAGCAATTCCCGGACCGCCGCAGCCAGCGCCTGCGGGTCGCGGGGCGGTACCACCCGCCCGGTCACCCCGTCCTGGACCACCCATGAGGTGCCGCTCCCCACTTCCGTGGTAATGCACGGCAGGCCTGAGGCCATCGCCTCCAGGAGGACGGTGCCGAAGGCCTCCGCGCGGGCGTTGGCCGGCAGGACGAAGATGTGGGCCCGGCCGTACCAGTCGGGCAGTTCGGCATCAGGGACCTGGCCCCGGAAGCAGACCCGGTCGGAGAGTCCCAGACGGGCCGCCAGCGCGGCCCACTCCTCCCCCATCGGCCCCTCCCCCACCACCTCCAGATAGACCCCGGGCAGTTCGGTCAGCGCTTCCAGGAGCGTATCCACCCCCTTGTAGTACCGCAGTTTGCCCACGAAGAGCAGGGTCGGCGGGCCGTCGTAGGGGGACGGGGGCGGGAGGAAGCGGCGGTGGTCCACCCCCAGCGGGACGACGACGCACTTCTCCCGCACCGGCCAGAGCCAGGGGGAGGTCTCTATGTAGCGGGGACTGGTGGCGATGATGCGGTCGGCGCGGGCCAGGACCCGCCGCAACAGGGGCCCGTAGAGGCGCAGCCATCCCCGCTGGCGGACGATGTCCGAGTGGTGGGTGATGACGGTGGCCCGGGCCCGGCCCAGCAGGGCATTCGCCAGTTCGCCCAGGGGGTACGGGGAGTGGACGTGGACAATGTCGGGGCGCAGGCGGGCCAGGCGGAGGGGCTGGCTCAAACTCAGCGGCATAGACGCGGCCGTCGCCAGCCGTCCGGCGCGGATGACGGTCACTCCGTTCTCCTCCCGGACCGTGGTGCGCGGGCCGGGGTCGCAGACCAGGACGGTCACCCGGTGGCCCGCCCGAACCTGGGCCTCCGCCAGGACCTGGATGTGGTTCTCAATCCCGCCCAGGACGGGGGGGTAGTCTTTGTAGAGGTGGAGGATGTGCATGCAGATTGCAGATTGCTGATTGCTGATTGCGGATTATCGGGCCAGGTACCAGCGGAGGAGGGCCAGGGCGGCGGAGGCGGAGGCGGCTTTGTTGGCCGACCGGTCGCCGGTCCAGCGGTGCTCCTCCACCCACTCCCCGTCCGGCGCGGCCAGCGCGATGTACGTCAGCCCGACCGGCTTCTGGGGCGTGCCGCCGCCCGGCCCGGCAATGCCGGTGACGGAGAGGGCCAGGTCCGCCCCTAACAGGCCCCGGGCCCCCCGGGCCATCGCCAACGCCGTCTCCCGACTCACCGCGCCGACAGTCTCCAGAACGTCCCGGGGCACCCCTAACAGGCGCTCCTTCACCGCGTTGGCGTAGGCGGTGACGGAACCCCGATAGTAGTCCGAACTGCCCGGCACGTCGGTGATGCGGTGGCTGAGCAGGCCCCCCGTGCAGGACTCCGCCGCCGCCAGGGTGAGGCCCCGTTCCCGCAGAAGGTGACCCACCACCTCCTCCGGACGCGGGTCCTCCCAGCAGGCCAGGGGCGCCCGCAGGAGCCCTTCCAGCGCCTGCCGGGCCGCGGTCTGCTCTTTCGGCGTCAGCGGGAGACGGGCGAACTCGTCCTCATCCAGCACCCGTACCCCGCCGTCCGGATCCACCCAGAGGTCCAGTGCCAGGTCCTCCGCGCGGATTTCGCCGGGCGCGATCCGGGCAGGGCGGGTGATGTTGCAATAACGGCCCTTCAGACGCCCGTCCGGTGCGCGAATCTCAAAGACGTTGTACCACCGGTCGGTGTAGAAGGTCTCCAGCCAGAGGTCGCCCGGCTCCAGGCGCACATACTCCAGTTCCATCGGCGGCCGGTTCCAGACGGCGCGCATGAGGACAGCGCCGGGGGCCTGAAAGAGGGGCCGGGCAGGGTACGAGAGACATTCCCGCCCCAAATGGTCCAGTTTGCGGACGGTCCAGTGATCACTCATCGCTTATCGCTTATCGCTTATCGCGAATCGCATATCGCTTATCGCGGATTGCTAATCGCTTATCGTGGATCGCAAATTGTGGCGGCTGAGAGTCACCCTTTTCAGGCCTGCGGCCAGGGGTCGGCCTTCGCCGACCATCACCCCACCCCCGGCGGCTGTGCCGCCACCCCCGGAGGGGTGAGGGCCAGGCCGACACCCGGCACGAAGTGCAGGGATATTCTATCCCAGGCCCTATCGGTGTCAAATCTCCCCGACATGAAACCTTAAAATTTTCTTCCCCCTATTGACAACCGGCCGGTTCTGGTGTATAATGACTACCGGTCAGTATATGACCAATAGTTAGTTGGGGGGATTATTGCGTTGACCACCCGAGCCCGGCGCGAGCGGGAAAAAGAGGAACGCCGTCAGTCCATCCTCCAGGCCGCCCGAGAGGTCTTTCTGGAAAAGGGCTTCTTCCGCGCTACGATGGACGATGTCGCCGAGCGCGCCGAGGTCAGCAAAGGCACCCTGTACCTGTACTTTGAGAGCAAGGAGACCCTCCTTGCTCATTTGCTTTTAGAAGGGCTGGATTCTCTCTACTCCTACCTGGAAGAGGCCTTCGCCCCCGACCGCCCCCTGACCGCCGACGAACGCCTCCGTCGGCTGGGATGGGCCTATCTCCGGTTCTTCCAGGAAGAACCCCACTACTTCCGATTCCTCATGACGGCCAACGGCGAGCGATTCCGGGAGGCCGTCACCCCCGAGATGTACCAGGAAGTCCTGGAGGCCAGCATAGAAGGGCTGAACCTGGTGGCCCAGGCGGTGGAACAGGGCATCCAGGAAGGGATATTCACATGCTGCGACGCTCGTCAGGCGGCCGCCACTCTCTGGGCCACCTTTAACGGGGTACTGGAACTGATGAGCCACCCCCTGCGGCGGGATATGGTGGGCGTCAGCACCGATACGTTTTACCGGACCGCGCTGGAGACCGTCGTCCGGGGCCTGCGAGTTCCCTCGTAGCACCCCGCGAACGTTCTGCAATCCGCAATCTGCAATCCGTAATCCCAAATAGGAGGTGTACTGTGAAAGATGTGGTCATTGTCAGTCCGTTGCGCACGCCGGTGGGTGCCCACGGCGGCGCGCTCCGCAGCCTGCGGGCCCAGGACCTGGCCTGCATCGTCTTCAAGGCCGTGCTGGAGCGGACCGGGATAGACCCGGGCATCCTGGATGAGGTCATCCTGGCCAATATCGGTCAGCCCTCGGATGCCGCGAACATCGGCCGGGTGGCCGCGCTGATGGCCGGCGTCCCCATCCACGTCCCCGCCTTCACCGTCCAGCGCAACTGCGCCTCCGGTATGCAGGCCATCACCTCGGCCTATCAGGCCATCCAGGCCGGCGACGGCGAAATCTACCTGGTGGGCGGGACCGAGAGCATGAGCAACATCCCCTACATCCTCAAAGGCGCCCGCTGGGGGTACAAACTCCGCCACGCCGAACTGACCGATGCCCTCTGGGAGGGCCTCACTGACCCCATCTGTGGGCAGATTATGGGCCGCACCGCCGAGAACCTGGCCGAGAAGTACAACATTTCCCGCCAGGAACAGGATGAGTACGCGGTCCAATCCCACAAGAAGGCCTTCATGGCCCAGCGGATGGGGAAGTTCAACGACGAGATTGTCCCCGTGGAGGTCGTCAAGAAGGTCGCCGGGCAGGAGGTGGCGAAGGAGGTCATCACCCAAGATGAGACCATCAACCCTGGCCTCACCGTCCAGAAGGCGGCCCTCTATCCGGCGGTCTTCAAAGAGGGCGGCACGGTTACCCCGGCCAACGCCTGCCCCATCTCCGACGGTGCAGCGGCGATGATCGTCTGCACGGCGGAGAAGGCGGCCCAACTGGGCCTCAAGCCCACCGCCCGCATCGTCTCCTACGCCTATGCGGGGGTGGACCCGGCCTACATGGGCATCGGCCCCGCCTTCGCGATGCCCAAAGCCCTGAAGCGGGCCGGCCTCAAACTGGAGGACATTGACGTCATTGAACTGAACGAGGCGTTCGCCGCGCAGGTGCTGGCCGTGGCCAAAGAAATGCAGGCCCAGGGGTTTGACTGGGACTGGAACAAGGTCAACCCCAACGGCGGCGCCATTGCGCTGGGGCACCCCGTGGGCTGCACGGCCGCCAAACTGGTCGCCACGCTCACCAACGAACTGCAGCGCCGCAAGGCCCGCTACGGGATTGACACGATGTGCGTCGGCGGCGGTCAGGGCGGCTGCCTGATCGTGGAACGGATTCCGATGGATTGAAGAGCGGAATCCGTGAAACGTGAAACGTGAAACGTGAAACGTAAAACGTGAAACGTGAAACGTAAAACGTGAGGAGGTGAAAGATGTACATTTTCAAAGCGGCCGTGGTCGGTGCCGGGACGATGGGCGGCGAGATCGCCCAGGTCATCAGTTTCTCCGGCCTGCCCGTCGTCCTCAAGGATATTGACCAGACCATGCTGGACCGGGGGATGGCCAAAGCCCGCGAAATCTATCAGCGCCGGGTGGAAAAGGGCAAGATGAGCGCGGGCGAGATGCAGGCCAAGATGGACCTCATCACCCCCACCCTCACCTACGAGGGCTTTGAGGACGTGGACATCGTGATTGAGGCCGTCCCGGAGCGGATGGACATCAAGAAGCGGGTGTTCCAGGAACTGGACGAGGTCTGCCCGGAACAGACCATCTTCGCCAGCAACACCTCGGCCCTCTCCATCTCCGAGATGGGCGCGGCCACCAGGCGCCCCCACAAAATGGTCGGCATGCACTTCTTCAACCCTGCCAGCGTGATGAAACTGGTGGAGGTCATCCCCGGCCTGGACACCAGCCAGGAGACGGTGGACGACGTGGTGATGTTCGCCGAGAGTCTGCGCAAAATCCCCGTCGTCGTCCAGGAGTGCCCCGGCTTCCTGGTCAACCGTCTGTTGATGCCCTATCTGAACGAGGCGACGAAGGCGCTGGAGGAAGGGGCCGCCACCGCCACCGAGATTGACCGGGCCGTGGTGGAGTGGGGCATGCCGATGGGGCCCTTCACGCTGATGGACATGCTGGGCCTGGATGTCTGCGCCCACGTGGGCCAGTACCTTGCCAGCGAATACGGCGACCGGATGGAGCCCGCCCGCCTCTTTGAGAAACTGGTCGCCGCCGGGCGCCTGGGCGAAAAGACCGGCGCCGGGTTCTACGACCACCCGGGCGGCGAATCCGAGGTCGTCTACCAGATGATCAGGGAACTCCAGGACTCCGGCGCCGTCCGGACGGGGACGAAGTTCTCGGTGGAGCGGCTGATGTATCCGCTCATCAACGAGGCCGCCCTCTGCGTCCAGGAGCACATCGCCAGCATCAGCGACATTGATATGGCCATGGTCGCCGGTAGCGGGATGACCTACGGCGGCGAGCGCATCGGCCCGCTGGCGATCGCCGACAAAATCGGCCTGGATGTGGTGGTCGCCAAACTGGAGGAACTGGCGAAGGAACTGGGCCCCCGCTTCCTGCCCTCCCGCCCGCTGAAACTGCGCGTCCGCGCCGGGCACCTGGGCGTGAAGACGGGCAAGGGGTTCCACGAGTACGCATAAATGGATTGGGGTTGCGGCGGCGAAGCCGCTGCAACCCCAATCCCTGAAATTTCACCGATAAGGAATGAAGCCATGGGCAACTGGCAGTACATCCGAACCGAAATTGAAGACCGCATCGCCACGCTCACCATTGATCATCCCCCCGTCAACTCCTTCAACCGGCAGGTGGTGACCGAACTGGAGGAGGCCATTGATGAACTGCTGGCCAACGACGAGGTGAAGGCCATCGTCATCACCGGTGGCGGGACCAACGCCTTCGTCGCCGGGGCGGACATCCCGGAGATCAAGGCCCTGCTGGATAACCCCGGCGAGAATTACGCCGCATCCCGCGAGTTCATTGAGAAGGGCCAGCGGCTGTTCCTGAAGATTGAACGGGCCACCAAGCCCATCATCGCCGCCATCAACGGCTTCGCGCTCGGCGGCGGCCTGGAACTGGCCATGGCCTGCCACATGCGCGTCTGCTCGGACCGGGCCCGCCTGGGCCAGCCGGAGATCAACCTGGGCATCATCCCCGGCTGGGGTGGCACTCAGCGGCTCCCCCGCATTGTCGGCAAGGGGAAGGCCATTGAGTTGATCCTCACCGCCGACATGATCACCGCCCAGGAGGCCTACCGCCTCAACCTGGTCAACAAAGTCGTCCCTGCCGGCGCGGTCCTCAAAGAAGCGCGCGACCTGGCCCGCAAGATTGTCTCCAAGTCCAAATTCCCCATCGCCGCCGCGCTGCGCGCCATTGACCAGGGCATGGCGCTGCCCATTGAGGAGGGCCTGCGCGTGGAGGCCGAGCAGTTCGTCAGCCTGGCCGAGACCGAAGACATCCGCGAGGGCATCAACGCCTTCCTGGAGAAGCGACAGCCGCAGTTCAAGGACAGGTAACACGGAGCAGGTCGCAGGTCGCACGGAGCAGGTCGCAGGGTGCACGTCGCACGGAGCAGGTCACAGGTCGCATGTCGGAGGGAGCACGTCGCAAGTCGCAGGGAGCAGAGAATATGCCCCAAAGCGGAAGGCTGAGGGGGTATGAGGATACGGAAATCTACCAGTTAGCCAAGCAACTGGCGGTGGAAATCCACAGGATGACGCTGGAAGAACTGCCCAAATTTGAAATGTACGAGGAGGGCAGCCAGATTCGGCGGTCATCCAAGTCGGTTGTGGCAAACTTCGTAGAGGGCTACGGGATGAAGCGTTATCCGGGCGACATGATCCGTTATCTGACATACTCCCTCGCTTCCTGCGATGAGACCAAGTCTCACCTGGAGATGCTCCACGAGAGTGGCTCGCTGGCCCCAGAACGGTTTGAGTACTTCTACGGTCAATACCGCAGACTGGGCGCGATGCTGTATAACTTCCGCGAGGCTGCCATCCAGGGCCGCATATAACCCTGCGACCTGCGACCTGCGACCTGCGACCCTGCGACCTGCGACCTGCGACCTGCGACCTGCGACCCTGCGACCTGCGACCCTAAACTGGGAGGTGACGTATGGACTTCGCCCTGAGCGAAGAACAACGGATGTTCCGCGACATGTTCCGCAACTTCGCCGCCAAAGAGGTCGCTCCTCGGGCTGAGGAGATAGACCACGCGGAGACCCTTCCGAAGGAAATGCTCCGCAAGGCGGTGGACCAGGGCTTCCTGGGCGCGACCATCCCCGAGGACTACTACGGCGCGGCACTGGATAACGTCAGTTACGTCCTTCTCCTGGAGAACCTCTCCACAGCCTGTGCGTCCCTGGCGGTGACCGTCGCGGCCCACGTGAGCCAGGTGGCCATGAGCATCCTGGACTTCGGCACCGACGCCCAGAAGGAGGAATGGCTGCCGGCCATGGCCGGTGGGGAGGCCATCGGCGCCTTCGCCCTCAGCGAGCCCGACGCCGGAAGCGACATGCTGGCCCTGGAGACACGCGCCCGCTACGAGGGCGACGAGGCCGTCCTGGACGGCGTCAAAACCTGGGTGACCAACGGCGAACTGGCCGGCCTCTTCCTGGTCTTCGCCCACGGCCCGCAGGGGGTGGATGCCTACCTGGTCCCGCGCGATACCCCCGGCCTGACCGTCGGCTACCGCGAGCCCACGCTGGGCCTGCGCTCCGCAACCTTTAACACCGTCTACCTGGAAGATTGCCGCGTCCCCCAGAGTTACCGCCTGGGCAGGCCGGGAGAGGGTGCCGCCGTCGCCCAGCGGGCCGTGGACCGTATGGCCGTCGCCCTGGCGGCCGTCGGCTTGGGCCTGGCGGAGTCCTCGGTGGACGTCGCCGCTCAGTTCGCCACGGAGCGAATCCAGTTCGGCGTCCCCATCGGCAAGAAACAGGCCATCCAGAACTACGTCGCCAATGCCCACGCGGAGACGGAAGCGCTGCGCTACCTGGTCTATCGGGCGGCATGGCTGATGGACCAGGGGGAGGACTTCTCCGTGGACGCCTCGCTGGTCAAGGCCTTCGGCGCCCGTATGGCCCGCAGCGTCACCAACTGGATGCTGCAGGTGCTGGGCGGCTACGGCTTCATGGAGGACTACCCCATGGCCCGCAAGTACCGGGACGCCCGGGTCCTGGGCATCATCGGCGGCCCGACGGAAATCCACACCTTCCGCGTCGCCCAGGCCATTTTCGCCGCCAAAGACCTGCAGATTGCGCCATAGGAGGTGGACGGATGGATTTCACATTCTCACCCGAACATCAGGCCCTGCGCCGACTCGTCCGGGAGTTCGCCGAAACAGAGGTGGCCCCGCTGGCCGCCGAGATTGACCGGAAACACCAGGTACCCCATGAGACGTTGCGGAAACTGGGCGAGATCGGCCTGCTGGGCGTCTGCTTCCCGCAGGAGTACGGCGGGATGGGCGCCGGTGAAACGGGATACTGCATCCTGATGGAAGAACTGGGCCGCATCTGCACGTCTACGGCCACCTGTGTCGGTGCCCACATCGGCATCGGCGCGATGGCCATCCATCTGGACGGTAACCCCGAGCAGAAACGCAAGTACCTGACCCCCCTGGCCCGGGGCGAGAAAATTGCCGCCTTCGGCCTCACCGAGTCCAACGCCGGCTCCGACGCCGCCAACATCCGTACCCGCGCCGTCCGGGATGGGGACTCCTGGATTCTGAACGGAAGCAAGGTCTACATCACCAACGGGGGCTTTGCGGACATCATCACCGTGATGGCGGTGACGGACCCGGCCCTGGGCGCGCGCGGCGGCGTCACCGCCTTCATCGTGGAGACGAACTGGCCTGGCTTCAAGGTGGCCCGGGAAGAGGATAAAATGGGCATCCGGGGCACCAGTACCGCCGAACTGGTCTTTGAGGAACTGCGCGTCCCCCACGAGAACGTCCTGGGCAAAGTGGGCGAGGGGTTCATCACGTTTATGAAATCCCTGGACATGGGCCGGCTGACCCTGGGCGCGGCCTGCCTGGGCGGCGCGCAGGCCGCGCTGGAGGCCGCCATCTACTGGGCCCGGACCCGCAAACAGTTCGGCGTGGAACTGGCCCACAAACAGTCCGTCCAGTGGGCTATCGCCAACATCGCCACCGAGATAGAGGCCCTGCGCAGCCTGGTCTATCGGGTGGCCTGGATGGTGGACACCGGTCAGACCGGGCAGGAATTCTCCCAACTGGCCGCGATGTGCAAGATGTACGGCTCGGAGGTCGCCTCGCGCGCCATTGACCTGGCGCTACAGATTCACGGCGGTCTGGGCATCACCCGCGACTACCCGATTGAACGGGCCTTCCGGGATGCCCGCATCGCCGAAATCTTTGAGGGCACCAACGAGATCCAGCGCATCGTCATCGCCACCAACATCTTCCGGGAGTACGGCGTGCGGATCCGCCCATAACAGTCGCACGGAGCATGTCGCACGGAGCACGTCGCACGGAGTAGGGAACATGCACCAAAGCAGAAGGCTGACGGGGTATGAGGATACGGAAATCTACCAGTTAGCCAAGCAACTGGCGGTGGAAATCCACCGGATGACGCTGGAAGAACTGCCTAAATTTGAAATGTACGAGGAGGGCAGTCAGATTCGGCGGTCATCTAAATCGGTTGTAGCGAACTTCGTAGAGGCTTATGGGATGAAGCGTTACCCGGGCGACATGATCCGTTATCTGACATATTCCCTGGCTTCCTGCGATGAGACCAAGTCGCACCTGGAGATGCTCCACGAGAGCGGCTCGCTGGCCCCAGAACGGTTTGAGTACTTCTACGTTCAATACCGCAGATTGGGCGCGATGCTGTATAACTTCCGCGAGGCCGCCATCCAGGGCCGCATATAACCCTGCGACCTGCGACCTGCGACCTGCGACTTGCAACCTGCGACCCGCAACCCTGACCAGAGGGAGGAGTCAGCGATGAGAATCATCGTCATTCTCGGACGTGTTCTGGACCCCCGGGGCATCGTGGTCAACCCGCGGGCAGGCCGTATCTTCATCAATCGGGAAGAGTACCGGCTCCAGCCTGCCGACCGTTGCGCGCTGGAACTGGCACTGCGCATTAAAGAGGCCAGCGGCGCAGAAGTGGTTGCCCTGCCCCGAACCTTCCTGCCCGATGACGACGTCCTGCGGCAGGCGCTGGCCACCGGCGCCGACCGGGCCGTCTACATCGCAGGCCAACCGACCGCTCTGCCGGACGACGGCCTGATGGCCCGGGTGCTGGTGGCGGCGGTGGAGAAACTGGGCGGCGCCGACCTCATCCTTACCGGCGCGACGACGCTGGATACCGGTCAGGGCCAACTGGGACCGCGCCTGGCCGAGGCGCTGGGCTGGCCCCAGATTCTCGGCGCCTGGACCGCCGGCGTCGCCAATGGCGCGGTTTGGGCCGTCCGGCAGGATGGGGCCGGGTACGTGAAAGTGGAGGCCCCGCTGCCCGCCGTCGTCACCGTGGTGCCGGGCGCCCTCAAGCCCCGCTACCCCGACGGTCGGCGCCTGATCAACATCTACAAAGGCGTGGGGGAGATCGCGGCCGCCCTGGAGCGTTGGGAAGCGACGGACCTGGTCGCCCCAGAGGCGCTGGTTCCGACCCTGGAGCGGCGGGGGCAGGACTTCCCGCCCGAACGGGAGCGGGGAACCCGCCTGAGCGGCACCCTTGAGGAGGTCGCCCGGGCCGCCGCCGACGCCCTGCGCGCCCGTCTCTCCCGCTAACTCCCACTTCACGTTTTACATTTCACGTTTCACGTTTCACGTTTCACGGAGGACCCTATGGACGCATCCTTCCTGGATTTACTGATGGCGCAGCAGGAGGAAGTCACCGAGGCGGAGGGCGGTGGGGGTATCTGGGTCGTCGCCGACGTGGTGGATGGGGCCATCGCGCCCGTGACGCTGGAGGCCATTGGCGCGGCCCGCAACCTGGCCGGTTCTCTGGGCGCCTACGTCTACGCCGTCCTGCTGGGCGACGGCGTCTCCGGCCTGGCCGCCACCCTCTACCAGGCCGGCGCCGACGGCGTCCGCGTGGCCGACCACCCCGCCCTGGCCTCGTTCGCCGTAGAACCGTATCTGGAAGTGCTGCTCAACCTGTTCCAGGCCGAAGGGCCGGAGGTCATCCTCTTCGGTGCCACCCCCCAGGGGCAGGAACTGGCCCCCCGGGTGGCCCAGCGCCTGGGCGGCGGCCTGATAGAACACGCCACCGCGATGACCCTGGACGAGGCGACGCGCACCGTCCAGGCAGCCATCCCCATCTACGGGGGCCAGTACTTTGAGATCGTGGCCTGTCCCCAGGCCCGGCCCCAGGTGCTGACGGTGGAGCCGGGGGCCTTTCCGGCGCCGTTCATGGACCCGTACCGCAAGGGCGAGCCGAAGAGCATAGAGGTGGCGCCGGTGGAGCCCCGGGTGCGGGTGCTGGGCCCGGCGGAGGACTTCACCCCGCCGCCGGTGCCGCTGGCGCAGGCCCCGGTGGTTGTCGCCGCCGGGCGGCAGGCCGGTGACTTCGGGCTGGTGGAGCAGTTGGCCGCCGCGCTGGGCGGCCGTGTGGCGGGAGACCGCGGCGCGCGGGACGCGGGTTGGATCGGCCCTGAACAGATCGTGGACATCCGGGGCGTCACCGTCGCGCCGAAGGTGTACGTGGCAGTGGGGATTCGGGGCGACACCTTCCACAACGCCGCCATAGACAACGCCCGCTTCATCCTCGCCATCCACCCCGACCCCACTGCCCCCATCTTCAAGGTCGCCGACCTCTGCATAGAGGGGGACCCGAAAGAAGTGCTCCCGGCGCTCCTGGCCGCACTGGGGAAATAACCGCCCGTCTTTGCATCACCACAAAGACGCGAAGACACGACTTTTCGTGTCTTCGTGTCTTTTTTATCTCACACTACGATCGGGGGAGGGGGGCAGAGGGGTTTTGCGACGGGCG
>Ga0272447_1000727_pt1 | contig 23209 bp, 23 predicted proteins | sample YNPCB0133_FD_194589 | JGI IMG/M metagenome (GOLD analysis project Ga0272447, IMG submission 194589) | Hot spring microbial mat communities from Yellowstone National Park, WY, United States - YNP-CB-013-3 | ecosystem: Environmental > Aquatic > Thermal springs > Hot (42-90C) > Sediment | place... | reverse complement strand
GCATACGCCCGTAATGTCCTGACTCGACCCAGTTCCGCGCTACGGACAGGGTCCATCCCTCGTCCCACCATAGCGCCGGTCCGTCGAGGTTCCACGTTGCCACAATCAGCAAACCGCACGTTACTGTCGTCCAGATAAGCAGACGTCTTGCACTGAAGGTTACTTTCCTGATAATCGGCGGATTCGGTTGAAAGAGGTGCATGGTTTCATGCTACTTCGTGTATACTCGTGGACGACAAGCCTGACGTTGATCAGTAACGTCGGCGTATGTCTTACAATGCCTATATTCCCAGTTACTGTAGAAGTAATCGTTCAGAGCAGATTATTGCGTTCACACAGCCGGGACGCTAGAAACTACTCCAGACGAGTCTGTTCCTCACGCGACAATCCTGCCACGGCCGACGCTGTCAGGTTGGGAATGCACGTTCCTTCGCTTTCAGCCAGCGCAATAGTTGACCAGCGATCTCTGCCAGATTGGACGATACCGTTCCTGCCTGTCGTTCCCGGATCAGCGCTGCCATCACATTGCCTGCCGACCCGAATCGCTAGGATCGGGCGGCGTGTACCCAGGCACTCGAAGAGTTTGTCTTGTTTTGGTTATTATAATCCCCTGTCGCGCATGGCACACCGGGCACGCTTGCGCGAGGTTATATTATGTGATAGTATTACCTCACGTTGCTACTGTAGCATCCGCTTCGCTACAGACCAGTTCAGACCCCGAATGAGCACATTCGCTCCAAACCAGGAAGGCGAAACCTCTCCTCCAGAGGTTCAGCATAGTACTGAAGAACCACTGGCCTACCGTGCGGTACATAGTGGATTTTGGGCCATAATTAGCTCATACTGGACAATTGGGTTTGGTTTTTTAGCCAACATCGCCCTGATTCGCCTGCTGACGCCGGAAATCTACGGTGAGTTTGCGTTAGCGATGTTCTTCGCCATGCTGTTTGATTTGCTGAGCAAGTCAGGGTTGAACTTTGCTTTTGCCAACTATCGGACAATCGACGGCGAGTCGCTCGGCACGCTGCTCGCTCTCAGTGTTCTGATGGGAATCGGCAGCCTGTTGCTGGCGGCGCTGGCTACGCCAGCGCTGCTGGCTGCTGGCTACGCACCTTCCATCCCTTTGATCATTGTGACACTGATCGGCATCAACCTTATCGGGGCATGGTTGTGGCCGTTTACAGCAGTGTTAGAGACCGAGCTGCACTTCAAACCGATCGCCTTGATCACCAGTGGGGTAACGGTGCTCTCGTATGTACCGGCTTTCTGGCTGGCGCTCAACGGGTTGGGTCAGTATAGTCTACTCTCGCAGGCAGCGTCATCCACCCTGCTAACGCTGCTAGGTATGGGTATCTACGTGTTGCATGCTCAGCGCCACCTGTTGCGGCTGCGCTGGCGCTATAGCGGTACGCTAGCGCGTCAGTTCCTGCGCTTTGGCCTGACTACAGGCCTGGGGAATTTTATTGCCTCTCTGCTGGTTCACATCGATAACTTTATTCTGGGCACCCTAGCTGGTACGACAACCCTGGGCTACTACGACCGTGCGTATCGTATAGCTCAGTGGCCATCACTTTTGCTCAACCCAATCATCGGACGCACAGCTGTGTTCACCTACAACCAGCTGCGCGACGATCAGACTCGTCTCCGGCGTTCCACAATGATGGTGCTCTGGACATCGGCAAACCTCTCCATCCCTCTTGCGCTGGCACTATTTTTCAGTGCGCCGGAACTGGTGCCACTGGTGTTTGGCGCGCAGTGGGCGCCAGCGATCCCGCTGCTGCGCATCCTGCTCATCGTCGCAGTGCTGCGCCCAATCTGGGATAACGTCTGGTCCATGCTTGTCGGGTTGGGGCTGCCGCAGCGGGTGATCGCTCTCTCGCTGTTTCAGTTATCCGTGCTGGTGATTGCGGGAACGTTGCTCACCTGGCTGGCCTCTGCTACCGGGATGGCTGTAGCAGTCGTGTTGATGTTTGCATGCGGTCTGGCTCTGGCTTATACGCAACTCAAGTCCAGGCTGACCATTGATCTGCGCGATACTTTCGTTGGCCCGTTGGCGGCGCTTACGCTGACGGTGATCGGCTATCTGGCGCTGGTGCGCATCATCGGTAGCGATCATCCGTTATGGGTCGCCGTGGTATGGAAGGTCGGCTGGGCATTCGCCGGGTTTAGCCTGTTCTTGCTGCTGGTGCAACCGAGAGCATTCATAGAGCGGTCAGAATATATCTGGCGATTGTGGCGGCGCCAGGCGCCGACAACGGTAAACCTGGAAGCAAAGACATAACAGTCAGGGTGCTGAAGGTGTACAGACGTCTCAAGAACTGCACATGCCTGGTGTCATCTGTAACGTAGCAGACATCCTATGAGCACTGGCGTGATCTACTCTCTCGGAAACAAGTTTGCCAGCAGCGGCATTGGCACAACTGCTTATTACGGCGCCTGGGGACTCTATCGCCACGGCATACTCCGACGCATTCTCTGCGGGGCATATCAGCCCAGTGCTCTTCCGGCCAGTCTTATTCGTGCTATTGGCTGGCCCAACCGAATCCTGTGTAAGCTGGCCAGTCTTGAACAAAGTGGACTGCTGTGGCACTTACAGGCCACTATCTATGATCGATGGGCAGCCCGTCTTATCGAACAGGCGAACATTTTTCATGTGTGGGGCGGATATGGTGCCCGTTCTTTGCAACAGGCAAAGGTATACGGCATGACCACGGTGGTACAGATCGCTTCCAGCCACCCGCACCTGCAATATCGCTTGTTGCGTGAGGAATTTGCACGCTGGGGACTGCCCTGGAAAGCGCCAGCTGCAAGCTTTGCGCGCACGCTGAGCGAGATTGCCCAGGCTGATTACATCCTGATCCCCTCTGACTTCGTCCAAGACAGTTTCACCGCCGAGGGTGTGTCGGAGACGAAGCTGATCCAGATCCCGTTTGGCGTAGACTGTTCGCGCTTTATGCCAGCTACACAATCTGGATCGCGTCCCTTCCGCGCTGTATTCGTGGGCCAGGTGGATATACGCAAAGGCATCCCCTATCTCCTGGAGGCTTGGAAACGCCTAGGTTGGCGCGATGCAGAGCTATGGCTGGTGGGCCGGGTATTGCCGGAGATCAAGGATGTGTTGAGAGCATACGCTGACCTGCCCGGTATACGAACGGTTGGCTTTCTAAACACACCAGCAGAGGCCTACCAGCAATCAGACATCTTTGTCTTTCCCTCTATTGAAGAAGGTAGCGCGCTGGTCACATACGAGGCGCTGGCTTGCGGGCTGCCAGTAGTGACCACCCCCAACGCCGGGTCGGTAGTGCGGGATGGGGTAGAGGGATTCATCGTGCCGATCCGCGACCCGGATGCCCTGGCGGAGCGCATGGAGCGACTGCGAACCGACGTGCGCCTGCGACGGGAGATGGGAAAGGCTGCGCGCAGGAGAGCAGAGGAGTTTCCATGGGAGAGGCATGGGGAGCAACTAGCGTTAAGTTATACCCGACTCGAGTACAGAGCCTGCTGATAATTACTTGTGAAGCATATCTGGGGTCACGATGGACCTGACGAGAGTGAGACCTCTGCTGAGCGCACTTGACCTGTTCGGACGCCTCCCTTATTTTCGTGGCAAGGGGCTTCTCGTAGTCTGGCTGTTACGACTCCTCAACTCACGCGGTCCGTTACTGGTTCGTTTGCCCGATCAGAGGCGCCTGCTCTTCACAGGCAGCGACCCTAACTGGGTTGCTGGCTTATGGCTTGGCAAACTCCAACCCGAGTTCACTAGGGTATTCTGGCAAGTATTATGCGCTCTACCTGAAGGAAGCAGCGTTATCGACATTGGCGCCCACATTGGTCACTATGCTCTCATTGCTGCTCATCGCCTGCGTCGTGCACATGGGATGGTATTTGCGTTCGAGCCACATCCTGCCAACTTTTCTGATCTGCAACGTAATAAGAACCTCAACAGCCTGGACAATCTGATACCTGTGCAAAAGGCTGTTGCCATCGAACAACGCGGACGCTTCTTTATGCTGGCTCACCCACGTGCAGTCATTCCCTAAGGCAAGATTACTTTCATAACCATACGTATGAAGTTGAGTGCATTACCCTAGACGACTTTATGTCTTCGAATGCCACAGCAAAGATTGGGCTGTTGAAGATAGACACAGAAGGTGCAGAACTGTTGGTATTGCGCGGTGCGCAGCGGATGCTGGCGCAAGATAGGCCCGCTATCATGTATGAAGAATGCGAGGAAACGTATCAGCTATTTGGCTATACTATCACTAGCGCACGCGCTTTTCTTCAGCAATTTGGATATACTGTGCATCCTATAGATAATCTCGGGCACTATAATAACGCAATTGCTGTCCCAGAAGAGCAGCATGTTGATTTTTTGACAAAGGGTTCCTGAAGTCGTATGAGAAAATAGATTATCTACGACGTAGCGGTGAATATTCACTTCTGGACGTTCCTGTTCACGCCACTTGCTGGTCTAAACGAAGTTTATCGAGATTATTCCCACCTATGAAACAGCGACGAGTCTATTATGACGATTACTGGCAAAAGCCCAGCGCAGGCTGGTCGCCACGTAACCAGCATCCTGATCCAATACTGCGATCTCTCCTAATCAAGATGATTCGTGATGGGAATTATGTGCTTGACTATGGATGTGGTGATTGCTCCAAGTGCGGATCTCTGGTTCATTCCCTTGGAGCCCATTATGTCGGTGTAGATATATCCCTTTCAGCTATACAAACCTGCGTAAAATGGGATCGTATCTTGTGTGGGGATGAAAACACTCCATTACCATTCACCTCCGAAAAGTTTGATGTAGTATTGTGTATTGAAGTGTTAGAGCATCTCTTTAGACCAGATTTGGCGCTGCAACAAATCTATCGTGTTCTGAAGCCAGGAGGAGTCTTGATTGCTTCTGTACCAAATATAGCTTGGATAGGAAATCGTCTTCTAATGGCTGCTGGATTCTTTAATCCAGGAGGATCACCCGAAACGAGTTTCCGAGCTCCCTGGAAAGACCCTCACATCCGTTTCTTTACAAAAAGAGCCCTATTAGGACTGGTTAAATACGAAATGGGTATGGACGTAATATTTTGTACAGGATCTAATTTTTCTATGGCAGATCTGCCGTTATTCTACAAAGCGGGGAAACTTCGCTCGTTGACTCGTAGAATTGAAATTCCTCTAAAATCTCTAGGACAGATTATGCCGTCGTTATTTGCTGGTAATTTATTTATCGTCGCCAGGAAGATCCCTTGAATCTTTGGGTACGGTAACTTACCCACGAATGGACTGCTTGCGACGAGGAGAAAGAGCTTTTGGCTATTTTCTAGCCTGCAAGAGAGAGGCTTTAGATTAGCGCGGTCTCAATATGGAAGAATATCGACACTTATGAGAGTTTCCATAACGATTCCTACCCATAATCGCAGAGAGACCCTGTACCGTTGCCTAGATGCTGCTACGAGCCAGGACTACCCCGACTACGAAGTTATCGTTGTGGACGATGGCTCCACCGATGGCACAGGAGCAATGGTGCGCCGGGAGTTTCCTCAGGTGCGCTACCTCCGGCAGGAGCCGAACCGCGGCCCGGCCACTGCTCGGAATCAGGGGATCAAGGTTGCCACCGGCGAGATCACTGCCTTTACTGACGACGACTGCCTTTTGCCGCCGAATTTTCTCTCCCGCCTGGCTGATGGGTATCGCCGCTACCCGGAAGCGGTCGGTGTGGGCGGCTACCTGGAAGCCCCGGATGCACTGCTACAGACGAACCCTTTCGCCTGCTACGAGGCTTATGTGACCCATCAAGTGTATCAGGCCGGTCCAGAGGAATACCTGGGCGGCTTTGAGTGCCCGGCTGGTGGCACTAACTCTATGTCCTATCGTAAAGCTGTGTTGCTAGAAGTAGGGGGCTTCGATGAGACGTTTCCCTACGCTGCTGGCGAGGATGCGGACCTCAAGTGGCGGGTCGTCCAGCGTGGCTACCGGTTGCTCTACGTGCCAGTAAAGGTGACACACTTGCAGCCTTACCAATTCCGTTCCTTCTGGCGGCAGTACCGGCGGCACGGGTATGGAGCAGTTCACTTTGAACGCAAGTATCGGGGACGGCTGCCTTCTGCCACGCGCCTGGCGTTGCGCTTTGCTGCTCGCTGGGCACGCTGGCTGCCAGGACTCTTGCGGCTCGGACCCACGCTGGCCACGGTGAAACTCCTGGCCGAACTGGCGGATTGGTGGGGTCAGGTAGAGGAAGTGAGGCGTCTGCGATGCCTGTAAAGGTAGCTCTGATCGTCGGAACCAGGCCAGAAGCGATCAAGATGGTGCCCGTAGTCCTGAAGATGCGCCAGATAACGAACGTCTTCTCCCCTATCCTCATCGCCACAGCCCAGCACCGCGAGATGCTGGATCAGGTTTTGGCGCTCTTTGATCTGCAGCCAGACTACGACCTGGATATTATGCAGCCCGGTCAAAGTCCGTGCGATGTGACATCAGGTGTGCTCACCCGACTCCAACCAGTCCTTCAGGCAGAGTGTCCGGATATTGTAATGGTACAGGGTGATACAACCTCCACCTTCGCCGGGGCACTGACGGCTTTTTACCTTAAGATTCCAGTTGCTCATGTAGAGGCTGGCCTGCGCACATATAACAAACATCACCCTTTTCCGGAAGAGATCAACCGACGTATGGTCTCCGTCCTGGCGGACTGGCACTTTGCACCGACCGAGCAGGCGCGCGTGAACCTCCTGCGCGAGGGAGTCGCCCCAGAACGTGTCTTCGTCACGGGCAATACCGTGGTAGATGCCCTACAGATGATCTTGAGCCGTCCGGCACCTCCGTTGCCAGCGTTCGTGACTCGTCAGAGACAGGGTCAACGCCTGCTCCTGGTCACTGCTCATCGTCGCGAGAACTGGGGGCAGTCCCTGGAACATATCTGCCACGCTCTGCGGGTAATAGGTCAGCGCTTCCCAGAAGTGGTTATTGTTTTCTCCGTTCACCCGAACCCAAATGTTCAGAGAATCGTGCGTCAGGAATTACAGGACGCGCCACGCATCCATCTGCTGGAACCGGTGCCGTATCTGGATTTTGTGCACTTGATGGCCCGCTCTGATCTTATTCTCACAGATTCGGGGGGCGTTCAAGAGGAAGCGCCATCGTTGGGCAAGCCAGTCCTGGTGTTGCGTGAGGTCACTGAACGGCCAGAAGGGGTGGAGGCTGGCGTCCTGAAAGTCATAGGCACAAATGCGGAGCGCATCGTAGCCGAGGTTGCCCGATTGCTTACAGACAGGGCGGCGTACCACGAAATGGCTCAACGTTGCAACCCTTATGGCGATGGACATGCAGCGGAGCGGATTGTGGAGATCTTACAGCGGAGCTGGGGATGCGTGTCGTGATGTTTTCCCACACCTATCTGCCAGCCCATTACCGGGGCAAACTGCGCTGGCTATCCACCGAAGGCGGGGTGAACCTGACCCTAGTCGCTTTGCCAGCCCTGCGGCTGTCTACTGGCGTTCGGCTGATCTTTGAACAGAAGCAGGAACCCTTTGTTGTCCGCTTCCTCCAACCTCTGGCTTTTGCCAACCATAACATCTTGCGCTTCTACGCACCGCATTCGGTGGCTGCCCTGCTACGCGATGTTCGCCCGGATATCGTCCACGCCGAAGCCGAACCTCACAGCCTCATTCTGGGCTTGCTGGCCTTTCTCAAGCGTTTCTTCTCCTATCGACTGGTTGCTTTCACCTGGGAGAACCTCTTCCGGCGAGGACGAGGCCCTCTCCGTTGGGTCGAGCGCTTTGCCTTACGCCGTGTCGACTGGATGATAGGCGGGAATCAGGAAGCAACGGAGGTGGTGCGCTGGCGTGGTTATAAGGGACCGGTCACAGTGATCCCTCAGGTAGGGGTTGACCCCGCTCAGTTCGCAGACCCGCATTCTGACAAGCCAGACGCTGCCGACGATTCGTTCCGCATCGGCTTCGCAGGACGACTTGTGCCGGAGAAGGGAGTTCTGGATCTTTGGGAAGCGTTCCTGCCGCTGGCTAATCGAGCTGTGCTGGTGCTTCTCGGAGAAGGACTGCTGCGAGACACTATCCTCCAGCAGGCCGCGACGGCTGGTATCACCCACCGGGTGGAGATGCCGGGTTATGTGCCTTATGCGCAAATGCCAGCATGGCTGAAAAGCCTGGACGTGCTGGTTCTGCCCTCACGCACCACGACAATCTGGAAGGAGCAATTCGGCCATGTGCTGGTCGAAGCAATGCTGGCCGGTGTTCCGGTGATCGGTTCGAACTCTGGGGCGATCCCTGAGGTGATCGGGAAAGCAGGCCTGCTGTTCCCGGAGGGAGATGTCCCTGCTCTGCGCGAACGGTTGGTTTTTCTGGCTGAGCATCCGGAGGAGCGTCGGCGCCTGGCAGATACAGGGACTCAGCGGGCGTTGCAGCATTTCACCGACGCAGCCATCGCGCGGGCTACATTGCGAGTGTATGAGCAGGTGATGGAGGGGAAATGAGGGTTGCTCTTCTGCGGGATTTTGTAGAAGAGAACTGGCCAAGCATGGAAGTCTATGCTGATCGGCTAGCTCAGGGGCTGCGGAAGATGGCGCCAGGGTTAGAGATCATAGAAGTGCAGGCGCCAGCCTGGTCGTGGCGCGACTGGCATCTGCCTACACCTTATGGGCGCAAAGCGTCGCTGCGAGCACTAGGCTTATACCTCTCGCGCTGGATACGCTACCCGCTCGTGTTACGGGGGATACGGGCAGACGTGCATCACATCCTTGATAACAGCTATGGCCACCTGGCCTTTTTCCTGAACTCTTGGCGGACAGTAGTCACTTCCCATGGAGGTACGTCATTGACGTGGCGGCAATGGAATCCAGAGGGGCCGTCCATGTGGTTGTTCGACCTGGCTTTTCGGGGCATGCTGCGAGCGACTGCAATTATCGCCGTGAGCCAGTATGCCCGGCAGGAGCTTCTGATTGAGACCAACTATCCGCCTGAACAAGTTCACGTGGTTTATCATGGGGTAGATGAACACTTTCGTCCGTCTGCGGACAACGAGCGTTGGCAGGTGCGCCATCGGTATCTGCAGTCCGGGGAAAAGGCATTGCTCCTCCACGTCGGGCACTGTGCGGCGCGGAAGAACGTAGAGGGGTTGCTTCGGGCAGTGGCGCTGCTCCAGCAGAGAGGTGTGTCTGCGCGCTTCCTGCAGGTTGGCGGCATCTTCACATCCGCGCAACACCGTCTGCTGGAAGCATTGGGCATCAAGGGGGCTGTCACCCAGATCCCTCACGTTCCCAATACTGAATTGCCTTCCTTTTACGGTGCTGCGGATGTGTTCGTCTTCCCTTCATTCTATGAAGGTTTCGGCATCCCCCTCATCGAAGCGATGGCCTGTGGGACGCCGATTGTATGCTCGGATTGGGAATTGTTCCACGAGGTGTGCGGGAACGCAGCGTGGTTTGCCGATCCTCATTGCCCCAAAGCCATTGCCGAAGCCATCGTCCGGGTGCTGGAAGATCAGGCTTTAGCCGGTGACCTGCGAGAGCGTGGGCTCCAGCGCGCCCAGGAGTTTAGTTGGACGCGAACTGCCCAGGAGACGCTCAAAGTGTATCGCCAGGTCATCGAGAGTAGAGTATGACGAACATTCCCTTCTGGATGCGGGCGCTACGATGGTACACACTCCGCAGTCTGGTTCAGCGGGGTGCCTATCGTCTGGCCCTCTGGCTGTACCAGCGCCTGTCAGTACCGGATACCGAGGTCACGGTCACGTTAGACCGGACATTACGGATGACGCTTCGCCCACAGTTCTGGGTGGACTATAACATTTACTGCCTGGGCTTATACGAAGCTCCGCTGGCACACTTCTTCATCTGCTCCCTGCAGACAGACAGCGTTGTCCTGGATGTGGGCGCCCATATTGGCCAATACACGTTGCTGGCAGCCAAATACGCGCCAGCAGGTCGCGTGATTGCCCTTGAGCCTCACCCCGAATTGTATCAACGCTTGCAGTCCCACATCCGCCTGAATCGTCTGAGCAATGTTCAGGCGCTGAACCTGGCTGCGGGCCAAATGCCAGGAAGATCTTCTCTGGTATTGTCTGACCAGCCTTCTAACAGCAGATTGCTTCCAACAAATCGATCTGGTGATAACGTGATCGATGTGGAAGTGCTTCCAATAGACCAGATCGTGCGCGAAGCAGCGCTGCCTCGCGTAGATGTCATGAAGATCGATGTAGAAGGCGCAGAAGGTCAGGTGCTTCGAGGGGCACAGGAGACGTTATCCCGATTTCACCCCCTCTTGATTGTTGAACTAGACCGTGAGGGAGAGCGGGCTTTTGGAGACGAGCCAGAAAAGGTCCTGGATTGTCTTCGCAACCTGGGATATGCTTTCTATGCCCTGAGAAGGCGCAGGCTGATGCCTTTAGCTGGATTGCCCGGAGATTATGAGAACGTCATCGGTCTGGTCAACAAAGGGTAGGCGAGGTCAATGATGCGGAGATCTTACCTGGCATACAAGCTTTTCCGCCGCTTATTCCCAAACTTGCTCAAACATCGGCTACGGACATTTAGATGGTTTCGACCGGTGGACGAGATTGCCTGGGAGTTACCTGAGTTTCTGTCAGGGTATCGAATGAAGGGACCTGGGGTGTTCGGCACCTACGTGGAAAAGCCCTATGAGTTCCGAGTTGCTCAGACACTCATTCGCTTAGTCCAACCAGGATGGATATGTGTCGATGTTGGTGCCCACTTGGGCTATTTCACGTTGCTCCTTGCTGATTTGGTCGGAGATAGAGGTCACGTCTTCGCCTTCGAGGCGCACCCTGACAACTGCTATTGGTTGAGAGAGAACATCGCCCTGAACAGATTGATAGCCAGGGTTACCGTAGAAAACCTGGCTGTTTCGTATGGACGCCAGGACTTCGTATACTTGAACGCTCCGGCCTACTACACTTCGGAAAGGAGCATCATGCGAACAAGTCCGGTTCACCGCTCTCTAAGAGTCTGAAGTGTCTCTCTGGATGAATACTTTGCCGAAGAGCCGTGCGTGAATTTGATCAAAATGGACATTGAAGGGGCCGAATACTTAGCGCTTCAGGGGATGCGCCACCTTCTGCAACGAGACCGGCCTGTTTGCCTGGTGGAATTGCACGGTGAAGAGGGACAAAAGGCGATCCGGTTCTTGATCCAAAGCGCTTATGTGTTGACCGATCTGGAGGAACGCACAATCGCCGGGTCTGACTAGCCTTCCCACATTCTGGCCTGGCCGAAAAAAGGGGATTGAGTTGAGATGTGTGGCATCGCAGGACTGTATCTTCCTGAGCGAACCCCAGACCCGGCCCTTCTCCGCCGCCTGGCAGCCACCCTCACCCACCGCGGACCCGACGGCGAGGGCTACTTCACAGAAGGCCCGGTCGGGCTGGCAATGCGTCGCCTGGCCATCATTGACCTGCAAACCGGCGACCAGCCGATGTTCAACGAGGACCGCAGCATTGCCGTCGTTTTCAATGGCGAAATCTACAACTACCAGGAACTACGGACTGAACTCCAGAAGCAGGGGCATCGCTTCACGACCCAATCCGATACTGAGGTGCTGGTTCACGGCTATGAGGAATGGGGAGATGGACTCCCCACTCATCTCAACGGCATGTTCGCCTTCGCCGTGTGGGACATGCGCAGGCAACGGCTGCTCCTAGTCCGAGATCACCTGGGCATCAAACCCCTCTACTATGCGCCTCTGGCGGGTGGCGGTCTGGCTTTCGCCTCCGAAATGAAAGCCCTCTTTCCGGTGGACGGCTGGCAGCGGGACATAGACCCTCTGGCTATGGACTGGTTTCTGGCGACTCGCTACATCCCCGCTCCTCGCTCGATCTATCTGGGCGTCCGCAAACTTCCACCAGCCTGTCGGCTCATCCTTGGCGCGGAAGAGCCGCTGCGAGTCGAACGCTACTGGGATCTCTCCATTGCCCCAGACGAAGCCGACAGCCAGGACTGGCCAGAACGGCTGCGCGCGATCCTCACTGCTGCAGTGCATCGCCAGATGATCGCCGATGTGCCCCTGGGCGCCTTCCTCTCTGGCGGCATTGACTCCAGCATTATCGTCGGTCTGATGTCCCGCGCTTCAGCAGGCCCCGTGCGCACGTTCACCGTCGTTTTTCCTGAGTGGGATGCCCTTGATGAATCAGGCTACGCCCGCCGGGTGACCGAACGCTTCGCCACAGCCCACACCGAGATCGCCGTAGAGGCCGACGTGGCGCGGGAATGGCCCGAACTGGCCCGGCAACTCGATGAGCCGTTCGCCGATCCGGCCACCCTTCCCACCTGGCTTATGGCACGCCAGACCCGCCAGCATGTCACTGTCGTGCTCACCGGCGAAGGGGCTGATGAACTCTTCCAGGGCTACGGATGGTACGGCTGGCCTCGTCCCCTGCCCCTCCCTACTTTCCTGGCCCGCTCCCTTCGCTCTCTGACCCAACAGTTGCTCAGCGGACGCCGCGGACGACACCGCATGCTGGCTCTCCTGTCCCCCGATTTTGGCACCCTCTACGCCGAGAGCATCCTTTCCAGCATTTCCCAGGCTGAGGAGCGGAGGACCTGGTATCGCCCCGACTGGCTGGCTCATCTCGCAGCAATGGCGCCCCAGGCTGACCTGGAAGATATGCTGGTAACTCATCTCCCCCCCTCTAGCAACCGCATACAGGAACTGGACATTAAAGTCTGGCTAGAGGGAGACCCACTGGTCAAGGCCGACCGGGTCACAATGCTGGCCTCGCTGGAGGCCCGAGTGCCCTTCCTGGATCGAGAGGTGGTGGAACTGGCTGCGCGCATTCCTCCCAGCTGGCATCGGCGAAAGGGAATAAGCAAGTGGCTCCTGCGTCGGGCCTTCGCCGACCTCCTCCCGCCAGAAGTGGCCCATCGTCCCAAGCATGCCTTTGAGGTTCCCATTGGGGCATGGCTGCGCAAGCCACTACGACCTTCTCTGGAGCATGCTCTGGCTGATACCTCTCCCCTCTGGCAGTTCCTGCGCCCTGAACCGATCCGAAGAATGGCACATTTGCATCTGGCAGGACGGCGCGACTATGCCCGCGAACTCTGGGCTCTCCTTCACCTGGCTTTCTGGTGGAGGACCTATGGCTGATCCCGTCCTTTTCCTGGACCACGCTCCTGCCCTGGGCGGGGCTGAACAAAGTCTGCTGTTGCTGCTCAAACACCTGGCCCCCTGCTCTCGCTGGCAGCTTCATGTAGCCTGCACGGGCGGGCGCCTGGCGGAGAAAGCGACAGCCCTGGGAGTGTCGGTGCATATTGTGCCCATGCCCCGGCTGCGCCGGTCTATCCGTGCGCCAGTGGACTGGCTGCACGGGGTATGGGACATTACGAGAGTCGCCCGAAAGATTGGTGCGCGTATCCTGATCGCCAACACCGTCCGCGCTGCCCTCTACGCCGCACCCGCTGCACGCATCATCCGTGTCCCCTTTGTCTGGTATATGCGCGACTTCTGGCTTTCCGAATCCAGACCCCAACGTCTATGGGTTGATTGCCTTGGCAAACAACTGCTCTACCGGTCAGCGTTCAGGGTCATTGCGAATTCCGAAGCCACTGCCCGTCATCTTCCCTGCCGGGGAAAAGTAACGGTCATCTACAACGGCGTTGAGGTTGAACACTATGATCCGCACATGGAGGGCCAACCCTTTCGCAAGCACTACGGAATTCCCCAACAGGCGCCGGTCGTGGGCATGGTGGGGCGGCTGCGTCCGTGGAAAGGGCAGGATCGCTTCCTAAAGGTACTGGCCCGCGTGCAAAAGAAGGCACCAGAGGTCTGGGGAATAGTGGTGGGGGGCACACCTTTGGGTGAAGGAGAGACCTATCCGAGGCAACTCCGTCAACTGGCCCATTCCCTGGGGTTGGAACGTTGCCTGATTTTCACCGGCCATCTGGAGGATGTGCGTCCGGCGCTGGCGGCAATGGATGTCTTCGTTCATCCGGGGGACCCGGAACCTTTCGGTCTGGTCAACATAGAGGCAATGGCCATGGGCAAACCTGTGGTCGCTTTCGCCCATGGAGCCTTACCAGAAATCGTAGCCAATGGGGAAACAGGTCTGCTAGTGCATCCGGGGGACGAGCAGGCAATAGCCAGTGCTATCGTCACTCTCCTGGAGAACAGAGAGCTACGCACTAGACTTGGATGCGCGAGTCAACAAAGAGTGCACAGCCGTTTCACAGTGGAAAGAATGGTGAAAGAATTCGAGGCAACTCTCAGAGAGGTGCTCTGCTAATATAAGCCGCGGTTCGCCCATTCACAGAACACTGCGCTACAGACAAAGAGTATGCGCCAGCAAAAGATTCATCGAGGGGTCGCTGCTTGCCAGCGGAACGTTCGGTTGCCAGCGTTGCCATACCGCCCCACCGCCGGTTTATTTCCTTACCCGTTCGTACACGGTGTGCCGCCCGTCCCGTATGACTTCGCGGAAAGCGCCCGATGCGAGCGCCGTGTCGTATAGCCCGTTGCCTGCGGCAAACCGCCCCACCACCAGGTTAGGAAGGGGAGACCGTTGGCGGTTCATACGCAACCGGCGCCTGCCCCAGCAGACTGCGCCGGTTCAGCTCAACGTGCGTCTGATCCGGCGGATAGTGGTACCGGCGGTCGAGCAGGAAGTGCAATTCGCTTTCGTAGGTTTCGATCAAGGCGTCCGGCGGCGTCTGCGTGTTCAGAAATGCAGCCACCCGAACGGCAGCGCGCTCATCGGCGGTGAAATGCTGCCAGTACGATAGCATTGTCAGCGGCGTTGTGGTCGTCGCCAGCAACATCGCCAGCCATGCCTCCATGCTCCACTGCGTCAATCGTCGCGTTCTGAGGAGGGCAACCAGCCCATCGATCACGAATGCCGGGCGAGACCTATTCGTCAGGTCGTACACCAGCGCTGCAGTAAACATGCCCGCAACGAACGTCGCTGGGAAGAGGTACCGCGGCACCCCGACTGATAGCAGGGCAAACCAGGCGAACCAGCTGCCTGCTAGGGCGAGCAGTGCGGTGCGCAGCACGATCCGCGCGCCACGATCATTATCGCTCGCCGGATTGGTTGCTCGCGCATCCTTCAGGAGACGCCAGGCAGCGTACCCCAACCCGATCAGCGTTGGAATCCCGCCGATCAGGATCATCTGGAGAGCAAACAACCGGTTTGATAGATTGGGCACGAACGCGGTCACTTCATAGATGCCGCTGACCAACGTGCCGGGCAGGGTTACGCTCCGCAACCGGCAGCATCACAATCTGCAAAACCCACGGACGCGCCAGGTACGCCAGCGGCGCCCCTCTCGCCACAAGTGCGGCTGCACGCCAGCGATGCATCAGCAGCGCCACGCCTGTTGCGCCCGCCATCGAGACAACCCAGAACGGCAATGTTTGCGCTTTGGCAAGCAACGCAAGCGCCCAGAGCAGCGCCGCTGGCGCGATCCAGAGCGCTCGTCTGCGCACTGCCGTGTCTAGACAGAGATACCTGCCCATCAAGAAAAGGAGCATCGGCATCTCACCCAGCGCCTGTCACCCGGTCAGAAGCGCATTCAACTGCAGATGCGCCGTGAGCAACAGAAGAAGCGCGCCGGACGTTCCCCACGCTACCCGCTGGTCGTAGAGCCGCGCAGCCAGGACGAACATCAGCGCCAGCGCCGCTGCGGCACACATTAGGCTGACAAGACGCCCCTGCCACAATCCCACACCCAGAATCTGAAAACTCAACGCGACGGGCAATGTTACCACCAGCGACGCTTCCAGCCCACCGGGCGCCGGTTGACCGTCGAGCAAGCGACCGTAGTGCCCGCGCTCCACGACATTGCTCGCCACCGAAAGGGTCCATCCCTCGTCCCACCAGAATTCAGGACCCTCCAGGTTCCAGAGACCGATGAGTTGAGTAATGTTGCGGCAGCGATCAGCAACGCCACACGACCGGCGGAGAGCGTGTGCGCCCCGGCTTTGGTTCGGCTGGTTGAGGTCGTGCGGTTCACAGGATGCGCTCATTGTGCCGATTAACCGACGGGTTGCCAGCAATCTGCAAGAGAAATCGCTCCAGGCGACGAGTTTGCTCCTGACGCGACAATCCTGCCGCGACCGACTCCGGCAGGTCGGGAATATCGGCGCCGCGTTCCTTCATATCCAGCCAGCACGCCAGGTGATCGGCGATCTCTGCTGGATCGGATGATACGATCCCTGCCTGTCGTTCCCGGATCAGCGCCGCCGCCACATTGTCCGCCGGTCCGATCGCCAGGATCGGGCGGCGTGCGCCCAGGTACTCGAACAGTTTGCCGGTATACACCCCGCGTTCACGCGGATCGTTCCAGAGGAGCAGCAGCAGCACATCGGCGGCGCGCTGAAGACCTAGCGCCTCCTGATGCGGCACGGCATCCTTCACCTCCAGCACAGAAGCCACACCGTAACGCTGCGCCTCTGCCATAATGGACACCATTCCCTGAACACCCCAGCCATAGAACGCAACCCGCACCTGCCCGGCACGCGCTCCGAGACGCTGTAATGCAGCGAAAAGTGCGACAGCGCTCCGCTTGCCTGGGTATACATTGCCGGTGTACACAATGCGTAGGAATCGATCCGGATGCGATCGTCGCACCGGCGGGTAGTCGGTTGGATCGAAACCGTTCAGCACCACACCTACCGGCATATCGTAGCGCAGGCGAAGCATTTGCGCCAGCGGCTCAGAGACGGTGATGAGACCCGCAGCAGTGCGCAGCGTTCGACGCTCAAGCCATGTTTCCAGCACACGCCGCCACATGGGAAACGTATAGTAGTGATTATCCGTCCAGAGATCGCGCAACTCACCGACCCATGGTACACCATGCCGCTGCCGCAGCGCAGCGGCAATCAGCAGTGAGGTTGGAGGTCCACTGCTGGCAACGATTATATCCGGGCGCCACTCCTTCAATAAACGCTCTCCTTGCGCCCATCCGAATGGAAACCAGCCAATCGCATCATCGGAAATGCCAAAAGGATACGATAGATGTCCAGCAACCGGATTGCCAGATGGTACGGGGATCGCAGCGGTTGCGCGCCGCCAACGAGACCGGCAACGCTGGCGCCTCGACCACGAAAGCGGGTGGCGAGCGTGTGGGGCCAACTGATATCAAGCCAGCGCGTGGCAGAGATGCGCTCCTGCGGAAATTCAACGGGCAGATCGACCGGATATGGGAGTGGTCGAGCCGTTACGACCCGAACGTCGTGCCCAAATTGACGCAGGTATTTTGCCGTCTTCCCGGCGCGAACCGAAGGAATAATGTTGTACGGCGGAAAAAAATAGGATAGCAACAGAATCCGCATTGTTAGTGTCTTTCTGTTATCCTGGACGACGGGCAATGATGACATATGCGCCACACGTTAACTCATCACGGGTATACCCACGCGCAGCAAGTTCGGCTTCGATCTCCGGCGTCAGCAGATGTTCCCCTTCGCGCATGTGACAGTAGTGCCGGAGCACGTCGAAGTGCCTGGCGAACGCTGCGAGATAATCACGAATGCGCCATTCGTTCAGCGGTACGCTGAAGGGCAGTCGCCGTTGCCGCAGATGATCCCACGGCTCGACCCCCGGCGGCACATGGCGGAGCGGCACTTCGGCGAAACTCAGGTTGTGCCCGCCAGATGGCGCAGTGAAGACATGGATCGCCGCCCACACCACGCCACCAGGTTTCAGCACCCGCGCGACTTCCGCAACGACTGCCAGCACGTCAAGGAAGTGCTCAAATGCTGCCACCGACGTCACAAGATCGAAGGTCGCGTCCGGGAACGGCAGGCGCCCGACATCGCCGCAGACCAGTGCATCGGGGCGCATTGCCGACGGCGGCAGGCGCAACCGGTCGGCATAGAGCGCACGCGCAACAGCGTAGGCGCGCCCTTGCCACGAATGTTCTGGGCGATTGACCAGATCGATACCGATCACCCGATGCCCCTGTGCGCGCAGGATCGCGTACTGTGGACGCAGCCGACCATTCGCCAGGTCGAGAATCGTCAGCGCACGCGAGAAATCCACAACACCGGCGAGATCCGCGCGTCGGCTCGCGTCCAGGTCCGCCTCGCCGCGCGAACGGTCGCCGCGCCAGACCTGCCACGCATAGCGGGGATAGTCGAGGAGTTGGGGCATAGCATTATTCACTCCGAAACAATCGCCAGCATTTGATGATCGATGGCATCAGCACGTATTGCACGACAATTCTTCTTTTGTCTCCATTTCAACCAGCGTATCGAACATCCGCGCCAGATTGCCGGTCAGAGCACGTCGATCAAAGCGTTGCACACGCGGATCGACACGGGCAGGCAATTCATCGAAGCGCCAGCGCTCATGAAACCACTCCAGCGCGCGACAGATGCCCTCAACATCATCTGGCGCAACCACAATGCCGGCGTCGAGTTCCTCAATCAACTCTGCCGCTGCCGAGCGACCCGTTAGTGCCAGAACAGGTCGTCCGCTGGCAAGATATTCGAACAGTTTACTGGTGGTGACGCTGGCGGCGCTTGCAGACGTCACTAGCAACAGCACATCGGCGCTGAACTGACGTTGAAGCGCTTCACGATGAGAAAGCGGTCCTTCAACAGTTACGCATCCCTGACAACCGGTTCGGGTCAGCATATCGCGTTCCGATGCACTCAGGCGCCCGACGAAACGCACGTCCAGGTCTGCCAGAATCGGTGATTGCTGCTGATGGAGACGATCCAGCGCTGCAAGAAATCCATTGATAGTTGTTTGACTTCGGCTGTACGCCAGCGAGCCGGTATGGATAATACGCAATCGCTCTCCCTTCACATACGATTGCAATCCGGCAATATCGGCGGAATCATACCCGTTGCTGATGACGGCAATTCTGCCTGCCGTCGCTGGATATCTGCGGCGGAGATCGTCGGCGATCACCCGATTGACGGTCACAATCCGATCCGCGCTGAGCGCAACCGCACGTTCAAGGGCGCGTTCGATGCGCAGGCGCGTCGGTGAGGTGAACATAACTGGGTTTGGCGGCTCAAATGTCCATCCATCACGGAAATCGGCGACCCAGGGCAATCCCGACATCCGCTTCAGCGCCAGCGCTGCAAGATGCGCCGAAGGCGGCGGCGAACTGCTGAAGATGACACCGAAAGCGCCGGAGCACAAGAGCGCTCTGCCACGCAGGACTGCGCCAGGAACCCATCCAATATGGATGTCGGGGATCAAGACGTGTTCCAGCACGCGACTCAGACGACTGTCCGGCGTTATAATCGGCGGCAGTCGATCACCTGAATCTGCGCTTCGTGCGTGATAAATCCAGCGAGCGAGCCAGCGTCCTACATCGAGAATGTCTGGAGCGCGAAAAATCAGACGGGTGTCATCATCGGCGCAGGCGCCGTAACTGGAAGTCGTCAGCACGACTGGACGATATCCGTACTGCGGTAGATAGCGGGCGAACGCTCCAAGCCGACGCGTACCTGGATTCTCGATTGGTGTGTAATAGTAACCAACCATCAGAACCGAGCGTTCTGGACGATGCGTGCGCATTCCTGTCATTGCTTCCTCTGCGCCTGCGTACCATCTGCGGAAGGGTCGCTCAAAATCCATTTCCAGAGATAGAGATAGGCGCGGGCATGCCCTTTGTATCCAAACAATCCTTCAGCGAGTAAGAACGTAATTCCTCGCATCAACCATCCAAACGAGGTCACAATGCGCAGAACACGAGCGTCCTGGTCGGTAAGGTGATGATAGCGACGAAAGTAGCGCAGTGCACTGAAGTATTCGCTCTGTTTTGCCCAGACTTTGACTTTGCTGATCGATTGATCCCCGATATGCGTAATAGTCGCCTCTGCGACATACCCCACCTGCCAGCCATAACATGCCATGCGATGACACCATTCAATATCTTCGTAGTAGAAATCGACCGCTTCATCGAAAAGCCCGGTCTGCTCAAAAGCCGTCCGCCGCACCAGCATACATGCGCCGCTGATGCACGGCGCCAGACCACTCCGCCGACGCGCGACGCTCATCTGCTGATACAACAGCCATAGTCGTCCTATTGGAAAACCAGGATCAGCGATCGATTGCGTCAGGAGATACTCCCGAGGCGTCAGAACTGGACGTGCACAAACTGCCTGCACCAGGCCATCGCGCCCGATCATACGCGGACCCACCATCCCATATGATGGGGTTTCGATCATGGCGTTCAGTAGTGCTGTCAAAGCGCCGGGATGCACGAGCGTATCATTGTTGAGCACCAGGACAAATACTCCGCTCGTCTGTCGAATGCCAAGATTGTAATTCCGGGAAAATCCCTGACGTGCCGGAGACACGATAATCTTCACCGAAGGAAAGCGTTCGCGCACCTGCACTACGCATTCATCGCGTGACCGATTATCGACCAAAATGATTTCGTGTTCTGGGAGAGCATCAACGAGCCGGGCAAGCGTTGCAAGATCAGGCGGATATGCGAAAAGTGATTCTAGGCAACGCAGCGTATCGGCGCATCCGTCACTGTTAACGATAACGGTTGACAGGAGTGGTCTCATTGTGCATTGCTCATCATTCTCAGTCCGACGGATAGAGCATGCCGCGCACACCACGCCAGTAGAGCGCCAGCGCGCGATCAAGCAGCATTTTTGCCAGACGCATCGCTGGCGAACGTATCACCGCTGGTGAAATGGTCAGGGGGTCGGCGCACAGCAATTGCCCATCACATACCTGACGTGTTTGCTGGATGATAGTTCGCTTGAGGATTGTCTCTTTCCGATGTTCCCACAACCAGCGCAGTGCGTCGCTGTATGCACTGTGCAATCCCATACGTCGTAGCGTAAGCAAGGTCAATGCTTCGACCAGGATAAGCGCTGGAAGAATGGCAAGAATCGTGCGCAACTGGTAGTTCTTGCATACCGACAGCAATCGGTTCCGGGTATGAAAGAAGGGGCGTCTGCGGGGGTATGCTCCACTGCCGCGAACCGAAAATTCCGCCGATCCTTCGCCATGACGAACAACGGAGCATGGATGGTACCAGCATGTCCATCCACGCATACGCGCACGATAGCAGTAATCAAACTCTTCGTGATATACAAAGAAATCCGGATCGCATCCGCCGATGGTCAGAAACTTGTTGCGATCAAATAAAACCGAAGTTGAATCAATCGCTCCTACTTCACGTGGCGCCATACACGCTGTCTCCTGAACCGGCGTCCACATCTCGTAGACGTTGAGATGTCCACAAAAATGGAGACTTCCGCCTGCTGATTGCACGTGCGAGCCGTCCATTGTCAGTACACGCGACGCAACTGCAAAAGTCGTCTTTGGGTTGCGCAGATAATGTTCAACCAGCGGGTAGAGCCAGTCTGCCTCAACGACAACATCCGGTCCCGTTGCGCATACCAGCGATGACTGCGCGTATCGCATCGCCTGATTGAGTGCGGCAGAGTATCCGACATTGCACTGGTTCGAGATGACGGTTACTTCGGGAAAAGAGCGGAGAATTGCAAGCGAATCATCAGTGGATGCATTGTCGACCACAATGATGCTGGCAATAGGGTATGTGCTGCTACGCAGTGAGTTGAGATATCCTGGAAGATAACGACTATGATTGTAGTTTACCGTTACTACATCGACTGCAGGTAGTGTCATTGGATTCCCTGCTAGAATCAATATGTGGCACTGTAACGTTCCCCCCACACTCCGAACAAGAGCAACGCCCACAGGCGCTTCCCATGGTTGATCCGACCGCTGTCGTGCTCGGTCAGCAAGCGGGCAATCGCCTCAGGACGGAACCATCCGTGCAGCACGGGATTGTCCAGCAGTCGCTCACGTGCCCATGCGCGCAACTCGCCGCGCAACCATTGCCCCACCGGGACGCTGAATCCCTGTTTGCCGCGCGCTGCAATAACGGGCGGCAGCTTGTCGCCGAAAGCGGCTTTGAGCAACCATTTTGTTTGCCTGCCGCGCACCTTGAAGCGCTCCGGCAGCCGCGCCGTCCATTCGACCCACCAGTCATCAAGAAATGGTGCACGCACCTCAACGGCATGCGCCATGCTCATGCGATCAGTCTTCGGCAGCAGATCGCCCGCCAGATAGGTGACATGATCGGCGTAGAGCGTCCGGTCCAGACGATTTGCAGCATGCGCCTCGTCGTAGGCGGCGGCGATGATATCCGCCGTATCGATATGCGCAAATGTATCACGCCATCGCTCGGTGTACAGCGCAAGTTTTGCATCATGGCTGAAGTACGATCCCCAGCGCACCAGCGACGCTTTGGGGTTCGTCGCCGACCACTGCGCCAGGCGTTTCAGTCCGGTAATGGGGCTGCGATCCTCCGGTATCCACGCCGGATCGGGCAGTATGCCGACCGCTGCTGGCACGGCTCGCCGGGTGATCCACGCTGGCAGCGCTGCGTATGGTTGCAACAGCCCATCGAGTGCGTAGCGCTGATACCCTGCCAGCGTCTCATCGCCGCCATCGCCGCACAGCGCCACAGTCACATGCTTCCGCGTCTGACGCGACAACTCAAACAATGGCAATGCCGCCGGGTCTGCCAGCGGTTCGTCACAGGCGTCGATCACTGCTTCAATCGTTGCTGTCAGATCGGCGGGACGGAAGATGAACTCGTGATGGTCGGTCGCATACCGTTCGGCGACGGCGCGCGCGTACTGCGTCTCAGAGAAGCGCGGCTCACTGAAGCCGATCGAGAAGGTTTTGACCGGCACGCTCGTCTGTTCTGCCATCAGCGCCACGATGATCGATGAGTCGATGCCGCCGCTCAGAAAGGCGCCCAGCGGCACTTCGGCGATCAGGCGCCGGGCAACCGCTTCGCGGAGCAGGATGCGCGCCTGCTCAACCGCTTCGCCGTCGCTCAAATGAAGTTTCGGCTCGAAGTCGAGTTGCCACCAGCGTTCGATGCGCGGCGGGTGATTGGCTTCAAAGACCAGTTTGTGCGCAGCCGGCAACTGAAAGATTCCGGCAAACATGGTCAGCGGGTCTGGCGTGTACTGGAGCGTCAGGTAGTGATGCAGCGCCAGCGGCTCGACCCGTCGCTCGACCCAGGGGGCAGTCAGGATGCATTTCGCTTCCGACCCCCACAGCAATCCGTGCGCTGGATGATGCCACCAGTAGAGCGGCTTCTTCCCCATGCGGTCGCGCGCCAGCAGTAATCGCCGCCGCCGTCGATCCCAGATCGCGCACGCAAACATGCCGTTGAAGCGCAGCAGCGCATCATCACCCCACTCTTCGTAGCCGTGAACGATAA
>Ga0272447_1000726_pt1 | contig 23213 bp, 20 predicted proteins | sample YNPCB0133_FD_194589 | JGI IMG/M metagenome (GOLD analysis project Ga0272447, IMG submission 194589) | Hot spring microbial mat communities from Yellowstone National Park, WY, United States - YNP-CB-013-3 | ecosystem: Environmental > Aquatic > Thermal springs > Hot (42-90C) > Sediment | place... | reverse complement strand
GGTCGGCGTTCTCCTGGTTGATCTCGCCCACCACAAAGGCTGGAATCACCTTGTGCACAGGATCAAAACTCATCCAGACCCAACAGTCGCCATATTCGGTCTGGAGCTGTTCAAAGGCGGTACAGTGCGCCTCTTTTTTTGAACAAAGCTCCAGAACTCATCCAGTTGCGCTTCTTCAAAATGCAGATTGACCATCAGGTAGCGGGAGACGGCTTCTACGTGCTGGGAGGCGGTGTCCAACCATTGGGCCACGGTGTCTTTATCCACCCCTTTGATGCGGGCCGTGGCCCGAATCCCATTCCCTTCTGCCAGGCAGGCAATCACGTCGTAGAAGGTCTCCTCGCTGGCTTTCAGGCCAAACAAGGGGGTACCTCGCCGCGCCGAGAAGGTGCGGCCGCACACTTTGCATCTCAAGAGTTGGGTGTTCGCTTTGCCGTAATGGCCGGCACCTACAATCCGGTTGTCGGGCCCCCCTTTACCGTAATTGGGGCAGTCGGTATGGGGACAAAAGTACATACTGGTGTCTATCTGTTTCTTGCGGCCCGTTGGGAACCTCCTCACTCTATATTCGGTCCACAATTATAGGGCCAGTTGAGACAGTGGTCAAGGGACACCAGGGAAACGTGAAGCGTGAACCGTTCATCGCCCCACTCCCTCCCGCTGCCGGTAGGCCACCACGCCGAGAATGAGCAGTCCGCTCAGCGCCAGCCCATAGGATGGGCAGGGCACTTGCCTGGGCGGGCGCGCCGCCGACCCGCTGCTCCAGCGCCGCCAGGCGGGCTTCCAGATGGTCAATCTGCGCCTGCTGGCGGCATTCGGGGCCTCCAGCGCTGCGACCTGCTTCTCCAGTTCAGCGATACGGGCGTCCTTCTCCTGGACCAGGCCGTACAGCCCCTGGATGGCGGCCAGCGCCACCCCGTTGGCGTCCAGGGAGTGATATAATCCGCCCTTGACTTTTTCCGCCGCGATGCTATAATTAGCCCTTGCTACGTACAACCGATATTCTATCCCGCCGCTTGGTTCGCTCGTACCAACTCTATCCTTATCCGGAGGTGAAAGATGAGACGAAACTGGGCGGTTATTTTTTTGCTGGTTTCCCTGATTGCCTTGACCGGGCCGATCCCGGCCCGCGCTCAGGAAGGGCAGGGCCTGCTTCTCTTCTCCGATTACCCGGCCCGGGTCGCCGAACTGGGGGAGACAGTCACGTTTAACCTCACCCTTCGGCTCACCGCTTCCACTCCCCAGACCGTCTATCTGGACGTGCAGGGGCTCCCCGAGGGCTGGGAGGCCACCTTCCGGGGCGGCGGCAACGTCGTGCGTGCCGTCTTCGTGGAACCGGGGAAGGACGCGACCGTCAGCCTGCGGGTGGTGGTGCCGGAGAACGCCCCCGGCGATACCTACCGCTGGACGGTGGTGGCCCGCGGGGAGGGAGCGTCGGCCCAATTCCCCCTGGAAGTGACCGTGGCGGCCAAACTGCCGCCCCGCCTCAGTCTCTCTGTGGACCTGCCCACTCTGCGGGGGTCTGCCACCACGACTTTCCGCTACGACGCGAATCTGAAAAACGAGGGGGACGAAGAGACCACCGTCAACCTGCAGGCCAGCGCACCCCAGGGCTTCCTGGTCTCCTTCCGCTATATAGGCCAGGAGGTGACCAGTCTGCCCGTGGGGGCCAACGAGTCCAAGCGGATCAGCATTGAGGCCCGGCCGTATGCCCAGATTCCGGCGGGGACCTATCCCATTGAGGTCGTCGCGCTGGGCGGCGAGAGCGAGGCCCGGGTCTCCCTGGTGGCGGAGGTGACCGGGCAACCGGACCTGATCATCCGGACGCCCGATGAACGGCTCTCCACTCAGGTCTACACCGGCCGCGAGACACCGGTCCAACTGGTGGTCCAGAATAACGGCTCCGCGCCGGCCCTCAACGTGGAACTCTCCGCCAGCGCGCCCTCCGGATGGTCGGTCCGCTTTGAGCCCGAACGGGTTCTGGAAATCCCCGTCGGCCAGCGGGTGGAGATTACCATGCACGTCAAGCCTGCCGATAAGGCTGTGGCGGGCGACTATATGCTGACCGTCCGGGCCCGGCCCCAGGACGGCGGCTACGAGTCGGCGGACTTCCGCATCACCGTGCTCACCTCCACCCTCTGGGGTGTGGTGGGGATTCTTCTCATCGCCGTGGCCGTGGCGGTGGTGGGCTGGGCCGTGATGCGCTTCGGACGCCGGTAAAGGGACAAAGAAACGGCCGGCCGGGTCTTCCAACCTGGCCGGTCCTCACCTCTCTCAAGGAGGGCCTATGGACGCACCGGTCATCCAGACACAGGAACTGACCAAGCGCTACGGCGATTTCGTCGCCGTGGACCGTCTGAACCTGGTGGTGGAGCCGGGCGAGGTCTTCGGCCTTCTGGGGCCCAACGGCTCGGGCAAAACGACGACCATCCTGATGCTCCTGGGGCTGACGGAGCCCACCTCCGGGACGGTGCGGGTGATGGGGCTGGACCCCGCCCGGCAACCGCTCAGCGTTAAGGCCCGGGTCGGCTACATCCCCGACCAGGTGGGCTTCTACGATGACCTTACCGCCCGGGAGAACCTGATCTACATCGCCAAACTGAACGGCATCCCCCGGGCCGAAGCGTACCGCCGGATAGACGAAGCGCTGGAGCGGATGGGCCTGACGGAAGTGGCGGACCGTCCGGTAGGCACCTACTCCCGGGGGATGCGCCAGCGGCTGGGGGTGGCGGAGGTGCTCATCAAGCGCCCCGCGCTCATCATCATGGACGAGCCGACGCTGGGGCTGGACCCGGAGGCAGCGCGGGAGTTCCTGAAGACTATCCGCGCCCTGAAGGCGCAGGGGATTACCGTCCTGGTGGCCTCTCACCTTCTCCACCAGGTCCAGGCCGTCTGTGACCGGGTGGGGCTATTCCATCGCGGGCGAATGGTTCTGGAGGGGACGGTGGAGGAACTGGCCCGGCGGGTCCTGGGCGGCGGCTATCGGGTGCACGTGGAGGCGACAGGGCCAGCATCGGCCATTCTGGAGGCCCTCCGTCGCCTGCCCGATGCCACAAAAGCGGCCCAGGCAGGGCCGGAAACGTACATGGTGGAAGGTCGTCGGGACCTGCGGGGCGAGGCGGCCCGCGCCGTCGTGGAGGCCGGCGGGTCCCTGCGCGCGCTCCAGTTAGAAGAACCCAGCCTGGACGACGTCTATGCCCGATACTTCCAGGAGGTGGAGCATGGCCGCGAAGGTTGAGACTGGACGGCTCCCCCGGGAAGGCTCGCCGTGGACCGGGCTCTGGGCAGTGGTGGCCAAAGAGATGGCCGACTATCTCACCGGCGTCCGGATGCAGATTCTGGAGGCGCTGATTGTGTTGACGGCCGCCGGTACCGTCTTCGCGGCGGCAGAGAACCTGCGCACCACTGTCGGCCAGGACCGTTTCCTCTTCCTGCGACTGTTCACCGTCCAGCAGGACCCGCTACCGGCCTTCATTGGATTCCTGGCCTTCCTGGTGCCGCTCATCGCCATCGCGCTGGCCTTTGACACGGTCAACGGGGAGTTCAACCGGCGGACCCTCTCCCGCGTGCTGGCCCAGCCCATCTACCGGGACGCGCTGCTCTTCGGCAAGTTCCTGGCGGGCCTCTTCACCCTGACCCTGGCGCTGACGGCCATCTGGCTCCTGGTCTTCGGGTTGGGGCTGGTACGGCTGGGGGTCCCGCCGGGCGGCGAGGAGGTGGCCCGCAGTCTCCTCTTCCTGGTGGCGACCATTTTCTACGGCGGCGTCTGGATGGCGATGGCGCTCCTCTTCTCGGTCCGCTTCCGGCAGCCGGCCACGGCCGCGCTGGCGGCCATCGCCGTCTGGCTCTTCTTCACCGTGTTCTGGGGGATGATCGCTCAGGGGCTCGCGCAGGTGCTGGCGCCGGTCCGGTACGGGCTGGTGGCAGAGGTGCTGGCCCAGGACCAGGTGGCCAGGGCGCTGGCCCGCGTCTCGCCCATCGCCCTCTACAACGAGATCGCGATGGCGCTGCTGTATCCATCGCTGCGGGCCTTCGGACTGCTGGCGGTGCTGATGCAGTTCCAGGAGGGGGTGATTCTGGGGGCCCCGTTGCCGCTGCGCCAGAGTCTGCTGCTGATCTGGCCGCAGATGACGGGGCTCATCGCCGCGACGGTTCTCCTGTTCGCGGTCAGTTACATCCTCTTCCAGCGGCAGGAAATCCGCGCATAACCGGGGTTGAGTTGTATGGCGGCGGCTTCGCCGCCGCCATACAACTCTTTTTCTACGGCGATTCGGCCCGCAGGGCAAGCCCCTGCGGGCCGATGATTTCCAGCGTCCACGGCCCGCTCCCCGACCCGCCGACGGCGCGGAAGGGGCGGCCCGGACCGGTCTCGGCGGACCAGCGGGCCGCCTCTTCGTTCCCTCGCCGGAGCACCACCGTCACGGCCATCGGCCGGACCGTCTCCACGGCCACTTCGGCTCCCTTTCCCAGCGGGGTCACCCGCGCGGCCCCTTCGGCGTTCGCCCAGGTATATCCCCCCATCCCACTGACCGCGTACCAGTACTCGGTCCAACTGACGCTCCGGCCCGGCCCCAGCGAGGCATAGTCCCAGAACGTGGCCGTCAGCCCGCCCCAGAGTTCAAAGTACCGGCTCCCGTCATCGGTCCACAGGTTCGGCGGCAGGTCCCCCAGGCAGAAGATTTTCACTCCCCGAATGGAGGACGGGGCCACCCGCACCATCCCCTGGTCGGCCTGCAGGTCGTACGCGCCGGCGAAGCCCGCCCCCGCCGCCTGGGGCACGAAAACTCCCAGGTACGAACGCCATTCCCCGTAGCGGCGGAAGTCCCGCCCGTTGTGAACCGGCCATGCCATCCGCCCGCCCGGGCCGGGCAGTGAACCATCCCCGGTGGAGTGGAGGATGACCTCGGAGACCGGCAGGACGAAGGTCAGGTCGGCGGAGGGGGTGTTGAAGTCGGAGAGGGTCAGCATCGCGTTGGCCCAGAACTGGAAAGACCGGGATTCGGCCGTGGGATTGGAAATGCGCGGGGAGACCGCGATGCGATTGGTGCCCCGCTCCAGCCGCACCGTCACCTCTACCACCAGCCCGCTCCGGTCGTCCACTCCCCGCAGGTAGACCCCATCGCCCAGCAGCCGGTACTCCCACGGGCGGTACTCTATCAGCCCGTGCTCCTCGGTGGGGAAGGCCCACTCCATCCCGCCGGTGGCCAGCCACCAGCCCCGGTAGCCCCAGCGGGTGGGTTTAACCACGGGATTGGCGTAGAAGAGTTGTCGGCCCGTCGTCCGGTCGGTCCAGCGAAGGATGCGGCCCCCCAGGTCGGGGAGCACCACCAACTGGACGTAGTCGTTCTGGATGAAGACGGCGCGGTAGACGCGGGGAGCGGGTCCGCCCACAGCCCCGAAGTCCAGCCGGGGGTGGGGATAGACGGGGTCATTGGGGGCGGTGGGAACCAGTGCGCGCTCCCAGTCATAGGCGTTCAGCGTGACCGTCCCCTCCCAGACGGCGACCGGGCTGGAGGGGGGAGCAGTCGGAGGCGGCGGGACGGGGGTCGGGGAGGGCGGGGCGGGTATTGCCGGAGGCGAGGTAGGAGAGGTTGCGGGTGTCCTCATTGGGACGGGGGGCGGGAGTGAGGACGGGGTGGGGGAGGGCATTTCTGCTGTCGCCGTGGGTGGTTCGGTGGGGACGGAAGTGGGATGGAGGGCCGTTGGGGTGCGGGTGGGCTCCCGGGCCGTCGGAGACGCGACGGGAGGCGTTTCGGGTGCCATCTGCGGCCGCGCGGGCGGGACGAGCCCGGGTATCTGGCACGCGATGGCGGCGATCAGGAGAAAGGCCAGGGCGCAGGGTACAGGTCGCAGGGTCGCAGGGCGCATGTCGCAGGTCGCAGGGCGCATGTCGCAGGTCGCAGGGCGCAGGGCGCAGGGTCGCAGGTCGCAGGTCGCAGGGCGCAGGGTCGCAGGTCGCAGGTCGCAGGGCGCAGGGTCGCAGGGTCAGCCCTTAGCCGTCAGCCGTCAGTGGTCAGTGGTCTGTGGTCTGTCGTCTGTCGTCCGTGGCCTATCCCCCGCAGGGGCGGCCGCCGGAATCCAGGTAGATGACCACTTCCAGCCGGGTGCCCACGCCGACGGTGGACTCCAGGTGCATCTCGTCGGCGCAACTCTGGATGTTGGGGAGGCCCATACCGGCGCCAAACCCCATCTCCCGCACCCAGTCCGGGGCGGTGGAGAAGCCCGGCTCCATCGCCCTCTGGATGTCCGGGATGCCCGGTCCATCGTCCACTGCCTGCAGGTACACCTTTTCGGGATCCACCTCGGCAATCAGTTCCCCGCCGTCGGTGTAGATGACGATGTTCATCTCCGCCTCGTAGGCGGCGATGGCGACCCGGCGGACGATGCGAGGATGAATGCCCAGACGGGAGAGGGTCTTTTTCAACCGACTGGACGCCTCGCCCGCGCGCTCAAAGTCCCCGCCGGGTACCTGGTAGCGGAAGCGAAGGGTCACCTGGTCGGCCAGAATGTCCTCAAAGATGTGGCTGGCGCGGTAGCGGCGGATCTCCTCCTCGTGGTACTCCACTTCCAGTTGGCGCAGGAGGGTCCGGACGATGTCCCCCTGGACGAGAATTCCCACCAGGTCCCCCTGCCGGTTGATGACGGGGAAGCGGCCGTAGCCCAGGCTGGCGAACTTGCCGACGGCGTGGACCAGAGGCTCGTCGTCGTAGAGGGTCACCGGGCGGGGGGTCATCTTCTCGCCGACGGTGGCGCCCAGTTCACCCGCGGCCAGGGCCTTGATCAGGTCCTCTATGCTGATGATGCCCACCATCTGCCCGCCCTCCACGACAGGCGTGCCGGAGATGCGGTTGGCGCGCAGGACCTCCCGGAATTCCGCCATCGTGGTCTGCGGGGTGACGGTGATGACCGGGGTGGTCATCGCGTCCCGCACCCGCAGTTCGTAGACCAGTTCCTGGAGCCGGGTGACTTCCCGTTTCCGTTCCTGAAAGGTGGAGGGGGTGCTCACGGAATTACTCTTCGCCGAAGAATTCCCGCCAGCGTTTCAGGCTGCTTTCAAAGAGGCCGCAACTGGGGAGCCCGGCCTTGTAGAGCCGGCCACAGGTTTCAAACATGGTGTACTTGGAGGCCAGCAGGGCGATGCCTTTCTCTTCCGCCAGCGCGATGGTCTCCGGCGGGGGGATTTTCCCCCGCACGAAGACAATGGCCTGGATTCCGGCCATCTCCGCTGTCCGCACTACCTGCGGGTTGGTCAGGCCGGACATCAGCAGGGTCCCCTCGTGGGTAAAGGCCAGGACATCGCTCATCAAGTCGGCCCCGCACCCCATTCTGACTTCCAGGTCCAGGTCGGTGTTGCGGGTGAGGACTTTGCCGTCAATCAGTTGGAGGACTTCCCGGAGTTTCATCGCGACCCTTCCCTCTGCAGTGGTCTGGTGAGTTCGGTGTAAGGTAACTATTCAGGCTTCCTCACCCCACCCCCGCCGCCTACGGCGGCAGCGGCGAAGCCGCTGGGGGAGGGGTGAGGCTGAATAGTTACGGTGTAAGTATAACACAGGTTCACCAAAATACCAACTGGGTGAGGTGTGTCCCACAATTGTAGGACAACTGCTCGCAGTTGTCCTACAAAATTGTAGGGCAACCGTGAGCAGTTGTCCTGCCGGTTGACGGATGAACCGGGTTGTGGTATCCTTCCCCGCAGGAGGAAAGATTTATGGAGTCCGGAAAAATCCGCTGGGGCTGGGTGGTGGCGACCGGAGGAATTGCCCTGCTGATGCTGGTCCTCGTCATCGGGATGCTCAGCCGGGAGGCCCCTCTGGTGTCCCCTCCTGCTCCTTCGGCCACCCCATCCCCCGCCGACCCCCCGGTGGCCATGGTGGAGGGCCGGATCATCGGGCGGAACTTCTGGGCGGAGGCCGTCCTGCTGGATTGGGCGATGAGCCGCCTGGCGGGCGTCCCGGCCCCATCTCCGGAGGAGACGCTGGAGCGGCTGATCAACGAGGTCCTGGTCCTGCGCGCCGCGCCGCCCCCATCCCAGCCGACCCGGGAGGAGGTGGAGGCGCAGATCGCGGCCCTGGAAATAGCCTGGGGGGTCACGGACGAGCAGGTGACCGCCGCGCTGAGCCAGGCTGGATTGGGGCGGGACTCCCTGGAGCGGGCCGTCGCCCGTCTCCTGATGGTCCAGCGGGCCCAGGCAGCGCTGGAGAGCGGGGGGACTCCGATAGCGGAGTGGCTGGCGCGGGAGCGGGCCCGGGCGCGAGTGGTGATCTACCGGGAGCAGATGCGGGTGTCGTTCCGGTTCCCCACCCCGACGGTCGCCTCCGCGCCTGCAGTCACCCCTACCCCTGAACCGGCCCGGGCGCCCGATTTCACCCTGGAACGGGCAGGCGGCGGTACCCTGACCCTCTCCGACTACCTGGCCCGGGGGCCGGTCGTCCTGATCTTCTTCCAGCGGTGTGCCTGAGGGCCGGATTTGGCGCAACTCGTGGAGTTGCGGGACCGCTACGGGGAGTTCCAGGCCCGGGGGGCCGAGGTCATCGCTCTGGCAGTGGCCGGGCGGGAGGCGGTGGAGGGGATGTGGGCGTCCATCGGCGCTCCGTTCCCCTTGCTGGCCGACCCGAACCATCGGGCCGCTGAGGCGTACGGGGTGTACAATCTCTTCGGGGACGGGCTGGCCGCCCCAGCAGTCTTCGTCCTGAAAGACGGCGCCATCCGCTGGTCCTATGTGGGCCAGAGCCCCACCGACCGCCCTCCGGTAGCGGAGATTCTGGGCCATCTGGAATGAGGAATCTGCTGGTAATCTGCGGGATTTGCGGTATAATAACTCTGACAGGAGTCGTATGAATGGGAGGTTAACGTGAATTCGCGGTTTCGAGGCAGCACGTTCATTACACTGCTGTTGCTGGCGGCGGTCTTCTTCCTGACCTACAACCTCCTCCACCGTCCCCCCATGCCGGACCTGGTGCCCATCAGCCGGGTGGCGGCGGAGGTGCAGGCCGGGCGAGTTTCGCGCATCACGGTCACCGGAAATCGGCTGGAAGTGCACCTGGAGACCGGGCAGCAACTCCGTTCGTTGAAAGAGGGCAATTCCACCCTCGCCGAGCAGTTAAAAGCCCTGGGCGTCTCCAACGAGAAACTCTCTCAGGTGCAGATAGAGGTCACTGAGACGCCGGATTGGACCGCGCTCTTCAGCACTGGCGGGACCATCCTGGTGATGATTATTTTCCTGATCGCGGCCCTCTTCTTCCTGCGGCAGTTCCAGGGCGTCAACAACCAGGCCCTCTCCTTCGGCAAGAGCCGGGCCCGGCTCTACACCAGCGACAAGCCGTCGGTGACCTTTGACGACGTCGCCGGGGTGGATGAGGCGAAGGAGGAACTGCGGGAGGTGGTGGAATTCCTCAAGGAGCCCCAGAAGTTCATCCAGGTCGGCGCGCGCATCCCCAAAGGGGTGCTGCTGATGGGCGCTCCGGGCACGGGCAAGACGCTGCTGGCCAAAGCGGTCGCCGGGGAAGCGGGTGTCCCCTTCTTCAGTATGTCCGGCTCCGAGTTTGTGGAGATGTTCGTCGGCGTCGGCGCCAGCCGGGTGCGGGACCTCTTTGATCAGGCCAAACGCCATTCCCCCTGCATCATCTTCCTGGACGAGATTGACGCGGTGGGGCGCCACCGGGGTGCCGGTCTGGGCGGCTCCCATGACGAGCGAGAGCAGACCCTGAACCAGATTCTGGTGGAGATGGACGGGTTTGACACCGACACCAACGTCATTGTCATGGCGGCGACCAACCGCCCTGATATTCTGGACCCGGCGCTGCTGCGGCCGGGCCGGTTTGACCGCCGGGTGGTGCTGGACCGGCCCGACATGCGGGGGCGCGAGGCCATTCTGAAGGTCCATACCCGGGGCAAGCCGCTGGCGGATGACGTGGACCTGGCCGCGCTGGCCAAGGCCACCCCTGGCTTTGTCGGCGCGGACCTGGCCAATCTGGTGAACGAGGCGGCCATTCTGGCGGCCCGCCGGAACAAGCGGGCCATCGGTATGGCCGAGTTCAAGGAGGCCATAGAGCGGGTCATCGCCGGGCCGGAGCGCAAGAGCCGCCTCCTCTCCGAGGAGGAGCGCCGCATCATCGCCTACCACGAGGCCGGACATGCACTGGTAGCCCACTACCTGCCCAAATGCGACCCGGTGCAGAAGGTCTCCATTGTCGCCCGGGGGATGGCGGCAGGCTACACGATTTCCCTGCCCGAAGAGGACCGCACCGTCATCAGCCGCTCCAAGTTTGAGGACCAGTTGGCCTTCGCCCTGGGCGGCCGGGCGGCAGAGGAACTGGTCTTCGGCGAGGCGACCACCGGCGCCGCCAACGATCTGGAGCAGGTGACGGAAATGGCCCGCGCGATGGTCACCCGCTACGGGATGAGCGAAAAACTGGGCCCGATGACCTTCGGTCAGAAAGAGGAACTGGTCTTCCTGGGCAAGGAAATCGGGGAACAGCGGGATTACAGCGAGGCCGTCGCTCAGCAGATAGACGAAGAGGTGCGGCAGATTATCCATACCGCCTACCGGCGGGCCCGGCAGGTGCTGGAGGAGCACCGGGACCAACTGGACGCGGTCGCTCAGCGGCTGCTGGAGGTGGAGACCCTGGAGGCGGAAGAGTTCGTCGCCGTTCTGGAAGGACGCCCTCTGCCCGAGAAGGGAGACAGGGGCACACCCTCTCCAGCGACTCGAGAGAAAGCGGAGAAACCATCTCCGGCCCGGCGAGGACGGGCGCTGGAGATGCCCCCGCGTCCGGCGCCGGTGCGGTAGCGTACCTGACCCGAATGCCCAGGTTGCCCTGGATCATCCAGGCCTGCAGGCGGCGCGGGCCGCTGCCGGATAGTGCTGTATCAACACTTGATGCGCTCAGGCAACTGTTGGCCCCCTTCACCCCCTTTATCCCCGAGAGAGGGATAAAAAGGGGATTTTGCGGTAGGCGGCTTCGCCGCCTACCGCAAAATCCCCTTACTTCCCCTCTCCTCTCCCGCCGCTGAAAGCGAGCGGGAGAGGAGCACGAATGATTCAGAAACATCGTATGAACTTGGAGCTGGGGGAGGGGTGAGGGTACAGCCTCCTGCGGCGAGCAAAGTGCGGATTTTGCCTTAAAGCGAAAAAAGGCCGAACTTGAGGGGAAGGGATGCCGAGAGGGTCACTGCTCCAGGTTTGAACCAGCAACTGCCCGCAATAGAAACGGGCTCTTTAACATCCGTTATCCGATGGAAGAAAGGGGGGGCTATGGCAGCGCAAGAAGTGCTGGCGGACATCCGTCATCTCAGCGGCGAGGTGTATTACCCTTCTCCCGAGGTCCTTGAGCGGGCCTACATTAAAAACTACAGAGAGGTCTATCAGCACGCGACCCAGGCCATTGAGGCCTTCTGGGCCGAGCGCGCGGGCGAACTGGAGTGGTTCCGAAAATGGGACCGCATCCTGGACGACAGCGAGCGGCCCTTCTACAAGTGGTATGTAGGCGGTAAAATCAACATCTGCTACAACGCCGTGGACCGCCACATGAAGACCTGGCGCAAGAACAAGGTGGCTCTCTACTGGGAGTCGGAGACCGGCGAGCGCCGGGTGCTGAGTTACTACGACCTCTATCGGGAGGTCAACCGCTTTGCCAATGCCCTGAAGGCTCTGGGGGTGCGCAAAGGCGATCGGGTGACCATCTACATGCCCCGCATCCCGGAACTCCCCATTGCCATGCTGGCCTGTGCCCGCATCGGGGCGATCCACAGCGTGGTCTTCGCGGGCTTCTCGGTAGAGGCCCTCCATACCCGCATTGAAGACTCCAAATCCCGCCTGGTGATTACCGCCGACGGCGGCTGCTTCAACGGGCGCATCGTGGAAACCAAGCGCACAGTGGACGAGGCGGTCCGGCGTGCCCCCTCCGTGGAGCACGTCCTGGTGGTTCGCCGTACCTGTCACGAGGTGCCGATGGAGCCCGGGCGGGACTATTTCTACGATGAACTGGCGCGACTCCCCTTCGCCCAGGGCGAATGCCCGGTGGAGGACACCGACGCGGAAGACCCCCTTTACATCCTCTACACCTCCGGTACCACTGGCGTTCCCAAAGGCCAGGTCCATGTGCATGGCGGCTACGCGGTCTACACCTACACCACGATGAAATGGGTCTTTGACCTCAAGGACGATGACATCTGGTGGTGTACGGCGGACCCTGGGTGGGTGACCGGGCATTCCTACGTCGTCTACGCGCCGCTGATGCTGGGGGCCACCAGCGTGATGTACGAGGGGGCGCCGACGTATCCCTACCCGGATCGCTGGTGGAGCATCGCAGAGAAATACGGGGTGACGGTGCTGTATACCACCCCCACGGCCATTCGGGGGCTGATGCGCTTTGGGGACGAGTGGCCCAACCGGCGCAACCTCTCCTCCCTGCGCCTGCTGGGGACAGTGGGCGAGCCCATCAACCCCGAGGCCTGGCGCTGGTACCACCGGGTAATCGGGAAGGAACGCTGCCCGATCATGGACACCTGGTGGATGACAGAGACGGGCGGTTTTGTCATCACCCCTATGCCCTCCGTTCCCCTCAAGCCCGGCTCGGTCACCCTTCCCTTTCCCGGCATTCAAGCCGACGTGGTAGATGAGAACGGCCACTCCTGTCCGCCGGGTGTAGAGGGCTACCTGGTGCTCCAGACCCCCTGGCCCGGGATGACTCGCACCCTCTACGGAGACCCCGACCGCTACGTGAAGACCTACTGGTCGAAATATCCCGACTGGTTCTTCACCGGCGACTCCGCCCGGCGAGATGAGGACGGCTACTTCTACGTCATCGGGCGGGTGGATGATGTGCTGAAGGTCAGCGGCTACCGACTGGGGACGGCGGAGATAGAGTCGGCGCTGGTCGCACATCCGGCGGTGGCCGAGGCCGCCGCTATTGGCCTGCCTCACGAAGTGAAAGGCGAGGGGATCCACTGCTATGTGATCCTGAAATCTGACTACACACCCAGCGAGGCTCTGGTAGAAGAACTCCGCCAGCAGGTGGCCAAACTGATCGGCCCCATTGCCCGGCCCGAGGCCATCCACTTCGTGGACAGTCTCCCCAAGACCCGTTCGGGCAAGATTATGCGCCGGGTGCTGCGGGCCCGCGCGATGGGCCTCCCCGAGGGCGACCTCTCTACGCTGGAGGAGTGATACCCAGCAGGGTAACCACCTGCCAGGAAGCCTCTGGGGGCAGACGCCCTCCGGGACGCTGCAGAAGCATGCCTCTGTAGCGCAGGCCGCCAGGCCTGCATGCAGGCTGACAGCCTGCGCTACGTTACCTGCAAACCAATTCGGGTAGGTAGTTACCTCTGGACGCCCTGTTTATCCAGTGGGATTGACATGAGGGCCTCTGTTTGCCCCGTAGACCCGCAAAACCCTGATCCCCATCTCATCGCCCAGGCCGCCGCCATCATCCGGGCCGGGGGACTGGTCGCTTTCCCCACCGAGACGGTCTATGGCCTGGGCGCGGACGGCCTCAATCCTGCCGCCGTCGCCCGCATCTTTGAGGCCAAAGAGCGCCCCTCCACCGACCCCCTCATCCTCCACATCGCCGAACCGGACACCCTGCTGCAACTGGTGCGGGAAGCGCCGCCCGTCGCCCTGGAACTGGCCCGCCGCTTCTGGCCCGGCCCCCTCACCCTGGTGCTTCCCAAACAGCCCAGGGTGCCGGACCTCGTCACCGCAGGACTGGCGACGGTGGCCGTGCGGATGCCTGCCCATCCCGTCGCCCTGGCCCTCATTCGCGCCGCTCGGACCCCCATCGCCGCTCCCAGCGCCAACCGCTTCGGCCGCACCAGCCCCACCACCGCCCGGCACGTCCAGGACGACCTGGGCGACCGCATAGACCTGATTCTGGATGCCGGACCGACCCCCATCGGGGTGGAGTCCACCGTCCTGGACCTGACCCGTCCAGTCCCCACCATCCTGCGGCCCGGCGGGCTTCCCCGCGAGACGCTGGAGGACCTCCTGGGCCCGGTGGCGATCCAGACCCGGGTGGAGGAGGGGCCGATGCCGTCGCCCGGTCTCCTGCCCAAACACTACGCGCCCCGGGCCCCGATGATCCTCGTCATCGGACCGCCGCCTCGGATGCGGGCTGCCCTGCGGGAATTGGTCGCCCGCTACACCGCCCAGGGGCACCGCATTGGCCTGCTCATCGCCGAAGAGGACCGGATGGAGACGGCGGACCTGCCCGCAGAGATTGCTGTCCTGGGGCCGGAGGGGGACCTGGAGACTATCGCCCGACGGTTGTACGAGGGACTGCGGGAACTGGATAGCCGCGACCTTTCCCTGATCATCGCCCGCGACTTCGGCGACCAGGGGCTGGGACTGGCGGTCCGGGACCGGCTGACGCGGGCCGCCGGGGGGAGTGTGATTCAGGTTTAACCACGAAAGGCACCAATGATCGGCGTCTTTGATTCCGGTGTCGGTGGACTTTCGGTCTGGCGGGAGATGGTGCGGGAATTGCCCGACGTCCCCACCCTCTATGTGGCCGACCAGGCCCACGTCCCCTACGGGCCACGCCCGCTGGAGGAGGTACGCCGGTTCGCCGAGAAGATCACCCGCTTCCTGCTGGCGCAGGGGGCGACGGTGGTCGTTCTGGCCTGCAACACCGCCTCTGCCGCGGCGCTGCACTACCTGCGGGCCGTCTTCCCTCAGGTGCCCTTTGTGGGGATGGAGCCAGCAGTCAAGCCCGCAGTGCAGCGAACCCGCAACGGTCGGGTGGGCGTCATCGCCACCCCGGCCACGTTTCAGGGGGAACTCTTCGCTTCGCTGCTGGAGCGCTTTGGCCGGGACGCGCGCGTCATCCCGCAGGTCTGCCCGGGGCTGGTGGAGGCGGTGGAGAACGGCGCTCTGGACACGCCGGAGACGGAGGTACTGCTGCGGAGTTGCCTGGAGCCACTGCTGGCGGCGGGGATAGACGAACTGGTGCTGGGTTGCACCCACTATCCGTTCCTGCGCCCGCTAATGGAGCGCATCGTGGGGCCCGGAGTGGAGATTGTGGACCCGGCCCCGGCGGTGGCCCGACAGGTCCGGCGAGTGCTGGAGAATTTTGACGCAGGCTATCAGTCTGCACTACCCACGTTCTACACCACTGGCGACCCGGCGCGGTTCGCGCAGATGCTGGAAAGCCGTAGCACAGGCTATCAGCCTGCGCCACATACATTCTACACCACCGGTGACCCGGCGCGGTTCGCGTGGGCGCTGGAGCGGTTGGTCGGGGTACGGGCAGAGGTACGCTTTCTGCACTGGGAGGGGGATGATTTGCGATGCGTAATGCGTAATGCGTAAGTTCGTGTCCCTTCGTGTCCCTCGTGGATCATCCCCCCGTCGCCACGACGAAGGCAATAGCGTACTCCCGCTCGTGGGAGAGGCTGACCGCCCATCGGGTCAGGCCCAGTTGGGCTGCCCGCTCCGCCGCCCACCCGCGCAGGTAGACCTCCGGGCGGCCCCGCCAGTCTCCCAGAACCTCTACCTCGTGCCATTCCACCCCGTCGGGCGCCAGGATGCGCATCCCGACCCCCAACGCTTTGGAGACGGCCTCTTTGGCCGCAAACCGCGCCGCCAGTTCCGGCGCCCGCCCCCGGCTGTAGATGACCTCCGCCGGGGTGAAGACCCGGCGCAGGAAGCGCTCCCCATGCCGCTGCAGCGCCCGCTCCACGCGGGGTACCGCGATCAGGTCCACCCCGACGGCCAGGGCCTGGACCGGCAACCTCTCCGCCCGGGCGGGGGCGGACGCGGTGATCGGTTCGGCCTCCGGAGGTGAGGAGATGGCCCGCCGGTAATGGACGTTTCGCCCCACCTCCTCAAAACCCAGTGCCCGATGGGCCTGTTGGCCCGACAGATTGTCAACGTCCGCGTCGGAGGCCAGTTCCCGACAGCCGCGCGCGCGGGCCCACTCCTCCGCCGTCTCTATGAGGGCCCGCCCGATGCCCCGGCCTCGCGCGCTTTCGTCCACAAACCAGCCCTCAATGTAGCCCACGGGTCGGGTGGTGCAGCCTTCGGCGTGGGACCGCAGCGAGACCTCTACGAATCCACTCAGACGGCCCTCATCGTCCGCACTGACGAAGACGGCGTACTGTTCGGGGTCCGCCAGTATGGCCTCCATTTCCGTCAGGTGCGCGGGGATGGGGACATCCGGCCAGAGTTTCTGGCGGAGGTGTAGCCACTGTTCGGTTTCGGTGGGATGCAGGGAGCGGATGGTCATGGCAGGTCGCAGGGCACAAGTCGCAGACACAGGTCGCAGGACATGGGCAGGCGCAAGGCCTGCCCCTACGGTTCCGGCGGGCCGGCCAGGGCCAGGACGTAGGCGTCGGGGTTCAGCCAGCGCTGCGCGGCCGCCAGCACCCGCTCCGGGGTGATTTCCCGAATCAGGTCGCCGTACCGCTGAAGGTAATCCAGCCCCAGGCCGTACCGTTCCATATCCAGGATGGCGGCAGCGACGCCCTCGTTGGTCTCCAGCCGCAGGGGGAGGCTCCCCACCAGGAAGGACTGGCTATCCGCCAGTTCCTCCGGCGGGACCGGTTCCCGCGAAATGCGGCGAATTTCGGCCCGGATGCTCTCCAGTGCCCGCTCCACGTTGGCCGGATTCACCCCGGCGATGACGGTCCAGGGGCCGGGCCCCTTCCCGCCCTCTATCCGGCTGTAGGAGTAATACGCCAGCCCCTGCTCATCCCGAACTTTATCCCCCAGGCGGCCCATCATCCCGAAGACCCCCAGGATAGTGTTGCAGAGCATCGCGTCCAGGAAGGCCGGGTCGGTGCGGGTGGGGCCGGGGTAGCCCAGGACGATATCCGTCTGGGTCTTGCCGGGGATGGGGACGAATTTCTGCCGGACCTCCTCCGGGGGGAAGACGGGTGGGGACGGGGGCCGCTGAGGGGCGGGGCCGTTCCAGTCGCCGAAGGCCCGCTCTATCATCTCCCGGGCGTGCGCGGCCTCCACCGCTCCCACCACGGCGATGACCATTCCCTGGGACGTGTAGTGGGCCTGGTAGAACCGGGCCAGGTCCTCCGCCGTCAGCGGGGAGACCGTCTCTATGTACCCGTCCACGCTGCGGCCGTAGGGGTGACCGGGAGGATAGGCCAATTCCCGGAAGGTGAGCGACGCCATGCGGCGGGTGTCGTGGGCCCGTTCCTCCAGGTCAGTGATGATTTCCCCCCGCAGTTTGTCCACTTCCTGGGGCGGGAAGGTGGGGTGGCGGAGGACGTCGGCCAGGACGTCCAGGATGCGGGGGAGGTCCTCCGCCAGACACTTGATGCCGAACCCGGTATGGTAGACCCCGGCGGAGACGCCGATGGAGGCCCCCACCGACTCCACCTCCTCGTAAATCTGGTCAAAGGTGCGGTGGACGGTGCCCCGGGTGACGGCGGAGGCGGTGAAGGCGGCCAGGCCGGCCTGCTGGGGCGTCTCGTCGCAGGAGCCGACCTCCAGATAGCCACTGACCACCACTGTGGGGTTAGTGAAGTTCTCCCGCGTCAGGAGAACGATGCCGTTGGGGAATTCGTGGCGAAGAATATCTTCGGGACCGGGGATGGACATAGCGACTCCGGAAGATGAGTTTTTAAACAAACAGAGGCCTCTGTTCCATCACACCCAAATCTACAGAGTGGCTGAAACGGCGGCTTTGCCGCCGTTTCAGCCGTCACCTATCCACCCAAGTACGCCTCTTTCACCCTGGGATTATCCATCAGTTCCTGGGACGTGCCCGCCAGGGCGATGGTGCCGGTCTCCAGAACATAGCCCCGGTGGGCCAGTTTGAGGGCCTGGCGAGCGTTTTGCTCCACCAGCAGGATGGTGGTCCCGGTGGCGTTGATCTCCCGCAGGACGTCAAAAATCTCCCGCACCAGCACGGGCGCCAGCCCCATAGACGGCTCGTCCAGGAGCATCAGCCGCCCGCCGCGCATCAGCGCCCGCCCCACCGCCAGCATCTGCTGCTCCCCGCCGGAGAGGGTGCCTGCCAACTGGTTCCGTCGCTCCGCCAGGCGGGGGAAGAGGGAGAAGATCCGCTCGTAGGCCCGCTGAATCTCCTTCGGGTCCTTCCGCCCCCAGGTGGCCAGTTTCAGGTTCTCCTGCACCGTCAGGTTGGCGAAAATCCCTCGCCCCTCGGGCACATGGGAGATACCCATCGCGGTCACTTCGTGGGGCGGGACAGCACGCAGATCCACTCCCTCAAAGATGATGCTCCCCTGCTGAATGGGCACCAGGCGGGAGATGGCCCGCAGGGTGGTGGACTTCCCGGCCCCGTTGGCTCCGATCAGGGTGACGATTTCCCCGCGCCGGACCTCAAAGGAGATGCCCCGGAGCGCGCGGATGACCCCATAGGAGACATGCAGGTCCTGCACTGAGAGGACCACATCGTTGGCCGTCTGGGGTCCGTGGTCTGTGGTCGGTGGTCTGTCGTCCATCATACGACGGCCTCCTCTCCCAGGTAGGCCTCAATGACCCGGGGGTTGTTCTGGATTTCCGTCGGGGTACCCTCGGCGATGGTCTCGCCGAAGTCCAGCACCTTGATCCGCTCGCAGATGCCCATCACCACCCGCATCTGGTGCTCAATCAGGATGATGGTCAGATCAAACTGCCGCCGGATCCACTGAATGAGTTCCATCAACTCGGCGATCTCTCCCGGGTTCATTCCGGCGGCGGGCTCATCCAGGAGCAAAAGACGGGGTTCGGTGGCCAGCGCGCGGGCGATCTCCAGCCGCCGCTGCAGGCCGTAGGGGAGGCTGGAGGCCACCCAGTTCGCCTGATCCGCCAGTCCCAGGAGGTCCAATAGTTCCAGTGCCTGCTCCCGACTCCTGGCCTCTTCCCGCAGATATTTCGGCAGCCGGAAGAGCGCAACCGGGACTCCGTACCGGATGCGGGCGAACCGCGCGATCCGCACATTGTCCAGCACACTCAGGTCGCGAAACAGGCGAATCGTCTGGAACGTTCGGGCGATCCCCATAGAGACAATCTGGTCGGACCGCTTGCCCACCAGATTGTGCCCGTTGAAGAGAATTTCTCCTTCTGTGGGACGGTAGACGCCGGTGATGAGGTTGAAGACCGTGGTCTTGCCCGCGCCGTTGGGGCCGATGATGCCGATCAGTTCCCCCGGCTCCAGGTCCAGGTTGAAGTTGGAGACGGCCCGCAGGCCGCCGAAGTAGTGCGTGAGCCCCCGAATCTGCAGCAACGGCATATGGCCCCTCCGTCAATCCGATGATCCGCCGACCGCAGATGGGGCGGCGACCATTTTGCGCTTCTGCCGCACTCGTTCCTTCAAAGCATCAATCATCTCCGGCCGCTCCTCGGGAGGGACCAGGAAGCGCCACTCCCGCATCCCCATAATGCCGCGGGGCCGGAAAATCATCAGCAACACCAGGAGCAGCGGGCCGACCACCCACCGCCAGACCTGCAACGGACGGAGCAGTTCCAGCAGGACGGTATAAATCGTTGCACCCAAAATGGATCCTCCCAGACTTCCGATGCCGCCCAGATAGACCATCACCAGGGTTTCCGTGGATTTCAGGATAGAGAAGGAGCGCGGGTTGATGAACTGGATAATGTGGGCAAAAAGCCCACCCGCGATGCCGGCGAAGAACGACGCCACCACAAAAACGGTGATTTTCACCTTCCGCGTGTCCACGCTGACCAGCGAGGAGGCAATCTCATCTTCCCGGATGGAGAGGGTGCCCCGGCCGAAGTTGGAATAGACCAGATTGCGCAGGAGGAAAATCGTGATGACGACCCAAACGTAGACCCAGGCAACAGAGGTCAATTTCTGCATCCCCATAAAGCCCCGGGGACCGCCGATAGCGTCCACGTTCTCCAGGACGCTCTTGACAATCATGTTCCAGGCCAGGGTAACAATGGCCAGATAGTCTCCCCGGGTGCGGAAGGAGGGAACAGCGATAATCAGGCCCGTCAGGCCAGCGGCCAGCCCGCCGATGATCAGAGCGATGGGAAAAAGGTATGGGATGTACTCTCCCAATCCCCAGCGGGGGAAGACCCAAACGGTCATAATGGAGGCCACGTACGCGCCCACAGCCATAAATCCGGCATGACCCACGGAGAACTCCCCCATGTAGCCGTTCACCAGGTTGAGGCTGGCCGTCAGGATAATGTTGATGCCCACATAGATGAGCACCTGCTGCCAGTACAGGTTCAGAAACGAAGGAGAAAGGAGGGCAATGACGAAGAAGAGAAGCAGCAACGCGGGCATCGTCCAGCGGCGGACCGGCGCGGGGAGCGACGCGTAGGCCGCGTGAAGGGGGGCCAGGGCGCGGGACAGACCGTTGCGAATGGAGGAAAGGAGTTGTGTCATTGCCGGCCTCCTACACTTTCTGCGCCACCGGACGGCCCAGGATGCCGTAGGGGCGGAAGATCAGGAGTATGAGAAGCAGGGAGAAGGCAACGAAATCCCGGTAGGTGGAAGCCAGGACAACCGGAGTGAAAATCTCCACGAAGCCCAGGATGTAGCCACCGAGCATAGCCCCGCGGATATTGCCGATGCCTCCGACGACGGCGGAGATGAAGGCCCACCAGCCGATGCGGATGCCCATATATGGATCCACCGTGTAGACCATTCCATAGAGGCATCCGCCAACCGCCGCGATGGCGGCGCCGATGGCAAAAGTGATGGAGATAATCCGGTCCACCGGCACACCCATCAGGGGAGCCGTGAACTTATCCCACGAGACAGCCCGCATCGCCATCCCCACCATCGTCCGGCGCACGATGGTATCCAGGATCAACATCACCACCGCAGAGACGGCAATGATAACGATCTGGATGTTGGAGAAGGCGATGCCGCCCACGGTGAACGTCTGCACAGGGAAGAATTTGGGGAGGAAACGGGGGTCAGGTCCGATGGTTGCCAGGGTGAAATTCTCCAGAAAAAGGCCCACCCCCAGCGCGGTGATGACGGCGGAGACGCGCGGTGCCTGGCGCAACGGTTTATAGGCGAAACGCTCTATCAGCACCGCCAGCAGGGCCGTTGCAAACATAGCGGCCAGCATCGTCAGCACCAGGACGACGACACCGGGCAGGTGAAGAAGGTGGCTCACCAGCGCCGTGCCGACAAAAAAGGCCACATAGGTGCTGACCATAAAAATATCGCCGTGGGCGAAATTGATGAGGCGGATAATGCCGTAGACCATCGTGTAGCCCAGGGCGATGAGAGCATAGACGCTACCCACTTGAAGGGCATTCAGGACCTGCTGGATCAGGCCTTGCATAGGTTGGGTTCCCCCTTTGGAAAAATTACAGTAACTATTCAGCGGACGAAAATCGTCCTCCCGGGGCACACCTCACCCCTCTCCCAACCCCCTCCCCTCAACTTTGGCTTTTTGCCCGTGGCCCCTCTGCATAGGCCCCTGGCTGCTTCCGTAGCCATAAAAAGAAGATTATTTTTCGTTGCGGCGGCGAAGCCGCCGCAACGAAAAATATTTTCTTTTTGTTCTTTTGGCCTCGCCGGAGGCGAGTTTTGGAAATTTTCCCGCCCCTCCTCTGAAAAAGGCCAAACTTCAGGCGAGAGGGTGGCGGCGAAGCTGCCGGGGGTGGGGTGAGGTCGGCGAAGGCCGACCGAAGGCCTGCGGCCCAAGAAGGTTGACTTCAGGCAGGCCTGGCGGCCTGCGCTACAGGGACAGGCCTTTGCCGCGTCCTGGAAGACACTCGCCCAGAGGCTCCCTGGCAGGTAGTGACGAATAATTACAAATTACAGAGGGGGAGAGGGAAGAGTTGCCCCCTCTCCCCCAGAGAGCCCCCGTATGCCCGCCCCAATAAGGGATGCGCCAGGCACTTTCCAGAAGTGCCTGGCACATTGGAGTGATCTTACGGCTCAGCCGTGGTGTAGTAGACGAACTTGCCGCCCTTGATCTGCAGGACGACGGCGCTCTTCACCGGGTCGCCGGTACCCTTGAAGGCCATCACGCCGGTGACGCCTTCGTAGCGGGTGATACTGTGCAGCGCCTGGTTGACCGCCTCCCGGTCAATCTTCCCGGCGGCCTGGATGGCCTGGAAGGCCAGGCCGAAGGAATCGTAGGTGAGCGCGGCCACGTCGTCCGGGGTCTTGCCGTACTTGGCCTCGTAGGCCTTAATGAAGGCCTGGGCCTTCGGCGTGGCGATATCCGTCGCGTAGTGGGTGGTGAAGAAGTACCCCTCGCAGGCGGGACCGCAGAGGTCAATCAGTTCGGCAGCGCCCCAGGAGTCGCTCCCGAAGATGACCCCGGTGAAGCCCAGTTTGTGCGCCTGCTGGACCTGCAGCGGCACCTCGGTGTAGTAGTTGGGCAGGAAGAGGGAGTCTGCGCCAGCCTCTTTGATCTTGGTCAACTGAGCGGAGAAGTCCTTGTCGCCGGTGGTGTAGGTCTCAAAGGCCACTACCGGGATGCCATTCTCCTCCATTGTCCGCTTGAAGATTTCGGCGATGCCCTTGTTGTACTCGGAGTCCACCGCGTAGAGGACGGCTGGCTTCTTGCTCCCCAGTTCGGTCATGGCGAACTTGGCCGCAACGACGCCCTGGAAGTCGTCAATGAAGCAGGCCCGCATGACGTACTTCTTGGGCTGGCCGGTATCCGGGTCAATGGTGGTCTTGGGGTTGGTGGACCAGGGGGAGATCATGGGCATCTTATTGGCTTCCGCCACCGTGGAGGCGGGGATGGCGTTGCGGCTGGCGTTGGGGCCGATCATCAGGAGGACGCCCGCGGCGTTCAGTTTCTGGGCGGCGGCGGCGGCAGACTCCGCCTTGTCCTCATTGTCTTCAATGAGGAGTTCAATCTTGTACTTCTTCCCGCCGACTTCCAGCCCCCCGGCGTTGTTGACCTCCTCCACCGCCAGTTCGGCCCCGTTCTTGCAGGAGGCCCCGACCACAGGGACGCCGCCGGTCAACTCGGCATTCAGCCCAATTTTGATGGTCGCCGGAGCCGCTGGCCGGCAAGCGGTAACCAGCAGGCCCATCACGATCAGCAGACCTATGAGCAGGGATAACCGTTTCATCGTGGCGTTCTCCTTATAAGATAAGTGGCTGGCAGAACGATAATGTGAAAAGTCAGGGACGGACATTAGACGGGGTGCTCTCTACGGCAGGCTGTTAGTATAAGTATAACCCCCAACATTGGTTTTGTCAAGTAGAGGTAACTATGGTGACAGGGCTTATCAACGCTCTAACATTGTGGTAGAATAGAGGCCAAACACCAGGGTAGGAGGTGGCAGCGATGGGAGACGA
>Ga0272447_1000721_pt1 | contig 23276 bp, 23 predicted proteins | sample YNPCB0133_FD_194589 | JGI IMG/M metagenome (GOLD analysis project Ga0272447, IMG submission 194589) | Hot spring microbial mat communities from Yellowstone National Park, WY, United States - YNP-CB-013-3 | ecosystem: Environmental > Aquatic > Thermal springs > Hot (42-90C) > Sediment | place... | reverse complement strand
TCTTTTTATTAGTATTGATGCGGAACTTAACTAAATTGGTTATGTACCAATCTTTGTAATTAGTAAAATTCAGTTTTCTTACTAAGTTGTAAAATACAGCGCCAGAAGGACCGACAAAATTGTAACCCCTTAATAACTCCTCATGACCGGGTAATTTACCTATAACCATAACTTCACTAGGAATAGGACCCAAAGGCAAATTTTTATAATAATTCATTTGCTGTCTAATGTCAGGACCCGAAAAATCATCTTCACCGTACAATTCGACTAAAGCTTTACCCCAGATATGACCAGGAATAAAAGAAACCTCGACTAAAGAAGTACCGTTGAAGACGGGAACGGTAATGTCATTACGACGCAACAATTCTTTATAAATTTTTTCAATAATTTGAAAACGCTTCACAGGATCGACTCTTTTACCGCGCAAAAGAAAATCAACATAATTTTCAATGTCATCACCTATCGGAGGCATCCCTGGAGCATCTAACGGCCACCACATTTCCGATAAAAATTCTTTTTCGCCACTCGTTTGTCGAGTTTCTTCCCCCAAAGAAAAAAGAGAATTATTCATGATTTACCTCCTCCTCCTCCTCGAAAAGCGTGAAACTGTACACTTTGTTGGGAAGATTTTTATACACCTTACGTTTGTAGGGAAGAAAAATCAATACCTGTATGAGAGTACAGTAAGTTGTGAAGATAATCGGTAGATAAGTCTGCTGGGTCTTTATCGCGCGGTAACTTGATAAAGAAAAAATTACCTGACGGGATAGATCGCTTGAAGTGGAAGACTAAATCTACAATTTTCGGGGATTCAGCAACATCACCGTCGTAAAGTAAAACTATCTTTTTACTTTGACCTAAAGCTACTAAACGACGCTTCTGGATGTCGCTCATTGTGGAGCCAAAGGTACAAATAGCCATAGGCCCAACTCTCCAAACATCAAAAGGACCTTCAACAATCACTAAAGCCGGATAAGAAACGGCACGATCTAAGTTGTACAAAATGTAACTTCTGGGCATTCCCGGGCAAGAATAGTATTTGATTATGGTAGAATTTTTCCAATCTAATTCCCCTATATACCTAGCCTGCCAACCTAACAACTTATCTTTTTCATAAACCGGAATAATGAGACGGTTTTCAGCCAAATAATTACGAGAACGTGCACAATAACACAATTTATAATTTTTAACTAAATAATTGATGTCATCAAAACCTCTTTCTTTCAAATAAGTAATACATGGATGGTCATCAGGTAATTGTGTTAGAGGAAAACAATCTCCTGGTAATTTGATTTTCAAACTTTTTACACTTAAATTTGAAAAATTGTGGTTATGCAAATGTTGATGATGATGAGGCACTTTTACTAACTTTTGATTTTGGTTGGAGTAAATAAGATCGTATAAATCTTTACGATTCATAGGGTCGTCGAGACAATTAGTCTCATTAAAACAAATTGCTAAAAAAGTTAATTTTAATTTTTCATTGAAAACCTGAATTTCTCTACCAAACATATGGTGAATGTATAAGCGGAAACGAGTGTCACTACAAAAAGGGCAGCAAACACGGTAATATTCACCTTTTTGGATGATATTTAAAGTAATTTTATTATCTATAATACTTTTTACACCTGAATATTTGAATTGTTGACCTTGATTAGCTATCTTCACAGAACCAAATAACTGTAACAAGCGGTTGTAAAGATAAAGATTCAAGACACTTTGTTGTTGGTGCATTTGAGAGGGAAGAAGGTTTGTTGATTCTACTGTCGTAACAGAAAAAGGGTAAGCAAAATCACTATTCATATTAATCTCCTCCACAGAAGAAAAAGAACTAGTACTCATTAGATCATCATTTGACTATTTACATATGAAAAATGGGTGTTTCCCGAAGAAGAAGGTAATTTGTTATCAGGTGGAGGTGGAATATCGTCGTCATCATCCGAAAACGATCCCTGATAACCTAAGCTAAAATCATCACCTTTACGGACAAAATCTCTTTCAGACGGGTCGATGGTGTAATCTTTCGACACATCTACCAACCAATTAAACTGGCCTAAAAGTTTCACAATGGCGTGGTCTTTAGGTGGCTGACGCCGATGTTTGGTACAAATAAGTCTTGCTAACTGACGTTTATCTTGAGTTAATTGACCGGTTGTGATAGCAAAGTCAACAAATTCGGCAAACGATTTACATTCAGCGGCGTCTGTGTGATGGACTCGACTGGTCGGTCCTTTAGTGTTAGCTACACCACTTAATTGGTGAGTAATAAAAACTGGTACTTTATAATGTTTAGCTAGACCGATACTAGCAGTACGTACAATATCTTTCAAAATAAATCTCAAGTCAGTCAATTTATATTTGCTTTGATTACCTTCTAAAATCCTGGACGCTAGACCAGAAGCGTGGTCAATACATATGAAAATAGGATAAATTTTATTTTCATGTTTTTGAATGATGCGATCAATAAAATTTTTAACATCTAAAATCCCATTGTATCCGGCTGTGGGAAACTTAGGATCGTTACCGGAGCAATCTAAAAATATGAAATGTTTGTTCAAAAGTTCAGTCTTCGCCATTGCTCTTTCATATTCACTAATAAATCTTTTGTCATTATTTCCGTATAACATCAATTCATATTTAGTTTCAGGGATAGCTCCAGGTCGATTTTCTCTACATAATGAGGAAAGTTTAGTGAATTGCAACCTTTCACGAGGTATTTTCGCGGCATACGATAAAATACGTAATCTCACTTCTGATTTAGGAGTTTCTGTAGATATGAAAAATGAAACTGGTATTTTTCCTTCTTTCGATTCGCCTCTTAGGTATAAGTCCGAGGCATATTCAGCTAAATTGACAGAAATTTGAATTGCTAAAGTAGTTTTGCAGGAACCAAACGGACCCATAAAAGCGTATATTTCTTCGGGGAGCATGCCTCCGCCGAAGAATCTGTCCAAGGGTCCGAAAAAAGTAGGGATAAAATCGTATTTTTGTTCCTGATCCCAATTCGGTGGAAATAATTCTTCTACATTGTCAGCACAATCAATGTTGTCTAAAGACTTTTTCTTTTCTTGAATTTTAGCAATTATATCATCTATATCACAATTTTCTGGGTCACGAATTATACTTTGTACTAAACTAGAATCATAATACTTATTCAACAATTCTTTCAGTTGTTTCAAAGCAATAATAACATTTTTTTCTTCTAAAATATACTTTTCATCTATTGAATATATTTTATTAAAAATACTTTGTAAGTAATTTCTTTCTTCTCTAGTTAAGTCTAATTTATTGTTTTTATATAAATCCTTAATTTGTGCTGTTAGGTATATTGGATCCGGTACATCGTTCGTCTTTTTATAAAAATCCCAGACTAGTTGATAAAGTAAGGTAATCGCCCTATTTGATAAACAACTATCGATAGAGACAGGATCAATAAAATACCTTACCTGTTCAAAAGCCTTTTTATTTCTTAATATTACCGACAAACTTAATTCCAAAGAATTCACGTTCATTGTTGTGACCCTACTACCACTTATGTTATTTATCACAATTACTCTTCTAAATAAGACAAATCTAAAATACTGTTCCAATATTTTGTATATAAATCAGGAAACTTTTGAAACTGCTCTTTGGCAGACTTGGCGTATATTCGCGCCAACTTAGAGAAAGCCTCATCTATTTTAGCGTATCTCTTCGCCAAACAAAAACGAAACAATGGAGACAAAGCTAAAGTATGATCCGACAAGATACAAACTAAAGCATCTACTTTACTTTTCTTCAAATAATTTCTCAAATATCGTAACTCTTTGTCTAAAATATTTACTTGAAATTTTAATGCATCAATAATTTCTGCTTGTTTATTGATCTTTATTTGTTCCCATTTCTGCAAATATTCTGGTCGAAGCAAATCTTTAGGTTTCGGGGGATACGGTGAATCGTAATAATCCTGAAACACCGTATGTATGTACAGGCCTGGGTTTGTAATTTTATTTTTAATAAAACAATCTACTAATTCATACCAAACAGGAGGCCGGCCTTTTTCTAAAATTACCCCGTCATCGGTAACGATTTCTTTATGACCGTCAAAACTCGGAGGCGGCTTATAAGAAATACTTTTGCCGGTGCGAATGTATTCATACTCTTCGCGAGCCTTAATATACTCTTCACGTACAATTTTTGCTAGTTCGTCACGAGATAAGTTTTCTTTTGTCAACATGATAGACAGACCAATTAAACTCTTTGTAAGATTTCAACCTCTTACAAGATTTACGGTAAAAAGTATGATTGAATTTGTCTAAATAATCGTGGACAATAGCACAATCCTTCTTTATTTGGTTGGCTAAACCATCATCTGGAGGTAATATACGCGAGGCTCTCCCAGGAATTTGCATGTCATTGATTGGAGAACCTCCGGCATCGGCACGGATAACTACTTGCAAATAACGCATATCCACTCCGACATTCCAAACTGGTGTCGCAATAACTTTCTTCAATTCACCTTTTTCATAAGCTACCCTCAACTCCTCACGCTTTTGTCTTGTCAGCGGAACGAAGTCATTATCAATCAAACCTATCCTACGAAAATACTTCCAATCTTCCTCGCTTTGACCTCTTTCATTGTAAATTAGTTCATATTCCGGTAATAGTTTTTTCAAATATAACCCATGTTCTAAAGTTTTCACTGTTATCAAAACTTGCGTATCATCATCGTAACTTCTTGCATCTTGAGCAATAAGACGGTTACGCGCCGTATTTGACCATATACCGACTCTCTCAGCTTCAACACTTCGTGGGTCTATATTGAAGCAAATATCTATGGTGTTTACATCCCTCACCAAAACCATAATCGGTACTACCATCTTTTGGCGGATAGCCTCATCATAATCGACATATAACCGGATAGGGCCAAATAAAGCTTCGCACCTTAAGTCCTTATTGTCCAAACGTTTATCCCAAGTAGCAGAAAATCCAAACATACGGGCATAACGGAAACGAGCCATTTTCTCATAAATACCGTCAGCAGCAGCTTCGTGGCCTTCATCAAATAACACTAAGTCTTCATCTCCTGGAGCATGATGAAGGCTCGCTGCTGTGTAACACATAATCCGGTGGTTTTTCTTGTTCTTACCGCCACCTACCACTCCAACGTCAGGCAAATTACTACACAAAGCTGGATAAATTCTTTGCTGTAAAACTTCGACTCTTTTTGTTACAATAGCAATTTTAGCCTTCGGTAATAATAAACCAGTCAAAATCATAACAAAGGTTTTGCCCCATCCTGGTGGACAGGAAATACGCCCATGGGTATGGTTTACGATTATATCCAAAGCTTCTTTTTGTTTATACCGTAATTCAAATTTTTTAATTTTATACCAGTGAGGCTCGAACACTTCAGGTTTGGGGTGAACAGTTTTACAAATATATTCAAAAGGTATGTTTTTACTGTTCAAAATGGAAACTATTCGATCATAAAACCCAGCAGAAGTGATGATTCTGTTTTTTACATCAACAGTGTAACAAGTCCAACGTTTACGTTGGACGGTAGGCAAATTATTTCTTTTGGCTATGTAATAATCTCTGCCCCTGAGAAAGACAGATTCATAGTAAGTTAAATTGTTAGTAATTAATGACATAATGTTTTGGTCGGGTACAGTAATGGCCAGCAAATTGTATTGTCTAATAATCTGTACCATATCTCCTTTCCCCAATTAATTAAGTAGTAGATTGGTAAACACATTTGTCAGAAGAGCAGTCGAAAATAACCTCTGGTTGTCGGGGTTGACGGTGTAGGGAATCAAAGTATGACAATTTTATCCAGTTAATTTCTGGATAAGACTGTAAAAACTTTTTGTACTCCTCTTCAGTCATCTCTTCGTGAGGAGCAAATTTGTAAGTACCATTATCCTTTGGCAAGAAAGATAAACCGGTGATATGGTCAATATGCTTATATACCCAGGCTCCTACTTCTAACCATTCATGGTCATCGACGTAAATGGTTGCAGATACTGAATGTTCTGCCCAACAAGTCTTCCACTCTAACCAGTTTTCTAGTTGGTCGATAGCACTCATATCATTACGTAACTTACTGACAGGTGGTGAAGACTTCGGGAAAGCAAATACGTACAAATTTTCAGGACTTTCTGGGGCAGGATGGTAAGGAACACCACTATCAATAAGAAAAGCACTCATCGGACTTGTTTGAGATTCACGAACCCAGCGTCTGTAGTATTTGGCAAACCTGGGGCTTACACCAGAAGAGCAGTTGAACAACACAGAGCTATCACCAGAGGGTTTGACGGTAGTAACCGCAGCAGGCATGTTTATTTTGAATCTCTTAGCTAAAAATTGAGCAACTTTCAATGCTTCCTCTTTCAAAGTCTTCAATAATTCTGCCCTTCCGGGGGCACCATATTGTAGTAGTGGACAATCAGCTTGACCAGTAATATCTACCCCCAGCAATCTTTCTTCAATACAATTTTCTTTCCATTTTTTATTTATGTAATTGAAATCAGTACACAGAGACTGTAAAACACCGAAATACGTAGCAGCTCTAACTTTTTCCAATAAAGTTTGCGGGGTATCATCTGGTCGAGCAACAGCAATAGAAAGATTACAAAATTCGTAAGGTCTTAAGACAATTTCGGCACATGGATTACAACCAAATTCTTCACAAGGAAGACGACGCTCAGGTCGGTGCAAATTAGCGGCTTGACGATTGAAGATACCGCGTTCCCCAGAGCGGGACTTGATAAGAGCTAACCACTCCTCCATAAATAACTCTAACGGGACACGTTGACGGAAATCATAAACGGCAGAATTATTGGCCATCGACAAATACAAACCGTCCTTCCAATAAGTCTGATCGTCCCACCAACTGCCTGACTTGATATGACGCATTCCTACAGATGCTAAATCTGAAAGGGAAATCGTAGCAGCTCGACGTACTCCTCCAACCTGAACAATCCTGCCAACAAAACATGCTAAACGATGTACGTCGGTGTCAGATAAGTATTTACCTTGATTGTGATAAAATACATTCCTAGTAAAATCTACCAATTCTACGAAAGGTTCCGGACCACTGGCATATCCACCTTTCGTTTTCAAAATAGCGCCTTTTTTACGTACTTTGCTAACATCTAATTCGACATCGACACCATCCCAAAAACATTCCAAAACTTGTTTATAAGCATCACACCAACCTTCCGTGCTATCCTCTACGACAATCTTTTTCTTAGGTTTCGACATGTCCCATTCTTTTATTTTCGGTAATTTATTTACATAATGGCTTTCTACAGAAAAACCTACACCTGTACCTTGCATCAAAATATATAACATTTCTGGTAGAGAACTGATCGAGTTGATCGGCATATAGGCACAGTTGTAAACCCCAACATGACATTTATCTAATGCCGGACCAGCTAACTGTAAAACCCTCAAAGCCGGTGAGGCTTTCATGTAAAGTAAACTATCTTTCAAAAATTCCCATTCATTTTCTTCTAAGTAACAATCATATCTTTGAATAGTTTTCTTAAACCAAGGTATCACCCTATCGCAAACCAACTCCTGCCAAGTTTCTCTACGGTTTTTAGAATCTAACCAACGAGAAAATTTACTAAAAAATTGATAAACTTGTAAATCATCGTTGAAAAATTGTTTCATTTCTGAAAATTTCTTAATTTCTTCATCACTAAATGATGCTAAAGCAGTTTGTCGCAAATTTTGATGTTTTTGACGGTATGAACTATAGGCGTTTGCTAAATTTTCATAACCTAATTTATGTAAACTATCTACGACAACATCTTGAATTTCTTCGACGTGAATTTTACTTTTATTTTCTTTTTGCCACTCAAATAATTTGTTATAAACGAAATTCAACACTTGTTGAGATATTTTTTCAACTTCATCTAAGCTGTAATGAGGAAAAGATTGAATACACTTTTTAACAGAATTAGAGATTTTATTTATATCGAACGAAACTTCTTTACCGTCTCTTTTTGTACAAGTGAAGAAAAAAACATCTATTGTGGAGCTGTCCATAACAAATCCTCCTATTGATAGGTATTGAGATTAACGATCTTTTTTGATTCTACTAGCTATAGAAGAAGAAAGAAGAGAAGAACGGAAAAAGAACCTGTTACTGTCTGAATCTAAAATATAAAGTAATTCTTCACCGACAGGCTGGTAAGATAAGATACGAAGACGTACATTGTAATCTTTTACTTTTCCATCTATTAAAATTTCTGGTCCGTCTAAATCTTTCAAATACTGAGATGGATTGCGCCAAATGAAGTGGTTTATTTCGTTGAAATAATTTAATAATTCTTTGAATTGTAAATAAAATCCCGGATTTACGATTTTACCATCTTCCGGCCCACCTACTATTTCGTAAGCAGAAGGGTAAAAGACTAATTGATAACCGGCAAAATCATTATTTTCTTGTTCGGGAGATAAGCAGAAGAAACCTAAAGAACGTAAATAATCAGTGCTTTTAATTGAGGAAAGGACCAGATCAATAATGTCTGTTATTTCTTTAGGTAAAATTCTCTTATGCACTGAAACAGAAAATGAAGTACTGTTACTCATGGTTGGCTATCTCGATCCTTGATGCACATAAGAAATAATACAGGCTGCCCTCTCTGAATGCAAGGCTCAGAGCGCCTTTAGCGCTGGAAGCGCTTATAGGTAGTGATTACAAGCGTTCCACTACCAGTGCTTTCCCGTAGACCTTTTCGTCATTCGGGTAGTCTTTTCATAGAAAAGACTTACGACCGACGCTCGCGGCAAGGCAGCCACAGTTATTATACCCATTCTGGAGTGAAAGACAACCGAAAAAACTGGATAGGTGGGAGGAGTTATTCTTCTCCTTCATCACCTCCCAAATCCTCTTCCCCTGAAGAAGGCGGGAAGAAATCATCGTCATCACTACCATAGTTTATGTCTTCAAAATCACTAATTTTTTTATCTTCTCGCATTACATCATTATTTTTATCTGGATAATAAGTTTTATACAATTTCTTAAATCCTTCTAAATGCGATAAAACTATTTGATTAGGGATAAAATCTTGTGAAGATTTTTCATTATTTTTGTATAAAGAAAGGTAATTATCATAAAGTTCATTGAATTTATCTGGATTTACTATCGATGTTTCCAAAAACAAATGTATAAAAACAGCAATATAAGCAGCAAGAAAAGAAGAAAAAACATCATCGAATTCTTCATGACTACTTTTTTTGTATAAATTTTGAAGTAAAGATGGAAGTAAAAGAAAAGGATTGCTAAGTTGAGGAGGCGGTGGCGGGATAAGCGGAGGAAGCGGCTTTTTAGGAGAAACAGAAGACGGTGGTGGTAGATCGGTAGTGGCTTGTTGTTCGCTAGTAGTAGTGGGAGAAGAAGAAGATGGCGGAGGAGGAGGAGAAAAAGATTGCTGAGACGTACCTAATGGGTTGGTCAACGGGAAAGGTAGAAAAGGCATATAAGGAGGTAAAATAGACCCGCTGGTGGCGGAAGGATATGTTAATAACAAAAGAGCTTGAGATTTATAAACAAATGCTGAATATACGTGATCAAAATCGACAAACACCGTTGCCACCAAACACGGGTACTCTGTCGGACCACTTCCCCAAGATATACCTTGAACCGGACACCCCCAAGTGTTAGCTAGTTTTTCTTTATATAGTTCCCATTCTTCAGGGGAAGAAAGTAAGCTCCAATTTTCGCTAACCCAATGTTTGTTTTGACTCGGCAGCATTTTTTAGTCCTCTTTTTTAGAAACGTTAGCAATTAATTCATATTCTTGAGGTTCGCACAAATTCAATGTTTCAACTAACGATAATTCTACAAAAAAAGTATTTTCTTTGTGGTTATTATATAATAAATTGTAATGAATGATAAATAGATCAGGAAGAATAGAGGGGATAACTTCAACAGATTGTTTGTCAAGATTATAAGATTTAATCAACCTACCAAAGAAAATTTTATTTTTATCTGTTTTTTGTAAAATATCAAAACCGTACTCTATCTTTTCATATTGTAAAAAAGGATATGCCGGTCGCATGAATAAATAACTAATACAACTTGCCTGATCATCTACTATTTTTACGATATCAGTATAATTTTCAGGCTCATTACGTAAAACGATACAGCGGGAAAGAAACTCCTTAGATAGGTGATTTTTTATGAAAGGGTCTTTTTCAAAAATTACGTGATAAAAATTTTTGATGTACCTGCAATTAGACAGATTTGACTGAAGGAGTACATAAGAAGGTAAGTTATCTACAGTAGGGACAAAAAATTTGTAATTATCGTAATAAAAAATAACACATGAACTATAATTAGGCATAATTCGACTACTCCGTCAAACCAAATCCTCTGCTTCTAAATAACGACGATAAGTATAAGGCAAATTTTTTCTCAAAATATTAAAATTAGCTATTCGGTCTCTTACAGGTAAGTTAGGTAATCTTTTAATCGGACAATGGACTGGAAATAAAGGATCGGGCAATTCTAAAAAGCACATAACCTTACGAATAGTAGTTTGAAAGTCAAATAAAATATCTTTATAATGAATAACTAACTGATCATCACAACAATTTAGTATTTTACCGAGAGCACTTTCATAATTTTTAATAAAATCAATTAATTCTTCCTCATTCAAAAATACTGGGAAAGGTTTTTTATCTGTGTGATCTTTATTTTTTTCGGTAAAAAATTTATTAGTCTTCTGAGCTTGGATATGAGACACCAAAGAAGCAACAGGATTTCTGATCACATGAATAAGACAGAAATCGCCTTCTCTGTAGCGCTCCTCGAAGTAATCAAACAAATCCAATCTCAAAACGGCATCATAAAGTATGCGGACCCCTACCTTCAATTCGTTATATTTGGGATGATCAAAAACTTTATGTGAAAGAAATTGAGCAGGATTTGTTACATTGTAAATAAAATAATCATCGTCAGAAAAATATTTTAAGTAACAATTTTTACGAATTTTTTTATCTGGGTGAAACAAATCAGCATGGCATACAACTCGGGGTAACGAATTTAAAGTAGATTGAATAACCCCAGTCCCGCTACGTACAGCACCTGTTACTACAAAATTAAGAACACCTCTTTCAATAGATTGCTCAATTTCTGTGAATATCATGTTTACCTACTAAGAAGAACCCTGTAAAGCAGGGGCAAGTAGATTATTAGGGGAAGACAAATCAGTATGGATATCCGGCGTATCCTTATGAACTAATGTCAACCCGAATTTAGGTAAGTAAAGGTTTAAGTAATCAAATTCTTGCTGACCTATTAGTAAATAATTAGAGTATTCAGAGGAGGCATATTTACCCATAAAATCTTCGAGAGAAGACAAGTTGTAACCGTGATAGACAGCGATTTGTACGCAATTACATGGGAACAAATAGTTAGCAATTACAGAAGCTGATTTAGAAAAATGATTATTCCAGCACTCTAGAGCTGAATGTCGATTGGTATGCGGATAAAGTTGATAATTAGCTTTGGCTGCTAAACTTTTGGGGAATAAGACTGTTCCTGGAATACCATTAGGTTCATTGTGAATAAACCCTACCGAACGGACAATATCAATGCGCATTTGAGAAGCTAAAGCATACGGTTGTTCACCACCATTTCTGCATCCCATCATATAACTGAGGAGGAAAGGATCGTAAATATCATCATCATCCCACATTTTGATCCAACCACCTCTACTTTGTTTGATACCGAAATTTCTTAAAAATCCGATCGTATTTTCTTCTTCTGAACTAGGTTGTAAATGGATTTCATAAATTTCTGGATGAGTTCTGGTAAGGACACTGACATCATCGACAGTATTAACGATAATTAATTCTTTATCAGCATAGGTTTGTCGAATAAACTGTTCGACAGCTTGACGAGCCATACGTAATCTTTTAGGATCGGTGAAAACCATGACACAGCTTACTTTCGGCACCATATAACAATCCCTCGATTTCTTGACAGATTCAGCAGAAGGAATAGATTGACCAGTAACTAAAGCATGGATTTGTTCTTTAGTAGCATTAGGAAACAACTTTTCTAAAGGAATTTGCATAATTTTTACTCCCTTTCAATAAGAATAAAGTAAACAATTACTCAATTTTCTAATCTTAATTCTTTTTTTATTTCTAAACTTTCTCAACCACAACCACTCAGAACCGTATTCAGTCCCAGTAAATTTCTCTGTTTGGGCAAGGGATGATTTAATCAAGACGCATCCTAAATCAATTTTATTCTTGTTGAACTTTGTTTGAAAAGGTCTCCAACGAAATTTTTTGGACAAATAATCACAATAAATAATGTCTGCTTTCGATTTGTTTGCTTCTTTTATCATCAAATCTAAAAATTCAGGTAAATAAAAACAATCATGCCAAGTCAACAAAAACCAATCTGGCTGGTAGTCTAAAAGTTTTTGCATACAGTATTGACGATAACAGTGACCGGTATCCATACTACGGTGTTGAGACGACTCCCAATAAAACCTAAAATCATCGGACCAGTGGTGATATAAGTCAGAAAAAGGACAAAATAAAGGGCCGTTGTGGAAAATAAAACAAAACCAATTTGTGAAAGTTTGTGCTTTGAGGGAGTAAAGAAAAGACAAGAAAATGTTTTTACTTTGTTCATCAGTTATTTCAGCGATACAGTTGATACCGACTTTATCCATACTTTTGAGTGCTCCTGCTACTATTATTATAAAAAGAACTTGCCCCGATATAGATTTTAGTAGATACCGGGGCAAGCGGGGTTGAGGGTGGTAAAACGAAAAGTAAAGAAGTGACGCGGACAAGCAATATTTAGAGGAGGCACTTCAAGCAAGAGGGTCGGGAGGTTCTATTGTGTATCATATATAAGTTTGGTGATAAAGTCAATACGTGTTTCTCCGAAACACTTAGTTTACTAAAGATTGGGTGTGATAGATAAAAGATTTTGCTTCCGCCCAATTCATGAAAAACCTTTCTGGTAAAAACACCATTTCGTTATGGTTAGATAATATGCACCTCCAGAAAACAACAATAAATCGTAAAAAGTAAGAAGTGGCCGACCAAATACCTTCCTGATGAGAAGGTTTGGATTTATATATTCTCCACAAAAATGATTCAGGATTTTCCGGATTTTTCAAATAATAAGAAATAGACTCTTTATTGAACCAGGAATGAATAAGACTAACTAGTTTATTGTCCCGTTCGTTAGAGAATCCACAAGTAAAAGGGTCGTCTTTCAAAAAAGAACGATATTGTGGTATTTTTTGTAAACAAAGATGTTTAGGGTGTAAGCCGAAAAATTTATAAAACTTAGATAAACGATTGGGACGATTTGGGTGAGTAAAAAATCTGGGGTCAATAATATAGGATAATAACAGGCAAAATTCATAAGGGCGTAACATAGGGGTGAAAGAAAATATCGGCCAAAGTGGGTGTAATTCTAATAATTCAGAAAAATCTTTGTTTTTTATTACTTTATTAATTTCTTGATCTTTAATAATATTTTTCAATTTACTGATAACCAAATAAGTAGGTAAAACCAAATCATTTAATAAAATTGGACGAAAAATAGACCTAATAGAGTAGTCCGGATGCTGCATGAAAGCAAAAATATACTCTACGGAAGGATTATTTTGGAGTAAAAACGGATTATACAAATAAATATTTTTCAAATTTTTTGTATATAACAAAACAATCAAATCAGCATTTTGCGGAACTCCGGGTATAAATATTTTGTCAAAATTTGTGATATTTTTTCTTAAAATTTCTTCATGATACTTAACAAATCCTAACTCATCTAAACAACTGTCCAAGCAAAAATTATGTTTGTCACCATACCAGACAGTTCTACCATAAACGTGTAGCCTTAAAGAATTTTGTTGGTCTGAGATAGATAGCGGATCATTAGAAAATACCGTACTCATAATAAGAAAACCTAACATTGCTTTATTTTATGGATTTATTATATTATACAATGTGGTAAAAATTACAAAACATCAGAGAAGAATAATAAGAAGAGGTTAACAGCCATGATGGAAAAAAGAGGTGTTGTTCCTGAAGACGAACAAAACCAGGAAAAAGAAGAAAATAAAAATAATAATAAAAATAAAGTAAATGAAAAAGATTTATTGAAAAAACTTACAGATCAAGTTAAGAATAAAATTAAAGAGAAAATTATTTACGATCGTAAAGAAGATAAATAAAAAGGAAATATAACATATGTTTTTTGACAGCGGTCATTTTTCTGAATTCGGGAATGTCGGTAGCGGGGGTTCTTATCCTAATCCTTTCTACGACATTGCTAGCCTCTCTATACCTACGCATTTCCGCTCTGCTTTACATTGGTGTGAATATATTTTCTCGCTTTTCGGTACTTACCGTGCCGCTGTTGAAAGAATTATTTGTTACTTTGTAACGGATATTGATATTTCTGACGCTGTTGAGGAAGAAAAGCAAAAATGGGTAATGCTTTTAAAAGACAAATTAAATATTCTTATAGAGTTACAAAATATTTTGAGAGACAAAATGTGTTACGGGAACAGTTTTGTTTCCATAATAGTCCCGTTCTCTCGGTGGTTAGAGTGTGAACGATGTAAAACCAATTTCAAGTTCAGGGAAGTTTATAGTAATAAAATTTTCAAATTTGAATGGAAAATGCCGAATTTTGTGGCTACATGTCCAAAGTGTCAGTATAGAGGTAGATTTGAAGTAAGGGATAGAGAAGAAGACTTGGAAGATGGGATCAGGATAAAAAGGTGGAGTCCTCACGATATTGAAATTGTTCACGACTTATTTACCGATAGTACGGAATATTATTGGCGGATACCTGAATACTATAAGCAGCAATTAAGATTAGGTAATCCTTTCCACTTAGAAAGAGCAGATTTAGAGGTTATCAAAGCGGTAGCAAATAATCAATTATTTAAATTCAATAGTGATTCTATTTTTCACATGAAAGAGCCGTGTTTGAGTGGCATCATTAATCGCGGTTGGGGAATACCTAGAACTTTAACCACTTTCCGTCAAATATGGTATATGCAGGTGTTGAGACGATACAATGAAGCTATTGCTTTGGATTACGTAATCCCATTCCGCATCATCACTCCCCCATCGCCTACTGGATCGACCGGAATAGGACAAATGCCTATCGATCCTTTGTTGTTTGTAAACGGAAACGATTTCCGTGCTCAAGTAACCAATATGATTAGAAAAAGAAGGAAAGACCCAGCAAGTATTCAAATTTTACCTTTCCCCGTTCAATTCCAAATGTTCGGGGCGGATGCGTCACGTTTGGCCCCGAGAGACTTGCTGGAACATGGTTTAGATGTTTTATTGAGTGAAGTGGGCATACCTGTCGAATTGTACAAAGGAACTTTACAATTACAGTCAGCACCGCATGCTTTGCGATTATTTGAAAGTTTTTGGCTACATATAGTAAACGATTGCAACAGATTTCTTGATTGGTTAGCATTTAGGTTGGCAAACGTATTATCGTGGGAACCTGTCAAAGTCAAATTACGCAAGGTCACGCTTGCCGACAATATCGAACGTCAGATGTTGGCAGTACAGCTCATGATGAACCAGCAACTCTCTCCGACATCGGTTCTCAAGGAGCTGGGTTTCGATTGGGCACAGGAACAAAGACAGTTGGCAGAAGAAGCCCAATTCCAATTCAAAATGCAAAATCGTATTCAAGAAGAGATGGAAGGATCAGAAGTCGGAAAATCTTTGGCTTCTATGCCGCTGGCTTCTATTATGGCCGCAAATATGGCAGCGCCACCTCCGGGAGCTGCACCACCGCCGGGTGGAGGAGGAGGTATGCCGCCCCCACCACCTCCTGGCGGAGGGGGAGGACCTGTTACCAACTACTTAATGTCAGTCGGTCCAAACGTACCGCAAACACCAGAAGATATGATTGCTGTGGCAGAATCTTTAGCTCAACAATTGCTAGGATCGCCTGAGTCTGTTAAGGATAGTGAATTGCGTAAGTTGAAACAACACAATGAAGTGATGCATGCTCTTGTTAAGAGTAAAATGGAACAAATACGCTCGCAGGTACGTAGTCAAGCCGGTAATACAGCAGTAGGACAATATCAACAACAAATGTCTGCAACCGGCGGTCAACCTCCGCCTATGTAAAAATTACTACTACTATGATCAACATCATCACCCCTTACCGATTCTGCGAAACTACTTTAACAGCTATCAATATCGCAAATATTGCTTCTAGTTTGGATGATGTGCAACTCATTACAGGAGAAAAAATTCGCAACAAAAACGCGATACATCCGTATTGGGATCAAAAAGTTAAAAGCATTTACAATAAAAGCAGAGAAAAAAGTTTATTAGACGCGAAAGTCAATATTTATTTGTATCCATACACCAGCATAGTCAATTTTTTAGGTGAAGTATATTACAACGAATTAATTACCAAAAACAAAAGGAGCATTTGTGTCGTTCATTGGCACTCTCCTTATGTAAAAAATGTAAATTTCTTGAAAAAATTTGAAGTAATAGTTACCCCTTCTCGACACTTTAAAGGCATACCGCAAAAAATTATTAATAAAAAAACTGTAGCCTGGGTTAATAATTTTTCAGATATTCAAGTTACAAAAAGAGAAGGCTTAGTAGAGCCTGGAAAAATAAACATTTTGGTTTACTTCAATAAAGCAACAATCAACAATCACGGGATTATTATTTTACACGATATCGCAAGAATATTAGGATTTTCAAATAAAGTACGATTTCAAGTTATTTCTCCTAGTAGATTCCCTAAAAGATTGAAAAACTTATCGAAAATTTTGCAAAATAAATACGGAAAAGATAAAATAAAATTTAATAAAGTCAAATCTTTTTACGATTTTATAGGTTTTTGCTGTAAAAATGATTGGTTCTTCTATACTCCTCATAAAACCAATTTTTCAATTTTAGTTTCTACAGTTAATAAATTAGGGATGCCGGTATTAGCTTTCGACATACCGCCTGTGAATGAAGTAATCACAAACAAAACAAATGGTATTTTGATCCCCTGTACTCAAGAAAAAACAAAAACCGAAAGTATTCGTGGGAAAATCATTGAAAATGAATTACATTCCTATCTCGACTACGTAGCAACTAACCCTAAAATACTTACAGACATGCAAAAAATTTGCTGGTCAGAACTGGATAACTGCTATAAATCTACGTTTCAAGGGTGGTACCAAATTTTAGAAAAATTAAGTAATAACAAAAAAGGAGAAAAGTAATGAACATATTTACTACTAATGCTGTGTCTTCTAATACCCAAGATCAGCAAAAACACCAAAATTTATTTACTTTCCTCTACGAGGAATTTAATAAGCAAAAATTATTAGATAAAGAGGAAAGTGAAAAAATTTTGATGTTTATAGATTTTTGCCGTCAATATTTGACCAACAATCCGCCTCTTACTACCTTTTGGTCAGAAAATTGCTTAGGGATTCAATTACAAAATAATCAAAAATTATATTTCGTCGAAAATAAAAATGAAAATAATAAAAACACAAGTTTTATACCGATACAGATTATTAGTGGCCCGATGAACCAGGGAAGAACTCAATACTTTTACAATCCAGTCACTAAAGAAGTTATTCCCACCACTAATACCTCATCTACTACTACTGAAAATATTAAAGGAGTAAAAAATGACTGACGACGATGCAAAATTTTTTGAAGATGAAAATTTAGAAGAAATTAAAAAAAAATTAAAAATTTGAAATTTATAATTAGTGAAATTTACAAAAAACTAATTCCAGAAAAAGAAAGATTAAAAATAAGAAAACTTAAAGACATACTGTCATGGTACAGAAAGAATAGTCAGCAAGTAAATGTATACAATACGGAAATTTTAAACGAAATAAAAAGTAAAGTTACAGACGAAGATTTTATCGTATTTGAAGACCTTTGCTCACAATTTGAAATTGTTGAATTATATTATTTTCTAGAAATGTCTTGTAAGGACATTTTTTTCAAACAACAATTTGATCGTCCAATCTCTAAAATTAAAGTAATTGCTGATATAGCATTTTCTAACGGCAACAGAAGTTTAATAAAATTAGTCAGCCAATCTGAGTTATACAAAAAGCAAGAATTATTTGTAAAACACTTGAATACACTATGTAGAGAATTATGCGACTTTGTTGAGAAAAATGTTGACGCCGTTGAGAAAACCAGGATACCAGGGTTCGATATTGACACTATTAATAGTATAATTAAAATTTTGAAAAGAAACTTAATAAATGAACCTGCTGAAAGACAAGTAAAAATTAATAACTTTATTAGATATTTACAAAGCGCTTTCATGGATGAAGTAGAAAATTTATACCCAAAGGAAAATGATAGATTTATTAATAGTTATTTAGACATAATGAGTGACATCCCTTACTTATTTACTCAAGGTGAATCAGGTTGGAATAGAGGAAGTTAAAATGCCTTTCAAATCAAAAGCACAAATGCGTTGGATGTTCGCCAACCACCCAGAAATGGCCAAGAGGTGGGCCGAACATACTCCAAATATTAAAAACTTACCAGAACGTTCCTCCTCCTCCTCTACTACTACTGATAAAGACAAAGAAGAAAAGGAAGAAAACAAAGAAAAAAAAGAAAAAGAAGCATCATATATTTATGAAAACATTTTAGTACAACACGAAGCCAAAAAGAATAACATCAGAAGTATACAAAATCGTTTACCGTTTTCTGAAAAAGTTGCCCAATATTTGCAAACGAAGTACAGATTGAATAACCAAGATTTGGTGAAGTTAGGAGAACTGCTAACAAAAAGAAATTTTTGCGAAATGTTAGATTATGAATTGTTGAACGATTTGATAAAAAGCATTTGAGACCCGTCTAACTACCTGCGGATATCAAATTTACAAAACATCTTCAAATACTATCTTCTCTCCAGTTGCTATAATACTATAAAACATAACTTTATTGAGTAAGGAGAGAAGGATTAGTATGTACCTAAAAATCAGCAAAATGCCCGTCAAAATTGTCACAGTATCCGACACGCACATACCTTTTCACGATCCAGTCGCCATAAGGTTAGCAATCAAATTGATCGGACTTATAAAACCAAAAATAGTAATCTTCAACGGCGACATTATTGACCACCACGGTATTCGTAAATTTCCTACAATCCCAAGACACAAAACCTTATTTTCACTCGAAGTCGATATTAGCAGTCAATTTATAAACAAGTTTATAAAAGAGTTAGAAAAAAGAGGAGTAGAAGAGTTTTACTGGATCGAAGGTAATCACGAAAATAGGTTGAAAAAATTCTTGATGCAAAAAGCTGAAGAATTATATGATATAGACCAACTAAGCATTCCCAGCCTATATCAATTACAAGATAACGTTACCTACCTAGAAAGACATTACAAACCCTGTCCAATCGAAAATTATGTAGCTCCAGGCATCAAAGCAGGTCCGTTGCACATCACCCACGGTGACTTATTCAAAAGTAACCATAACCTCATCAATGTAGCCCGTACCTTATATTTGAAGCTTCAAGTCCCTATGCTGATCGGACATTGGCATAGAAATGATCGATATTTACACACCTCGTATGAGGGTAAAATTAGTGGATTTTGGGTACAAGGATGCTTGTGTTTACAAAGACCAGAATATGATGCTGGAAAGGTTTGGGGCCAGGGAATTAGTGTTATTGACATACTTAGTGATAAGTTATTTAGCGTAGAAATTATTGATTTTATTCGATCCCACGACAACAAACTTGTTGGTATATGGAAAGGGAATAAGATAGAAGAAAATATAAGGTATAAAAACGATGATATTATTGAAAAGATTTGGACATCTAAAAATCTAAGCAACGGCAAGATAAGTAGGTGGGTAAATATGCAATTTTGTTGAAGCAACAGAAGAGTGATAAATAAGAAGAGTCATTTTTACTCGTCTTCGCTAACATCCTCCTTTTTCTTCAAAACATTATCGTCATCCTCTTCCTCTAAGGTATCGAAATGATTAGCTAAGTAACCGTCCTTGACTTCAGAATAATGTTGATTGATGTTATTTTCGTAACAAATTTTGTTATCAATAATTTGATAAGATTTGGGACGATCTGAAATGGAAGTTACTGTTTCTTTGAAAGGATGTTGGAGGAAAAGTTTATTGTTATTTTTGACTAAATGATAAATCGGTAGGCGAAGACCGTAGAAGACCCAAACAACTGAATCATTTTCTCTGTTTTGATAAATGTATTTGGCACAATCTTCTAAAGAAGAAAAAGTTCTTACTGTACTCCAACCACCGTCTGGGCAATCGACGACATAATAATAAAAGTTAGTTCTTTCTAAATTACGAATCTTGACATTTTGCACCGACAACTTATCTTTCAATTCCGGAGGTAAATTACTGATAAGTTGGTCGTAATTCAACTCTTCTGGAGATTTGACTGGTGTAATATAGTGAGAAAATTGAACGGCGTCCGACAAAGAAGAAGACGGAGAAGTACGATATTTTGTAAGTTTACTTTTGAGGTTGGTAGGTAAAACCTCTAACAAATTTTCCCAATTATCACATTCTTCTTTCGATGAGGAAAATGGAGAAGAAGAATCATAGTAATTTTCTTCTTCTACTAACTGGTCTAAATTTCTTTTCTTCTCATCAGCAGGGGATGAAATTCCTTGCTTCTTGCGATTAATTTTATTGTGTTTTTTATCGTGACGGAAGGGATCGTTTGATGGAGTAGGAGGAGAAGACATTTTAGGACCTCAATTTACCGCTGTTCTTCAAATAATTTGCTTTTAGAAAACAACAACTCCGCTCTTTGCACATCTTCCGGTAAAGGCGGACCCATGACCAGATAAGGGACGGGGTTGTTTTCATCTTCTTGGTGAAAATATAACCTGTAACGGTTACCAAAAAATTGAAAGTTAAAAACTATTTCCTTTTTCACTTCAGTAATTAGGGTGGATGAGCCGTCAGAGGAAGAAGCGAGGGGGTCGATGATAAAAACTGTTTCAGGTTGGAAATGCCACAAAGAACGATCTGCCTGACTCGAGATGAATAGGGAAGTTACAAAAGTAACAAAGTATTGCCAAGCATCTTTATCCAAAAACCACAATGCGTGATTCCAGTCCCGATCACCACACAAATCAAATCCTTCAAATAAAGGTTGCGAAAACTTTTTATAATAAAACTTAACCTCTTTACCGTAATTGACCAAGAAGTCTAACAACATTTGGTCGTTGAAACCACCATATAAATACAAAAGGGCAGGGGTAAAAATTTCCCAACCTTCAGAGCGAATTTCCGCTAAACTTCTTTGCGAAGAGATAGGAAACTCGTATTTTGGAACATGGACTTGTGTATTAGAAAGAATAATTCTAGTACCTTTTCTATCAGTACAGGATGACAAAGAAGAAAAAGGAAAATCTTCTTTGTCCATGGAATTTGTCGGAATAGGTGAATCTCTAAAACCTCTAATACGTCTTTTGTTCTTCTTTTTCATGGCTATAACTCAAATCAAGTTAAATTGTGACGCTATATGCAAAGTAACTACCAACCCTACTTCCGGATCCTCTAAAAACTTTTCCCAGCGTTCTGGGATATTTTGATTGTTGTTGTTCTTTAAGTGTAAATACACTAAATCCATCAAACAGTCAACGCTTTCAGGATGAGAATATATATCTTTTTCGTAGTTTGAATCAAAGGATTTGAATCCTAATAACAAATAACCTAAGTCTATATGATGAGTAGGGTAAAACCAGTTAGGACTATACCAAAACTCCAAAGGTATGTTATAAGGATGTTTGCTTAAACTATTTTCTACACCTATTTGCCTGAGAAAGGAAGAAACTGAAAAACCAATTAGTTGAATAGTGGGTAGGAAATTACCGTATTTACTAATCAACCAATGCACCACTTCGGGACAAATGCTAGATTGTGGGGTATCTCTGTTTATCTTTTTAACTACCTGTTCTCTAGGATCGACAAAAATTACTTTGTTGAATTTTTTACATTGAGGAGCTGAATAAACTGAAGAAGTGCGAAATTCGTAATTATTGGAGGAAGTGGTCAATAAATCCGTCAGCGGGCTTAAGTTGTAAGAAAAGAAAAGTCTACGTTGCATATATCATCCTCCCAAACCGATAAAATAAAGTTGTTATTAATAATTATGTTACATTTCTTATCAGCAGGATATTCTTCATCTTTTATTTTATAGACTGTAGTTAGATAGGAAAAATATTTTAATTGCTCATAATCCAATGTATTAACATCTGGTGGTTGGAGTGTTTCCTCACTATCGTAAGGGAAAGATAGAGGTAAGCAACAAACAACCGGACAGTAAAATCGAGAACAGAGAGAACTTATAACCTTGTTGGCATCACCGGCCTTAGCTGCCGCTGGTCTATTTTCATAAGAATTTTTGGAAGTGTAACAATTACTTAGGTCGTCAATAACAATCAAATCAACACGGTCATTAATTTTGTCAAAAACAAAATTATGTAAAAAGGTAACCAAAGACGATTCGCTATTAGCACAGCCTCGCCAATTGCGGTAATCGACCGGTATATAGCGAGAACTAGGAGGAACATCTTCTAACGAAGTAAGTGGGCCGCGCAAATGAACTAAAGTGTGGAAGTTACTATAACTTTCCCACATCAGTAATTTTAACAAATACTTTAATAACTTTTCTTGACCGACAAGAGTAATCGGTTTGTCGTTAGGTAAGCCCGGATCATCGACATGTAATTTCCAGGTAGTAAACGGATAATAATTCATTTCCTTGTCTTCTACTAATGAATTTTGATTTTCTTGGTTTTCTTCTTCATCTTCTACTGCTGTCGATGAGGAATGGAATAAGTAATTGACTAAATTTGTGAGATTAGGAACTACATGCTTTTTGAAAGTCTGTAAAAACAAAATACTATCAAACGGTCTAAGAGAGGCATATTGAATAGAACTAACGAAAAAGTCTTCTAATAACTCATTATTGAAATCTTTCAAGGATGGGTCGGTTTTCAATTTTTCTTGCAAATACTTATAAAACAAACCGTAGGCCTGCCTGAGTGTTTTCATAGAAACAAATAATTCTAAATAATCCCCTTTGGCAAGTAACTCCCGCATCTTTTCAGAGGCTGACTGAATTAACTCTTTCTCGCTCGGCATAAGTAATCACTCCTTTTTTTTATTCTTACTATCTTTAACAAAATCAAACATCCAACGTGCAACTAAGATAGCTTCGGCACGGTTATGATCTTTTTGTCTACCTAAATAGGGACAAGACG
>Ga0272447_1000718_pt1 | contig 23350 bp, 24 predicted proteins | sample YNPCB0133_FD_194589 | JGI IMG/M metagenome (GOLD analysis project Ga0272447, IMG submission 194589) | Hot spring microbial mat communities from Yellowstone National Park, WY, United States - YNP-CB-013-3 | ecosystem: Environmental > Aquatic > Thermal springs > Hot (42-90C) > Sediment | place... | reverse complement strand
GCGCAGCTGGCGCAGGCCGAGTTCGCTGTTGGTGCGCTGCAGGTAGGTGTAGGCTTGCAGCGCCTGCAAGTTCGTGTTGATCCGGCTCAGATCTCCCATGGCGGACCTCCCTTACGGTTTAATTAAATTAAGGGTTACGTTGGCTTACGGACCCGCGCAATCGTGGGGGAGGGGATGCCCGGTGGCCTCGTGGGGCAGACACGGGGCCACCGTTTTTATTTTCTGGTCAAGTTCTGGTTTTAACCGAACAACTGGAGGATGGCCTGCGGGGCGGCGTTGGCCTGAGCGAGCGCCGCCACACCGGTCTGCTGCAAGATCTGCAGACGAGCCAGCTGCATTTGCTCAAGCGCGAAGTCGGCGTCGGCGATGCGGCTGCGAGCAGCCTCGTAGTTGTTCTTGGCGGTGGCCAAGTTGTCCATCTTGAACGAAAGCCGCTTTTGGAAGTCACCGATGCGTCCCAGGCGCGTGGCCAAGTCCTGGATGGCTGCTTCGATGCCAGCCAGCGCCCGCGTCGCTTGCGCTACGGTGTTGAGCGTCCAGCTGGTGCCATTAAAGACCGAAGCACTCGAGACACTGGCAAACAACCCACCCCAGCTTGCATTCGTACCATTCGAAATCGCATCAATCGTCACTGTGAAATTATCTTCTGTGGACGAAGAGTCGCCCGTTTGGAAGTTGAGGGTGACGTCTGCGGTGGCGAAGAGGGCACGGCCGTTGAACTTGGTAGCGCTAAGGATGTCACCGATTTCGGCGGTCAGCTGGTTGAGCTGGTTTTCGATGGCATCCCGTTCTTCGGTGCCCATGGTGTCGTTGGCAGCCTGGACGACTTTTTCCTTCATGGTTTGGAGGATGTCCATGATGGAGTTGAGGCTGCCTTCGGCGACGGTAAGCAGGGATTTGGCGTCGCCGATGTTGGCCAGGGCTTGTTCTTGGCTGCGGATTTTGGCTTTGAGTTTAGCGGCGATCGAGTAGCCGGCCGAGTCGTCTTCGGCGCGGTTGATGCGGCTGCCGGTGGCCAGGCGCAGCTGGCGCAGGCCGAGTTCGCTGTTGGTGCGCTGCAGGTAGGTGTAGGCTTGCAGCGCCTGCAAGTTCGTGTTGATCCGGCTCAGATCTCCCATTGACATGGCAGGTACAGGTTTGGTTGGACGGTTCAGGCGGTTGTGTTAAAAATTTCTACCGCCTATATCGGCCTGCTCCTGCCATGACTTAAATCGCCCTTACCTGATTTGGGCTACGGGCACCTCATGGCTGCAGTCCCGGTGACCAAAGTAGTGGAGCACGTAAGGGAGCTTGCGCAGCTTGTCTTCCCCGAAGCCGGGAAGTGCGCGCACGCGCGCTTGGATCTCGGACAGGGGCGCACCATCTGCCCAGAGCTGGACAGCCTGGCCGCCATAATAGGTGCATAGATGATGGGCAACGGCCTGCGTCAGCTCGGCCATGCGGTTGGTGAACCGATGCACGGCTGGCTTTTCGGCAAACAAGCGCTGAAGCTCCTCGAGCGGCATGGGCGCAATGCGACACAGATCGAGATGGCCTAGTCGGTTGCGCAGGCGGAGTGGACCCGTAAAGGCATATTCGGCCCGTACGCGCTGGTCGTAAAGTAGCCCCAAGAGCACCGCATTCGCATCCCGGCGGAGGTAGGCATCGGCTTCGGGATCACCGGTGAGCGTTCCGTAAAGATGAAAACGGCCCATCATGCGTACAAAGCCCCCTTCCAGATCGCCGGGGTCGAGCGGTGTGATGACCGGTGCGTCTACTGCTGCAGCCATTGGGCTACCTGTTTGGCAAAGTAGGTGAGGATCACATCGGCGCCGGCGCGGCGAATGGCCGTAAGCACTTCGAGCACGGCGGCCTTCTCATCAAGCCAGCCCTGTTGAGCAGCCGCTTTCAGCATAGCGTATTCCCCACTAACGTGATAAGCAGCCAGGGGTACCTCGGAAACCTGGCGTATCCGGTAGAGGACGTCCAAATAGGCAAGTGCGGGCTTGACCATGACCATGTCGGCTCCTTCTTCGAGGTCTAGCCGCAGCTCGCGCAATGCCTCTCGGGCATTGGCGGGGTCCATTTGGTAGGTCTTTTTATCCGGTGGCACGCCGGGTCGGTGGCGTGGGGCCGAGTCGAGCGCGTCCCGGAAGGGACCGTAAAAGGCCGAAGCGTACTTGGCCGTATAGGACAGGATGGCCACATCTAGGAAGCCGGCTTCGTCGAGTGCCTGTCGGATAGCGCCCACGCGGCCGTCCATCATGTCCGAAGGGGCTACGATGTCGGCGCCGGCTTCAGCCTGCACAACGGCCATCTGTGCCAGGATCTTTACGGTTTCGTCGTTGAGAATGCGGCCCTCACGTACGATCCCGTCGTGCCCATCCGACGAGTAGGGGTCCAGCGCCACATCGGTAATGACCAGCAGGTCGGGCACGGCGTCTTTGACCGCCCGGATCGCCCGGGGATAGAGGCCCTCCGGATTGAGCGCCTCGCGGCCGTCGGGCGTTTTGAGCGACGCGTCCAGCGCCGGAAACAGCGCCACGGCTGGGATGCCCAGCGCATGTAGCGTCCGTACTTCTCGAACCAGTTCGTCGATGCTGAGCCGGTACTGGTCTGGCATCGACGGTACTTCCTGGCGCACGCCTTTCCCTTCAACAACAAACAGAGGAGCCACCAGCTGGTCCACCGAAAGACGGGTTTCGCGCACCATGCGCCGAATAGCTTCGGTCCGGCGCAGGCGACGGGGACGCTCAACCAGCGGAAGCGTTGCGCGTTGCATGGTTTGCATTTCCATGACTGTTTGCGGGTCGGTTAAACGAGCACCTTGCGGCGCCAGCGCGTGCCTTCGGGGGTGTCCATCACTTCGACGCCCAGCTGCAGTAGCTGTTCACGGATGGCGTCGGCTCGGGCAAAGTCACGGGCACGTCGGGCTGCGTCCCGTTCGGCCAGCAGGCGCTCGACTTTTTCCACAAACGGATCTTTTTCTCGCTGTAAATGGGATGAGTGAGGGGGGTAGACGAAGCCCAGTAGGGCATCAATCTGCTGCAGCCAGCGGTGGGCGCTTTCGGCCGAGGCCCGGTTAAGCTGATCCCCAAAACCCAGAATGAGCTTAACCCCTTCGAGGGCTGCGGCCAGCGCCACCGGTGTGTTCAGGTCGTCGCACAGCGCTGCCAGTGTTTTATCGTATATCGTAGAAAGACGATAGTCAAGCCGATCAGGCCCTGGTCGGTTGCTTTTGAGGGCTGCTTCGACGCGTTGGGCAGCTTCCTGATAGCGTTGTACAATGCGTAAGCTATCGGCCAGGTGCTTTTTGGTGAAGTTGAGAGGTTCTCTGTATTTACCGGAAATCAAAGCGTAGCGTAGTGCCATGGGATCGATGCCCTGGCCACCTGCCTCGGGTGGGAAGATGAGCTCGCGGACGGTAAAGAAGTTGCCTTTTGATTTGGACATCTTTTCTCCCTCGATAAGCAGAAAGCGGGTGTGCACCCAGTAGCGGGCCAGCGGCTTGCCCGTAAGGCTTTCGGCCTGGGCGATTTCGCATTCGTGGTGCGGGAAGATTAGGTCTTCGCCGCCCAGGTGCAGGTCGAACGTTTCGCCCAGGTATTCCATGGACATGACCGAGCACTCGATGTGCCAGCCCGGAAAGCCCCAGCCCCAGGGGCTGTACCATTGCATCAGGTGTTTTTCATCCTTTTTCCACAGAGCGAAGTCACGGGGATCACGCTTGTCTGGATCCTGCACGACGTCGCGTACGGCCTGGGCGAGTTGCTCCGGATCCCGGTTGCCCGACAGCTTCCCGTAGTCAGGAAAGCTAGGCACATGGAAGTACACGCCTTGGCGGGTTTCGTAGGCATGACCGGTTTTGACCAGCTGTTCAATGGCTAAAATCTGCTGACGAATATGCTCGGTAGCACGGGGTCGTACGTCAGGCTCGAGGAGCTTGAGCGCCTGCCAGTCTTCTAAAAAGGCCTGGGTATAGTAGCGGGCCAGGTCCCAGATGTTAGGAAAGCGGCGGCCTTCAGCGGCGCGCAGGGCCCGCTCGAGCTTGTCCTCCCCGCTGGCGTCGGCGTAATCATCAACGGTCAGGTGACCTACGTCTGTGATGTTGCAGACGTAAACGGTTTGCCAGCCCAGGGCTTGGGCCACCCGTACAATCAGATCAGCCGTAAGAAAACTGCGGAAGTTGCCAATATGGGCGTAGGTGTACACGGTTGGCCCGCAGGCATAGAGCCGAAGGCGTCCCCGTTCTAATGGATAAATCGGCTCTATTTGTCGCGTTAAGGTGTTGTAGAGACGCAGCGTTTTGGACGAACCCTCCATGGAGTGTCCCGATCGTTCAAGGGCTTTCGGCGCACTCTAACGGCCAGTCTGCTTACAGGGTTGCAGGAGTTAGAGCGCTGCTGGGTGACGCCGGATTTCCCAGACGAGATGCCGTAATTCTGGGAGTAAGAGGCGATCCAGCGCCAATTTGACGGCGTTGAGCGAGCCTGGCAGGGCAAAAATCAGCGTGCCCCGATAAACGCCGCCGATGGCTCGCGAGAGCATGGCGCCGCTGCCGATTTCCTGAAACGACAGCATACGAAACAGCTCGCCAAAGCCAGGAAGGGTTTTTTCCAGGCGGGCAGCCACGACTTCGTAGGTGGTGTCGCGGCCGCTGATCCCGGTGCCGCCGTTTGTGAGGATCACGTCAACTTTTCCTGCAAGCTCGTCCAGCAGCGCTCCAATCATTTCGGGTTCATCGGGTACAATCGCGTAGTGCAAGACCTGATGACCATGCTCTTGAAGACGGTTGCGGAGGAACGTGCCGCTCCGGTCGGTCTCTTCGGTGCGCGTGTCGCTAATCGTGACGACAGCGCAGCGGACATGCTGCAGGTGGGATGAAGCTTGGTGCAGTTCGTAGCTCATGGATCTGCATTTTCAGGAGGTTGGGGAAGCGGCTCGCCAAACCAGCGGGGCGGATCGTAGCCCTGGCCCCCCCAGGGATGGCAGCGCACCAGGCGCCAGAACGTTAAGAGCATCCCGCGCACGGCTCCATACTTTTCGAAGGCTTCGATGGCGTACTGGGAGCAGCTTGGCGTGTATCGGCAAGTGGCCGGAAAGTGGGGACTGAGCACAAGCTGGTAAAAACGTACCAGTCCAATAAGCAGGTAGCGGGGGAGCCGCCACAAGAGGCTTCCGATATCTTGCCAGCGCTGCATACCTTTTTCCAAACGCTGATTCATTTGTTATGGTTCACTGGGGCGGCTTGGAGGTACCGGTCGGACTGGCCGTGGAATGCGGCCTGAGAGGCGCAGCGTTGGTCGCCTCAGCGTGGAGGGAACGGTAACAGAGGAGGCGCGGGCTACCGGAGGATCCAGTTCCGCATCAACGCGGTCAAAAAAACGAAAGCGTTGTGGATCGATATGGGCTACCGCTGGGCCTTGGAAAGGCACGCCGGCTTGGGCCCAGAGGGGTGGATTGTTGGTCGGCATGGAGATGGGGCTGTAAAAGTGCCGTACGGTGATGGGAAACGGACGTGCTGAAGCTGGAGCCTGATACACCTCCAGCGCAATGCGGAGCGCTTGCTGCCATCCCGGAGCCGTAGCATGCGGCGTTAGGGTTAAGATAAAGTCGCGGCGAGGGGAGGGGCGGTTAAAGGCACTAAACTGTAGCGGTTCTAAAACGACCTCCCGATACGTATCCCCGCGGTAGCGGGTTTCGACACGGTTGCGTACTACCCAGGCTACCAAGCGTTGCTCTTCAGGACGGTTTGTTTCCGAATAAATGCACCGGGCCAGCCAGAGCACTTCGTCCTGCGCCAGGGGAGGAAGCTGGCGCAATGCAGCCCACACTGGCAAGCGCTCAAGGGAGTCCGGCGAAAGCCCTGGCCTGGAAAGGCTAAGTAGAGTAAATCCTAAAAAAAGCCCGATTCCTTGCATAGGGGAGGCACAAGACGCATCAAACGTGCTGTGCATACAGCGTTCATCAAAAGCTGTACCGAGACCAGAACGTGGCGATTTTGTTTAAAAACTGTACGGGTATGGATTAAAGCACGTTTCCTCTGCTATCTTTAAGTGAACCTTTTTTCCGGAAAAGAGCGATGGATGTCGACGCTTTGCTGCAAGCTGTCAAGTATGACGTCAACGGTTTGGTGGTTGCTATTGCCCAAGATGCCGAAACCGGAGAAATCCTCATGGTGGCCTACATGAACGAGGCTACTTTGCGCCAGACGTTGGAGACAGGGCTAATGACCTATTGGAGCCGTTCCCGGCAAGAAGTCTGGGTAAAAGGCGCTACCAGTGGACATACGCAAGAAGTGCGTGAAGTGCGCATCGACTGTGATGGCGATGCGCTTTTGTTTAAAGTCAAGCAAAACGGTGGGGCTGCTTGCCATACAGGGCATCGGTCTTGTTTTTATCGAAAGCTGGAAAAGGGACGCTTAGTAGAAACCAACACGCCGGTTTTCGATCCGGCACAAGTTTACGGGAAATAGCAGCTTTATGAAAGGCGCTCTCCGCATCGGCCGCGTAGCCGGGATCGACATCTACCTGCACTGGACTTTTGGATTGCTCATTGTAGGCATTTTTGCCTTTTACCTCCTTCATGGGGTAGGGGCGGGTGCTGCTATGGCTGGGGTGATGCTGGTGCTGGCCGTCTTTGGGTGTGTGGTGTTGCATGAGCTTGGTCATGCTTTAATGGCGCGGCGCTTTGGGGTGCCAACGCGCGACATTACCCTGTACCCGATTGGTGGGGTAGCACGGCTACAACGCATTCCTGAAGAACCTATTCAGGAATTCTGGATTGCCGTTGCAGGACCAGCGGTCAACGTGCTTATTGCCACCGTTCTGGCTCTTGCACTATGGGGTTTAGGCAGCTCTTTTGATCCAGAGGCGTTGGTGCGACCTCAGGGGCATTTTTTGACCTCGCTCATGTGGATTAACCTCATGCTGGTGGGGTTTAACATGCTGCCGGCCTTTCCGATGGATGGAGGACGCGTACTGCGGGCGCTGCTGGCCTTACGGCTGAGCTACGTACGGGCTACGCAAATTGCAGCCAGTGTGGGTCAGGGAATGGCCATACTGTTTGGGCTTTTTGGATTAATTAGCTTTAATCCCATTTTGCTCTTTATTGCCCTGTTTGTCTATGTGGGCGCGCAGCAGGAAGCGCAGCAAGCTATGTTTCGGGCGCTGACCCAAGGTATTCCGGTGCGGCAAGCCATGATGACCCGCTTTCAAGTGCTCCATCCGGACGATAGTCTGGCGACTGCGGTCGAAGCCCTGCTGGCAGGTGCTGAACAGGATTTTCCTGTGGTCGAAAAGGATCAGATTGTGGGTGTGCTAACCCGCAAAAGCCTGTTGCATGCCTTGGCGCGAGAAGGACGTGAAGGCCGGGTGCGGGATGCCATGCTGCCCACCTGCCAACCGATCGAAGACACGGCCATGCTCGAAGAAGCTTTTCTGCGTATGCAGGAAACCGGTTGTGAGGCCATTCCCGTAGTGCACAACAGCCGGCTGGTGGGTCTGCTTACGCTGGAAAATGTAGGAGAGCTGATGATGATTTCCTCGGCGCTGCGCCAAGCTCAGCTGAGTCGCGGCCTGGGGCTGCAACCTTCCCGGTAAAGCTTGAATTTGCCTGGAAAGTACCTATCGTAAGCGCTTTGTACCCTGCAGTTCAATTTGAATACGCCCCGCGCTTTATCGTAGCTTTGCTTAAGCAATAGGCTGCAAAGCATACGTATCGAAATATGGAGCGCCGCACGAAGATCGTCTGTACGCTGGGCCCTTCTTCTTCGGATCGCGAAACGATTGGCAAGCTGATTGAAGCCGGGATGGATGTGGCCCGGCTGAATTTTTCTCATGGAACGCATGAGGAACACCAGCAGCGGATCGAAATCGTTCGGGAAGAAGCCCGAAAGCTTGGCCGTGAAGTAGCTATTCTTCAGGACTTGCAGGGGCCCAAAATTCGGGTTGGAGACATCGAAGGCGGAGGCGTCTTGGTGTACGAAGGCCAGCGCTTGGTGCTGACCAGCCGTGCTGAACGCGCCGACGGCCGCAGCCGCATCTATATCAACTATCCGACCCTGGCCCAGGACGTTGAAGTAGGAGGACGCATTTTGCTTGACGACGGCCTGTTGGAGCTGGAGGTCGTAGCCATTGAAGACGAGGACGTACTCACCGAAGTTGTCGTGGGTGGACCGCTGCGCTCGCGCAAGGGGGTTAACTTGCCGCACATCCGCCATTCTACGCCTTCCCTTACCCAAAAGGACCTGCGCGATCTGGATTTTGGGTTGCGTATGGAGGTGGACCTCATCGCTTTATCGTTTGTGCGTAGCGAAGCCGACGTAGCCGATCTGATGCGGCGCGTACGCGACTCTGGTAAGCAGGTTGGGGTCATTGCAAAAATTGAAAAGCCTGAAGCCGTTGCGAAGATCGATCAGATTCTGGCACAAGCCGACGGGATTATGGTTGCACGCGGTGACCTGGGAATCGAAATGCCCTTGGCCCAGGTGCCTGCGATGCAGAAACGGATCATTCGTAAATGTTTGGCAGCCGCCAAGCCCGTCATTACAGCGACGCAAATGCTTGAAAGCATGATCGATAATCCACGGCCTACGCGGGCTGAGGCCAGCGACGTAGCCAACGCGGTGCTTGACGGCAGCGACGCGCTCATGCTCTCGGCTGAAACGGCTTCAGGCAAGTATCCGGTGCGGGTCGTGCAGGTCATGGACGAGATCATCCGCCAGGCCGAGCGCTTTCGCCGTGAGGTACATGAGACCGAAGGCCGTTGGCTTGTGGCACCCCAAAGTGGAACGGAAGTGGCAGAAGCCGTTACCGAAGCCATTGGCTATACGGCCTGCCAGCTGGCCGAACAAGTTGGGGCTGTGGCCATTGCTTGCCTGACGGCTACCGGTAGCACCGCACGTCGGATTGCCCGTCACCGGCCTTCGGTGCCTGTTTACGCCTTTACCGACAATCCACGCGTAGCTACGCAGTTAGGACTGCTCTGGGGGACCAAGGCATTTACCATTCCATTTCAACGCGACACCGATCAAGGCGTGCAGCTGGTGCATCGGGTATTGCGCGAGCATGGACTGGCGAGTGCTGGCGACCTGGTTGTAATCACGGCCGGCATGCCGCTACCGGCCAAAGGTCGAACCAACATGGTGCACGTCAGTCGGATTAAATAGGGCGCTTGTGGCGGCTGGTAATGTGCCGCCAGCTTAAAAGCAACGCAGTCCAAAGCGCATAAGGGCCAATAAACACAAAGGGTAGGAAAGCTCCTTGCCCTAAAGCCACAAACGTGGCCATAATGGCCAGTTGGCTACCTAGACCCAGCGAAGAAAGGGCGGTCATAAAGGCGCGCGAAGGCAAGCGGACGTCAGTTGTGAGCCACCTATCTAGGCGCCCTATCAAGCGGTCTTGCCAGCCATAGAGTAGCAAGTATAGCTGGTGTAGGCTACGGGTAAGCCAAGGGGGATCCCAGGGATAAGGCTGCGCTTGGCGCTCATCCAGTACACTGGTCGGGTCGCCTCCCTGGCGATGCCGGTAAAGCACGTAATAGTAGTTGTACACCGATACCTGGAGCAAATGGGCTAAAAGTCCAAGGCCAGCCCAAAGCCAGTCGCGTCCTTTGCCACCACGGCGCAAGGCAAAAGCCCTAAAGAGGGCTGTACTAACGATAAAGTCCATGATAGAGTCTAGATAGCGCCCAAGTCGAGAAGGACGCTGCAAACGAGCCAGGGCCCCATCGAGGCCATCGAGTACATGCTTTAGGAGCAACAATGCCGCTGCAAAGCGGTCGGCGTGACGACGGTTTTGGGTGATTAGTCTGGCTGAAAACAGGCCAACAGCTCCAAACAGCAACGTAATATGCACGGGGCGCAGCCGCGTAGAAGCCAAGCGCTGGGCAGCCCGGTGAGCCCATTTTAACCCATAGGCGCTCAGGTCCTTAAAGGCACGGTCCGGAGGTAATTTGGTGGGGTGGGTTAGGTGGTGTTGGACTTGAACCATTACGGCGTCATGGCGTTTGGGTCAGCATGCAACGTCAGCAGTACATGTCCCGGTTCTTTTTTTTGCTCAGGACGTTACGTCTGGTAGGCCTAACGACCCTGGGTGTTGGGCTAGTAGGCTTGTTTTCTGGATGCGGCTCAAGTTCCTTTTTAGGCCAGCAGATTGAAGATTTTCGCGCCTACTACAATACGTTTTACAATGCCCGGCGTTCGTTTGACGAAGGGCGGCGTGCATTAGAGCGCCGACAAGCTGAGCCCATCGATGGGACGACGTACATCTCCCTGTTTGGTCCGCCTGCCCGGCCCGGAAATGTGACGCCCTTTAACAAGGCCATTGATAAAAGCGCCAACGTGCTTCGTGAGCATCCGCGTTCGAAGTGGGCCGACGATGCGCTGATGGTGATTGGGCAGTCGTATTACTACATGGGCAATTACGCTGGCGCTGCGCAAAAATTCCGCGAAGTAATGGCCTTAAGCCGGGATTATGAGCTGGAAGCGCGGCTTTGGCTTGCCCGGGCGCTTTTGGCGGCCCGCTCGTATGAGGAGCTGCAGACGGTTTTGCAAGAGACGCTGGCCCGTGAAGGCTTAGCGTCTGGCTGGCAGGCGCGCTTTAAGCTGCTGGAGGCTGAGCTCTATGTACAGCAACGGCGCTGGGAGGCTGCCCGCCAGGTGCTAGAGGGAGGGCTTGAACACGTGCCAGATCGGGAGCTTGGGGCGCGGGGATATTTTTTACTGGGGCAGGTGTGTGAAACGTTGCGCGACTACAGCTGTGCCTATCGGGCTTTTGATCGCGTACGCCGCTACCGACCTGACTACGAACTGGGCTATGCTGCAGCCTGGCATGCCCTTCGGATGCAAGGGTTGCATCTGGATGCTTCGGCAGCGCTGCGTGGACTAAACCAGATGCTGCGCGACGATAAGCATTTTGCCCGTCAGGGAGAGCTCTACTATCTGCGCGCGCGCATTTACCAGGCTATGGGGGAAGCCGAGACGGCCCGTGCGCTTTATGAAGAGCTGCTTTACGGCAACCTTGCTGATGCAAGCCGCGTCCGCGGACGCATCCATTATGCCCTGGGGGAACTCTACCGGGACGCCTTTCGAGACTATGAGCGGGCTGCAGCGTATTTCGACACAGCGGCTGCAGCGTTTCGGCCTGCTGCGCAACCGACGCGGGCAGGCGCCGAAACCATCTTGACCCCGTTTGCCCTCTCCGATGTTGCCGAGCTGGCCCGCGTATTTGGACAGTTTCGCCGCGTGCGCCAGGAAATCCATCGGCTCGACTCGCTGCTCTATTTGGGCAGCCTCGACGATGAAGCCTTTGCGGCTTTTGTACTGGAACTGCGTCGTCGCCGCGCGCAAGAACTAGAGGCCCAGCGCCGCGCTGCTGGCCAGCGTGCACTGGAACAACGCTTTTTGCAGGGGCAGCCTACGCCCTCTATGCTCGGCCAGGAAGTAGGCGAAGCCGCCACAGCAGTAGGCGAGGCCGGTTTCCTGTTCCACCGCGATCCAATCCGGCTGCAGGAAAACCGCTCGCGTTTTTTTGAGCGTTGGGGTAGGCGTCCGTTAGCTCCCAACTGGCGACGTCTGGCTGCCCTGCGCAGTGCTACTGCCCCTACGGTTGCCGCAGCGCAGCAAACTGCGGAAGAAGCAGGAGAAGCCGAGCTCGACGTGGCTTTGCCTTTTGTGGACGTGTCGGATGTTCCTCGCGATTCGGTGCGGCGGGCTCAACTTTTAGCTGAACGAGCTCAGTTGCGCTATGAGCTTGGCAATGTGTTGTTTTTGTCTATGCAGCGACCAGATTCGGCAGCTTACTGGTATCGCCTGATAATTTTGGAAGATGCTGATCAGCCCGTCGCACAGCGGGCCTACTATGCGTTGGCAGAGGTGCACCGCGCCTTAGGGGATACGCTGGCTGCTCAAGCGCTTTTGGCAACGCTGCTGCAACGCTATCCTACGACGCCACTTGCCAGTCAGCTGCGTGCACAACTTGGACAAGCGTCTACGACAACGTCGAATGTGCCCGATACGCTTACCCTGGCCGAAGCGGCTTATGCCCGTGCAGTTGCAGCCTGGCAGGCAGGGCAGCATCAGGAAGCGCTCCAGCGGTTGCTGGAAGTGGCTGTGCACTATGAAAACACCCCGGTTGCTCCCCGAGCCCTTTGGGCTACAGCTTACGTGTGGCAAGATCTGCTAGGCGGTATTGCCTTGAGCGATTCCAGCCGCTTCCCTATTCCAGTACCGATTGAATTTGCAGCCCGACTGCCCGCCTCCTCTACTGATAGTGTGCAAGCGGTTGCAGGCGATACGGCAACCGCCACATTCGACAGCTTACGGCCAACGCTTACGCAACTATATACCTATCTTGCCGAGCATTACCCTCAGAGTCGTGAGGCCCAACGGGCTCAGCAGGTGCTGGCAGCATTACGCCCTTTGCCCCCTAGCCCAGCCGTAAGCCCAGCAGACACCGCGCAGATCGCTTCGCCTAGAGCTCCCCGTGACCGATTGCAGGAAGCTAGGCTTTCTCAAGAAGAACCCCAGCCTGTTCGAGAAGTCTGGACCATTCTGCTTTTAGAAACCGATGATGCAAATCAAGTAGGACAGATGCTGCAGCAGTACCGCTCCCTAAGCAGCGGTGCCGTAATCGATGTGCGTCCGTTTCAGCACGAAGGGCGCATGCATTACCGATTGATTTTGGGACGTTATCCCAATGCCCAAGCTGCGCAGGCCGCGTTGGAACAGCTTCATCCGGTTTTGCAAGCTGCTGCTCGGCCTTTCCGCCTTGAACCTCCCGAAAGCAGGAACTAAAGCAAAATCTGAGCGGTTTGGCTCAAAGCAAGCCTGTCTTTTAAGACAAGGCTGCAGAGAGATTCGCTAACGGGTGTAAACTTTGGGTTTAAGAGACGCATGTCGCAGAAAGAGCGCGACAGCTTAGAGTTGCGGCGAAAAGAAATGCCGGGTGACGAAGGGCCTCGCGTGCCCGAGCGGCGCCACCGGTTTTCGGCATGGATTTATTTGGCCATTTTTTTGGCCTTGCTGGTGCATTTTTTCCTTTTCTGGAGCAGTACCGATAGCAATACGCTGGAGTACAGCCAGTTTTTGGAATATGTGCGGCAGGGCTACATCGAGTGGGTAGAAATTATCAACGATATCCGCATTCAGGGGCGCTTTACAGAGGAGGCTGTTCGTGAGGGTAAAGTGCCCATTCCGCCGCGTCGGACCGACCTGCTGCGTAGTCCGCAATCAGCTGAACTATTGCGTCGGTTTACCACGACTAAGCCGGCAGATCACGATCTGACGAGTTTTTTGCTGGCTTATAACGAGCAGGCGCAAGCCGAGGGCCGCCCGATCGTCCAGTTTAGCGCGCGTATTGAAGAGAACTGGTTTGGTGGTTTGCTAACCTGGATTTTCCCGCTCATTTTTATCATTGCGCTTTGGGTGTTTTTGCTGCGCCGCATGAATCCCAGCTCTCAGGTGCTCAACATTGGCAAAAACCGGGCAATTCTCTATGATGCGATGGGAGAGCACCGAGTTACGTTCAAAGACGTCGCAGGGTTGGACGAAGCCAAGGAAGAAGTTGCCGAGATTGTTGAGTTTCTTAAAAATCCGAAAAAGTTTACCCGCTTAGGAGGGAAGCTGCCTAAAGGGGTGTTGTTGGTAGGTCCGCCTGGGACGGGTAAGACGCTGCTGGCCAAAGCGGTAGCTGGGGAGGCCGGGGTGCCGTTCTTTTCGATCTCGGGGAGTGACTTTGTGGAAATGTTTGTAGGCGTTGGGGCGGCCCGTGTGCGTGACCTGTTCCGCCAGGCCAAAGAGAAAGCGCCCTGCATCATTTTTATTGATGAAATTGATGCTGTGGGGCGGTTGCGCGGTCGTGGCATCATGATGGGCGCTAACGACGAGCGGGAAAACACGCTCAATCAGTTGCTCGTCGAAATGGATGGCTTTAACACCGATAAGGGTGTAATCATTATGGCTGCCACAAACCGGCCCGATGTGCTTGATCCGGCTTTGCTGCGGCCAGGGCGTTTCGACCGGCAAATTCTGATCGATAAGCCGGATCGGCGGGAGCGTTTGGAGATCTTCAAGGTGCATACGCGCGACTTGATTTTAGGTAAAGATGTGGATTTAGAGGTGCTGGCGGGACAAACGCCTGGCTTTGCAGGTGCCGAGATTGCGAACGTCTGCAATGAAGCGGCTTTGCTGGCCGCACGTCGCGGCAAGGAGGCCGTCGAAATGGAGGATTTTGAGCAAGCGATCGACCGGGTGATTGCAGGCCTGGAAAAGAAAAACAAGATCATCTCGCCTGAAGAGCGAGAAATTGTAGCTTATCATGAGGCAGGGCATGCGATCGTGGGTTGGTTCCTGCAGTACACTGATCCGGTGGTCAAGGTCTCTATTGTACCGCGTGGGCTGGCTGCCTTGGGGTACGCCCAATACCTTCCAGAAGAACGCTACCTCTACACAAGGGAGGCTCTGCTCGATCGCATGACGATGGCTATTGGGGGGCGTGTGGCTGAAGAAATCGTTTTTGGGCGCATTTCGACCGGCGCGCAGAACGATCTGGAACGCATAACCAAGATGGCCTATGCAATGGTAGTCGACTACGGCATGAGCGAGCGCGTAGGCTATGTCAGCTTTAACCTGTCGGGCGATTATGGCGAGCAGGTCTTCTTAGGTAAGCCGTACTCGGAAGAGACAGCCCGTCTGATTGATGAAGAAGTGCGCCGCATCATTCAAGAAGTTCGTGAGCGCGCCCGTAAGCTTCTTGAAGAAAAACGCGAGCAGCTTGAAGTACTGGCCCGGCGCCTGCTTGAAAAAGAAGTCCTTGGTCCACGCGATCTTGTCGAAATCTTAGGACCGCGGCCTTATGGGGACTACCTGCCGGCGGACGGCAGAGAAGCGGCAGAGGTGGTGAAAGATTTGCAAAGCGCTGAACCCTCAAAGATCTCGACCGTTGAATCGACCGCTTTGCCGTCAAGTTCATCCCAGCTGGCATCGGAAGCTTGACGGCCTTTCCTACGTGCAGTGAAGAGATTTTCTTTTTTAGCTCTGCCGGTCTATACCAGTATATCAACAAAAAGGGTCTGGTATAGAAGATTTTGGTGGAGAAATGGACAAGAATGGAGGGTTGGGGGAGTTGATTTGAAGGAAATGCTGAATGCAGCGTATATTACAAAGCTACGTTGTTGCACAAACCGTTAGAGAGCCGTGCCAACAATACAGCAGCTAATTCGGCTGGGGCGTAAGCCCAAGATTAGGAAATCCAAATCGGTTGCCCTTCATGGGTGTCCGCAGCGTCGGGGGGTGTGCACGCGCGTGTACACGACGACGCCAAAGAAGCCGAACTCGGCCCTTCGCAAGGTGGCGAAAGTGCGCTTAACCAATGGCGAAGAAGTGATTGCGTACATCCCTGGGGAGGGGCATAATCTTCAGGAGCATTCCATTGTGCTTGTGCGTGGGGGGCGTGTTAAGGACCTTCCCGGGGTGAAGTACCATATTGTGCGAGGGGCCTTGGATGCGGCGGGAGTGACCGACCGACGCAAGTCGCGCTCCAAGTATGGTACCAAGCGGCCTAAGAAATAAATGAATGCGGGCATCGCTCTGTGCGATGTCGTTTTAGGTAGGGAATAAGTTTTAGACTATGCGTAGAAAGCGAGCTGAACGGCGACCAGTTGCGCCCGATCCGGTATACAACGACGAGCTGGTAGCGCGCTTTGTTAACTATGTGATGCGCAACGGCAAAAAGAGTCTTGCGCAGCGCATTGTGTATGAGGCGTTTCAGCTTGTCGAGGAGCGCATCGGCGAGCCGGGCATTGATGTATTTAAGCGAGCCGTAAACAATACGGCGCCCCTGTTGGAAGTGCGTAGCCGTCGGGTAGGGGGGGCGACTTACCAGGTGCCCATGGAGGTGCGTCCTGAGCGACGCATTTCATTGGCGTTTCGCTGGATTATTCAGAGTGCCCGTGCCCGCAAAGATAAGAGCATGGCCATTCGGTTGGCCAATGAATTGATGGCTGCGGCACGGGGTGAAGGGGGAGCCATCAAGAAGAGAGATGATATGCATCGCATGGCAGAAGCAAACCGGGCCTTTGCCCACTTCCGCTTCTAAAGCTTAGGGTAGAGGGGTAGAAACTGTTTAGGCTGACAATGGAACTCAGATATCACGACATACCGCTAGAGCGGATCCGCAACATCGGCATCATGGCGCATATTGATGCCGGTAAGACCACCACTACGGAGCGGATTCTCTTTTACACAGGCCGGGTGCACCGCATCGGTGAGGTGCACGAAGGAGCGGCAACGATGGACTGGATGGAGCAGGAAAAAGAACGCGGTATCACCATTACGGCTGCTGCCACCACCTGCTTCTGGTCCGGGTCCAAAAAAGACCGGCCGGTGCATCGGATCAATATTATTGATACGCCGGGCCACGTTGACTTTACCGTCGAGGTAGAGCGTTCGTTGCGCGTGCTTGATGGGGCCGTGGCCCTTTTTTGTGCTGTAGGTGGCGTTGAGCCTCAGTCGGAGACGGTCTGGCGCCAGGCTAATAAATACCATGTGCCCCGTATTGCTTTTATAAACAAGATGGACCGCACAGGAGCCGACTTTGAGGGCACCATCGAACAGATGCGTGAACGACTCAAGGCCAATCCGGTGCCGGTCCAGATCCCTATTGGTACGGGAGAGATGTTTCGGGGCGTAATTGACCTGGTACTGAATAAGGCCATCATTTGGCACGACGAGACGCAGGGGGCTACGTGGGACGAAATCGAAATCCCCGAAGATCTTAAAAAGGAGGCTCGGCACTGGCGCATCTTTATGCTCGAGGCTATTGCGGAGCACAACGATGAGCTCCTCATGAAATACCTCGAGGGAGAGCCCATTACGCCTGAGGAAATTCGGGAGACCATCCGCAAAGCCACGCTAAAGCTAGACATTACGCCTGTTTTTTGCGGCAGTGCCTTTAAAAATAAAGGGGTGCAGCGGTTGCTGGATGGGGTGCTCGACTACCTTCCTTCTCCAGTCGATATTCCGGCCATTAAGGGGCAACATCCTGAGACACACGAGGAGCTGGAGCGCCATCCCAGCGTCGATGAGCCTTTTAGTGCCCTGGCCTTTAAAATCATGACCGACCCTTACGTTGGTAAGTTGACGTTCTTCCGCGTCTACAGCGGACGGCTTACCAAAGGCCAGCAGGTGCTGAATACAACAACCGGCAAGCGGGAGCGAATTGGTCGCCTGCTGTTTATGCATGCCAACCATCGCGAGGATGTTGATGAGGTCATGGCAGGGGATATTGCAGCTGCGGTGGGGCTTAAGGAAGTGCGTACAGGAGATACGCTTTGCGATCCGGATCATCCCATTCAGCTCGAAAAGATGGACTTTCCTGAGCCGGTTATCCGGATCGCCATCGAACCTAAGACCAAATCTGATAGCGATAAGCTTGCTAACGGCTTGCAGAAGCTGGCCGAAGAAGACCCGACGTTCCAGGTGTCGGTCGATCCAGAGACGGGGCAGACGCTGATTGCGGGCATGGGGGAGTTGCATCTGGAGATTATTGTGGACCGGCTCCGGCGTGAGTTCAAGGTGGAAGCCAACGTGGGGCGGCCGCAGGTTGCTTATCGCGAAGCTATCCGGGCCGTAGTGCAAGAGCACTACGTGCACAAGAAACAGACGGGTGGCCGTGGCCAGTTTGCTGAGGTCTTTATTGAATTTGGTCCCAACGAGAGCGGGACAGGACTGGAGTTTATTAATGATATTCACGGGGGGGTCATTCCAAGAGAGTTTATTCCAGCTGTCGAAAAAGGCATTCGTGAGGCGATGAACCGAGGTCCGCTGGCAGGTTACCCGGTTGAAGGGGTGCGGGCGCGCCTCTACGATGGTAAGACCCATCCAGTCGACTCCGATGCGCTTTCGTTTGAAATTGCAGGCCGCATGGCTTTTCGGAATGCTGCACGGCGGGCAAATCCGGTACTTAAGGAGCCGATCATGCTTGTGGAGGTGGTTACACCTGAAGAGTATTTGGGTGAAGTGATCGGCGACCTAAACAGCCGACGGGGTCGAATCTTGAGCATGACGCAACGCCAAGATGCCCAGGTGGTGCGGGCGCTTGTGCCGCTAGCTGAAATGTTTGGCTATTCGACGGACTTGCGCTCGCTCACGCAAGGTCGGGCTATCTATACCATGCAGTTTGAAACCTACGAAGAAGTACCCAAAAACATTGCAGATGAAATCATTGCAGTGGCCACGGGTACTACTACAGCCTAAGGACACGGTGCAAGTTTTTTAACCCTTAAGACACGAGTACAGCTATGGCGAAGGAGGTATTTCAGCGGACGAAGCCGCATGTGAACATAGGTACGATAGGGCATGTGGATCATGGGAAGACGACGTTGACGGCGGCGATTACGCATGTATTGTCGAAGCGGGTTATGGATCCGGTGAATCGGCCGCGGAGTTTTGATTCGATAGACAATGCGCCGGAGGAGCGGGAGCGTGGGATTACGATAGCGACGTCGCATGTGGAGTATGCGACCGAGAGGCGTCATTATGCGCATGTAGATTGTCCGGGACATGCGGATTATGTGAAGAACATGATTACGGGTGCGGCTCAGATGGATGGGGCGATTTTGGTGGTGGCGGCGACGGATGGTCCGATGCCGCAGACGCGGGAGCACATATTGTTAGCGCGTCAGGTTGGGGTTCCCTACATTGTGGTTTTTTTGAACAAGGTGGATTTGGTGGAGGATGAGGAGTTGTTGGAGTTGGTGGAGATGGAGGTTCGGGAGTTGTTGAGTCAGTATGAGTTTCCTGGGGATGAGGTGCCGGTGATACGGGGTAGTGCGTTGGGGGCGTTGAATGGGGATCCGGTTTGGGAGGAGAAGATTATGGAGTTGATGGCGGCGGTGGACGAGTACATACCGACGCCGGTACGTGAGAAGGACAAGCCGTTTTTGATGCCGATTGAGGATGTGTTTTCGATTACGGGTCGTGGGACGGTGGTGACGGGTCGGATAGAGCGTGGGGTGGTGAAGGTAGGGGATTCGGTGGAGATTATTGGTTTGCGAGAGGGGAAGTTGACGTCGGTGGTGACGGGTGTGGAGATGTTTCGCAAGCAGTTGGATCAGGGGGAGGCTGGGGACAATGTAGGTTTGTTGTTGCGGGGTATAGATAAGGATGAGGTGGAGCGTGGGATGGTGGTCTGTCAGCCTGGGAGTGTGACGCCGCATCGGGAGTTTGAGTGTGAGGTGTATGTTTTGTCGAAGGAGGAGGGTGGTCGTCACACGCCGTTTTTCAATGGGTATCGGCCGCAGTTTTATTTTCGGACGACGGATGTGACGGGGGATATTACGTTGCCGGAGGGGGTTGAGATGGTGATGCCTGGGGACAATGCGCGTTTTCGGGTGAAGTTGATTTATCCGGTGGCGATGGAGGAGGGGTTGCGTTTTGCGATTCGTGAGGGTGGGCGTACCGTCGGTGCCGGCGTCGTCACCAAAATCCTCGACTAAACCAAAAACGCTGAACATCAGGATTAGCCTGAGCCCCTGCGCTCAGGCTTCGATTTGCCGAATGCAGAAGCGCGATGGCTGGCCAGAAGATTCGCATCAAGTTAAAATCTTACGATCACACGCTGATCGACCGGAGTGCGGAGAAAATCATTCGCACCGTTAAGGCGACGGGCGCAGTTGTAAGCGGACCAATTCCGCTGCCCACCGAACGCAGCGTCATTACCGTGCTGCGCAGCCCGCACATTGACAAAAAAAGCCGCGAGCAGTTTGAAGTGCGTCGGCATAAGCGGCTTATCGACATTTTGTCGACCAGTAGCAAGACGGTTGATGCCCTGATGAAGCTTGAGCTTCCCAGCGGTGTCGATGTAGAAATCAAGGTCTAAAAGGCACTCCGGTACAAAATCGATCGGGGTTGCCGCTAAGCTGTGTGCACAGGCACCATGAGCGGAATGCTTGGACGAAAAATCGGAATGACCCAGGTCTTTGACCAGGCTGGTAACAGTATCCCCTGCACTATAATTCAGGCCACGCCGAACGTGGTGGTGCAGGTGAAAATGGCTGAGGGTAAAGACGGATACGATGCGGTACAACTGGGCTTCGGTGCACGCAAGCCCAAGCATACCCCAAAGGCGCTGCTGGGTCACTTTGCTAAGGCAGCAACAAGCCCGCTACGGGTATTACGGGAATTCCGGGACTTTGTGCTCGACGTTAAGCCGGGTGATGAAGTGCGCCTGGAACAGCTTTTTACCGAAGGGGAGCTGATCGACGTCGTGGGGGTCTCGAAGGGCCGTGGTTTTCAAGGCGTGGTCAAGCGCCATGGTTTTGGCGGTGTAGGGAGCCGCACGCACGGCCAGCATAACCGAGAACGGGCTCCAGGTTCGATTGGCGCGTCTTCGTTCCCGTCCCATGTGTTTAAGGGGCGGCGCATGGCTAGTCGTATGGGCAATGCGCGTGTTAAGGTGAAGAACCTGCAGGTGGTGCGCATCTTTCCAGAACACCACCTTATCCTGATCAAGGGCGCTGTGCCCGGCCCAGTTAACGGCATCGTAGAGCTTTATAAGAAGGCCCGCTGATGGGCTTGCCTAAAGTAGCTATAGCTATGGAATTGCAGGTATATCGACTGGATGGAAGTGCGACCGAGCGTACGGTGACGCTTGATCCAGCGGTGTTTGCCATTGAGCCCAATGATCATGTGCTCTGGCTGGACGTTAAGCGGATTGAAGCAAACCGGCGACAGGGAACGCACAAGGTGAAGAACCGGGCCGAAAACGCCCACAGCACGCGCAAGCTGTATCGTCAAAAAGGGACGGGGTATGCGCGTGCCGGCGATGCCAAGTCGCCCATTCGCCGGGGGGGAGGTACAGCCCACGGTCCGCAGCCGCGTTCTTATGCGCTTAAGGTCAACCGTAAAGTGCAGCGTTTGGCGAGACGTTCGGCTTTAAGCTATAAAGCACGGGAAGGGGCGATTCGGATCTTGGAGGACTTTACCTTCGAGCAGCCCAGCACGCGTCGGCTTCAGGAAGTCCTGGCGGCCCAGGGTCTGAGCGGCCGAAAGGTGCTCTTGCTGACGGCGCAGCACGATGCTACGCTATATCTGTCGAGCCGGAATTTGCCTAAAGTGCGCGTTTTGGAAGCCCGTAATGCTTCTACGCGGGATCTGCTTGACGCCCAGGTGCTGTTGCTGCAGGAGGGTGCCGTCGAGGTGCTGCATCGCTTGCTTCGTCCAGCTATTCCGGTTGCTGCCTGAGCTTCAATTGTGTGAGCTGCCATGAGTAAACACCCGATATTGATTCGGCCCCTGGTGACCGAAAAGCTCTCCCAGCAGGAGGCACAAGGACATTACGGCTTTGTGGTTGCTAAGGAGGCTAATAAGATTGAAATCCGTAAGGCTGTAGAGGCCCTCTACGGGGTCAAAGTCAAGGAGGTTCGCACGATGATTGTACGGGGCAAGCGTCGGCGGCAGTTTACGCGACGCGGAGCTAGTGAAGGGCGTACCAGTAGCTACAAGAAAGCGATCGTAACGCTTACGCCCGACAGCCCACGGATCAATTTCTTCGAGAATGTCTGAATTGAAGCACAACCATGCCGATTCGTAGACGCAAACCGGTAACGCCAGGTCAGCGGCAGTACTCGGTATCGACCTTCGAGGAAATCACGAAGGACAGGCCAGAAAAAAGTCTGCTGGCGCCACTTAAAAAGCATGCAGGCCGCAACAACCAGGGACGGATTACCACGCGGCATCAAGGGGGCGGCCACAAGCGGCGCTACCGCATTATTGACTTCCGGCGCGATAAAGACGGAATTCCCGCCCGGGTGGTCAGCATTGAATACGATCCGAACCGTTCAGCCCGGATTGCCTTGCTGGCCTACGCCGATGGAGAAAAGCGGTATATCATTGCGCCGAATGAGCTCAAAGTAGGCCATACCGTGCTTAATGGGCCGAATGCTCCTCCTGATCCGGGCAACTGTTTACCCCTGGAAAAAATTCCGGTGGGTTCTTACGTGCACTGCATTGAACTCAAACCGGGCAAAGGGGCGCAGATTGCCCGTTCGGCAGGGACCTATGCCCAGGTAATGGCGCGGGAAGGCGATTATGCCACGCTGCGCTTGCCTTCGGGCGAAATTCGGCTGATTCATGTGCGCTGCCGCGCTACGATCGGTACGACGAGTAACCCGGATCACATGAACATTGACCTGGGCAAAGCTGGGCGGAGCCGTTGGCTGGGCATTCGACCCAAGACGCGTGGCGTAGCTATGAACCCGATTGACCACCCCATGGGTGGTGGAGAAGGCCGTCACTCGGGTGGCCACCCACGTTCGCCTTGGGGACAACCTGCCAAGGGCTACAAGACCCGCAAGCGGAATAAGCCTTCGAACAAGTACATTTTGCGTCGTCGCAATGCGGCTAAGTAACTAAAGCGCGTGAGCAGGTAAACCCGACAGAGCAAATATGGCGCGTTCGCTCAAAAAAGGACCTTACGTTCACTATAAACTGCTGCGTAAAGTCGAAGAACTCAACCGGAGTGGCCAGAAAAAGGTGATCAAGACCTGGAGCCGGGCATCCATGATCATTCCGGAGTTCGTTGGGCATACGTTTGCGGTGCACAACGGGCGGCAGTTTATTCCGGTCTACGTCACCGAAAACATGGTTGGACACCGGTTAGGAGAATTTGCGCCGACGCGAACTTTTCGCGGGCATGCAGGCGACAAAAAAGATAAGCGCAGTCGTCGCTAAGATCGGTAGCAAGCTATGGAAGCCAGAGCGATTAGCAAATACATTCGCAGCTCACCACGCAAGATGCGCGTGGTGGTCAATGCGGTGCGTGGTAAACGGGTTGCCGAGGCGCTGGCCCTGCTGCGTCAGCTCCCGCATCGGGCAGCACGCCCGGTAGAGAAAACCATCCGCTCGGCGATCTACAACTTGATCGAAAAAAATCCTGAAGAGCGCATCGACGAGGCCAACCTGTTGATTCGGGAGATCCGGGTGGACGAAGGGCCACGCTTTAAGCGGTATCAGCCGGCTCCAAGGGGGCGGGCAATGCCTATCCGGCGGCGCACCAGCCACCTGACGGTTGTGGTCGCTACGGCCGAGGCCACCTCGGAAGCTCAAGCGGCAAGCAGTCATGCCTAAAGCTGAGGAGCAACATGGGTCAGAAAACACATCCAATCGGTTTTCGCCTGGGGGTTATTCGCGGTTGGTTTTCCAACTGGTACGCCGAAAAGGACCTGCCAGAGAAGCTCATTGAAGATGAAGAAATTCGGCGCTACTTGCATGCCCGGCTAAAGCGGGCAGGGCTGAGCCGGGTGGTCATCGAGCGTACACCAAGGCGGGTTATTCTGACGCTGCACACCAGCCGTCCGGGCGTAGTGATCG
>Ga0272447_1000717_pt1 | contig 23375 bp, 15 predicted proteins | sample YNPCB0133_FD_194589 | JGI IMG/M metagenome (GOLD analysis project Ga0272447, IMG submission 194589) | Hot spring microbial mat communities from Yellowstone National Park, WY, United States - YNP-CB-013-3 | ecosystem: Environmental > Aquatic > Thermal springs > Hot (42-90C) > Sediment | place... | reverse complement strand
GGATATTGCCTGACATCCAGGACATCGCGCCCGACTCGGAGTAGACTGTCTCGCCAGGGTCAAGTTCAAGGATGACCGCCTGCATGGTTGTCCCGACAATCTGATATTCCATCCCGGTCACACCACGTCCCCGCGCTGCTACGACCGGGTCGGGAAGGTCCAAACGGTTGCTTTCATACGAAGTCATGAAGGAAACGCTCCTTTCGTGATACGACACCGACGACCGCCGATGCCTGCCTGTCATAGTGTATGCCAGCAACCAGAGGTACGTCAAGACGGGCAATAAAGTTGCACACTGGTCAACAACGAATGAATAATCGTCAGCGCGTACGCGGCGGTCCGGTAAAGAACGTGAAGCGCTGATCCACCCCTTCGATATAAACACAGGCTTGCGGATCGAGACCACTGACGATTTCGATGACCTGGTCGTTGCTCAAGCCAACTGTCACATCACGCGCTTCAAGATCCGGACGCGCCGGACGTCGATCCGGCGGCAATGCACACAATCCAGGATCACGCACCACATCAACCAGCAAACGCCCGCGGTCGCTGCGCACAGCGCGACGCGGCACGAGCAGCACATTGTCGCGCTCCGCAACGACGATATCCGCCCCTACCGACATCCCAGCGCGCACACGCGGATCGGTGTTGGGGATCCCGATCCGCACCTGGTACGACGTTACCGCAGCCTGAGGCAATGCCAGCGGACTAATCGTCTCGACCGTCGCCACAAGGGTCACTTCCGGCAGCGCATCAAGCGTCAGCGTCACCGGTTGACCGACGCTCACCCGCGTAATGTCAATCTCGTCCACTGTCACATCCACGTAGAAACGCTCCAGGTTTGCCAGAACAATAGCGGGTCGTCCTGGCGACGGCGCTTCGCCGACTTTCAGGTTTACCTCGGCAACGACTCCGTTAAACGGCGCTTTGAGCACTGCTTCATCGAGCGCCAGTCGTGCCAGATCGCGTGCTGCCCGCGCACCATCCACCTGAGCGCGAGCAGCAGCCAAGTCTGCCGGACGTGGATCGGCGCGCAACCGTTCCAGATTCGCCCTTGCGACTTCGAATGCGGCGCGCGCAGCTTCAAGCTGACCGCTGCGCTGGTCGCCGCGCATCCGGTCGAGTGCAGCCCGCGCACCGGCAACCTGCGCACGCGCTGCAGCCAGCACATCCGGCTCAGGAGTAGCGAAGAGGAGATCTCGATTAGCACGCGCAACCGCGAGTTGCCCTTCTGCCAGTTCGACGCCGTTCGCCTCCGCCAGACGCGCATTGTCATAATTCACCTGCGCCTGAGCAACGGCATTTTCAGCACTGCGTAACGCTGCCTCCGCCTGGACAAAGGCATCGTAGTACTGCTGGCGCTGCGAGTCGTTCAGAATATTCGGGCGCGTCTGCCCTGGCCGGTTCGGATCGGCGACGGTGCGCACAATTGGGTCGGCGCCGGTTTCACGCACATACTCCCAGTTCTGCTTTGCTGTCGAATAGCGCGATTGCGCTTGTGTCAATTGATTGACTGCCTGTTCGAGTTGTATCTGGGCATTGGTTTTTGCAGCAGACAGCTGTGCGCGCTGACGTTCGAGGTTCAATTCCGCTTCGCGGATGCGCGCTTCGGCGATCTGCACGTCCGACTCACGCGGACCGGCGAGAAGCTGGTTGAGACGCGCCTCTGCCTGTCGCAGTTGTTCCTCGGCAGCACGCATATCTGCGACTGTCACGCTTCCTTCGACCTGCCGCAGTTGCCCGGCAGCCTGGGCGAGTTGCGCTTCGGCAGCGGCGATCTCCGCAGACGACGGACCGGCAAGCAACCGGTCGAGGTTTGCCTGCGCCTGGGCGAGTTGCGCTTCCGCATGCGCCAGACGCAATTCCAGTTCGCGGGTATCGAGCCGGGCGAGCGGTTGCCCCTTTTCCACAGTATCGCCAGGGCGCACCAGTACCTCAGCGACCCTTCCGGTGACCGCAAAACTGAGATTGACTGTCTGAACAGGGGCAATCTGTCCAGTGGCATTGACCGTTGCGATCAGTTTGTCAAACCGCGGGTTAACCAATCCGTAGGAACGCACTGGCATTTGTTGCCCGCCACGAAGGAAAAATACGCCTGCGGCGCACGCTGCCACGATGAGCACCAGCCCAACAGCAGTGACGATAGCGCGCCGACCGGGCCATCGACGCGCAGTGGTTGTAGCCATTCTCTTCCTCTATAGTTCCGGCGCATTACATCATAGAAATCAATATGAAACGCCGTCACCGGCGTTGTTCTCCTCTTGTTAATTGTCGGTCTTTTGCAATGATCTGTCAATCCTGGGGAAAGTGGAAAGACGCTTTGTGCCACCGACGATGCGTCTATCAGTGGATAATGATAAGTGTTCGCATTTCTTCTGGGAGCGAGGGCATCTTGCCCTCATAGACGCGATGAGAGCGGAACGCCTTCACTCCCCGGCGCGTGTGTTACTCCCAGGTGTAAACAGTTTCGCGCCCTTGCCTTGCTATAGCGCCTGGATCAGTTCTGGAAAACGGCAGCCATCTGCGCAACGAGCGTGGCAAGGTCAGCGATGAGCGCTGGCGCGGCGTTGGGGATGTCAGCGCGAACGTACCCCAATCCAAGCGCAGCGGCCCGCTCTGCCATACGCACATCGAGTTCGTAACACACTTCGACGTTGTCATAGACGGTGTTGATGGGAACCGCCAGCACGTGCCGGAACCCTGCACGGGCAATCTCATCCAGCGCCGACAACACATCGGGACCAAGCCACTGACCGGGACCCTCGGCACCGTAGTACGCCAGATATCCGGCGTCGCAGCCGAGCGTGGAAACCAGGCGTTGCATCGTTTGCCGCAGCCGCCACTGGTATTCCGCTTCCGGTTTGCGTGCGCTTTCGGCAACACTGTGAGCAATTGCAAGCAGCGCTGTTCGACTGCGATCACGATCCGGCAGACGCTCCAGCGCAAGAGTCGCATTAATCGTTAGCGTCGAATAATAGCCCGGCAGATCGGGCCAGTCGGGGATCAGATGCAGGCGCACTGGACGAGCGACTTCGGTCTGCGCGCGTTCGAGCGCTTCCTGGTGACTGCGCAGGCTCATCTGTGAGGCGATGGGGCTGAGGGGCAATGCAAGAACGCATTGGATGCCAGTTCGAACAAGGTGCGCCAGTGCATCAGCCACCGTCGGATGCCAGTGACGGGCGCCCAGAACGACCTGAAAGCGTGATCCGAATCGCTGTCGCAGTTCATCATCGAGTGCGGCGGCAAGTCGCCTGGCAGCAGAGTCGCCGCTTGTTCCGCTCCACACCCGCTGGCACCGTTCGCGCATATACGCAATATCTCTTGGTGACGGCGGATGCCCGTGGTAGTGTGCTGTCAGGTAAGGAACAATATCGTCGAGCGTTGCCGGTTCGCCGTACTCCAGAACCAGGACGCCGGTTTGCGGGATGTCTTCATAGTTCATTGTCAACCTCGATTCGTTATCCCCATCATTCCACCGTCACACTCTTCGCCAGATTGCGCGGCTGATCCACATCACAACCGCGACGCACGGCGATATGGTACGCCAGCAGTTGCATCGGCACACTGGTGAGCACCGGGGTCAACAGCGGCAACGTCTGCGGCACTTCGATCACATAATCCGCTTTCGATGCGATCAAGGCGTCACCCTCGGCAGCAATAGCGATCACATGCCCACCGCGCGCCCGAACCTGCTCAATGTTCGAGATCATTTTCTCATAGACGCTGTCGCGCATGGCAATGCACACCACCGGCAGATCGCGGTCGATCAGGGCAATCGGACCGTGTTTCATTTCGCCAGCTGGATACCCCTCGGCGTGAATGTAACTAATCTCCTTCAGCTTCAGCGCCCCTTCCAGCGCCACAGGATAGTTCACCTGTCTGCCGAGATAGAGCGCATCACGCACGTTGTGGTAGCGTTCGGCTAGTTCCTTGTAGATCTCCTGGCGCTCTAGAATACGCTCAACCTTGCCGGGGAGTTCGATCAGCGCCTGAATGTAACGACGCACCTCATCGTTGGAGATCACGCCCCGCACTGCGCCCAACCGCAGCGCCAGCAGGTAGGATGCCACCAGCATCGTGGTGAATGCCTTCGTCGAAGCGACGCCGATTTCAGGACCGGCGTGCAGGTAGATTGCTCCGCCATCCGCCAGTCGTGCCGCCTGACTGCCAACCACGTTGACGATGGCAATGCTCTTTGCCCGATGCCGCCGCGCTTCTTCCATCGCTGCCAGCGTATCGACAGTTTCACCACTCTGGGTGATCGCAAGCACGGCAACGTGCTCGCCGATCAGCGGGTCACGGTACCGGAACTCGGATCCGTAATCTACCTCGACGCGCAATCGCGCCAGCGTTTCGATGGCAAACTTCGCCACCAGCGCCGCGTGCCATGCCGTCCCGCACCCTACTGCGTAGATCCGTTCCAGCTGCCGCAGTTCCTGCTCATCGAAGGCAAGTTCATCGAGCAGAACTGCGCCATGGTCGAGATCGATCCGCCCGCGCAACACATCGGTCAGCGCACGCGGTTGCTCGAAGATCTCCTTCTGCATGAAATGCTTGAAGTCGCCCTTAGCGGCAGACACCGGATCCCACGGGATTGTTATGGGAGTGCGAATGACCGGCGTTCCGTCCAGGCGCGAGATTGTCGCTCCATTGGCGTCGATCACCGCGATTTCACGGTCGTCTAGAAAGATGACGCGCCGGGTATAATCAAGGATCGCCGGCACGTCGGACGCGACGAACATTTCATCATCGCCCACACCGATGACGATTCCGCCTGCATGCCCCAGGCGCGCGGCAATGATGCGCCCCGGCTCGCGGCGCGTCATTGCTACCACTGCATTACCGCCGCGCAACTCGGCGAGCGTGCGTCGCATCGCCTGTTCGAGCGACCCGGTTTCATCGTAGTATTCGCCCAGGAGACGGGCGATGACTTCGGTATCCGTCTGCGATGCAAACTGATGACCGTGCGCGATCAGGCGCTCCTTCAGTTCGAGATAGTTTTCGACGATGCCGTTCTGGATCACGACAATCTCGCCTGAGGCGTCGCGGTGCGGGTGCGCATTTTCCTCGGTAACGCCGCCGTGCGTCGCCCAGCGAGTATGCCCGATGCCGCAGCGCCCGACGACCGGTTGTTCCCGCAACTGTGCCGCCAGATTTGCAAGTTTCCCAACGCTGCGCCGTAATTGCAACTGTCGCCCGTCATCAACGGCAATGCCCGCTGAGTCATACCCGCGATATTCGAGCCGCCCCAGACCGTGGAGCAGAACTTCACCGGCATCACGCGGTCCAATATAGCCAACAATGCCACACATGCGCTTTTCCTTTCTGCACGCACGAAGAGTCGCGGCGCTGCGCTACACGCCGCGCAACCGGTTCCGAACCAGCACGTGCTTCATGAGAATGACGCCTAACTGCGCGGGGCATCCACAGTCTTCGATGCGTCTTACAGGAAGGGGCGCTGACTGCGCTCCGCTTTGTTCCACCCGTCGCCGGATGGGTTTCCCAGAGCGCTCACAGGCGGCAGCACGCCTGGGAGGCATCCGCTGATCTCTCGATGTTCCGTCGGCGACGCCAACGTTAGCCCTGTCGCGCGACAGGGAACCTCCACCCTCGTCAACTGCGGGAAAGGACCCGCAGCCCATGCGCTTTCTACTGACCGTTGCGTGTGCGCATCACCTCCCGTAGCCCCTGCATATCCCACACTGCTGCTCAGCATACGTCATGCCGCGCTTCCGGTCAAGATCGGACGTGGTTACGATTCTTTCAGACACGGATCCGCGCGGCGTTCATAGAACACTGCGCCCGTGCGCCGGATCTCCGCGCGCACGTCTGGATCGCTGATCAGGCTGAAGAGCGACAGATCAAACGTGTACGGCAGCAGCAGATCATCGAGTTCATCAAAAATCTTCCCCAGAATCGAGAGAGCCAGATCATCGCCGCCGATCAATGTCAGATCGATATCCGAGCCGATCTTCGCATTTCCGCGCGCGAACCGTAGATCACAGCGCGCTCAACCTGCGGATAATGGGAAAGCACTGCCCGAATCTGTTCAATGGTCGCATCGTTCAAGCCGTATGCCTTGGCATTTCTTTTAGCAATTGTTCGATGTTATCCGCCAGTGCGACAAACTATCCGGTGCGCTCATAGAACATTCCATCAAAAGAATGAGCAGGAGAACTCTTGTCACATGCCGTGTGAAAATCGTACCATAACAGAAGCAAGGGTTTCAATCTGTGCGCCGCTTCCGCACATCGACTTCAGGTATGGTACGATACTGTATCGGCGAAGTAGAAGACGTGAAAACGACACTCAGGGAGTGAACGAATGACTGGCAGGCTCGCCCGCCGTGTAGCGGGCTTCGGCACAACCATCTTCACCGAAATGAGCGCGCTGGCGCTCGAGCGCGGCGCGATCAATCTGGGACAGGGCTTCCCTGATTTTCCAGGTCCGGCATTCATCAAGGAAGCGGCGGCAGCCGCGATTGCCGCTGATATCAACCAGTATGCCCCAATGCCCGGATCGCCTCGTCTGCGCCAGGCGGTTGCCGCACAGTGGGAGCGCGACTACGGGCGCGCGGTGGACTGGCAGCGCGAAGTCACGATCACCAGCGGCGCAACCGAAGCGTTGTACGATGCACTGCTGGCGCTTATCGAGCCGGGCGATGCGGTCATCATTTTCGAGCCGGCGTATGATGCCTATGTACCCGACATTACCCTGGCAGGCGGCATTCCTCTGCCGGTGCGCCTCTACCCGCCAGATCACACCCACGCAACGTGGTGGTTTGACGAGGCGGAACTGCGCGCCGCGTTTAAGCGCAACCCGACGCTCATTCTCGTCAATACGCCACACAACCCGACCGGTAAGGTTTTCACCCGCGCCGAATTGTGCCTCATTGCCGAACTCTGCCAGGATCACAACACCCTTGCGATCACCGACGAAGTGTATGACCGGCTGGTTTTCGACGGCGGCGCCCATGTGCCACTGGCGACGCTCCCCGGCATGTGGGAGCGCACGCTCACCATCAACAGCGCCGGAAAAACTTTCAGCGTTACCGGATGGAAGATCGGCTACGCGGTTGGACCGGCGCATCTGAATCATGCGCTGCGCCAGGCGCACCAGTGGGTAACGTTTGCCACATCGTCGCCGTTGCAGGAAGCAGTTGCCGTCGCGCTGGAACAGGCGTCGGTCAACGGATACTACTGCGAACTGTTGCGCGACTATAGCGAACGGCGCACGCGGTTGCAGCAGGCGCTCGAGTCAGCTGGATTACCGACACTTCCGGTTGAAGGCGCCTATTTCCTCTCTGCCGACATCGGCGCGCTGGGATATACCGACGACCGCGCCTTTTGTCGGTGGCTAACGACCGACATTGGCGTGGCAGCCATTCCTACCTCAGCGTTCTACAGTGATCCGACGGGAGCACCCAATCTGGCGCGTTTCTGCTTCGCCAAGCGTCTGGAAACCATCGATGCTGCTGCCGAACGTCTGGCAGCGCTGCACACCCGTCTGTAACATCGATGTACTGACAGTAGAATGGCCGTGTGAAACAGTTAACCTTTCGTCAACGTCTAACCAACTGCCGGGAACACACAGGAGGAGAAACGTTTATGCGCAATGTGCGCATCCTGATACTGACAACGGACGCGGGGAGCGGACACCGGAGCGCCGCGCAGGCGATCGAGGCGGCACTGTTGCACAACTACAGCCAGAGCATGCAGGTCACTATCGCCAATCCGTTGCATGAACCATCGAGTCCCTCACTGCTCCGGCACGCAGAAACATTCTACCTTTCAACTATCCAGCATGCGCCGGAACGGTATGACCGCGCGCACGCACTCACCAATGCAGCGGCATATGCCGCGCTCCTGCGCAGCGCAATGGGGCTGGCTATTGGCGATGCGCTGCGACAACTGCTTGTGCGGCACACGCCCGATGTGGTCATCAGCGTGTATCCGCTCTTTACTGCACTGGTTGCCGATGCCTATCGCGGGGTGCGGGGCCGTCCCGGATTGATCACGGTTGTGACCGATCTGGGTCATGTGCACCACACCTGGTTCTCGCCGGTCGATGACCTGTGCATCGTTCCGAATGCGCAGGTGCGCACACGCGCATTGAGATGCGGTCTTAAGCCGCACCAGGTACGGATCGTCGGCATTCCAGTCCACCCGCGGTTTGCAGCGCCACGTGCTGCGCTAGAAGACGTGCGGCGCGATCTAGGCTGGCGCACCGACCTGGTCACCGTGCTTATCTCTGGAGGCGGCGCTGGGGTGGGTCCGCTGGCGGAACTGTCGATTGCTGCCGACGAGTCGAATGAGCGTCTCCAGCTTGCCATCGTTACAGGTCACAACCGCGAACTTGCTGAAACGTTGCGCGCACGCACCTGGAGGAATCCAACCCACATCTACGGATTCGTTCCAATGGCGGACATGATGTATGCCGCCGACATCATCGCCACCAAAGCTGGTGGTTTGAGCGTTAGCGAAGCGCTGGCAGTAGGACGTCCCCTTCTCATCTACGGCGCTGCACCTGGCCAGGAAGCTGGCAACCTGGAGTACGTCGTGCGCCGCGGCGCTGCGCAGTACACACCAGATGCAGCACAATTCGTCGCCGGAATACAGCGCTGGATCGAACAACCAGAAGCCCGGCGAGCGGCAGCCGATGCTGCGCGTGCCGCTGGAAATCCACTGGCGGCGTTTGAGATCGCCGGAATCGTACGCGACCTGGCGCTGTCCCGTGACGCTGCGCCGCGTCTGGCGCCGCGCGTGTCGCTGAGCGATTGGTTGAGTTCGTGGCGATGATGGTACCGGAAAGAAAAATCGAACTGCGGAAGTATGTGGAACTTCCGCAGTTCAAGGTTACTGCCTGATGACCGGACGGCACCGTTCTTAGAAGTCCATTCCGCTACTGCCGCCGGGGGTCGGCGTCGCTGGCTTCTCCTCCGGAATATCGGCAATCAGCGCCTCGGTGGTCAACAGCAGACCAGCAATCGACACTGCATTCTGCACTGCCGAGCGGGTCACCTTCACCGGGTCGATGATGCCCATCTCGATCATGCTGCCAAACTCACCGGTCAGCACGTTGTAGCCGATATTCTTATCGTTCTTTTCCTTTTGCAAGCGGCGCACTGTATCGATGATCACCGCGCCATCCTCACCAGCGTTGCGTGCCAGCTGACGCATTGGCTCCTCGAGCGCGCGGCGCAGGATCTGCACGCCATACTTCTCGTCATCATACATCACCTGAACACGGTCAAGCGCCGGGATGGCATTGAGCAACGCCACGCCGCCGCCAGGCACAATGCCTTCCTCCACCGCCGAGCGCGCTGTCGAGAGCGCATCCTCAACGCGGTGTTTCTTCTCCTTCAACTCTGGCTCGGTCGCAGCGCCAACCTTCAGCACTGCTACGCCACCTGCCAGTTTCGCCAGACGCTCCTGCAGTTTCTCGCGGTCGAAGTCGCTGGTGGTTGTCTCGATCTGAGCACGGATCTGCTCGATGCGGGCACGGATTGCGCGCTCATCGCCGCGACCCTCAATGATTGTCGTGTTGTCCTTATCGGACACCACACGACGCGCACGACCCAGGTCTTCGACCGTTGCACTGTCCAGTTTGCGACCGATCTCTTCCGAAATCAGGGTGCCACCAGTCAGAATCGCAATATCCTGGAGCATTGCCTTGCGGCGATCACCGAAGCCAGGCGCCTTCACCGCCAGCGCATTGAGTGTGCCGCGCAGTTTGTTGACCACCAAGGTCGCCAGCGCCTCACCATCGACATCCTCGGCGATGATCACCAGGTTCTTGGTCACCTGCAACGCTTTCTCCAGCACCGGCAGAATGTCCTGGATGCTGCTGATCTTCTTATCGGTGATCAAAATGTAGGGGTCCTCGAGTTCCGCTTCCATTCGCTCTGGGTTGGTGACGAAGTAGGGCGAGATGTAGCCACGGTCGATCTGCATACCTTCGGTGTATTCCTTCTCGAAGGCAATACCCTTGCTTTCCTCGACCGTAATCACACCATCCTTGCCGACCTTCTCCATCACCTCGGCGATCAGATCGCCAATCTCGCTATCGGCTGCCGAAATTGCAGCGACGTGCGCAATATCGGCGCGGTCGCGCACCGGGATGGCAGCGCTCTTCAACTCGGCGACAACCGCTTCGACCGCCTTATCGAGACCACGCTTGATCAACATGGGGTTGGCACCAGCGGCAACCATTTTCAACCCCTCGTTGACAATCGACTGCGCCAGAACGGTCGCCGTCGTCGTACCGTCACCAACGACATCGTTCGTCTTGGTAGCGACTTCGACGAGCAGGCGCGCACCCATGTTCTCGAAGGGGTCCTTCAGTTCAATCTCCTTGGCGACCGTCACACCATCGTGGGTCACGGTCGGCGCACCGAACTTCTTATCGATCGAAACATTGCGCCCACGGGGACCAAGGGTTGTCTTGACTGCGTCGGCAACAATATCAACGCCCCGCTTGAGGGCGCGACGCGCATCTTCGTTGAAATACAGCTGCTTTGGCATGGGAGTTCTATCCTCCTGATCAGACTGATGATCGCCTGACGACTATACGATACAGCCAGCGTTACTCCTGAATGATGCCCAGAATGTCCTTCTCCGAAAGAATGAGGTACTCAACATCATCGATCTTGAATTCAGTGCCGCTGTACTTGGCGAAAACCACGCGGTCACCGGGCTTGACATTCATTGGAATGCGCTTGCCGTTGTCATCGATGCGCCCCTCACCGACCGCCAGCACTGTACCCTCCATTGGGCGCTCTTTGCTGGCAGTATCCGGCAGATAAATGCCGCCCTTGGTCTTCTCTTCGCGCTCAACCGGCTTGACAACAACACGGTCTGCGAGCGGCCGGACGCGGAAATCCGTGCCCATATCTGTGCAACCTCCTTCGATATCGATCAGGTGAGATAACTGAAGCGGTTAGCACTCTCAACAGAAGAGTGCTAACCGCTTTTTATACTACCGAAAGCGTTTGTTTTTGTCAAGTCCCATTTTAGCACTCAAAAGGGAAGAGTGCCAGTAGACATAATGAGACAATCGAGACGTATTGCATCACCGAAGTGCTAGGCAGAGTAGTGTAGTCATGCTACAATCATAGACAACTTCCTCTCCACGTACAATGCGCGGTTTTCCGGGATCTCACTGCACAAGGAGGCTGCGGATGCGTCTCGAACGAAATTTGGGAATGGATCTGGTACGCTGCACCGAAGCAGCGGCGTTACGCGCTGCTCGCTTCATGGGACGCGGCGACAAAAACGCCGCCGATCAGGCTGCCGTCGACGCCATGCGTTTTGCGCTTGACGCCGTACCGATGGATGGTGTGGTGGTCATTGGCGAGGGGGAAAAGGACGAAGCGCCGATGCTCTATGTCGGCGAGAAGGTTGGCACTGGCGATCCGCCCGAGGTTGATGTCGCTGTTGATCCGGTGGAAGGAACGACGCTCCTCGCCGAAGGGATGCCCGGTGCAATCGCTGTCGTCGCTATTGCTGAGCGTGGATCCCTTTATCACTGGTCGGGCATTGCCTATATGGACAAACTGGCAGTCGGACCGCAGGCGCGCGGCGTGATTGATATCAACGCGCCGGTCTCAGAAAACATCCGCAACGTTGCACGCGCGCTTAAGAAGGAAGTCGAAGATATTACTGTCGTTGTGCTCGATCGACCGCGTCACAAGGAACTCATCCGCCAGATCCGCGAGACTGGTGCACGCATCAAACTCATTCTCCATGGCGATGTCTCCGCTGGTATCATGACTGCCATCGAAGATCCGCCCGCTGATATGCTAATGGGGATCGGCGGCGCGCCGGAGGCAGTGATCACTGCCTGCGCGATGAAATGCCTGGGTGGTGAGATCCAGTGCAAACTCTGGCCCCGCAACGACGACGAACGCGCACTTGCTGCTGCCAATGGGATTGATCTCGAACGGGTCTATCGCACATCCGACCTGGTGCGCAGTGAGAATGTCTTCTTTGCCGCTACTGGAATCACCGACGGCGAGTTTCTCCGCGGCGTGCGGTATTTCAGCGGCGGCGCGCGCACCTACTCGGTTGTGATGCGCGCTGTCTCCGGCACGGTGCGCTTCATCGAGTCGCGCCACGACTGGGCCAAACTTATGCGCATTTCCGGTGTCGATTATGTTCACGCCCGCTAGGGACACACTGAACGTTCAACGTTCAATGTTCAACGTTGAACGTTCAGCCCTTTACAGCACTCCAACGTTCGAGTGATCTCCAAGCACCAGGCGATATGCTTTCGGTTTGCGCGGCGATCGGGTGATCTCGACATACCGTCCGATCAGGCTGTCTTCCAGTCGGTGGGGAAGATCACGAATGATGCAGTGTTCCAGCACAATCGAGTGCTCAATTTCGGCGCTTTCGATCAGGCAGTGGTGGTAGATCGAGGTAAAGGGACCGATATACGCATTGATAATGCGCGTATGTTCACCGATGATTGCTGGTCCCCGAATGGTGCTGTTGACGATTTCTGCCCCCTTCTCGATGATCACCTTCCCGATCAGGTGCGAATCACGGTCGACAAACCCTTCGATCGATACTGGCATTTCTTCCAGCACCAGCCGATTTGCCTCCAGCATATCATCCTTCTTACCAGTATCGATCCACCATCCGCGATGAATGTAGGGAAAGACACGCCGACCATGATCCACCAGCCACTGGATCGCATCAGTAATCTCCAGTTCGCCGCGCCACGACGGGCGAATCGCTTCGACCGCTTCCCAGATGCTTTTGTCGAACATATAGATACCGACAAGCGCCAGGTCTGAGGGAGGCTGGCGCGGTTTTTCGATCAGACGCACGATCTGCCCCCGATCGTCGAGCACAGCGACGCCGTACTGTTCGGGTGTAGAGACCTGTTTGAGAACGATCTGCGCGTTGAAGTCGCTTGCGCCAAATTGCTCCAATAGAGGCGCAATCCCTCCCTGAATGCAGTTGTCCCCCAGGAACATGACAAAACGTTCATCCCCCAGAAAATCGCGCGAGATTTTGACGGCATGCGCCAGACCCAGTGGCTCGTTCTGTTCAATGTAGGTGATGCGCACTCCCCAGCGACTGCCATCGCCGACGGCTGCGCGCACTTCTGGTCCGGTGCTGCCGATCACGACGCCGATATCTTCGACTCCAGCATCGCGGATCGTCTCGATGACCCGAAAGAGCACTGGTTTGTTAGCGACCGGAACGAGTTGCTTGGCGCTGGTGTAAGTGATAGGGCGCAGACGTGTGCCTTTGCCGCCGCTGAGTATCAATCCCTTCATACGTTTATTTCCTCGTTTGTGGAATAATGTGGGCGTGGTGCGCCAGATCGCCATAGCATCGCCCAACAATCAACACAAGAGTGCAAGCGAATGCAGCACACAGCGTGCTGCGAGCCACCGTCACGCATTGTACCGCAGCGATGTGATCAACGAGTGACAATGCTCGTGAAAACGCCCGTGCACCTCTTGCACGGGCGTCGATTACACTCTCGCAATAGGGAATGTTACCGGCGTACCCGGATAGCGCCATAGTAGCGCGACGTCCAGTACGATCCCCAGATGCCCGACACCTGCACGCCGTAGCGGGGTGTCATAGCATGAACTATACGCCCGCCGCCGATGTAAATGGCAACGTGACTGATGCCACGTCGCCTGCCGGTATTGCGGAAGAACACTAGGTCACCAGGCGCCAGATTTTCCATCGAGCCGACCGACGCACCATACGCAGTGTTGAACTGCGCAGCAGCGCTGCGCGGCAGGTTGACACCAAACTGACGATAGACATAACTGGTGAAACCACTGCAATCGAAGCCAGTCGATGGGCTTGAGCCGCCCCAGCGGTAGCGCGCTCCCACAAACTGTACTGCAAAACTGGCAACATCACCACTGGCGGCAATGTTTGCCAGACCCGGACTGGCGCCAGGGCGCCTGCCACTCACCGGCAGCGCCGGGAAGTCGCGGCTGACCGGTACTCGTCGCAGCACATGCGCCGTTGTGTTCACCAGATCACGGAATACCCAGGCTTTCGTGCCGTCAGGCAATTGCACCCGCAACCAGTCCTTATGCTTGCCGATCAGATTGACCTGCACGCCAGCATCGATCCGACCAACCCGGTCATAGCGCGAGTCGGGACCTTTGCGCAGGTTGACGCTATTCTCAGCGATCACACCCACCAGTGCCGGATTCGGATCGGGAATTGTTTCGGCAACAAGCAGGCGCCTGACCACAGATGGATCGACATTCAGGAACTCTGCCTTGACCCATCCATCCAGTCCACCGGGAGCACCAACGTGGAACCAGTCCTGATAGATTTCGTACAGTTCGACCTGCGTGTTCCGTTTTAGGCTTGTGATCGGCACATAATGCGTTCCGGGACCATCGCGTAGTTGCAAGCCGTCTTCGCGCACGGTTGCGATCTTGGGCGGTGGCGGCGGCGGAATGGCGCTCTCTTGCACCTCGAACAGCGTGAACGACGCTGCTTCTGAGATAGTGAGCACTTCTCCCGAAATCCAGTAGATTGGACCATCAACCCGTTCGCGAACCTGGAACCAGTCGCCGTAGCGACCGATGACCTGTACCGGCGTTACACCCGAAATACGCCCGACTGCATCGTAGTTGGTTCCGGGACCATTGCGTAGAAATGCGCGCTCAACTGCAATCGTTGCCGGAACGACAATCGGCGCCAGCGCCTCGCTGCGTGAAATCAGCGAAAGCGGTACTGGGAGATCGGCAGTCTCTTCAAGCGGCGGATCGCCAATCGCAGCGTCAAGATCGACTGGCGCGAGCGGCACAGTCAACTCACTCCCCTCCTGCGGCACAGCGGGCACAGAAACTGTTGGAGTCAGCACACCAGGGCGAAGCTGCGACAGCAGCATCGCGACGGGAAGGAGAAGAGCAACTAGCGCGTGCAGTACAACACGAGATGGAATCCGTGAGAGGAGGGAAGTAGGATGAGTGAACAAGGTAGACCGAACTGTTTGCCATCGAGTTGCAAAGATGCTGGTGAACAATGCTCGTTGTCGCCGTCTGGCGAGGGCTCGTCGTTGCAGCGACTCAAGACTGTATGGGTCCGACGTCATACCCCGATGACTTTGCTCAATCATGGAGCATCTCCTGGCGGTATGCCCTGAACCATGCGCTAGGTGCAACCTGATCCTGCAGGACCGATTGAACCACGCACAAAACAGAGCATATCAGTAACGGATAGCACGACGGGGCGAGTGTACCATAAGGTGTTAAAAATTGCAAACGAATGGTGCGCCATTGGTTACTACGTCGTTACAAACATGTGCCAATTGAGCGAGCGTACACTCACCGTTTACCGAATATAAACGATCACGTTAATTACGTCAAGTGTGTGTTCAGCACGCGCCGCAGCACATCAGGCGCGTCGGTGATGATTCCATCGGCGCCGAGCAACACAAAGCGCCGCATCTCATCGGGATCGTTGACCGTCCAGACATTGACGCGGTACCCCGCACGACGCACGAGCGGCAGGATGTGATCAAGCAACGGAATCTGATACGCAGGGTGCCATGCCACAACCCCGGCTTTCTTGAGATCCAGGAAGGGCCAGCTTTCGCGCAGGCGCACATCGGGGCGAAGGGTGGGGATGCCCATCAGATAGGCGCGCGGCAGATCGGGTGCAACAGCAGCCACCTCAGCCAGTGCTGCGGGCCAGAATGATGAAATCAGCACCTGGTCGATCACCCGTTCGTTGCGTAACAGACGCACCACCTCGCCGCCAATACCGATGCCTTTGATCTCAACATTCAACTGTAATCCACATTCGCGCGCGAATGCGCACACCTCAACCAGAGTTGCGACACGTTCGCCGCCAATGTCGAGCCGACGCAGATCGGCGAGGGTGCAGTGCGCTACCGGTCGTCCCTGCGCCTCCCAACGGTCTGTTGTATCATCATGAAACACCACTAGCACGCCGTCCGCTGTTCGCTGCACATCCAGTTCGCACATATCGGCGCCCTGACGCACGGCAAGTTCAAATGCGCGCAGTGTATTCTCTGGCGCGTAGGCTGATGCGCCGCGATGAGCGATAACCAGGGTCATTCGTTCTCCTTTCATAACAAAATCCCCGCCCAAGTATGGGCGGGGATGACATCACTGGCTCAACGTGGTCAATTCAAGGCACTAACCAGATGATCTTCGACAATAATCGTACCCGCCTCACGGGCGACAGTGGGCAGCATTGGCGCAAGAATACGCTGAAGCGCCATAACATGCGCACAGGTATTCCATACACGGAACGTTGAACAATCGCACGACCATCCGGTGTCGGTCAACATCAACGTGTGGTCGTTGTTATTACCACGGAAGCGCGCACGCAGTGACAAAATCTCGATACGATCCAGTTCGTGCAGGTAGCGGCGCGACTTCTCGATCATACTGATCAATTCAGAATGGATAATAACGGGACCCGGATCACGCGCTTCAGCCGACAGCATTGGCTCCAGCGCCTTTTGCAGGGTCATAACGTGAGCGCACACTCCGCGCAAACGAAACACATCACAGTCGCAAGCCCAGCGTCCATTCGCAAGTTGAACAATGTGATCGTTGTTGCCGCCATGGAAACGAACGGTCAATTCGTCAAGTGCGATGCGCTCCGGTTCCTGCGCGTAACGCCGAGCTTTTTCGATCTTTCCAATCAAGTCCGAATGCATATCTGCCTCCTCATCTATTACAGGCAGGCGCGACCGTGCCGCAGCGCCTGGCATCCGCATTTATTACAGAAATGAAAGCGGCACAGCGTGATACATCACTGTGCCGCTTACGCTTTCATATTCAACTGGCGTTTTGATTCGCATGGCTAACGATCCTCGCCGAACGCCGCGCCATTTTTCACAATCTTAATCGTTAGCAATTATAGAGAGTTCAATGGAGAGAGTCAAGCGCGAACGTTGGGCTACGAATCCGGCATATAACGCATTTCAATGCGGAAAAACGCGAAATTCACGCCAACTGAGGATACACTCCAGTTGTCGAATCTCAACAGAGCCTGGTGGGGACGGAGGGACTCGAACCCTCACGGATTGCTCCACAAGTTCCTAAGACTTGCGCGTCTGCCGGTTCCGCCACGTCCCCATGAAGCAAAACTTTCCTACTTCTATTGTAGACTTCGCTGCAAGAACTCACCGCTGAGACGTCGAGCACGCAGAGAGTGAGTGCACAGCGCAACATACGGGTGCGTGACGTGATACGGAAGCCGTCTCTGCGAACGCTACGTCTCTGCGGTGATATACCCTTTTTGCAATGTACTTATTGTAACAATCATCGGCGTCCAATGCAACCGGATTCGAATGTTGAACGTTGGAACGTTCAACTCTCGGTTCGCTTGTTTTCATGCAAGGCTTCCTGATGCCATAAAACGGGTGCGTCCTCGCAGCCAGGTTGTTCTTTGTCAAGTCGCAGATCGCATCAGGAAGCCATCCGTAAAAAAATAAGCGAACAGTACGTTCGACCTTCAACGCTCAACGTTCAACCTTCAACCTTCAACGTCAACGCTCAATATCCCTGGTCATCCCCGAATAATTGCCAGCACCTCGTCACGGCGGCGTTCCATTTCCTCGCGCGTGGTGGCTTCCAGATTCAGACGAATGAGCGGCTCAGTGTTCGATGCGCGCACGTTCATGTGCCACGTCGGGTATGTGACCGAGATGCCATCGATCCATTCGATGACGCCATCGGCATATGCGGCTGCCAGTGCTTCGAGACGCTCCTTCGGGTTGGCGACTGTCGAGTTAATCTCGCCGGAAATGAAATACTTCTCTTCCAGTGGCGCCAGCATCGCCGAGAGTGACTGATTGCTGCCAGCCAGCATTTCCATGACTAGCAACGATGGAATAATGCCCGAATCGGCGAAATTGAAATCACGGAAGTAGTAGTGCCCGGATACTTCGCCGCCAAAGAGGGCGTTCTCGTTCGCCATGCGGCGCTTGATGAACGCATGCCCGACACGCTCAATCAGCGGTATACCGCCAGCGGCACTGATCAGGTCGCGCACTGCCCACGATGCGCGCACATCGTAGACAATCTTGCTGCCAGGTGCGCGTTGGAGCAGGTAGCGTCCTAGGAGTGCGGTCAGAAAGTCGCCCGAAATGAAACGCCCGCGGTCGTCGATGACAAAGAAACGATCGCCGTCGCCATCGAAGGCAAACCCGGCATCCGCCCCCTCTTCAACGACACGCCGCTCGAGTTCGGCGCGATTTTCTGGCATCAGCGGGTCGAGACCATGGTTCGGCAGGTTGCCATCTGGCTCCAGATACATTCCGATAAAATCGATCGGCAGGCGCCCGTACACGCGCTGGAGGATGGGTCCAACAGTGCCATTGCCGGTATCGGCGATGATTTTGAGCCGTCGGCGTTCCAGAAGGTCAATCTGGATCAACCCGAGAACAAACTTAACGAACTCGTCCGATAGATCGAGTGCGCGCATGTTGCCGGTGCGTGTCGTCGGCGCGTAAGCATCGTTCTCAACAATGCGCCGCAGATCCTGGATGCCTTCGGTGCCGCTGAGCAGGTATGGCATCTGGCGCACCATCTTGAAGCCATTGTACTGCTTCGGATTGTGTGACGCCGTGACCATCATTCCTGGCAAGCCGAGCCTGGTGCAGGCGAAATAGTACTGGTCGGTGCTGACCAGCCCGATGTTCACCACGTCGGCGCCCTGATCCATGATGCCGCGCGTGACTGCGTCGAAGATAGACGGTCCTGACAGGCGCATATCGTAACCAACAATGACCTCGCGCGCCTGAAGGAATGTCACAAACGCGCGACCAATCGCATACGCACCCTCTTCGTTCAATTCCGTCGGATAGATCCCGCGAATATCATACGCCTTGAAAATGCCAGGCGCGATCTGCATGCTTCCCTCCTTTCCAACCGCACGCTTCGCGGCAAGACCCAGAGGGATTATACCAGCAATCCGGTCGAGGGCTCACAGTTCGACGCCATTGTCGGGGAACAGATGCTGCTTCCGTTCCCTTGGCCCAGCAATCCGGTCAAGGGCTCACGGTTCGACGCCATACCATTCTTTGAGCCATTGTCGCATCTGGGTAATCTCGGCTTCCTGTGTTGCAATGTAGCAGTCGCCAGTTCGCCGATCTCGCAGTGCTCCGCCTTCTGCAATGCGTCGCGCGCCATCGCAACTGCGCCTTCGTGATGCGGGATCATCGCTTCCAGGAACCGCCGGTCGAACGGCGTCTCGCTAGGTGCAACCTCCATCGGTCCCATATCCATGGTCATACCTGCGGTTGGCGGCAGGTCGGGATACCAGGCGGCGCGCCAGGCGCGCATGCGTTCAATTTCCGCCTGTTGCGCGGCAATGATCTCCTCCGCCACGCGCCTGATCTCCGGTCGTTCAGCGGATTGCAGCGCCTGACGCTCCATCGTAATCGCGCCTTCGTGATGCACGATCATGCTGTCGATGAACAACGCATCATACGATTGTAACGCGGTCATCCCGCCGTGATCGCCATGAATTCCTGCTGCTGTAGGAGCGGAGAGGAGTGGCGTCGGTGCAACGATTGGCGCAGTGCCGCATGCTGCTGCGGTAAGCACAGAGGATAATGGCGTTCTGGAACGAGATGATACGCATGAACAAACTCCTTATTCCGATTTCACCGAGACAGGTGCACAACGTACACGCACATTCGCGCAAGACTACGCCTCACACTTCGAACGTCAACATTAATTCTTCAGAGCGTTTCAGCAGTCGGGGCGGTACTTTGCTCGCGACGCGCTTCGATCACATCGGAGAGACGGTTGAGTTTGTCGAGGATGGCGGTCAGTTGCGCAATGCTCTGGATGCGGAGGGTGACGGTCAGCACCGCGCGACCGGGGCGGCGGGTTGGCACCTGCTCGACCGCGTCGATGTTAATGCCTGCATCGGCGATAATGCCTGAGACATCACGCCATAGTCCAACGCGATCCCAGGCTTCGATCCGAATCGGCACCGGGTATCCCTGCTTTGGTACGCCAGTGCCCCACGCTACCTCCACCAGACGCGCGCGGTCGCGCTCATTCAGGATGGTACGGCAGTCGGCGCGATGCACAGTGATCCCTTTGCCGCGGGTCACAAAGCCGACAATCGGCTCGCCCGCCACCGGGTTGCAGCAGCGCGCCAGTCGTGTCGGCACCTGCGTGTTCTCAATGCCGCGCACACGGATGATACTAGTATCATTAGGGCGTTCGGAGATCGGAGCGACCTGCGGGATGTCTGCCAGATCGTCTGCACCGACTGGAGTGCGATGGCTCAGAATCTTTTGCGCAACCTGACGCGCTGTGATGTCGCCGCTGCCAATCTGGGCGAACACATCATCGATCGACTTGAGACCAGTGATGGCAACAATTTCCTCGAAGGGCACCGACAGACCAAGGCGTTTGAGTTCTTTTTCCAGCAATTCGCGCCCAGCAGCGATATTTTCGGCGCGGTCGAGACGCTTGAAGTAGCGGCGAATATGGTTGCGCGCACCGCTTGTCTTGACGAAGTTGAGCCAGTCACGGCTCGGACCACGCGGAGTCTTCGAGGTCATAATATGGACGATTTCGCCGTTGCGCAACTGGTAATCGAGAGGAACAATCCGGTTATTCACCTTTGCGCCGACGCAACTGTGCCCAACATCGGAGTGAATACGATAGGCGAAATCAACTGGCGTCGCTCCAACTGGCAGGTCGATGATTTTGCCCTTGGGCGTGAACACATACACCTGCTCTTCGAGCACATCAGTCTTGAACGAATCGACGAACTCGCGGGCATCGGTGAGATCGCGACGCCATTCGATCAAGCCGCGCAACCATGCCAGTTTGCTCTCGAACGACGCATCGATGCGTCCAAACCCTTCTTTGTAGCGCCAGTGTGCTGCAATACCGCGTTCGGCAACTTCGTGCATTTCGTGGGTGCGGATCTGGATCTCGCAGGGTTGACCGCCGGGTATCAGCACGGTTGTGTGCAGCGACTGATACATGCTTTCCTTTGGCATGGCGATATAATCGTCGAACTCGCCGGGCACGGGGGGCCAGGTCGCATGCACCAGACCGAGCACACGGTAACAGTCGGCAACTGTATCGACAATCACGCGCACTGCGAGCTGGTCGTAGATCTGGTCAAGGCTGACACCCTTGCGTTCCATCTTGCGATAGATCGAATAGATGTGCTTAGGTCGCCCGGTAATATCCGCCTTGATCCCTTCTTTTTCGAGCACCTGACGCAAACGCTGGATCACGCGATGGACGAGGCGCTCGCGTGCATCGCGCCGCAGTGCCAGCTGACGACTGATCTCCTGATATTTTTCGGGGTTGAGGACGGCAAAGGCACGATCTTCGAGTTCCCACTTGATCTGCCAGATGCCGAGGCGATGCGCCAGAGGGGCATAGATTTCGAGCGTCTCGCGCGCCAGGCGTTTCTGGCGCTCTTCGGAGAGCGAGCCAATAGTGCGCATGTTGTGCAGGCGGTCTGCCAGTTTGACCAACACCACACGCGGATCGTCCGCCATTGCAATGAACATTTTGCGATACGTGCCGACCTGCGCTTCTTCGCGGGTGCGCGCCTCCAGTGCCGAAAGTTTGGTGACGCCATCGACAAGGTTGGCAATCTCGGTACCGAACAACGCTGTCAGTTGCTCTTTGGAGACTAGGGTATCTTCCAGAACATCGTGGAGCAGCGCGGCAGCAACTGACGCCGCATCAAGCTGCAAGTCGATCAGAATATGCGCAACGGCAACCGGATGATCGATATACGGCTCACCCGAGTCGCGCTTCTGTTTGCTGTGCGCTTCGCAGGCGACGGCATACGCATTGCGCACCAGTTCTTCGCTACGCGCTATCTGGTCTGCACCGCCGTTCGGCTGGCGCTGGTAGAGTTTCAGGCGCGCAACCAGCTCATCGGCAACCGGGCTATGGGTAAACTCAGGATTCGGACGCAGTGGCGATTGTAGCGCGGCACTAGTACGGCGCGTTGAACGAACAGAGGAGTCGGTGGCGACATCGCCACTGCTCACCGCGAGTGTTGCTGGTGAGTCCATAGTGCTGCCCTGCGACGCGGCGGCAGAGGGCCGACGGGATAGTGGCAGTCAGAGTAGCACGAAGGAGAAGGGTTGTCAAGGCAGCGATCGTGCGTCAATACACGACATCCACGCGCGTCCCAATGTCCGCCCAGTGATAGAGCCATTCCGCATCATCGATATTCAGATTGATACACCCATGCGACATGCGCACTCCGGTGCCCCAGGCATCATGCCAGTAGGTGCCGTGGAGCGCCACGCCGCCAACGACATACTGAACCCATGGCACGTCAGGGACATACCACGACTCGCCGCCAGCCGAACCGGTCATCGTTTGCCTCGGCAGTTTGTAGTAAATGGCAAACGATCCGGCCGGCGTGTTGAAGCCATCGCGACCGGTTGCGACGGGAGCGTGATAGACCGGCACATCCCCCTCGAAAGCGGTCAGCATCTGTTGCGTCAGATTAACTTCGATCCGGCGCTCAAACAGTTTGGGCGACCAGACCAGCGCACCGGGCATCGGACCGACCGCCTGCGGGTTATGACCGCGACGCTGCATCGCCTGGCGTCCCAGATCACCTAACTGCACCTCGCGAAGCCCGGACAGCATGATCCCGTTTGCCCGTTCCATCTGGCGGTAGAATGCCGGCAACTGCTCGGGATGATATTCAAAACGGGCGCGCTCAAAATATTGGGTGATCCGCACCTGGCCATCAATTGGGCTGATTTCCTCGAACGGCTCGCTGATCGGGTAGCCAAAGATACGCAGACCGCCGCGTTTCTGCCAGAACCTGAGAAACTTCCCACTAAGCGTCTGGCGGGTTTCGGGGAAGTAGAGTCGCCCCTGCGTCGGTTGACCATCGGGGAAATCGTACCCCTGGGTAATCTCGTTGCCAAGGAGCGACAACATCACCTGATATTCGGTTCCCAGGTTTTCTGGATGGTACTCAAAGCGTGCACGTTCGAAGTACTGCACGATACGCCCATCTTCAACCAGTTCACCACTGATTGGATAGCCGAAGATCAGTTCACCACCGTTCCTGCGCCAGAAACTCAGGAAACCGGTGCGATCACTGATGTGGAAGCCTGAGGATGCGAAGTACATGTTTCGCACTGCCGGAAGCAGAACCGCTTCCGGTGCGCTTTGCTGCTGCATCCGTTCGGCAGCGCGCGCGGCAGCGACGACTGCCTGCTCCTCGGAAGCCGGGAGCGGCGGAGCAAAATCGGCGACAACGGGACGCTGCCGCGCGCGCAATTCGATCGGCGCGGCAATGGATGTTGCGATCAGGATTGTAAGGCTGGTCATGATCAGGTGCGGGTGATGCAGTCGCCGGTTCATAACGCTCTTCGCC
>Ga0272447_1000712_pt1 | contig 23553 bp, 24 predicted proteins | sample YNPCB0133_FD_194589 | JGI IMG/M metagenome (GOLD analysis project Ga0272447, IMG submission 194589) | Hot spring microbial mat communities from Yellowstone National Park, WY, United States - YNP-CB-013-3 | ecosystem: Environmental > Aquatic > Thermal springs > Hot (42-90C) > Sediment | place... | reverse complement strand
CCGCTTGGCCGCCCCGGAGGCCCAAAAACCGCCCCGCGAGGAGCCGCTGCTCGATGCGCAGGGCCCGGTCGAACAGCTCCGGGTCCACGCCGTACACCTGCACGGGCTCGGTCCGGCCCTCCCGGGTGGCCAGGGCCGGGCCCTCCGCCACGGGAAGCGCTACTTCGACCTCCGCACCCAGCCGCGCCACCTCCCGGACCAGCAACGGCCAGTTCTCCACGCCCCTCTGTCGGAGGGGCGCAGCGCTGCGGGTGCCCACGAAGAGGGCCCCTACCGCCGGCGTGTGGTCCCAGATGGCCTTGGGGGTTCGGGGACTCTCGCGGATGGTCACGTGCGGGATCGATCCCGTGGTGGTCTCGATGAGCCTCCGCTGGAGACCTCCGATGAGGGCGTTGAGGAAGACGACCAGGGTGACGCTGATGGCCACCACGGCCACGGCCAGCAGGCTCTGGCGCCGGCTTCGTCGGAGCTGGCGGACGGCGACGCTCAAGGCGAATGGGTCCACCATCTCAGGGCTCCGGCGGGACGATCCGGGCACGTGCCGCGGAGCCGGGGCGTAGCCGGTCAGGCCGCAGGACGACCAGGTCCGTCGGGTCCAGCCCCGCCACCGCGGCCCAGCGGTCGTTGCGGCCCAAGACCCGGACTTCCCGACGCACGGCTCGTCCGTTGACCAGCACGAGGACCGAGGCGGCGTCCGCGCTCTGCTGCAGACACCCAACGGGCACAGCCAGCGATTCTGGCCAGTAACCCAGCTCCACGCTCACGTCCACCGTCCGCCCCAAGGTGGGCCCGAAGGCTCCGGGGGGAACGGAAAGCCGCACCCGCACGGTGCCCCGCTGCACGTCCACCTGCGGATCCACGGCCGCCACTCGGGCGGGGACGGGAGAACCACCCCCCGGCGGCAGGAGCCATGCGTTCTGCCCGGGTCGGAGTCGGGCCAGGTTTTGCTCGTCGAGGTCGACCACCACCTGCACAGACGTAGGGTCGGCAAGGGTCAAAAGGACCGTACCCGGTGCCACGGTCTGCCCGGTCTGGGCGAAGACTTCCACCACGACCCCCGAGAAAGGCGCCCGGACTTCCCGCGCGGCCAACCGGCGTTGCGCTGCGCGGAGGGCCTCCAGGGCCTCGCGGTACCGCGCCCTCGCGACCCGGACCTCCACCGGCCTGGGGGACTTCAGGAGGCTTTCCCACCGCGCCTGGGCGGTGGCGATTTCGGCACGGACCCGAGCCTGCAGCGCCTGCAGCTCCTGTCGGGCCGCTTGGATCTGCGCCTCCGACGCGGGGCGGCGTGCGAGCTCCAGTTGCCGCTCCGCGGCGGCCAGCTGTTGTTGGGCCAGGAGCGTCCGGGCACGCGCCGCGTCCACCCGGCGGCGGGCCGCCAGTTCCTCTGCCTTCAGGCGCGAAGCCTGCAGGTCGGCCTTCTCCGTGTCCGCGGCGGCCAGGGCGCCTGCGGCGACCAGGGCCCGCGTCCGGCGCGCGTCGGCTTCCGCCTGACTGGCGGCGGACGCAGCGGCGTCCGCCGCGGCCAGGGCGGCTTCCAGTTCGGCCTGCGCGGCTGCCGCGGCGGCGCGGGCCTGGTCCACCAGGGACTCTGCCACGCGCACAGCTTCTGGGCGGCCCTGTTGAAGGTCCTGTAAGCGTTGCTCCGCGGCCCGGACCTGTGCGCCGCCCGCGCGGGCGGCCGCCCTCAGGGCCTCGGCGGCTTGTGTGAGGTCCTCGGCGGGCGGGCCTGTCAAAAGCCGCTGGAGCTCGGCCGCGGCGGTGGTCACCCGGGCCGCGGCCTGACGCAAGTCGTCCTCCAGCTCGTCTGCCTCCAGCACCACCAGCACCTGGCCCTGCCGCACCCGGTCCCCCTGGGCTACCAGGACGTTCCGGACACCGCCGGAGATCCGCGGGCTCACCCGCGTGGTGCGGGCGGCTTCCAGCCGGCCGGAGGCGACCACCACCTCCCGGACCTCCCTGCGCACGGGGCGGACAACGTCCACCACCGGCCGGCGCTGTGTGTACCAGCCGGCCGCCAAGGTGGCCGCGGCCACGAGACCGGTTAGCAAGGCCACGCGTCTGCGGGACTTGGTCCAGAGTGCAAGGGGTTCCATGCTAGTCTGCCCGCGTGACCTCCGGGCCGTGGGACGTGGCCTTGAGGTACGCGAGGACACGGTCTGCGTCCCGCAGGGGGTTGGTCCCACGCCAGATTTTCTCCACCACTAGGTGGTGGTTGACGACCACGGTGTCGCGGCGGAGGTGGCCCAAGAAGCGGCCCACACCAAAGATGCTGGCGAGGTGGCCCGCAGGGTCCGGCACGGTCCGCACGCGCACACGTTCCGAGAAGGCGCATTGGATGTGCTGGGGTTCCGCGCTGACCCCCAGCACGTGGGCGCCGAGTTTCCGAAACTCCTCGGCCAGCGCCGCGTACCGGCGCGCCTGGAGGGTGCAGCCGGGGGATCCGGATTTGGGATAGAAGAACAACACCAGCCAACCTTCCCGGGCCAGGGCTTCCAGGTCCAGCCACGTGCCTTCCGCGGTCTGGACCCTCGGGAGGCGGACAGACGTTCCTTCCTTCATGCGGCCCCCTCCGCTCAGGAGCATACGGATCCCGTGGGTGGGCGCAACGGTTCGTCCAACCCGCTCCTGAAGGCCCGCAGGGCTCGCTCCCGGGCCGACCCCAGGTCCACCAGAGGGGCGGGGTAATCTCGGCCCACGCGGCACCGGTAGGCGATCTGGTCGTCCCGCGGCAGGGTCCAGGGGGCGTGGACGTAGGGCGGGGGGACGCGACGCAGCTCTGGGATCCAGCGTTTCACGTACTTCCCGTCGGGGTCGAAGCGCTGCCCCTGCCGTACCGGGTTGAACAGGCGGACGTAGGGCGCGGCGTCCGAGCCTACCCCCGCGGTCCACTGCCAGTTTCCCGCGTTCAGGGCAGGGTCTCCGTCCACCAACAGGCTGAAAAACACCTGTTCGCCCCGCCGCCAGTCCACCAGCAGGAGGCGGGACAAGAAGGACGCCGCTACCAGCCGGGCGCGGTTGTGGATCCAGCCTGTTTCCCGGAGCTGCCGCATGGCCGCGTCGACCACGGGGAAGCCGGTCCGGCCCTCCTCCCAGGCGCGAAGGCTGGCTTCGTCTTCCCGCCAGGGGAAGTGCACGAAGCGCATTCGGAGGGCTCTGGTTCGAAGGCGGGGCGCGGAAGCCAGGAGGCTCACGAAGTACTCCCGCCACACCAGCTGGTCGCGCCAGATCTCCGCGCTGCGGCGGGCTTCCGGGTCGGGCGCCTCTCGCGCCGCGGTGTCCGCGGCGGCGAGGACGGCCCAGGGCGAGACAAGCCCGAAGCGGAGGTAAGGGGACAGACCAGACGTCGCCGGGAGGTCCATGCGGTGACGGTCCTCCGCGTACCGGTACACCGGCGCCTGGGGCCCTTCCACGAAGGCCCGGAGCCGCGCGAGGGCCTCCTCCTCCCCGGGTGGGAACTCCGCAGGGCAGGGGGCGTGCGGCAAGGGCTCCGACGGGATCTCGGGGGTGGAGAAGGGGGGAGCGACGGCCCGCGGCCGTGCACGCGGCAACCGGAGCCAAGTTTCCCGGTACCGGCTGAACACCTGGTACGGCCTCCCTTCACGGTTCGCCACCGAGCCCGGTGGGTGTACGGTGACGCCCGGGAGGAGGACGAGGGGAGCTCGTTCTGCCACGCGGCGATCCCGCGCCCGCGCGTATGCGGAGTAATCCTCCTGCGCGTAGACCGCCACCGCTCCGGTCTCCCGCACGAGCGCCGGAATGACCTCTGCCGGGTCCCCCGAGCGTACCACAAGTCGGCTGCCTTGCCCTCGCAGGCGCTCGTCGAGTTTCCGGAGGCTGTTCACGAGAAATCTCCCTCGGGGCGTACGAAGCTGGGCGGACAGGTGGGGGTCGAGGACGAACACGGGCAGGACCACCCCGTGCCCGGCCGCGGCTGCGAGAGCCGGGTTGTCGTGCAACCGCAGGTCGCGGCGGATCCACCAGACCGCTACGCCCGCCCTAGGCGACGAACGGGGCCTGCCGGACGTGACGACCCTCCTCGACTTCGCGAACGAGAAACTCTGCCAGGTCCCCCGTTCGGATCCTCGGCCGCGGCGGACGGTCCAGACGCACCTCATACGTTCCCGTGGGCGGACCGGGCACGACGAGGGGTGGGCGCACCGCGGTCCAGTCCAGCCGGCTTTCTCGCAACAGGTCGAACTCCTGACGTTTGGCCTCGTAGACCCAGCGCGCGAACCGTCGCACAAGCCAGCCGGCGATCCGGTCGGGCGCGCCCTTGCGGTCACCGGGGGCGTCCACGGCTGCGCCGAGCACCGCGACGATGCGGCGCACGCCGGTCGCCTCCAGTGCCTCCAGCACGGTTCGGACGGCCTGGAGGTGCGCGTCCGCGTCCTCTGGGGTGTTCCGCCGTGGGCCGAGCGCGCTGATGGCGGCCTCCGCGCCAGCCGCCACCTCCACCACCTCCGGCCTCCTGCGGGCGTCTCCCTCCAGCACCCGAAGGCGCTCGTGCCGGAACTGAAGGCGGTCCGGGTCCCGCACGAGGACCGCAACCTGGTGACCTCTGCTCAGAGCCTGCTGGAGGGTCGCGGACCCGATGCGACCGGTGGCACCGAAGAGCACGATCCGCACCGCCCTACCTCCGCACGTGTCCCTCGCCCAGGGCCACGAACTTGGTGGTGGTGAGCTCGCGGACGCCCATGGGCCCGTAGGCGTGGAGCTTGCTGGTGCTGATCCCGATCTCTGCCCCCAGGCCGAGCTGGAAGCCGTCGTTGAACCGGGTGCTGGCGTTCACCAGGACCAAGGACGCGTCCACCTCCCGCAGGAAACGCAGGGCGCGGGTGTGGTTCTGGGTGACGATGGCCTCCGTGTGGTTGGACCCGTACCGAGCGATGTGGGCCAGGGCCTCGTCCATGGAGTCCACCACCTTCACCGCGAGGACCAAGTCCAGGTACTCCGCCTCCCAGTCGTGCTCCGTGGCGGGAGTGACCTCGGGCAGGTGCTCTCGGGTCCGCGGGCAGCCCCGCAGCTCCACCCCCGCCTCCGCCATGGCCCGGGCCAGCATGGGGAGGAAGTCCCGGGCCACCGCCTGGTGCACCAGCACCTTCTCCAGGGCGTTGCAGGTGGCGGGCCGCTGGGCTTTGCCGTTCACCGCCAGCCGGACCGCCATCTCCAGGTCCGCGCCCTCGTCCACGTACAGGTGGTTGACGCCCTTGGCGTGCGCCAGCACCGGCACGCGGGCGTGTTCCTGGACGAAGCGGATGAGCTCCTCCCCGCCCCGCGGGATGAGCACGTCCAAATAGCCCGCGAGACGGCACATCTCCAGCACCGCCTGACGGTCCGTGTGGGGGACGAGTTGGACCGCGTCCTGCGGAAGCCCCGCTTCCGCCAGGCAGCGGCGAAACAGCTCCACGAGGGTGCGGTTGCTGCGCAGGGCTTCCTTGCCGCCCCGCAGGAGGATGGCGTTCCCCGCCTTGACCGCCAGGGCGCTGGCTTCCACCGTGGCGCCGGGGCGCGCTTCGTACACCATGCCGATCACCCCGAGGGGCACCCGCATCCGGCCCACCCGCAGCCCGTTGGGGCGCACCCACAGGGACTCGATCTCGCCCACGGGGTCCGGCAGCAAGGCCACCTGTCGCAGCCCCTCCACCAGGTCGTCCCGGGTGCGCTGGTCCAGCCGCAGGCGGTCCAGCTTGGCCCGGGGAAGTCCCGCCGCGGAGGCTTCCTGGAGGTCCAACCGGTTGGCCTCCTGGACTTGCTCCCAGCACTCCACCAGGGCCCGGGCCAGCCCCAGCAGGGCTTCCTGCTTGGCCGCGGGCGGCGAAGCGGCTAAGACCCGCGCCGCCTGCCGGGCCCGCACCGCCAGGTTTTGGATCTCCGCGGCTACGTCGATCATGCCGACCCCCGAAGCGCGTACTCTTCCGCCTCCAGTTCACTGGCCAGGGCGAAGTGGTCTCGGTGGATGACCTCGTCCGAGTGCTTGTAGCCCAGGCGGGCCTCGATGTCCCGGGTGTGGAGTCCCTTGATGAGGTCCACCTCCGCGGCGCTGTAGTTCACCAGCCCCACCCCCACCAGCCGGCCTTCCGGGTCCAGGCACCGTACGGGGTCGCCCACCGCGAACTGCCCCCGCACCGCCCGGATTCCCGCGGGCAGCAGGGACGCCCCGGTCTCCCGCAGGGCTCGGGCCGCGCCCGCGTCCAGGAGGAGCTCCCCCGCGGGGCTGGGGAGCTGGTACAGCCAGAGCTTCCGGCCGCCGTAGCGCCGCGCCCCGCTCCAGAACAACGTGCCCACCGGCCGTCCCTCCAGCGCCTCTCGGAGGGCCCCGGGACGCCGGCCCGGGAGGAGCAGCAAGGGCATGCCCGCGGCCAGGGCCTTTTCCGCGGCCAGGAGCTTGCTCCGCATGCCCCCGCTCCCGACCTCGTTGGGCGTGCTCCCCGCGGACTGGAGCAGGTCCCGGTCCACCCGCTCCACCCACGGGATGGGGCGGGCGTCCGGGTGTGTCCTGGGGTCACGGTCGAAGAGGGCGTCCACGTCCGAGAGCAGGACCAGCAGGTCCGCGCTCACCAAGGTGGCCACCAGCACCGAAAGGCGGTCGTTGTCCCCGAACTGGACCTCCTCCACCACCACGGTATCGTTTTCGTTCACCACGGGCACCACACCCCATCGCAGGAGGGTCTGCAGGGTGTGCCGGGCGTGCAGGAACCGGGACCGGTCCGCCAGGTCGGGAGCCGTCAGGAGCACCTGCGCCACGGACACCCCGTGCCGGCGGAAGGCCTGCTCCCAGGCCCGGACCAGGAGCGGCTGGCCCACCGCGGCCGCGGCCTGTTTGGCGGGGATGGTGCTGGGCCGCTCCGGGAGTCGCAGGTGGGCGGTCCCCGCGGCCACGGCTCCGGAGGAGACCACCACCACCTCCCGGCCCTCCGCCCGCAGGCAGGCCAGCTCGTCCGCCAGCCGATCCAGGACCTCCTGCTCCAGGCCCTCGGGGCCGGCCAGCACCGCGCTGCCCACTTTGACCACCCAGCGGCGGTAGGCCTGGGGGTCCGCGAAGGACGGGCGCGTAGCCTGCGTCATACTTAGCATGATACGGCGCCCGCGGCCCGCGGGCACGGGCCGAGGAAGGAGAGCGGGAGCCGTCGAACCTCCAGGGCGAAGCCGGGAGCGAGGAGGCCACCATGGCAAGGGAACCGGTGTTCGCAGACCCCGACGAGGAGCGCCGCTACCTGGAGCAGGTCAAGGAGGAGCTGGACGCGGCCCGGACCAAGGAAGAGTTGGTGGAGGTGTGGCGCCGGCACTACCTGAAGATCGGGCACCGCAAGCTCGGGCGCCTGCTCCTGGGCCGTCCCGTGCAGGAGCTGGTGCGGTCCAGGGAGTGAAACCGTGGAGTACGCGCGCCTGGCGCAGGCCTACCAGCAGCTGGAGGAGACTTCCGCACGGCTGAAGCTCATCGAGGTCCTGGCAGAGCTGTTCCGGGCGACTCCGAAACCCCTGCTGCGGAAGGTGGTCTACCTGTGCCAGGGCAAGATCGCCCCGGACTTCGCGGGGGTGGAGATGGGGCTGGCGGAGAAGCTTGCTGCGCGGGCGGTGGCGGAGGCGGCGGGGGCGTCCGAGGACAGGGTGCAGTCCCTGCTCCGCCGCCGGGGGGATCTGGGGACCGTCTCGGAGGAACTGCTGAAGGACCGGGCCGTCCGCCGGTCCCACCTCACCGTGGGGGAGGTCTTCGAACACCTGGAGGCCATCGCCCAGGCCTCCGGAAAGGGCGCCCAAACACAGAAGATCGCCTCCCTGGCGGACCTGCTGCGGCGGGCCACTCCCCTGGAGGCCCGCTACCTGGTGCGGACGGTCACCGGGAAGCTGCGGCTCGGGGTGGGAGACGCGTCCATCCTGGACGCCCTGGCGGAGGTGTACGCGGGAGGGCGGGCCCACCGCGGTCCCTTGGAGCGCGCGTACAACATCTGCTCCGACCTGGGGCTGGTGGCGGAGACCCTGGCGCGGGGCGGGATCTCCGCGGTGGAACAGATGGAGGTGCGGCCCGGAAACCCGGTCCGGCCCATGCTGGCGCAGCGCCTGGCCACGGCGGAGGAGATCCTCGCCAAGCTGGGGGGGCGGTGCGCGGCGGAGTACAAGTACGACGGGGAACGGGTGCAGGCCCATCGGTGGGACGGACGCATCCAGCTGTTTTCCCGGCGTCTGGAAGACATCACGGACCAGTTCCCGGACGCGGTGGAGTTGCTGCGGGAGGGGCTGAGACCGAAGCGGGCCATCCTGGAGGCGGAGATCGTCGCGGTGGACCCGGACACCGGGGAGCTGCGGCCCTTCCAGGAGCTCATGCAGCGGCGGCGGAAGTACGGCATCGAGGAGGCGACCCAGCGGATCCCCGTGGGGCTGTTCTGCTTCGACCTGCTGTACGGGGAAGAGGGTGACCTCACCCGCAGACCGTACCTGGAACGCAGGCGGGCCCTGGAGCGCGCCGTCAAGCCCAGCGAGCGGCTGCAGCTGGCCACCTGGAAGCTGGTACACAGCGTGCCGGAGCTGGAGGCCTTCTTCGAGCAGGCCATCGCGGACGGTTGCGAGGGGGTGCTGTGCAAGTCCACGGCCCAGGACGCGGTGTACCAGGCAGGGGCCCGCGGCTGGCTGTGGATCAAGCACAAGCGGGAGTACCGCACGGAGCTGCAGGACACCCTGGACCTGGTGGTGGTGGGGGCCTTCTACGGTAGGGGTCGGCGCAGCGGTACGTACGGGGCGCTGCTGGTGGCCGCCTACGACCCCGCGGAGGACACCTTCCGGAGCTTCTGCAAGGTCGGCAGCGGCTTCTCGGACGAGGATCTGGAGCAGCTCCCCAAGCGGCTACGGGCTTACCAGGCCGACCACAGACCCCCCCGGGTGGACGCGAAGCTGGAGCCTGACGTGTGGTTCCACCCCGCGGTGGTGCTGGAGGTGGTGGGTGCGGAGATCACCCTCTCCCCCACCCACACGGTGGCGTGGGGACGGGCCAAGGAGGGCGCGGGGCTGGCCCTGCGCTTCCCACGCTTCACGGGCCGTTACCGGGACGACAAACGCCCGGAGGACGCCACCACCGTGGAGGAGATCTGGGACGTGTACCAGCGCGCCCGGCGGCGTGCGGTACGGGTGGGGGAAGGGGAAGCCTAGACCCCGGCCCCTCGGGGTGGTGGTTTTCGGGACAGGCTCATGCGGTTGGAAGCGCGAAAACACTTGGTAACCGAGGGGGCGGAGACGGGATGGCGGGTCGGTTGAGGCGGAGGGCAAGTCGTGTCCGGACCGCGGCTGGACGCGGGGGCCGGAGGAAGGACCAGGCGGGGGCGGCGGGGTTCCGGGGGCTGCTCCACGTGCCCTGGATCACCGAGGACGGTTACCTGGACCTGACCCGCGTGCCCCTGGACGGGATCCTCAAGCAGGCGGTGAGTCCGGATCTACACGAAGCGGCAAAAGCCTGGTACACCCTGCGGAGCATCCACGAAAGGGGACGCGTGGAGGCCGGCGTGTTCCTCCTCGGCCTCCTGGTCAACACCCTCGACGACTGGGAGCGTCGCACCAGGATCGTGGAGGCCCTGAGGGGGTTTGCCACGGCCGGCTGCGCCGCCGTCCTCTTTGGAGAGCTCAGGCGGGTCAAGAGCTCCAACACCACCCGGCGCTACCTGGACACTGTGCTGAAGACGCTGGCCTCCATGCCGCGGGAGCTGGTGGAGGAAGGGTTCGAGGAACTGCTCCAGCAGCCAGGTTTCTCTCCCCGGATGCGGGCCAAGTTCCGCGCGGTCCTCGCCGAGCTGTGCGGAGTGCACGATTGGCTCTAGGTGCTCGTCCCGGAAGCCGTCCGACACCCTGGACCGGGGTGGTCTAGCGTATCACCACCATGACCCGCCGGTCCCGCGGCCCATCGAACTCCGCCAGCATCACCGCCTGCCAGCGGCCCAGGGCCAGCTCGCCCTCGCGCACGGGGATCACCTGGCCAGGGCCGGTGAGGGCCGCCTTCAGGTGGGCGCTGGCGTTGTTGTCCACCCGGTCGTGCCGCCACATCCCGTCCGGGAACAGCTTGGCCAGGGCGTCCAGCAGGTCCTCGCACACCTGGGGGTCCGCGTTCTCGTTCACCACCACGCCCGCGGTGGCGTGGGGCACGTATACGCAGCAGATGCCTTCCCGGGTGCCGGAGGCGCGCACCGCCTCCTGGACTCGGTCGGTGATGTCCACCAGCTCGCGCTTGCGGCGGGTACGGACCGTGAACTCAACCATGGCGCCTTCCCTCCCCCTTCAGGGTAGCGCGGCGGAGGAGCCGTGGGCGGGGAGATGCTGCGCCGCGGCCTGTGTGTGAGCCTGTACGCCGTGGCCATGGCCTACGCGGAGGCCGCGGTGGTGGCCTACCTGCGGGCCCTGTACCGGATCGAAGACCTGGTCCGGGACGTGCCCACCCGGCCCGACCCCCTCGGGTGGGTAGAGTTGGGGAGGGAGGCCGCGACCCTGGTGATGCTGTTCGCGGTGGGGCAGGTGGCGGGCCGGACCCACCCTGGCCGGTGGGGGACTTTCCTGTACGCCTGGGGGGTTTGGGACGTGGCCTACTACGGCTGGCTCCGGCTCCTGGTGGGCTTCCCGCGGTCTTTGGCGGACTGGGACCTCCTGTTCCTCCTGCCCCTTCCCTGGTGGGCGCCCGTGTGGGCCCCCCTCCTGGCAGCGATTTTGCTTACCCTCTTCGGTGCGGCGGTAGCGGTCCGCGGGGAAACGGGACGGCCCGTGCGGGTGGACCCTACCAGCGTCGTGGCCGCCGGGTTGGGCTCCGCCGCCGCCCTGGGGGCGGTGATGGCGCCCGCCTTGAGTCACCTCGGCGCAGGGTGGGAGGCCGCGGTGGCCGCCCGGCCGGAGGCCTTCCCGTGGGGCCTGTACCTGGCGGGCTGGCTTGCGGTGGCGTGGGCGGCCTGGAGGGTAGGCACGGGACAGAATCTTCGGCCCACTCGCTTGCACAAACGGGCTTGGCGCGGGACGCTATAGCCAAGCTGAGACCGGGAGGGCGGTATGGCACACGTCGGCGGGAGGGGAACTCAGACATTCGGGCATCTTAGGGTTCGGGCCTTCTGGGGTGCCCTGGTGTTGGCAGTGCTGGTGGCGGGCCCCCTCGTGGCCCAGACCCCTGGCGAGATCTTGCCCGGGGAGGGCATCGGGGCGGCCCGCATCGGCATGGCCATGGACGAGGCGGCGCGGGTGGCGCAGGGGTTCGGACAGACCCGGGACCAGGCACGGGACGTGGGTCGGGAAATCTGCAACGTGGACGACGGGGTGGGGATCTGCGCGTACGACTACTACTTCTACGAAGACGAGCGGGAGCCCACGAAGACCCCGGGCCTGGTGATGGCCGTGGTGACCGACGACCCCCGCTTCCGTCTGAAGGGGGGTGTGGGCGTGGGCAGCACCCTGCTGGAGTTCCTGACGGCGTACGGGACCAACCCGGAGTGGCTCGGGGGTGGGTACCTGGAGTGGACCAGCAAAGGGCTGCTGGTGGGGCTGCGCCGAGGCTCGCGGGGCGCGGCGGTGGCCATCGTGGGGGTGTTCAAGCCGCGTCCCTCTGGCGTGCGGGCTGAGGGCAAAACTTTCCGGCGGCGGGCTGCGTACCTCTGAGCGGGGACGCCACGAAGAGGAGGCGGAGATGCGGCGCATGCGGCTGGCCGCCCTGATGGCGGTCGTGGTGGTGGGGGCGGCGGGGGTAGCCCACGCCCAGGACATCCTGCAGCTGGTGAAGGTGTTCGGGATCGGCTACGCGGTTCGGACCTTCGCGCCCCAGCTCAACGACTTCATCAACTCCATGCTGCTGTCCCGGGACGCGGCTACCCAGCAGACCACCAAGGTGGTGCCCATCCTCAGCGTTTCCATCGGGCTGAGCGCCCCAGGGCGGGCCACCATCGGCGCCGCGCAGGTGGCGGGGCCCCGGGCCGCAGTTCAGAAGGTGGAGGCGGTAGCGGCCCTGGACGCCAACTATCAGGGGGTGTTCCAGGTCCGGGCCCTGATCCCTGTGGACAGCCTGGAACCGTGGAAGGGACTCCGGCGGGTGGTGGGGGTCGGGGTGTCCGCCATTATCGACCTGCGGATCTAGACCACCCCAAAAATCGCGCGGCGATCTTTGGGGTGGTCCCTCTGTCTGAGGGCCTTTCCGGGACATGCTCCTAAGAGGGACTCCCGTAGGCCCGTGGTCGGCGGGGCTTGCGTCGCGCGCCACGAAATCCGCGGTCCCGCCACGTCGGTCACCGCGAGGGCAAAGACTCCTGCCCCGGTGGCCTCGGAGTGCGTCCCGCAGAACCGTGGGGCGGAGGGGAGCGGGATCCCAGAAACCGCGCCGCGACGTTTGGAATGGTCTGGACTGCCAATCATGTAGCATGGAGGGCGAAGGGAGGTCAGGGAAGGGAGCTGTGGCGCACGGTCGGCGGGGAGGGCCCTTCCACCGTCGGGAGCACACTGCGGAGCGGGTGGCGCAGGCTTTGAGCCGCATCGGGACCGCCCTGCGTAGCGAAGCGTGGGGGGAGGCGATGGCTCACGGGCTCACCCCCACCCAGGCGCAGATCCTCAGCTACCTGCGGTTCAGGGGCCGGCAGGGAGCGCGGGTGTCTGAGGTGGCGGAAGCCTTGGCGGTCACCCCGGCCACGGCCAGCGAGTCCACGGACGCCCTGGTCCGGAAGGGCTTGGTGCGGAAGGCCCGGGTGGCGGAGGACGGCCGGGCCCGGCTGGTGGTGCTCACCCCCGCGGGCAGAAGGGAGGCGGAGCGGCTGGCCGGCTGGCCGGACTTTTTGCTGCGGGCGGTGCGCAGCCTACCGCGTTCGGAGCAGGCCACCCTGCTCCGGGTGCTCCTGAAGACCATCCGGGAGCTGCAGAAGGCGGGCCGGATCCCCGTGTCCCGGATGTGCGTGACCTGCCAGTACTTCCGGCCGTACGCACACCCCCACCCCGAACGGCCACACCACTGCGCCTTCGTGGATGCCCCCTTCGGGGACGCCCTGTTGCGAGTGGACTGCGCGGACCACGTGCCCGCGGACCCGGAGCAGGAACGCGAGACTTGGAGGCGCTTCGCCCGCGCCGGAGCCTAAGTCAAGTCAGTCCTCGGAGACAGATCCCCGGCGTGCCACGGAGCGCTCCTTCAGGGCACGAGGAACTCCGCAGGCACCCGGCCGTGGCGGAGGGGGTGGGACTCGAACCCACAAGGGCTTGCGCCCACCGGTTTTCGAGACCGGCCCCTTAGCCAGTTCGGTGCACCCCTCCGGCCTTTCTAACAGGCCTTTCCAGCCTCTTGCCAGCACCGCGGACCCACCACCGCCGCGTGGTGTCAACGTGGTGTCACCCCCCACCGCCTCGGAAGGAGAGGGCCGGTGGTAGAACCCGGTAACCTCGCCACCGGCCCCCGGCGGTGGTGGTGCACCACCAGGGTAGCCAACCAGGGCCACCAGGGCAACCCGGCGGGCTACGGCCCGGGAACCGGACGGAAGGCTGCCGCACCATGCGGGACGACGGGATCCGCGAGGTCCGGCTGGGATGGCCCGGAGGGGCAAACTGAGGTGCACCTAAAGAATGGTGAACATGCGTTTGCAGCTCAAGGCAGCTGATCCGGCCGAAAACCCGGCGGGCCCTGCGCTCTAGCTAGCAAACAGGTATTCGTCTTGCAACGCGGTCGCGCGGCACTGTTTAATCTTTGTAGACACACCGGCGGAGGAGTTCCGATGCGGGTCAGAGTGCAGAGATGGGGGAACAGTCTCGCCGTGAGAATCCCAAGACCCTACGCGGCGGATGCTGGCCTGCAGGAGGGGAGTACCGCCGAACTGCGCGTCGAGGACGGGCGCATCGTGCTGGAGCCCGTCCGGATCCCGAAATACCGGCTGGAGGATCTGCTGGAGGGGGTGAGTGAGGACAACCTGCACCCCGAGGTGGAAGCCGAAGGCCCGGTCGGCAGGGAGATCTGGTGAGAAAGCGGTCCTACGTCCCTCAGCGAGGGGATGTAGTGTGGCTGTCTTTTCACCCGCAGGCCGGCTATGAGCAAGCGGGGCGCCGCCCGGCGGTCGTGCTCTCTCCGCAGCAGTACAACGCCCGGGTGGGGCTGGGACTGTTCTGCCCCATTACCTCCCGGGCGAAGGGGTACCCGTTCGAGGTGGCCATTCCGGCCGGTCTGCCCGTGGGCGGAGTGGTGCTCTCGGATCAGGTCAAGAGCCTGGACTGGAGGGCGCGCCGGGCCGACTTCATTTGCGCCCTGCCCCGGGAGACCGTCACAGAGATCCTCGAGAAGCTCGCGGTCCTGCTGCGGCCGGATCAGGATTGAAACGAAAGCCGAGACAGAACAGGCCGGTACCTGGGTACCTCCAGGCCTTCCAGAGGGGTTGGACCCAACTAGGCCGAGCCGGACCGCCTGCCGCAGGACCTTGGAAAGCAGCCGGTAGACCTTCAGGGCCTGCCGTGGGCGAGAGCGCAGAGGGTGCAGGACCGCCGCCAGGGCGTAGGGCGTGATCCGGTCCAGCCGCACGTGGCGCAGGACCTCCAGGTGGCGGGCGGTCCTGCGGTAGTCCTCCAGGGTCCTGGGCCGGAGGGTCGGATCACCCAGGGCCTGGTCCAGCAGGTCACCGAAGGTCACCCGGGCCTTGCCGGGCTCGGGCAGGGGCCGCAGCCCCAGGGTCCGGAGGTAGTCCTCGGCCTTCCTGCGGGCTTCCTGCTGGGTCCTGCCGTAGAAGGCCCTCCTGCGGCCACCCAGGCAGAGGGTGGCCTGCCACCGGCCGTCCTTGCGCTGGAACACCGTCACCGCCACCGCCTCCTTTCCTGGCGGCGGTTGGTGGTGTCAGCTTGGTGTCGGGCGGGCTGGAAGGCTTGCAGGAAGCGGGTTCCGGAGGGTGTTACCGGTTTTCGAGACCGGCCCCTTAGCCAGTTCGGTGCACCCCTCCGGCCTTTCCCATTGTAGCGCACCGGGCCCGCACGTCGGGGACAGTAGAAGCGCGCCCGGAGAGGCCTCTGGCCGATGGGACCGGGGTCCCCAAACGTCGCGCAACGATTTTCGGGGTGGTCGAGCGAGGAGGGTGTCCGTGGGCCTCCGGGAGGTGCTGCGTAGGAACGGGAGGCGGGCCATGCCGGTACGCGCCTCACGGCCCCGAGGTGTCCGGAGGAGGCCGCGGGCCCGCGACGAGCGACATGCCCTCCAGCAGGTGGCCTACCGGCAGGCCGTCCGGGCCTTCCGCACCCGGATTGTCAGGGAGGGAGCAAGGGAGTACCGGCTCCTGTCGGGAGGCCAGGATTGAGCCCGGACGTCCTCGCGCAGGCCCGGCGCTGGTTTGAGGCCCTGCGGGCGGCGGAGAACCTTTTGGAACTGCAGCTTCGCGCGGCGGCGATCCTGGCTCGCGTGCTGGGGGGACTTCGCAGAACCCGTGGTGGTGGGGGGGTCGGCGGTCCTTCCACCGGCGGCGCGTACTTGTCCCGCGGCGTGGACCTGATCGTCCACGCGGAGCCAGCGGCGCTGCGCGAACGACTGGAGGCGGTGGGGTTGGAACGCCGGGGCAGCGCCTGGGTACACCGGGAGTTAGACGTGGCGGTAGACTTCCCCCCCCTCCTTTGGCGGGAGACCGTTCCCGCCTGATTCACGTGCACACGGAGGACGGCCCGGTGGCGGTGATCGGCTTGGAGGACCTCTTGGTGGACCGTCTCAATGCCGCGGTGCACTGGAACGACACGGAAGCTCGGGAGTGGTGCGTGACCATGCTCGCCGTCCACCGCGACGTGGACCTGGAATACCTGGAACGCCGGGCCTCGGAGGGAGGTCTGGGGGAAGCCCTGCGGGCGGTGCGGCAGGACGCAGAGGCCCTGGCGTCGGAGGGGTCGTTCCAAAAAGAGTCACGGTAACAGGGCCGTGGCCTACCCCTGTGCCTCCCGGAGGTCGTGGAAGAAGCGACGCAGCAGGGCCTGGCATTCCGCCTCCAGCACCCCCGGGGTCACCTCCACCCGGTGGTTAAGCCGGGGGTCTTCGGGAATCCGGTACAGGGTACGCACCGCGCCGCTCTTGGGGCTGGGAGCGCCGTACACCAAGCGGCGCACCCGGGCCAGGACCAGGGCTCCCGCGCACAGGGGGCACGGTTCCACGGTCACGTACGCGGTGCAGCCCTCCAGCCGCCACGTCCCCAACACCCGGGCCGCCTCCCGGAGGGCCAGCACCTCCGCGTGGGCGGTGGGGTCCCGGAGGGACTCCCGGCGGTCGTGGGCACGGGCCACCAGCTTCCCGTGACAGACCACCACGCAGCCCACGGGCACCTCGCCGTAGCGGGCGCCCCGGTCCGCCTCCCGCAGAGCCTCCCGCATCCACGCCTCGTCGTTCACGGGCCTTCCTCCACCAGCCGCCGCGCCCGGCGGAACACGGAGTCCAGCATGCGGGCCGTGAGCTTGCCCGTTTGGGTGTTCTGGCGGCTCGGGTGGTAGGTGCACAGCACCGCGGGCGCGGGCCTGCCCCAGACCCGGCCCGGGAACCGGTACACGGCGCCGTGGGCGAAATGCGGCTTGGGGCGCGGGAGCTCCAGCCCCAGGTGGACCAGCAGCCGTAGGACCGTTCGGAAGGCCACCGCGCCCAAGGCTACCACCACCCGCACGCGGGGCAGGAGGGCGAACTCCCGCACCAGGAAGGAAAAGCACCGATCCAGCTCCTCAGGGGCCGGCCGGTTTTGCGGGGGCGCGCAGCGCACCGCGGCGGTGACGTACGCGTCCTGCAGCCGCAGCCCGTCGTCCCGGTGGAGGCTCGTGGGCTGGTTGGCGAAGCCGGTGCGGTGCAGGCTCCGCACCAGCCACGCGGAGGCGCCGTTGGGCAGGTCCCCCGTGAACATGCGTCCCGTGCGGTTGGCCCCATGTGCCGCGGGTGCCAGGCCCACCAACAGCACCCGCGCCTGCGGGTCCCCGAACCCCGGCACGGGTCTGCCCCAGTAGTCCCAGTGGCGGAACTCCGGCTTCTTCACCCGTGCCACCTGCTCGCGGTACGCCACCAGGCGCGGGCACCGGCGGCAGGCCACCACCTCGGCCTCCAGGCGGGGCAGGGAGTCCTCCACGCCGCGAGCATACCCTGAGCCTCCGCCGGGGGGTCAACCCGCGGAGGAAGGACGCGGGGCTGTGGCAAACCCTTGAGGGGGGTGTCCAGGGTGGAAGCGGCGGTGTTGGGCGGAGAGGTGGTGTGGCGGCCCAGCCAGGAGGTCCTGGAGGGCAGCCGGCTGGTGCGGTTCATGCGGCGCTACGGCCTTCCGTCGTACGAGGATCTGTACCGACGGTCCGTGGAGGACCCGGACTGGTTCTGGCCCGCAGCCCTGGAGGAGATGGACGTGCGGTGGTACCGGCGGTACGATCGGGTGTACGACGACCACCGGGGGGTGGAGTGGACGGAGTGGTTCTGCGGGGGCGAACTCAACCTGGTGCACAACGCCCTGGACAAGTACCGCGGCACGCCCGCGGCGTCCCGCGTAGCCCTGCGGTGGGAGGGGGAAGACGGATCCCAGCGGGTGCTCACGTACGGGGAGCTGGACGCGGAAACCTGCCGGGCCGCGGCCGCCCTGCGGCAGCTCGGGGTGTGCCGGGGCGACCGGGTGGCTCTGTACCTCCCCATGGTGCCGGAGGTGGCGGTGGCCCTGCTGGCGTGCGCGAAGGTGGGGGCCATCGTGACCCCCGTGTTCTCCGGATTCGCCCCGGAGGCGGTCGCCACCCGGGTGCGGGACTGCGAAGCTAGGCTCCTCATCACCGTGGACGGATTTTACCGGCGCGGGCAAGCTGTCCCCCTGTGGCGGTACGCGGACGAGGCCGCCCGGCAGTGCCCCAGCGTGGAGCACCTTCTGGTGGTGCGGCGGGTCGGCCACACGGACGGGTGGCGGCCGGGGCGGGACGTGTGGTGGCATGAGGCCACCGCGGGCCAGCCCGCGGACACGCCCACGGAGCCCATGGGGTCCATAGACCCCTTCATGATCATCTACACGTCCGGGACCACGGGCAGGCCGAAGGGGACGGTGCACGTGCACGCGGGGTTCCCCCTCAAGGGTAGCTGCGACATGGCGTTCCACTTCGACGTACAGGCCCGGGACGTGGTCTTCTGGCTCACGGACATGGGCTGGATGATGGGGCCGTGGCTTGTGTTGGGCACCTTGACCCTGGGAGCCTGCATGGTGCTGTACGAGGGCGTTCCCGACCACCCGCACCCGGGACGCCTGTGGGAGCTCGTGGACCGGCACGGGGTCACCGTCCTCGGCATCGCGCCCACCGCGGTGCGGGCCCTCATGCGGTACGGGGAGGAATGGCCTGCCCGGTACCGCCTGGACAGCCTGCGGGTCCTGGGCTCCACGGGCGAGCCGTGGAACCCCGACCCGTACCTCTGGTACTTCCGGCACGTGGGGCGTGATCGGTGCCCGGTGGTGAACTACTCCGGCGGCACGGAGGTGTCCGGGGGAATCGTGTGCGGGACGCTGATCCACCCGTGCAAGCCGTGTTCCTTCGCGGGGCCGTGCCTGGGGATGGCCGCGGACATCTACGACCCCGAGGGCAGACCCGTGCTGGCGGGCGAGGTCGGGGAGCTGGTGGTGACCAAACCATGGCCGGGCATGACCAGGGGGTTCTGGCAGGACCCGCAGCGGTACGTGGAGACGTACTGGTCGCGGTGGCCCGGGGTGTGGGTGCACGGCGATTGGGCGGTGCGGGACCAGGACGGCTTCTGGTACATCCTCGGCCGGTCCGACGACACCTTGAAGGTGGCGGGCAAGCGGGTGGGACCCGCGGAGGTGGAGTCGGTCCTGGTCACGCACCCGGCGGTGAGCGAGGCCGCGGCGGTGGGGATCCCCCACGAGGTCAAGGGGGAGGCGGTGGCGTGTTTCGTGGTGCTCAAACCGGGCCACGTGCCCAGCCAGGGGCTGGCGGAGGACCTCAAGGCCCTCGTGGCGGAACGGCTGGGCAAGCCCCTGCAGCCCGAGGTGGTGGAGTTCGTGGGGGACCTGCCGAAGACCCGCAACGCCAAGATCATGCGTCGGGTGATCCGGGCCGCGTACCTGGGCCAGGACCCGGGGGACTTGAGCGCCCTGGAGAACCCGGCGGCGGTGGCGGAGATCAGAGGTCGGCGGTAGCGACTCCGCCGCCTCCCGGCGCCGCGAGGCTCTGGGTGGCCTCCGCCAGGGCGTCGCTGCCTGCATCCACGGTGGCGTGGGCGATCCGCAGCCGGAGGTGCAGGCCGGGGTACCGGGAGGGGCGGTAGCGCTCCGCTTCCTCGTGCAGGCGGTCCGTGATGGACTGCACCCGCTGGCGGTCCCCGTTGTTGAGCAGAGCTGCCAGCACCCCCTGTCCCAGGTGCGTGACCGCGTCCGTGCTCCGCACCGCGCCCCGGAGGGCGCCGGCCGTGTGCTGCAGCACCGCTTCCAGGGCCTCCGGGCCGTAAGCCGCCTGGATCCGGGAGAGGTCCAGGACCTGCGCCACCAGGACCGTGAACCGCTCCCCGAAAAGCCTGCTGCGGGCCCTCCGTTCCTCGTACAGCCTGCGGAAGGCCTGCGGGCTGAGGGCCCCGGTGAGGGGGTCCACGTCGGTTTGGGTCAGGTCTCGGAAGCTGCGCCGGAGCACCGCGTGTTCCACCGCGTGGCGCACGAGCTCCCCCGACGGCGGGCCGTCCCGGAAGAGGAACTCGTCCGCCCCCGCTTCCAAGGCCTCGGCCACGGTGTCCCGGAACGCCCGCGGGGCCACCAGCAAAATGGGAGCCTGACGGTACGCCCGCAGCGTCCGCACGGCGTCCGGCGCCGGGCGCCCGCAGGACTCCACGTCCAACACCAGGAGGTCGTAGTGGTCCGTCTGCAACAGTTCCAGGGCGTCCGCCAAGGGAGCCACCTCCACCCGGCAGCCCTGTCCGAGGCCCGCGGCGAGCCATGAGGGCAGGCTTTCGCCGACCACCAGGGCGCTGGGGACGGCCGCCTCTTCCGCAGGTCCCGCGGTGGCCGGAGAAGGAGGCGCAGGTCCGGGGTCTGAGAAGGCCTGCCGCCACTGCTCCAGGAGTTTCCGCCACGAGGGTTTCCGCGACTCCATGGCCGGGTCAGCTGCGTTCGCCGGACGGTCAGACCTCCTTGGCTTCCACGGCCAACAGTCTAGACCACACCCGCCTCGGAGGGAACGACGCGAGGACCTCCACGGGGTCGGTGGGCGTCGGCCTCGTCACCGGCCGCTGACCACGGTGAACTCCGCCCCGGCTTCCCGGAGGGTGCGTGCCACAGCCAGGACCGCGCGCTCCGGGAGCGGTCCCACCGTCAAGGCGTACGCGGGAGTCCGCACCGGCTCTACCGAGGTCCCGTAGCCCCGGGAGCGGACCGCCCGGGCTACCCTCTCCGCGGCCGTGGTTTCCTGGAAAACCCCGAACTCCAGGACGTAGCTTCCGTCCGGTTGTTCGCGGAGGTCCGCGGCCAGTCCGGAGGCCGCCAGTACCCGCCGTCTCTCCTCCGCAGCCCTGCGCATCCGTACCGGCCCGGAGACGACCCGGTAGCCCGTGACGGTCCACGTGGTCTGCACGCGCCCCAGGATTCCGTACCGTTCGCTCAGACGGCCGGCGGTGCGGCTGAGGGTTTTCAGGTCACGGGTGGGCCCGAGCCGGATCCAGTAACCGGACCGCGCCCGTGGGGTTTGCTTCACGGGAGCCGGGGTGTGCGGGGCGGGCCTGGCAGAACTCCCGGCCTCCGCGGGAGCACCCGGGGGCAGCCGGGCGGTCTTGGGCCAAGCCCAGGCACCCAGCACGACCGCCGCCGCCACGGCTCCCCAGGCTACGGACACGCACAAGGTTTGGCGTCCGAAGCGGGACCCCGGTCCCGTGCGCCCCGGGACTTTCCGGTACAGGTCCCTCGGCTCCGAAGTGTTCACGGACACGAAACCAGCACCCGCGCGTCACACCGTCGCGTCACCCTTCCGTGTACCCCCAAACCCGCTAGAATAGACTCCGAACGCGTGTTGGAGGCAACCATGACAGACGCTGCGATGTGGATGGGGAGGCGGGTCCGCCGCATCGAAGACCCGAAGTTCCTGCGCGGTCGCGGAACGTACGTGGGCGACATCGCCCTGGAAGGCACCGTGCACGTGGCTTTCGTCCGTAGCCCGCACGCCCACGCGCGGGTGGTGCGGGTGGACGGCAGCCGGGCGCAGAGCTCGCCGGGCGTACTCCTTGTGCTCACCGCCGCGGACTTGGCGCTTGGCGGCGTGCCCGCGGAGGGCCTCAGAGGGGCCAAGCTGGCCCTCCACCCGGTGCTGGCGTCAGGGGTGGTGCGGTACGTGGGGGAGCCCGTGGCCGCGGTGGTGGCGAGGAGCAGGGCCGAAGCAGAGGACGCCGCGTCGCTGGTGGAGGTCACCTACGAGCCCCTGGAGCCGGTGACAGACCCCTTGCGGGCTCTGGAAGGCAACCTCCTGGTGCACCCGGAGCTGGGCACCAACGTGGTCTACCGTCGGCAGGTTCGAGCCGGAGACCCCGACGGTGCCTTCGGCCGGGCCGAACGGGTGGTACGGGCTACCATCCGACAGCAGCGGGTGGCAGGCATCCCCCTGGAGACCAGGGGCGTGGTGGCGGCCTGGGACGGTGGCCGGGGGACGCTCACCGTGTGGTCCTCCACACAGGTGCCCCACGACCTCCGGGACGCCCTGGCGCAGGCTTTGGAGCTCCCCGTCAGCCGCGTGCGGGTGGTGGCCCCCGACGTGGGCGGCGGATTCGGGGTCAAGCTGAACACGTACCCGGAAGAGGTCTTGGTGGCTCACCTCAGCCAACGGGTGCAGAGGCCCGTGAAGTGGGTGGAGACCCGGCGCGAGAACCTGTTGGCCACGGCCCAAGGGAGGTCGCAGGCAGGGGAGTTCGAGGTCGCCTGCGACGCCCGGGGGAGGGTGCTGGCCCTGCGGGCTCGCCTGGTGGCGGACGTGGGCGCCTACACCCTCTCTACCACGGTGGACATCCCTGCCCTCACGGTAAGGGTCCTCACAGGGCCGTACGCCATCGAGAACGTCCAGGCGGAAGTGGTGGAGGTGTACACCCACAAGACACCCACGGGGGCCTACCGGGGCGCCGGCCGGCCTGAAGCGACCTTCTACTTGGAGCGGCTCATGGACTTCGTGGCCGCGGAGTTGGGCTTGGACCCCGCCACGGTACGGCGGCGCAACCTGCTACCCAAGAGCGCCTTCCCCTACCGGACCCCCACGGGGGCACGCTACGACAGCGGCGACTACCGCAAGGCCCTGCGGGTGCTCCTGGACCGGTCGGACTACCGGCAGCTGCGGCGGCAGCAGGCGGAGCTCCGCAGGCGCGGCCGCTACCTGGGGATCGGGCTGTCCTGCTACGTGGAGGTGTGTACCTTCGGCTGGGAGACCGCACGGGTCCGGGTGCTGCCCGACGGTAGCGCGGTGGTGCTCACGGGTACCTCCCCCCACGGACAGGGCGGTGCCACAGGCTTCGCGCAGATCGTGGCAGACCGCCTGGGGATCCCTCCCGACCGGGTGGAGGTGGTGCACGGGGACACCCTGGCGGTGCCCGCAGGCCAGGGTACCGCGGGGAGCCGGACCTTGGTGGTGGGGGGGTCGGCGGTGCTCCGGGCTGCGGAGAAGGTACGGCGGAAGCTGCTGCGGGTGGCGGCGCACCTGCTGGAGGCCTCCCCCAAAGACCTCGTGCTGCGGGACGGGAGGATCGCGGTGCGGGGCGCCGCAGACCGGGCGGTGACGGTGGCGCAGGTGGCGGAGGCGGCGTACCAAGCGAGCCGCCTTCCGGAAGGCGTGGTGCCGGGGTTGGAGGAAGAGGGCACCTTCGTGGTGGAGCAGGCCACGGCCCCCTTCGGAGCGCATCTGTGTGTGGTGGAGGTGGACCCGGAGACCGGGGCGGTGCAGGTCCAGCGCTACGTGAGCGTGGACGACTGTGGGGTAGTGGTCAACCCCTTGTTGGTGGAGGGGCAGATCCAGGGCGGCATCGTGCAGGCCATGGGCCAGGCCCTCCTGGAGGAGGTGGTGTACGACCCCGCCGGACAGCCCCTCACGGGGAGCCTGGCGGACTACCCCTTGCCCCGGGCGGTGCACGCGCCCGCGGTGGAGATGCACCGCACCGTGACGCCTTCCCCCACGAACCCCTTGGGAGCGAAGGGCGTGGGAGAGGCAGGGACCATCGGGGCCACGCCCGCCTTCGTGAACGCGGTCCTGGACGCCTTGCGGCCCTTCGGCGTCCGGCACCTGGACACCCCCCTGCGGGCGGAGCGCGTGTGGCGGGCCATCCAGGAAGCCCGGGCAGGCCGAAGGCCGGACTAGAGCAGCGATTTTTGGGGACCCCGGTCTCCCTGCATTGGGCAGGTTTTTCCGGGACACGCCCCTAGACATTATGGCAGGGACCGGACTCTCAGCTCGCAGCGTCGTAGGTTACGCTGGGAACGCGCCTGCGCACACAGCGCAGAGCTACATGCGAGGAGGTCCGGTCCATGGAGAAGGGTAGCACATACGTAGGGTTGGATGTGCACAAGGAGACGATTGCGGTGGCGGTGGCAGAGGGTGAGGGGGGTGAGGTGCGCTCGTTGGGCTTGATTCCGAATCGTCCGGAGGCGCTTC
>Ga0272447_1000710_pt1 | contig 23585 bp, 19 predicted proteins | sample YNPCB0133_FD_194589 | JGI IMG/M metagenome (GOLD analysis project Ga0272447, IMG submission 194589) | Hot spring microbial mat communities from Yellowstone National Park, WY, United States - YNP-CB-013-3 | ecosystem: Environmental > Aquatic > Thermal springs > Hot (42-90C) > Sediment | place... | reverse complement strand
TGGTCATCACGGCTGAGGGAGAACGAGTCGCACACCTGCACGACCTCTGTGCCGAGATTCCCGGCGGCAGGATCCTCCACGTCCGCGTCCGGTACGGCCTTCCACCGCACGATCTCGACATCCCGGTCGACGTCGTGAGCAGCGCTGACGACGGTGTGTTGTATCTCCGCTGGTGGCGTGACGAGTTCGAGCGCGCAGCCCACGGGGCAACCGGAACGGAACGCTGAGGGGGTAAGATGCCGAAGGAGATCCGCGGTATCGTCGTCGGCAGCCGCAACGCTGCGGTCGGGTTCCCGCGAGCTATCGAGATTTTGCGGGGTGGCGGCAGTGCCCTCGAGGCAGCGATCGCTGCGGTGAAAGCCGTCGAGGACGACCTTCGCGACCAGGGAGTCGGAACTGGTGGTATCCCGAATATCCTCGGCGAAGTCGAACTCGATGCCAGTGTCATGGACGGACGGACGCTCGCTGCTGGCGCAGTCGGCGCACTCAAGCATTACCCGCACCCGATCGAAGTCGCCCGCCGGATCATGGAGTGTACGCCGCATGTCATGCTCGTCGGTGAGGGCGCCGAACTCTTCGCGCGCACCCATGGGTTCCAGCCCGCGAATCTCCTCACACCGGAGGCTGAGGCGATCTGGCGGGCCGTGATCCATGGGGAGCGGAGGACGGAGCACAATGTCTACGAAGATCGGTACCAGCTCTACATGTCGGTCGTCCAGCGATGGCGCGAGTTACTTCACCGCGAGCTCTTCGGTACGACCAACGTGATCGTGCGCGACCTCGCTGGCAACATCGCGTGTGCGGTCTCGACGAGCGGATGGGGTTTCAAGTGGCCGGGGCGTCTGGGCGACTCGCCGATCATCGGTGCCGGTAACTACGCGGACAACCGGTACGGAGCAGCAGCCTGTACCGGACGTGGAGAGATGGCGATCCGCTGTGCGACCGCGCACAGCGTCGTCATGTACCTGCGGTTCGGTTTCACCCTCGAGGATGCACTCCGCCAGGCGATGCTGGATCTCCGCGCCCTGGACGATCCCTATGCCGAGGCCGATACCGTCATGAACATCGTCGCGATGGATCGTGACGGCAACGTTAGTGCGGCATCGACGTCGCCGGAGGCGACGTACGTCGTCCAGACGATCGACATGGAGACGTACGAGGAACGGCCTCGCCTGCACGTTCCGCTCCGCGAATGAACACACGCTGAATCGCCACTGGCCAGGATTCGGTGGGCAGGGTGTGGTCCACTCCGATGAGCCGCCCGAACGTGGGCGTGCGGAGTCGCACCGGTGGCCTAGACCAGCTGCATCGCACAGGAGGTGCTGTATGTCCCACCGAAACATGTTCCGTACCTGGCACGGTGAAGAACGGGCACTCGATCCCAGTGCTCTCGATGCGTTCCGTATGGCTCTCCAGGGTAATGTCCGTACTCCTGGTGATGCTGGCTACGACGAGGCTCGTGCCGTCTGGAACGGGACGATCGATCGTCACCCCGCGTTGATCGTCTCCGCCCAAACGATCGAGGACATCCAGCAGGTGATAGCGTTCGCTCAGCAGCACGAGATAGTACTGGCTGTGCGGGGCGGCGGTCACAGTTTCGCTGGTCACTCGACGTGCGACGGTGGAATCGTGCTCGATCTCGCTCCGATGAGGCATCTCCGTGTCGATCCCGCTCGGCGCCTCGCGATGGCCGGCCCTGGACTCCGCTGGGCGGACCTGGACGCGGCGACACAGCAGCACGGTCTCGCAGTGACCGGAGGGCAGATTTCACACACCGGTATTGCTGGTCTCACGCTCGGCGGCGGGATTGGGTGGTTGGCACGGCAAGTGGGCTTGACGATCGATCACCTCGTCAGTGCCGACATCGTCACGGCTGATGGCGCGCTCCGGCGTGCAGCACCGGACGCTGACGTCGATCTCTACTGGGCGATCCGCGGTGGCGGCGGGAACTTCGGTGTTGCGACTTCTTTCACCTACCGGCTGCAGCCGGTCGGACCGGAGGTCTCCGTCTACCAGTTGGCTTTCCCGGTCGAAGTTGCCGCACAGGTCTTCCCGGAAGCCGAGAAGCTTCTGGAAGCGAGCCCACCGAGTCTTTCGGCGACCTTCGCCTTCCTGACGACACCGGAAGGCATGCCGGTCGCTGCACTGACGCTCGTGTCGACGGCATCCAGCGAGCTGACAGCGCAGAGTTTCGCACCGTTCCGCGGACTCGGAACTCCTCTCTTCGAGGAGACCGTACGGTTACCTTACACCGTGCTGCAACGCATGCTGGACCAGGTTGCGGCGCCGGGGCTCCGCTGCTACGGTCGCGGCAACTTCCTCGACACGCTCGACCCGCTCGTCATCGAACCGCTGGCCACTGCCTACGCGGAGGCACCGTCGCCGCAGAGTCTCGTCCTGTTCGTTCGCCTCGGTGGCGCAGTCGCTGCCATTCCATGGAAGCCACGGCGTTCGCGCATCGCAACCGCCCCTGGGCTGTGACCGCCCTGGCGATCTGGCGTGACCCGGCCGACGACGATGCGAACCGGACCTGGATCGAACGAGCCTGGAGCGCTTTGCCTGCACTGCCGAAGGCCGTCTACGTCAACGAACTCGGTGACGAGGGGAACGAACGCGTGCGTGCTGCCTACGGCCCGAATTACGAGCGTTTGAGCCAGCTCAAGCGACGATACGATCCGAACAACCTCTTCCGCCTCAATCAAAACATGCGGCCAGCTTGACCCACCCTGTGCGCCCGGGCAGCCTCTTATGCCCGGGCGTGTGCTAGTCACCCAGCGAGGGCGACGCCGAAGAGTCGCCCGACGCCGAAGGTGATCGCCGCAGCTGCCAGCCCGATCAGCACCTGCCGCAACCCGGAGCGAAGTGCGCTGCGACCGGTGATGACCGTGATGCCAGCTCCGAGGAGAAACAGGGCCAGTCCACTCAGCACGACGCTCGCTACTGCTGCCGGTATCCCGCCCCAGGCGATGTACGGCAGGACGGGAACGATGGCTCCGATCGAGAAGAGCAGGAAGGACGCGATTGCGGCTTCCCAAGCCGAACCGCCCAGCTCCTCGGGGTCGATCGCCAGTTCCTCCCGGACGAGCGTCTCGAGTGCGGGTGCACCCTCGCGGATCAGGCGATCGGCGAGTTCCCGTGCCGTGTCAGCCGGTACTCCCTTCGCACGGTAAATGAGTTCGAGTTCCTCGCGCTCTTCCTCCGGAAACGCGATGAGTTCCTCCCGCTCGATCCGGATCTGATGCTCGAAGAGTTCCCGCGCACTCTGCACGGAGAGCCACTCGCCCATCGCCATGGAAAGCGAGCCAGCCAAGAGACCAGCGATTCCGGTCAGCAGGATCGCCTTGGGAGCCAGGTCAGCACCGGCCACCCCCATGACGAGACTCAAGTTGGACACGAGTCCGTCGTTCGCACCGAGCACAGCAGCGCGCAGCGCGTTTCCTCCGACAGCACGGTGACGGCCTTCCAAGATGGCCAGCGAGCTCCCGGGGAGGCCGCTCGGCCGTTCGCGCCCGATCAACTGGAGCAAGCGCGCATGCTGATGCTCGGTCGCCGGCAGCGGAGTCACCGCAGCCTCGGGTTGCGCATCGTACTTAGCTTGGTCAGCCCATTCCCGTGCAGTGACCGTCGGGAGGACCAGCGCTGCTCCCAAATGCCGTGCGAGCGCGATGAGGACACGCGTGCGCCAGCCTGGGCGGAGCTGGGGAACCGGCACACCGAGTTCGCGGAGTTGCTGTTCCCAAAATCGGGCGTGCTCCTCCTCCATGGCGGCCAGTCGCAGAAAGACCTCCCGGAGTTCCGGCGATCGCTCAGCTTCAGCAAGGCCTCGATACAACGCGGCGCTGTCGATCTCGTCCTGGAGATTTTTTCGATAGCGAGCGATCGCATCGTGTGCGTCGGTCATCGCTGCGCATCCTCCCTTTCGCCCGTCGCGGCTGACACTACCATGAGGCGGTCCGGTGCGGTAGGCTCTGGCTCCAGGCGAGCAGCCACTCTACTCACCCTGCCGGTATCGCACGGCAGGGAGTGGCACATCACTGAAGCGCAAAGAAGAGGGTTAGTACGGTCAACAGAATGGGGCGGTGATGGAGTTCGTGGATTTCTGGTCACGCACCAGCGGCACATGGATCAACGCCACGACAGTCGCAGTCGGAACCGCTTTCGGTCTCCTTCTCCACGGTCGCTTGCCGGAACGAATGCAACGAATCGCTGTCCAAGGTGTCGGCCTCACGACCGTCTTCATCGCGCTCTCCATGGCAGGGGGTCTCGGAAAGGCAACGGTCGGGCGTTTCGATGGAGTCGTACTCGGACTGGTGACACTCGTGCTGGGTGGACTGCTCGGCGAGTGGTGGCGCGTCGAGGAGGGGCTCGAAACGCTGGGAAACTGGATCAAACGACGTGTGGGTGGTGGCGGTTCGTTCACCGAAGGATTCGTTGCCGCGAGCCTGCTCTTCTGCGTGGGACCGATGACGCTGATCGGCTCGCTCAACAATGGCCTGACCGGTGACGCGACACTGCTGGTCATCAAGGCGACTTTGGATGGGATCTCCAGTGTCGCACTCGCCAGTGCTTATGGGGTCGGCGTCGGGTTCTCCATCCTTGTGATCCTCCTGTATCAGGGAGGCGTCTCGCTCGCCGCTGGTGCCCTGGCCCAAATGCTCCCTGATCCGGCCAACGACCCTCGCATCCTCCTGGTGACCGGCGTCGGCGGCGTCATGATGATCGGGATCGCCATCAACTTGCTCGGCTTGGGGCGAGTACGCGTGGCCTCGTTCCTGCCCGCGCTCGTGCTGGGTCCATTCGTCTCCGCGCTCGCTCGCTGGTTGAGCTGACCGTACGCCCGTAGCTCCCTCAGGAGTCGACGTACACGGTGACAGTCGCGAGAGCCACCCACGGTTCGGTACCGTAGTCTCCCGGAGTGGCGAGCGAAAGCGAGATCGTCAATTGCGAACCGGCAAGGAGCTGGGATTTATCGATCACCCAAGCGAAGGTTCCCCACTCGCCATGTGGGAAGGGGCTCACACCTTCCCAGACCGTCAAGCCATTGATGCCGATGCGCAGGACCGGCGCGAGCGATCCTGGATTGGTCATCCCTTCGGCGACCAGCACGAGTCGCTGCACCGAATTGGACGGATTCAACCAGATGCGGCCTTGCGAGGCACCGCTTTGCGTTCCGTAGAGAACAGCGGCAGTCGCTGGAAGGGAAAGGTGCGCGACAGCATCGGAATCTGCCGGTGCCGCTCCCGCCAGATTGTTCCCAGCGAAGGCATACGGTGTGAGCGTTCCGAGGACGCCACCGATACTCGCGACCGGCACCGGCTGCCCCATACGGGCCATCGGCGGTAAATCTCGCCAAGGATCGGGGGTCGGCGACGGGCTGGGCGACGGCGTCGCCGTCAGCACCGGAGTAGCCGCGACCGGCGGACTGACTGACGGCCAGGGCCACACCGTCGGCGTCGCTTCCGGCGTCGGTTCCGGATGCGGAACGGGGGTTGGAGTCACCGATGGCGGGCTTGTCCGCGGCGGAACGACTGGTGCGTTCGGGGCGACAACTGCCGGTGAGGGAGTCGATGCGAGTGCAGGAGAAGGCGTCGGCATCGGCTCGTGGGTCGGGGTGACAGTCGGCGAAGGACGCGGAACCGGTGTTGGCGTCGGCGTGCTGGCCCGGCTCGCCGAGAGCAGAGGCAGCCCGGGCAATTGAGCCGGAGCTGGTAATGGAGTCGGCGTCGGCGCCGGCCGATCGGTCCGGAGCGTAAAAGCTGGAGCGCTGGTGACCGTCCTCTGCCCAGCATCGACCGCCGGTCGGTTCGTCACCAGCGAGTTGGCGAGGGCGATGCCAGCCCACAAGCCACCGAGCAGTGCGGTGGTGAGCACGGCCACCGCCAAGGGTCGACGGGTGAGTTCGATCAGTCGCTGCCGCAGGGCCACAGTCGGTCCCGTCCGGGAGCCCACCAATGATGCGCCCGCTGCGGGAGCCGTTCCCCCAGTTGGCCCCACACTGCCTATCCCAACTGGAGTCCAGGCTCGCTGCGAAGCGAGGAGATCGAGCAGATACGAACCCGGTTGTGGGTCCGGCTCACCACGCGCGAGGCGCAGGCGTGGACACTGATCGAACGAACCGAGACAATACGATGCTTGCCAGGCGAGATCGGTGAGTGGCCGATGATCGGCTGCGCACACCCGCTGCTCGCCGAGCGAGAGCGCATGGGCCTCCGGATCGACGAGCAAGCGGAAGTACGGGCAGGCGGGCGGCCGTTGCGGTGCCGGCTCACCGGTGTAGCGTGCCCCACTGAGCATCCTCGCCGTCCCCTCTCGTTGCCAGTCCCTCCCCGCCCCTCGGCGCCTGCTTACCGCCCCCGTACTCGGTGTACCTGAGTGGAGCACGCTGTGGGGAGATGACTCCGGTCCTAAATCGGCCGGTCCAGTCGGGAGAGAGGTATGTGCGCATTTCCTAGGTTGCGAGAAGCGCCGCTCGGGCACAGGCAGACAGGGAGAACCACGGTCGAGCAGACACGACCGATCCCGCCCGAGCGAGAACGACGGTGGTGAGGTCACACGGGAGAGACGAACTGGGAGACTTCCCCGGACGGCGAGCGCACCTGATCAGTGCGGGGTGCCCCAGCCACCGCCCCCGGGCGTTTCGATGCGGAGACGATCCCCCGGACGGACCGTCAGGCGCTGCTTCCCTCGGAGAGGAACTTCCTGCTCGCGACCGTCCGGCAGGTGCGTGATCAACAGATTCCGTCCGGTCGCACCCGGCTCGCCACCCTGTAATCCCCAGGGCGCAAAACGCCGACGCTCGGTCAGCAACGTCACCTCGGCGCTCGTCAGGAACTCGAGTTCGCGGACGAGTCCATCTCCGCCCCGGGCGGCACCGCGCCCCCCGGAACCGTCACGCATGCTATACCGCACGACACGCAAGGGATAGGCGTATTCCAGGGCCTCCACCGGCGTATTGCGGGTGTTGCTCATATGGACGTGAACACCGGACAGTCCATCCAGTCCTGGACGCGCTCCCATCCCCCCGCCCATCGTCTCGTAGTAGGCGAATGGTGTACCAGTGCGCGGATCCCGACCGCCGATGGTGAGGTTGTTCATCGTACCCTGGCTCGCCGCGGGGATGACATCGGGCAACGCCGTCGCCAGTGCGCCGAACAGGACATCGACGATCCGTTGTGACGTCTCCACGTTGCCGCCGGCGACTGCCCGCTGCGGTCGGGCGTTGACCACCGTACCCACCGGTGCGATCACCCGCACCGTCCGGAAGACGCCGTGGTTCATCGGCGCATCCTCCGGCATCAGGCAGCGCAACACATAATACACAGCTGACTTGGTGACGGTCTCGACCGTATTGATGCTCCCGGGTCGCTCGGAGGACGTTCCGGTGAAATCGACCTCCAGCACCTCGCCATCGACGGTAATCGTCGCGGTGATCGCGACGGGTTCTTCGCTCACACCGTCGTCGTCCAAATAGTCGGTGAAAGAGTACGAACCGGGAGGGATCTGGCAGATGGCGGCTCGGGCCAGGCGCTCTCCGTAGTCGAGGAGTGCCGCCGAGAGCGCCTGGTACGACGCGAATCCATAACGAGCGACCAGCTCGCGCACTCGTCGTACACCGGTACGGTTCGCGGCGTACTGGGCGAGCAGGTCACCACGACGCTCTTCCGGAGTGCGCACGTTGCGCAAGATGAGAGCGAGCGCTGCCTCATTCAACTGACCACGCTGCCACAGCTTGATCGGCGGAATGATGATCCCCTCCTGGTACAGCTCGGTCGCGATCGGCATCGATCCTGGACTGATACCGCCGACATCGGCGTGATGCGCACGATTGGCCACATAGCCGAGCAGTGCGCTGTCGCTGTCGTCGAGAAAGACCGGGGTGACCATAGTGATATCCGGGAGATGATTCCCACCCAGATAGGGATCATTCAGGACGACGACGTCGCCGGGCGCGAAGGGAGCGCAGTGCTCGATGACCGCACGCACCGAGTCAGGCATCGAGCCGAGGTGTGCCGGTATGTGGGCCGCCTGCGCGAGCATCTGTCCAGCTGGATCGAAGATGGCGCAGGAAAAATCGAGCCGCTCCTTGATGTTCGGCGAGTAACTCGAGCGCTGCAGCGCGGCTCCCATCTCCTCGGCGATGGCACTGACCGCGGCCGCGAAGACAGCGAGCGAGATCGGATCGACGCGTGCTTCACCGCTCATCGTCCGGCCTCCGAGTCGTGGTGCTTCCCAGTGAGCAGGTCCACCCCACCACCCCGCTGGCGGAGGACGATCGAAGCTCCGCCGTCGACAAATCCCCGCCAACCAGGTGGGATCACGATCGTGCTGTCGTATTGCGTCACCAGTGCCGGACCGACGAGCAGCGCTCCGGGGCCGAGTTCTTCTCGCCGGTAATGCGGCACGCGATGAGGCGCGACGCGATCGCCGGTACCGAAAAAGACGACCCGCTCATCGATCGCGATAGGTTCCCAAAGTTCGGTAATGGGTTCTGGTGGTGGAAGTTCGGCTGGGCTCGGCGAGCTGGCCCGCAGGCGCGCCGAAACGACCATCACCGGTTCACCGGGCATGGCATAGCCATAGCGATCCTGATGCGCGGCATGAAAGGTGCGCACGGTCTCGGCCAGCGAAGACTGGTAGGGAATCGTCAGCTCGTACGACTGCCTCGCATACCGCATGTCGAGGGCACGGTGGAACAGCAGCTGGTCGGGCGTGGTTCTGTCGGCCGCAGCATCACGCAGTGCCTCGGCCTCCAGTGCGGCGAAGGCCTGGCTGACGGCCGACGTCGCAGCAGGCTCGCTCACCTCCAGCATCAGACTCCGCGTGTAGTCGCGCAGTCGGTCAGCTGTCAGCAGACCGAGAGCGGAGAGCGTGCCGGGATGCGGCGGGATGAGCACATATGGGATATGTAGTGCGGAGGCGAGCAGGCACGCCACCATCGGCCCCGCTCCACCGAACCCCACCAACCCGTATTCCCGCGGATCCTTCCCGCGCTCGACCGTGATCACCCGGATCGCTCCCACCATCTTCGCCTGCGCCACCTCCAGGATTCCCCAGGCTGCCTCCTCGAGCCGCGCGCCCAGCACGCGCGCCACTCGACCGATTGCATCCCGCGCTCGATCCACCTCGAGCCGCATCTCCCCACCCAGAAAGGCATCCGGAAGCAGCCACCCGAGGACGACAGCCGCATCAGTGACCGTTGGTTCGCTCCCACCCCGCCCGTACGCCGCTGGCCCCGGCACTGCTCCCGCCGACTGCGGTCCGACCCGCAGCACACCACCGGTATCGAACCACGCGATCGAACCACCCCCGGCACCGACCGTGTGAATGTCCAGCATCGGGACCCGAACGGGGTGACCAGCGATTTCGCCCTCGCTGCGTTCGCTGGGCGTCCCATCGATCAGGCAGACATCGGTGGAGGTTCCACCCATGTCGAAGCTGATGACGCGCGAGAACCCGGACCGGGCAGCGACGGCGCGTGCCCCGATCGCTCCGGCCGCCGGTCCGGACAGAATGGTGCGGACCGCCTCTCGCCCAGCCACCGCCGCGCTCACCAGTCCGCCATTCGATTGCATGATGTCGAGCGCACAGCCGGCGGGAAGACTCGCCGCCAGCCGCTCGAGATACCGTCCCATTACGGGGGCAACGAACGCATTCAGCACCGTCGTCGACGTTCTCTCGTACTCGCGATATTCCGGCGAGATCTCGTGAGATGCCGAAACGAGGAACCCTCGTGCGCGCAGGAACTCCGCAACCCGCTTCTCATGCTCGGGATTGACGAAGCTGAAGAGAAGACAGACCGCGACCGACTCCACGCCTGCCACCCGGAGTTCTGCCACCACGCTGTGCAGGTCATCGTCAACCAGCGGCACGAGCACGCCACCGCGCTCGTCCAGGCGCTCGCGCACTTCGAAACGGAGCGCCCGCGGAACCAACGGCGGGGGTTTCGTCTGCCGCAGATCGTAGAGCCGTGGCCGGTTCTGTCGGCCGATCTCCAGCACGTCGCGGAATCCCGCTGTCGTCACCAGCGCGGTACGGGTTCCCTTCCGTTCCAGGATCGCGTTCGTTGCTACCGTCGAACCGTGCAGGAGTTCGCGCAACGCAGAAAGGACGCCGAGACGCTCGAGTCCACGCACGATCGCTCGCGCCGGGTCGTCCGGAGTCGACGGTTCCTTGTGGAGACGAAAACTAGTGCCCTCGAGGACGACGAAGTCGGTAAAGGTCCCACCGGTATCGACACCGACCCGAACCATGCCCGCTCCCTCGCTGTGACGACATACTCCCCAGAACCTGACCCACGGTAGCACAGCTGGCTATGGTACAGGTCTGTCGCCCCGAACGCACGTGGAACGTGCATGCTATCCGTCCAGATGGATACCTGCTCCCTCTCAACGGCCCGGCTCCGTCGATCACTGGCACGTGAGCGAGTGCCCCCATCGGGAGTACTGCGGGAAAGAAATGGAACGTGTTTCTCTTCACCGCACGGTCAGAAGAAGCAGGGGAGAAAGGTACACGTGCGACTTTGGCTTCCAAGATAGACGCAACATCGATGGAAGCTCTCGGTGGCTACCACGTGCTATGGGGAAAGCCGTTGGGATGGTAGGGCCGAACTCCAGTAAAGGCAGCAGCACCAGCCTGCCGACCGCCTGAGAAGGTTCAGTGGCCTGTGTCGCTCGCCAACCTGACCGGCTGCACGACTCGCTCGTTGTCCAGCGAGCGGGGGAAGCGATCGACCCGGGAACACCGGGATCACGATCGCTTCCACGTTGCCGGGAATGCCGGCGCTCGCAACCACACCTCTCGTTCACCGTTCTTCACTCGTCCAGGGCGAGTGTTACCGCCGGGGCACGGACGAGCCGTCCAGTGACCGGAACTTCGAGCCACACGCGCTGCGTGCCCACCGGTGGAAGCTCGAACTCGAGTGTCGAAGCTCCGGCGAAGACACCGCCTCTCTCGTCCCGTTCCAATCCTGTACTCCCACCGATGTTGCGATAGACCTTGCCCGTGTCCGCTCGGAGAACGATGCCCTCCCAGACCGGTCCGACGAGAAGTCGCCGGCGCGCTTCCGGGTCGAGCTGGTTCCGCACGACCAGCACCATCTCATCGCCCCGGCGCTGCACGCTCGTCACCGTGAGTGGCTCACCGCCCAACTCGAACGCCGTCCCGAGCGGGACGATCGCCCCCTCTGGCACTGCCCAGAGTGAGCTCAAGTCCAATTCGATCCGAACCGGCTCGGGGTGCGCGACGACCCAAGGGTACCACTCGACCGCGAGCGCCCGTGTCTGCTCGCCCAGCGGCGGGAACTCCGCCACGCGTGACCCGTCGGGCAGTGGCCATTCACCCGAGGCTTCCACCAGTCCTCCGTTGGACAAGCGCACCCGTAGGCCATTTTCGAGGACATTCGAAGGGCCCAGCTTTCCGGTCTCGAGCCGGTAGACAATGCCGGTGCCGGCTTGGCTGGACAAAAGACGGTGCAGGACGATCCGAAGGTCAGGGTGGTCAGTCGCTATCTCGCGCTCCACCGCAAACACGGTCGGCGCTACAGCCGCTCGATCGAAGACGCTCCTCGGGAGAACAAAGGTCCAGGGACCCTCGATCCGGCGCGGGCTACCGTTCAAACCCGGTTCCGGCGCCACCAAAAGCCATTCGATCGTCACGGTGGCCTCTCCAGGCTCGGCAGGCCGGTAGCCCACGAGCAGGTCGACCGGAAGCCAGCCGTCCCGTTCCGGATAGCTCACGAGACTTCCCCAGAGACGCTCGTCACCGACGAATCCGGTCACGTCCAGCATCTCGGCGGTGATCGGGAGGAACGTCTCGCTGGGCCGCGTGGCCATTTCACGTCGCAGCTCCAGGCGCAAGACGGTGCCGATGAGCCGCGCCTGCACGTCGGTCAAGCGAATGCGGATGCCGCTCGCTCGCGTTTCGACCGGCAACCCGGTCGCGCGAGGACTCTCAGCTGGACCGCACCCGAGCACGAGCGGTACGGCGAGAAGCATCGCCATCGCGGCGGCGCTCCACCGCCCTGCTGCACGCTGCCTCCACCCGCCCCGATGCATGGCGCACCTCCTATCGGGTCATCGCCTGCCAGTACCAGTACGTCGGAAACCGGTACGACTCGATACCAGCTGCCCGCAAGAGGCCTCCCAAACTGCCACAGATATCCTAACCACTCGTCATGTGCTCGATCCAGACAGGCGTGTTCGGTCCACCCCAGTACATGCGCTGCCCGAAGGCTTCGTACGTCCACTGCGGCGTATTCCAGTAGTACAGCGGAAACGGCGCCCCGTTGTCCCAGAACCGCCCGTTGTACGGGGCTGGCGCCGAGCGCGTTCAGCGATAGTCTTCACAGACCGCACGATGGCCGACTGTCATGACGTTGACCCGCAAACCGAACGACTGGACGAGAATGTGGTCGCTGTACGGGGACGCGGGCAATCAAAAGAAAATTGTTCCCGGCTGCATCGCGCAGGGCATACTCGGGGGAATCGGCATCGAGCGCCTTCGCTCCAGTGACTGTCACCAGCACGGCGACGAGCGCGAGGAATAAAGCCTGCCGAGCATGTCGCATGAGGCGATCCTTTCCGTAGCTGGTCGACTTGCCACACTCAAGGTAGCAGAGAGAGAGTTGTCAAGTCTCCAGAAGGTGCGATCGAACCCGATCAGTTGTTCACGTCACCTGCCAACAGCGGCCAACGTCGCGCCCGATTCCCGACCTTTCGCAGCGATGCTCGTTTTCGCACACGACCGTGCCGTGAGCGAGTCAGCGACCGTCCTCCTGTGCACTGCACAGGTACCGTGCCTCCGCAGTACAATGCGGCGAGTGGATCGCTCGACGAAGCAGAGAGGAGACCGCCATGAGCGACCTTCTCCGGATCGGTCTGGTCCAGATGAACTCCCGCTCGGACAAGAGCGAGAACCTCGCCGTCGCTGAACGGCTGATCGAAGAAGCGGCCAGGCAAGGGGCCGAACTCGTCGCTCTGCCCGAGTACGTCAACTTTCTCGGACCCCGCGAACTCCACGAAGCGAACGCCGAGCCGATTCCCGGTCCGACCACCGAGCGGTTCGCAGCGCTCACCCGTCGCTACGGCATCTATCTGCTGGGCGGCTCGATCCTCGAGCGCTCGGCCATCCCCGGCAAGTACTACAACACGAGTGTTCTTTTCGCGCCCGACGGCGAGATCATCGCCAGTTACCGCAAGATCCATCTCTTCGACGTCGATCTCACCGGTAACGTGACCAGCAACGAGTCGGCGACCATCTTGCCCGGTGACCGGGTGGTAACGGCCGAAGTCGCTGGGCACGTAGTCGGGCTGACCATCTGCTACGACCTGCGCTTCCCCGAACTCTATCGCCTGCTCGCACTCGACGGAGCCGAACTGATCCTCGTCCCTGCCGCTTTCACGCTTTACACTGGTAAGGACCACTGGCACACTCTGCTACGCGCGCGAGCGATCGAGAACCAGTGCTACGTTGCGGCCCCAGCGCAGATCGGCCCACACGATCCAGGGCAACAGTGCTATGGCCACTCCCTCGTCGCCGACCCCTGGGGAACCGTCATCGCCGAGGCGATCAATCGTGTCGGTGTGGTTGTCACGACGCTGGACTTCGCCTATCTCCGCGAAGTACGAGCCCAGCTACCGTCGCTGGCCAATCGCCGACCGGAAACCTATGGAAGTCTCGCTCCGACACGCTGAACCGGGTGAGAGACCCGCTGCGTGGGCTGGACCGAGCGAACTGCTACGCCCGGTCCAGCCCACGCGCTCTTCCCGGGTAGTCCAAGACAGATGCGCCGACCTTCCAGAGGCGCTCGCATCAGGTCAGCGCACCGAAGAGCGCGCCGAGAATCGCGGCTGGCACCACCACGAAGAGGAAGTACGCGATCCAGGAAACGAACGCCGTCAGGATCGCACGGCCAGTCGAGAAGTCGCAGGCCTGACGAATCGCGATGATGCTCGCGACCAGGATCCAAATGCCGATGACAAAACGGATCAAGCCACCCACCCCGGGTAGGAGGCCGAGGACGTAGAGGACACCCGGCGCCTGTGCAAAGCCGAGCGTGCGCAGGAGCTGGCCAAGTGTCACGCGCGTTTCGCTCGTCGCGAAAAGCTTACCCCCGATCAAATAAGCGATCCCCGCGTACAGGATGAACCCGATCACGCCAAAGATCACCCCACCGATGAGTCCGAGGATGCCTGCATCCCGTAGATTTCCGATCCCGCTCGCGATCGCTGAGAGGACCACGATGGCGAGCGCGGTACCAGTCGCTGCCTCGTCACGCTCGACACTCTCGTAGGCCTCCGCATCCAACCGCGCCGCACCGAGAGCACGCTCGATCACACCAGCCTGCACCATCTTTTCCTCCTTCGGCTCTCTTCTCCGGAACTCCGAAGCCATTTTCGTACAGGAGATTGAGCACGTCAAGATCTGATTCGGCAACGCTCCGTCTCGAAATCATGACTGTCGTGTCGACCTCTCGGCTCCTGCCCCAGTCCCGCGTGTCTCGCGTACACTTGAAGGTCGGGCAGCGCTGCCCCGAATCGGTAGCCAGGAGCGCCCGATGCGCCACGGCGAGTACAAGACACCTGGTGGCAAGCTCGTGCAAGTCGACTGCGAGGTGATCGGTGGTCGACTGCACCACGTGCAGGTGACGGGCGATTTCTTCCTGGAGCCTCCCGAAGCGCTCGATGCGATCGCGCAGGCGCTGGAAGACGCACCGGTCGATGCCAGCGAGGAGGAACTGGCCCAGCGGATCCAGCGTGCACTCGAACGCTTCGGTGACGGCCTGGAACTGCTCGGCTTCTCTCCCGAAGCCGTCGCACGAGCGACCCGGAGGGCGATCGAATGACCGAGCTGGAACGCTGGAAGCGGTACCGCTGGCAGTTGATCGCTGGGGAAGCGTTCGATCCAGCGCTGCAGATGGCACTCGACGAGGTGCTGACACGTCGAGTCGGAGCTGGCGAGCGCCCTCCCACGCTCCGCTTCTGGGAATGGACTGCCCCCGCGGTCGTGATCGGTCGTTTCCAGTCGCTCCGCAACGAGGTCGATTTCGCCGAGGCCGAGCGATACGGGATCACGGTCGTCCGCCGCATCACCGGTGGCGGCGCCATGCTGACCGAGCCCGGCAAAGTGATCACCTATTCGATCTACGCGCCGCCGGAACTGGTCGCCGGGATGTCTTTCCAGGAATCGTACGCCTTTCTCGACCGGTGGGTCGTCGAGGCGTTGCGGGCGCTCGGCGTCGATGCCTGGTACCAGCCGATCAACGACATCGCTTCAGCGCGTGGCAAGATCGGCGGTGCAGCGCAAGCCCGCCGCTATGGAGCGGTCTTGCATCACACGACCATGGCTTACGATATCGATCCCGAAAAGGTTCCGCGCGTCATCCGCATCGGACGCGAGAAACTCAGCGACAAAGGAGTGCCGAGCGCAGCCAAGCGAGTCGCCCCATTGCGGCAGCAGACCGATCTGCCGCGGGAGGTGATCCAGGAACACCTCATCCGCACGTTCGCTGAACGACACGGCCTCGAGGAAGGCATGCTCCTTCCCGAAGAGATCGAAGAGGCCCGCGAACTCGTCCGGACCAAGTTTGGAACGTGGGAGTGGACAGCGATCCTGCCCTGAGGGCTACTGGAACAGCTTCGAGCCTGTTCCCCGTCGCTGGCGACCTTCTTCCAGGATCGCTGCGATCTCTGCCTTGCTGAATAGTCGCTCGCAGAAGGTGGAAGCCAGACGGGTCCCGGCATGGGGTCGCCGCATGCCCCGCACCAGGACACCCGTCTCCGTCTGCACGATCACCACGTCGGTGAGCTGCTCCTCGTCGATGAAGCGGCCGACAGCCCGCAAAATGTCCTCGTACCGGTAGACCAGTGTTTCACCGGTCGAACTCGTCGCGTGTGCCTGCAAGACCTCAGCTTCCACATGGGGCACGCTTCCCTCGCCGTCCGGCGCGGAAGGCGATGCAGAGCCTCGTCCCGTCAGTCTCCGCAGCATGCTTCTTCCTCACCGCAACCGAAAACGCTTGTTCGCCACATAGTCCATCACGATGTACTCGCCGAGATGATCCGGCGTCGCAAAGAAGGCACGACCTTTGTTGATGCGCGTCATCTCGTTCACGAAACTCGCCAGATAAGGACTCCGCTCCAACATGAACGTGTTGATGACGATTTCCTCTCGCGTGCAGCGAGCGACCTCCTTCAGCGTCTCTTGGAAGGTCTGGTAAGTTGGCGGATAGGAAAACCGCACCTGCTCGCCATCGAAGTAGGCCGTCGGTTCCCCGTCGGTGATCAAGATGATCTGCCGCGTCCCCCCACGGTGCCGAGCCAGAAGCTGTCGAGCCAGCATGAAGCCATGCTGCATGTTCGTCCCGTAGTTGTACTCGTCCCAGGTGATGTGCGGAAGTTCCTCCGCTGAGAGCACCGAGGCCAGATACGAGAACCCGATGATGTACAGGGTGTCCCGCGGAAATTGCGTGCGGATCAGGCTATCCAACGCCAGAGCCACCTTCTTGGCCGCCAGAAAGCAGCCGTTGTAGAGCATCGACCGGCTCATGTCGACCATGAGTACGGTCGCGGCCCGGGTCACTGCTTCGGTCCGGAACACCTCGAAGTCCACTGGCTGCAGCCGCACCGGTGTCCCCGGCCCCTCCCGCTGGATCGCATTCATGACCGTCCGCGGCAGATGCAAGAGGAACGGATCCCCGAACTCGTACGCCTTGGTCTCCTCCAGCGGCTCACTGCCGCGACCGCTCCGCTCGATCTGGTGCTGGCCGAAGCGATTTCGCTTGAGATGCTGGAAGATCTCGCGCAGCGCTTTTTGCCCGATCCGTCGGATGGCGCGGGGCGTCAGCTCATAGCCCCGGCGTGTTCGCTGGATATACCCTGCCTCCTCGAGAAGGCGTGTGATCTGACGGAGCGCATCGAGCTGCGCGGCCAGCTCATCACCGTACAGCTCGCGCAGTCGCTCGAGGTCGACTCGTCCGAGATCGCGCCAATCGCGGACACTCTCCAGCTGCTCCTCGATGTCCTGCATCTCGCGTAGTTGCTCCATGAGCCGCAACGCTTGGCTCAGCGTGAGCTCCTCGCTCCCACTGAACGGCTGCGCCTGCCGATAGGGATTCTCAGGCATGAGTTGCCCGAGAAGCCGGCCGAGCTGGCGGAGTTCCTGCTGCAGTTCGGGATCGCGCAGCGCTGCTTCGAGCGCTTGCTCGAGCTGCTGCCGCATCTCGGGCGGCAGGGAATCGAGCAGGCTCTGGACTGCTGCCATCTGGCGTGCCAGATGATCGAGCAGTTCCTCGACACTATTGAAATCGCGACCGAAGTAGTGTCCCCAGCGGTGCTTGAAGCGCTCCAGATCGGGCTGACCGCCCTGCGCGTGCTCTCGCAAGAGCTGATTGAGATCCCGGAGCATCTGCCGTAGTTCGCGGAGCGCCTCAGGGGTCACGTTCTGAATCGCCTGCTGCAGTCCCTGGAATGTCTGCTCGAGTACCTGCCGCTGCAGCGAGGCGAGAAGCTCCTGGAACTTCCGACGCGCTTCCGGGTCCATGAACTCGTAGTCGCTGAGCGCGCGGATGCGCCCCGCGGGATCGGCCGGCAGCTGATCCAGGAAGGCCAGCTTCTGTTGAGCCATCCGTTCCAACAAGCGCTGCAGCGCCGGATCGGCCGGCGCATCGTCCCCGGTTTCCCCCTCGTTCGACTGTGTCTGACCTTCCTCTCCTGCCTCAGACACCGGTGCAGCACGCTCTCGAGCACGAGCGAGCCGCTCGCGTCCGTCCTGGACGCGTCGCTCGATCCCGGCTCGCTCCGTTTGGATCACATCGTCCAAGCGCTGGTTGAGGTCGTCGAGAACCGAGCCGAGATCGTAACGCTGGAGTAGCTGCTGGCGTCGCTGACGAATTCGTTCCAGGAGTTCGCGGAATCCAGGCATCCGCGCATCGGGGCGATCCATTCCCCAGCGGAAGAGTCGTTGCAGCGCTCGGTTGACGTCCCCTTCGGCCAGGAGGTCGTCGGCCATCGCCTCGAGTAACTCCTCGGCCGTGAAGGCAGCGATCTCCTGGGTCCCGTCCCAGCGACTGTAGCGGAAACGATTCGGCGTACCAGCCACAGCGCACCTCCTGGCGCTCTCTCGTCGTCAGCTTCGGTAGCGGGCAGCACCACCTCCGGTGGCTCGCTCCTTGTTCACGCGCCGGTTCAGGTGCAGTCCCTCGAGCACGAACTCGACTGCTGCCGCGACCAGCGCAGGGTCCCCCGTTGCACCGAGCCGCTGCGTGGCGCGCCGCAGACTCTCGATATGGGCGACCTGATGAACATACCGCATCGCTGGCTGGAGATCGGAGGCCTCCACGGTCAGGCCGTTCTCGAAGGCGAGAATGAGATCGTCAAAGTCCCGCACCGAGAAGTAGCGATTGAAGGTCGCCACGACTGCCCCGTTGATCAACTTCTCGATGATCCGATCCTCCTGCACCTCGCCCAGCGTTTCGAACTCCAGCTTCCCGAGCGTGGAGGCGACCAGGGCCGGGAGGTCGCTGATCCGCGGCACCGCGTGCTTCTCGCCCAAGCGCAGAGCCCGCTTGACCGCATTGCTGATCAGCGTCTCGTAATTGGCGACCGACATGCGCGCGCTGACCCCGGAGCGCTGGCTGATATCCGGACTGCGGCGCGCGAGGTGCGTGATCTCGGCGACGATCTCGCGCATGTACTGCGGCACCGTCACCGTGATGCCGGGCACCTCGACCAGCGTCCGCTCCTGCTCCATGATCGCGATTTCGTGCTCGATAGTCCGCGGGTAATGGGTCCGGATCTGCGCCCCGAAGCGATCCTTGAGGGGGGTGATGATTCGCCCGCGATTCGTGTAGTCCTCCGGATTGGCGCTGGCGACGACGAAGACGTCGAGCGGGAGTCGCACGCGATAGCCCCGGATCTGCACGTCACGCTCTTCCATGATGTTGAGCAACCCCACCTGGATCCGCTCCGCCAGGTCGGGAAGCTCGTTGATGACGAAGATGCCGCGATTGGTCCGGGGGATCAGGCCATAGTGGATCGTGAGCTCGTCGGAGAGATAACGTCCCTCTGCCACTTTGATCGGGTCGACCTCACCGATCAGATCGGCGATCGTCGTGTCCGGTGTCGCCAGCTTCTCGGCGTAGCGCTCCTCGCGCCGGATCCAAGCGATCGGCGTCTCGTCGCCCATCTCCGCGATGAGATCCCGCGCGTACTTCGAGATGGGGTCGAACGGGTTATCGTTCACCTCGCTACCCGCGACGATCGGAATCTCCTCGTCCAAAAGGTTGACGAGCAAACGCGCCATGCGTGTCTTGGCCTGGCCGCGCTCACCGAGGAAGATGATGTCCTGCCCAGCCAAAATGGCGTTCTCCACCTGTGGGATGACCGTCTCCTCGTACCCGATGATTCCAGGGAAAATCGGCTCACCTGCCTGAATCTTGGCGATGAGGTTCTTGCGCATTTCTTCCCGAACGGGAAGGACGCGGTAGCCGCTCTCGCGCAGCTCGCCTAGCGTTCGTGGTCTCTCCATGTTGGCTCCTCGATCGTCGTTCCCAGTTAGTCGACTTCGTCGTGGTGGAGTGCTTCCTCAATACTACTCCGAGCCGGCAACCCGTCAACTCCTTCTGTCGAATGCCGGCGCTCTGCAGCGAGTGCGTTCCGGAAGGCATCGCGCCCACGGAGTCCCTCCGCAACCCAACGCGCGATCCTCCGCTGCCGTCGCGCGAGCTCGCGGCTGGCTACCTCGACCCGCAAACCGAAGCGGTCGTGCAAGGTCTCCAAGAAAACAGACGGATACACCGCGAGCGGTGAGCGCAGTGTCTCGCGCAGCGCGAGCAACCGGATCGTTGGGCGGTTTTCCGGGGCGCGTATCGCCTCGACACGGACCACGCGTCGCAGCAGCCCCTCGCTCGTCACCCCCATACCGAGCGTCACCACCAGGTCGAGCGCGACCAAGTGCTCGACCGGTACCTCGAGCGGGAAGCTGTTCAGCAACGCGAGTACCTCGTCAGCGCCCTGGGCGTGCACGGTCGCCCCGAGCCGCCAGCCTGCAGCCAGGAGGGCGAAGAGACGTCGAACCCCTTTCCCCCACAGATAGATCGGCAAGTGATCGCTGATCTCGTTGACGAGGAGATAGGTTTTCTCAGGATCGAGCTCGCTGGCAAAGGCGAACCGCTCGTACCAGCCGCGCAGGTAGTAGCACGTCGTCCCCTCCGGAAGAAGGTCAGCCAGCGCGGTGAGCAGCGTCGTCTTCCCCGCCCCATGCTCGCGGGCTGCGACGATGACGGACGCCCGCTGCTCGAGCGCGATCCAGAGGAACGCGGCAGTGGCGGCATCCAAGCTGCCCAGGCGCACGAGATCGACCAGCGAGAGGTCGCCGGTCGCGCGTGCGCCGTAGCGGCCCCACCAATCGGCCGGGGGAAACTCGGTCAATTCCGGATCAGGTGGTCGCCTCCAGCGCTCCATGGGTCAAGGATACCCGAGAGCCGGATCGCCTCGCCTGACCCGCCGTTCGTCCTCGGAACTGATGCGTCTCAGCCCCGCTGCTCCAGCGGCACGTAGTGCCGGTTCGTCGGCCCGACGTACTCGGCGCGCGGCCGGATCAAGCGATTGTCGGCCTGTTGCTCCAGGACATGCGCCGTCCAGCCCGCAATGCGGCTCGCCGCGAAAACTGGTGTCATGAGCTCCTTCTCGATCCCCAAATAGTGATAGACCGAGGCCGCGTAGAAGTCGACATTAGGAAAGAGTCCCTTTTCTCGCTGCATCACCTCGGCGATCGCCACCGAGAGCTCGTACCAGCGGAGATCGCCGCGTGCTTCCCCGAGTCGGCGCGAGAGGTCGCGGAGCCACTTGGCACGCGGGTCTTCTCCCTTGTACACGCGATGACCGAAGCCCATCACCCGCTCCTTACGGGCGAGCTTTTCGGCGATGTACGGTTCGACGCGATCGAGCGTGCCGATTTCCTCCAGCATCTGCATGACGGCAGCGTTCGCCCCGCCATGCAGCGGCCCTTTGAGCGCAGCGATCGCTGCCGTGACTGCGGCATGCATGTCAGCCAGTGTCGCGGCCACGACCCGCGCCGCGAAGGTCGAGGCATTGAACTCGTGATCGGCATGGAGCACCAGGATCTTGTTCATCGCCTCGACTTCGAGTTCGCTCGGCTCACGATCGTGCAGCGTGCGCAAGAAGGCGCGTGCCGTGCTTGGCTCGTCAGCTGGCGGTGCCACCGGAGCCAGGCCCCGGCGCAGCCGACCGATGGTCGCCACGATGGTCGGCACCTGGGCGACGAGGCGCAACCCCTTGGCGATGGCCGCCTGCCGTTCCACGGTGTTCGGATCCACCTCATACCACGCCAGCGCCGAGACCGCGGTCCGCAAGAGATCCATCGGCACCGCTCGTGGCGCTTCCGCGAGGAGCCGGACGACACCCTCGGGAAGCGCGCGCTGGCGAGCCAGTTCACCCTGGAGCGCTTCCATTTGGGTACGTGTCGGCAACTCCCCGTGATAGAGAAGGTAGACCACTTCTTCGTACGAGGCGTTCGCCGCGAGTTCGTCGATGTCGATCCCGACATACGCCAGTGTCCCGTCGATGATCGAGCTCAGTCGCGTTGTCCCGGCGACGACGCCTTCCAGTCCTCGGGCCACCATGATCACCCTCCTCGAACGAGCGCAACTCGACGAATCTGGACGTTCCTTGACAAGGCTGGAACGCCCACCACACTTGTACCGCATCATGAACAGCCTGTGAAGCTCCGTTCGCCGCTCGTCGCCAGACCGCCGCTGACCCTGCGCGGTCGACCTGGCTATCGCTCGACCAACTGCGGTCGTCTCGCCTCGTCGGCTCGGTTGTCTGCGGATCCACCGGTCAGCCGTCTTAAAGAGTGTGGAACGACGAACAGCGTTTCCCGTCAGGAGAGGAACGTCCAATGCTCGATGCTGTTCGAACCCCAGCCGATCGATCCACCCGCCCGCTCGGGCTCGTTCCGACAGCTGCGCTCCTTGTGGTCGTCGTCGCGCTGGCGGCAGGACTCCTCTTCGCCGCCTTGCCGCGCTTCTCCGCTGGATCGGCCGACCTCTCGCAGGGAGTCAAGACGACCATCATCGCCCAAACCGGTTCTGTGCTCCTCGCGCTCGATCCGCGGAGCGGCCAGGTCCTCACCCAGCGGCCGGGAGCGGCTGCTGTCATCGCGGTCAGCGCTGACACGCGCACCGTTCTGGCCCAAATCGGTGAGGCCGTCCACGTCTATCGCCTGCCGGATTGGGAGGAACGGTTCCGCATACCGCTCACGACCGAGATCCCGCCGGTCGCCGCGCTCGCTCGCCAGTTCCCCGACTTCGGCGTGAACCCCCCGCGTCTTTTCCAGGCCGCAGTCGCTCCCGACGGTCGCTTCGCGGTACTCGGTTTCACCTCCTACGGGACGAAGCCCGACCCGCGCTTCTTCGACACGCTCCCCTGGGTCATCTGGGTAGCTGGCCTCGACCTGAAGACCGGGAGATGGTCGGACTGGGCCTTCCCTGTTCCAGGCGCGCAGAATCTTACGCTCCTCGCGACCTCAGAAAGTCTCCTGGTGCTGAGCCACGATAATCAGCTGTCGCGAGGAGGGGACATCGGCACCGTTTATCACCTCGACCCGGCTTCGGGGGCACTGCGAGCCCGCGCGACGCTCGTCCCGGAGATTCCCGGCGCCGCCCTGATCGCCGGCACCGAGGCTGCCCGTGCCCCCGGGATCGCCGGAGCACGCATCAGCGACGCGCGTCTCGTCGTCGTGACCGAACAGCTGGAGGTCTTCGTCCTCGACCCAGTGACCCTCCGTCTCGTCGAGCACCAGCGACCGCTCAGCGAGAACATCCTCGCGCGCGAGGCCCTCATCCTCCCGAACCTCGTCGTCGCGCTCACCCACACCGATGAACTCCTCGTCGTCGATCGGAGCCGCCACGCGGTCGTCGCACGCCAGCCGGTCGAGGCCGACGAACTGGTCGCCTTCGATCCTGAAGACAACGCTGCCCTGGTGATGACCTGGCAAGACCGGGGAGCGTGCCTCGAGCGTATCGAGTCGAGCGGCGACCGCCACACGCTTCGCTGTGGTCTCGATACGAACCCGTACGAGCCGCGCTATGCTGTCGGAGGTCTCCCGTGATTCCCGTTACGCGCCGCTCCTGGCTCCGACGCATCGCTGCCGCCCTCGCTGGCATCGGTACACTGCTCGTCGATGCTGAGCCAGGTCTCGCGCGATCGTGCCTGGATTGGTTGTTCTGCGGACACTGGGGATGCCGCTGCACCTGCCTCGATGGCAGCGATTCGACCTGTCCTGGTGGGAGCACAGCCGGAGGCGCCTGGTACGTCTGCTGCCGCGATACGCCGGGACGGTACTGGTTGATACGGTATCGCGACTGTTGCCGGCCACTCCGCCCTGGTGAAAGCACCTGTCCCAGCCCGTTCGACGGTTGCCCCGCGTCGTGCGATTGCCGCCGCGGCAATGCGCAACCGTCCTGGTGTTCCACCGGAACTTGCGTCGTCTGTACCCAGACACAGAGCTGGGCGACCTGCTGAGGAAATCGCTCCCGGTCGGGCGCTGCCAGCCGGGTTCCGGCC